>JAABUL010002713.1_pt1 | contig 28502 bp, 26 predicted proteins | sample 5559151 | NCBI WGS metagenome assembly JAABUL01 (sample SAMN10711876, study PRJNA513368) | rock metagenome | isolation source: Antarctica rocks | place: Antarctica: Victoria Land, Pudding Butte sud
TGTGTGTGTGGAATAGGGGAGACTTACGGATCGGGAGAGAAGTGAATGTTGCACTGTTCCCAGTCGTCGGAGCGGGAGATGCTGGCTTTGAATTCGACGGCGTGATCGATTTTGCAGAAGCGGAAGACGACGGAGCGGAGCTGTGAGATGGGGTTAGTCTGGTGCGAGTTGGGTAGGCTGGGAAGGTGCTATGGTAATAATGATGTGACTCACTCCACTCTGGTTCTCCCCAACTTCAATCACCTCCACCTTTCGATTCTTAGCCTCTGCTAATCCGTAAAGTCTTGCCAAAGTCCATTCTTCATCGACGCCGATGGCTCGGACGCAGCGCGTCATGCCACTGTCAATCCACTGGCGAAGTTTTCCACCAACGACATCGACATCTATAACGTTCATCTCGGTAAGAACGACATATTTGATACCCTCCTTTTGGCATTCGATGCCGTTGCCAGTGGCTTTGTAGAACTTGGCAGCGTCATCTGCGTTTAGGAATAGTGCAAATGCCGTTGTAGGCCCGACAAGTGCGACTTGTTCAATCGGTCCGCCGTGGATCAAGGATGTGACAAAGACGGGGCTGGAAGCTGGTGGCAGACCTACAAGAACCACTTTACGCGCACGTGAGACTGAGAATAAGAGTCAGTAATAATCTTTGTATCGATTCGAAGATCCCGTACCTGGCTTATCTCTCTGCAACTTGGGCCAAGACGTGAAGTAGAGAGCGTTTTTCAGGGTCTCGTCTTCCTTGGCAGTTTGAGTCGCGAGCGTACCACGAGAAGGGGAGTACTCGCGGCGCAGCGGAACAGTTTCAGCAGCTTGAGACTTAGCCATATCGCGAGACAAAGAATCGCCAGATGTCAGCTTGGCGTGAGTATCAGGTAGCCTGTTTTCCTTGACAACGACGGTAGGTTTCTCAGTCGGCTCGTCCTTAACCTTCAGGTCGGAAAATGAGGGAACAGGGTAGTCGTGCTTCTTCGCAGCTCGTAGATGTGGAGGTGTGGTAGGAGGAGTGTAGGCAGACGCCTTCGTAGCTTCTTCAGACGATACCGGCTTCTTGCTGTCTTGTGGCATCGACACAGTAGTAGACTCGGGAGGTGACTTATCCTTGAGTTCACTGGAGCCAGATGCGGCCTTGGAGTTGACAATAAGCGGAGAATCATATTTCGACACTGACGTCTCGATCTCAGGCATCTTGTCTTTGTCTTCCTTAGAGTTGACAGCAAATGTTGTCTCCTTCTCAGGAAGCTCCATCAAGCCAACGCCAGCTTGCTTAGACAGCAGGATGGGAAAGCGTGATGGTTGGTCTTCAGAAGTGATAAATGACATTCTAGCAAACGAAAGATTATGATCCTTACGCTGCTCCGTTGACACCGGCGGCATCTTTGGAGAGGATGAGATGTGAACTCCAGGTGGTCGGGTGCCAGTGAGCAGTGACGACTTCCTCGGCGCGTACTTGGAATCCCCTAGAGAGAAAGTGCTGGACGTGGGAAGAGCGTTGACTTGATCATGGATCATTCTTCCAATCTCTTCATTACCAAGAGGCATGTTTGGGGTTGGTGGTGGGGCCAAGACTCCGCGTGCTAGGGGACTCTGCATATCATAAGCCTGGACAGTGTCATGCTCAGGTGCAGCTGGGGGCGACGAGTTGGTGCTCATATCGGATGTGTCACGGTCTGTATCCGTACTTTCTTCATTAGTGGTCGGCAAAACAGTCGGTTGATCGTCAACTGAGATGGTCGTAGGCTTTGCGGTGCCCGAACGACCCGACATCTGCTCGATGAACCGACGTATGTTGTCGGCATCATCGACAGAGATGGGTGGACCCTGGTATGGAGACATCGCGATATCTGCTTGTGTATGGTAAGGACATGATTCTTTCCCATGCAGCGCGTTGACGAGAATGCTTACAGTGTGTTTGATGAGGACTTTGTTTGTCTTAAGCTGGGTCTCGCATCTGATGCCTATCAATGAAATCTACGAACGTGGCAGAAGGTACGAAGAGGATGATGATGTGTGGGGTAGAGTGTGGGGTAGAGGGATGAAGTATGGGGTAGGAAGAGGTTTTTGTGGTTGTTGGTGGTTGTTGGTGTGTTGATGGTCCGGGTTGAGGAAATTCACAATCTTCAGGGCACGAGCCAAACAACATACTTTGCGATGTCGGAGAAATTCACACAAACACCCACGAGATAAAGTTGAAATCAGGTACTGGAAACCAGGGATGACTTGATTCTGCATGTTGAACATGGATATCACAGATTAAGGTATGAGATCATTCGTCAACAAAATAGCTTCTCCCATAAGGTACCTTAGGTATGTGACGCTTCCAGGTTGTTGATAAAGTAAAATGACACAACGTAGCGAGTATCCAACCGCCCAGGGTATCTGAACGCCATACCTGCATACAGATAGATTAAGAGGTGTTCAAGGTTCTACTCATCTCGCAGGAACCGGAATCGCTTCCCAGTTCTTTTCGCCTTCTCGTGGACTTTCTTTGAGAACTTGTAAGGTCCGCATCCCACAATAACCACCCCGGGTGGCTACTCTAGTTACTTCCTGGAATGATCCGCCTGCGTTCGCGGATGCATCAGCAATCCATACGCGCTCCTTGACCTGTTCTCCTTCGAGTTCCGCCCGGCGGGGATTGAACCAGGGCAGCCCAACAAGTTTGTTGATCGAAAACTGTGGTATAGTATAAAGACGCTCAAAGCGACGGGTATATTTGAGCCACCAAAGTGCTCTTGAGTCATATGCAACACGGACGAAGGGGTTATGGTAGATTTCATAATCTCTAGTAACATCCTTTTTGGAACCCGCCATCAACACGTCTGCTTGGACCAAGCAGCATTCGGAAGCGTCCCAATAGAGGTCAGGTTCGGCGCGGAAACGAATGGGTGGCAATTTTGATCGAGTAGATTTGCTAGGCGATCTATTGACATCGCTAACGGCGTGGAGTCTCTCTGGCAAGTCCCCAGTTGAGTTAGTGCTCTGAAAGTACTGTGCATCAAAAGCTACCATTCCACCCCAGCAGCTTTTGACACGCACAGCGTCTGTGCCGTCCAACACGTCTTGCCTGCTGTGCCCACCGCCTGCTGACGAGTACCAGGGGAAGAATGGAACGCCCATGCTATAGCCTTCCAGATCCCTAGTGGCAAAGGTGTCGTAGTATTTGAACGGATTGATAAAGTCAACTGCGCAAGCCGCTCGATAAGAGGCTCTTCCATTGCCATCTAGGTTGGTAGATAGAAGGAGTTGTGCTGCATCGATTGGGTCGAAGATAACATCATTTAGGAACAGCAGCTTATCATACTTGGTGTTCGAGGGCTCATCTAGGGGTCGGAGGGCTCTGTTGCGAGCCTCGGCTAGATATGCCATACGTTTGACTCGATGAGAACCATCAGGTAAGGTGACCTTGGGTAAATTCTCGATGGGTAATTTGTCTTCGAAAACTAAATTGTGCTGGCATCGTATTTTATTCTTAAAACCATTGAATGCAACTTGAGCCTCAGCACCACTGTCACTCTCATAGATACTCAAGAACACATTTTCAGGGCCCAAGAGTTCTACAAGACCTAAGGTTGCCTTGCCCCAAGCTCCGTCTACAAGTTTTCCTCCTTTGTCGTAGATGCTGGCAGCAATGAACACCTTTTCGTTGTTAGGATTTGCGCGCCCATTCTCATTAGTTTGTAGACTTCGTTTCCTTAGGGTCTCATAGTGCGCTGGTAGCCTAGTATAAGAAGGTCGAAAAATTGCCGTGATTGAGACCAATGCGAAGATTATCCCTATAAGAATATTGAAAAGAAAGCAAATTCGGCGGGTGGAAAGTCTACGCAGTCCAAATTTGCGCCCTTTTGAATGCTTTGCATGTCCGTGTCGGAAGCCACGCCGGCTGAAAATTGGTTTCACTTGGAACGAAAGCCATTGTAGCAACGACCTTGAGCGACGACGCTGAATATAGGAGGCGTTCGTAAGGCCTTGAGATTCGAAGTCGGTGTCATCGAGGTCGAAAGCCTCGTGAGATTCAGACGAGGCCCGAGTAGGAAGTTCGTACTCGTCTGGTTGAAGCAGGCGCGGTGGCATGCCGGATCATGGTGTTACGAGTAGGAGAGAATTCAAAAGCTATACATACGGTATGGAGTACAGCGGAAGTCGCAAATTGGTCGCCCAATGTATTTTACTTGTGCCGCATCGCGCTAGTGATAATTACTGTAATCTCGGCGGTGACTCAACTGGCATCCTCTTTGCTATACATTCCCCTTGCCATTGAACACCATGGCAGCCCCGAGTAGAGCTGTACACGTTGACGAAGACGTCGGTAACGACGAGTCTTCTCAGGATGGCACTCAAGACCTCCCATACCAAACGTTACTCTTCGCCCTCATCCAACACCCCCCCGCAGACGGTACGCAGTATTTCGCGCGCAGAACGGAAACAGTAACTCCCAGTGAAGGTGGAAAACCGGAAGAAGTTCGAGAATGGAAACCAGCTGCAACATCTGCTTTGAAAAAGGCCACCAAACTGTATGACCAACATAAGAGGAAATTAGCAAAAGGAGATGATATTGCTATACGGGAAAAGCAAGAGGCCGAAAAGCGCCAACAAGGGCTGGAGACGGCAAAAAAGATTAAGATTTCCCAAGATGCAAGCTTACCAAAAGCCACCAAAATTATGCTCAACCAGAAAGACCCAGAAAAAATAAAACTCCGAAGCGGGACGAGCTCCAAGGACGTAGACTACAGTGAGGGTAGAGGCACAAGAGTACGGGTTACAGGGCGAGTCCATAGACTTCGCTCCCAAAAAGACGTCATCTTCATCACCCTCCAAGACGGATACGGCTTCCTCCAATGCGTCCTCACTGGCGACCTGTGCAAAACGTACGACGCCATGACGCTTACTCTCGAAACCTCGATGGAAATATATGGCGAAATGTGGGAGGTCCCTCCCAGACAGCACGCTCCCGATGACCGCGAACTCCACGCCGACTACTACGAGATAATTGGAAAAGCCGCTGGTGACAAAGAAGCAATCACCACCCGTGTGGCCCCTGACTCCGACGCCCAAACCCTCTATGACAACCGCCACCTCGTCCTTCGCGGCGAACACTCCTCCTCAGTCATGAAAGTCCGCGCCGCCCTGTTACGAGCCTTTCGCCAAACGTACGAAGAATTAACACCGAGCTGCCTTGAAGTGACCCCACCATGTATGGTGCAAACGCAAGTCGAGGGCGGCTCTACCTTATTCGCCTTCGACTACTACGGCGAGAAGGCCTATCTCACGCAATCCTCACAACTTTATCTCGAGACCTGCCTGCCCAGCTTAGGAAACGTCTTCTGCGTTGCTCCATCCTTCCGCGCAGAGAAATCGCTTACGCGGCGGCACTTGAGTGAATACACACACATTGAAGCCGAACTCGACTTCATCACCTTCGAAGACCTGCTCGTCCATCTCGAGGAAGTTATGTCCCTTGTCATCACGCACGCCCTTTCCAACCCCGCGACCAAAAAACTCGTCTACGACCTCAACCCCTCCTTCAAAGTCCCCGAACGCCCCTTCCTACGCATGCGCTACTCCGACGCCATCGAATGGCTCCGCGACCATGCCATTCTCAACGAAGAAGGCCAGCCTCATCAGTTTGGAGATGATATTGCTGAAGCGGCCGAGCGCAAGATGACGGATATCATCGCCCGGCCTATTTTCCTGACGCACTTCCCCGTCGAGATTAAAGCGTTTTATATGAAAAAAGACCCCGCTGATCTGCGTGTCACGGAGAGCGTAGACTGCCTTATGCCGGGTGTTGGCGAGATTGTGGGAGGGAGCATGAGGATGGAAGATTATGACGAGCTGATGGCTGCGTATAAGCGGGAGGGAATTGGCGCGGAACCCTATTATTGGTACACTGACCAGCGGAAGTAAGTCGATATTCCTATTCTCCTCCTCCTTACCATGACCCGAACGTAATGCATCAACCAATCCAATAGTCCAACTTTTACTAACCAAAATCTCTACATCTAGATACGGCACATCCCCCCACGGCGGCTACGGTCTCGGCCTTGAACGTTTCCTGGCCTGGATGTGTGGGCGGTGGACGGTGCGGGAGTGTTGTCTTTATCCGAGGTTTACGGGGAGGTGTACGCCATAGGTGTGTATGCTGTAGAGGTATTACTGGAGGATGTGAGATTCTTTTTGTGACGTTCTGGCTGCGTTTTGTTTCCGAGAGAGTGTAGGGGGTGATGTTAGATGGTAGATGGTAGATGACCGTGATGTTTATTTAGTGCGTAAGAACGGATAGACGAGATACCAGATGATATAGATGTTTGTTTTTCTAGAAAATCCGAAACTGGGCCTCGTCGAGACCTCACATCATCCTCCCCCTAATACAAAGCCAACCTCACGTCATCCATACTGTCATAGTTCGAATCTATATTGCCCAGTATACCCATCCCAAAAAGCCATCCATGCTGGTATCTTTCCTTGCCCCATAAAAAATGCAAATCTACTCCGAAGAAATCGACTAGCACCGAAGCCAATGGACGCACAATCTCCAGGACTACGACATGGGATTCCCCACCCGTGTCCGCTTCATGTAGAAAATGCATGCCAAACTCCATCCAACCATTCAAGATACTGACCCCGCACCCCCACCCAACATCTTCCTCTGTGCCTGCCCCGCCCCCGCTGCTCTATTCCCCCCCATAACCACGCTCCCCCTCCTCTCCGCCCCACCATCTCCCGCCACCCCCGTATCCCCTCCATCAGCCACCCTCCCAAACAATCCGCCGCCAGCTCTACCCCCACCCAGCGCATTCCCCAGCATCTCCTTCATGCGCACGTACTGATATTTTCTCCGCGTCGGGATATGGATGTGTTGTTCGAGCGGGCGTGGGCGGGAGCGGGCAATGGCGGCCATGACGGCGTCTTTTTCTTCGTCCGAGTCGATGGGGCCGGTGGTTTCGAAATCATCTGGGAGGGGGGCGTTGGCCGAGATGGCTGCTTCTGTTTTTGATGTTAGAAGAAGTCTTAAGTTGGGGGCCGATGGAGCCGGGGTAGAAATGTATGGGAATAGTGAACGGGAGAAAGAAAAGACGTACTTTGCTGCTTGGCTTGGTTCTTCTTTTGGTACTGTGCGAGCAGAATATCGTAGGGCAGACTCCTGCCGGGAACAGCCCTTTTAGCGCCCATAGAATGGCTTTTGCAAGTCAAACTTCTCGCGCAGAAACCGCCATTGGGAAGTAGGACACCGCATTGTTTCTCGACGTCCACGGGACCTTTTGGTTTCGGAAGTTTTGGCTTAGGCGGTTCGTCCTTTTTCGCTTTCTTCTTCTTGGGTTCCTTGTCCCCTTCACCGTCTGCCTTTCTCTTCTTGCTCTTCTTGGGTCCACCGTCAGGCGTCTCTTTGGCAGCGCTCTTTTTGGCAGATTTGATGATACCATCGGTAGTTTCATCGCGGCTTACAGTCACAGAATCCTCCATAGGGACATCGCCGTCTTTTTCTTTGTCCTCGGGTTTGCCCTCTTTAGCTCTTTGAGAAGCTTCTTTGGCTTCTTTCTTTTTCCGAGCACGCTCTTTCTTCTTCTGCTCGCAGATTTTAATGTGAGATGCTGCAACTGATTTTACCATGGGCTTCTTGCAGTGCTTGCATTGGATCATGTCAGGGCGGTCTTCCAGTGGTCGGCCGGATGGGAAGGAAGATTTGAGGTCAGTGTCAATGTCATTTGTGATTGCGGAATCCGGAGATGGGCTTCGAGTCACGCCACCAGCTTTTGACTCTGTAACCTCATCAGATATTTATGGTAAAGATAAAAACATAGCACCAGCCCAACTCACCGTTGCCCTCTCCATCCTTGGGCTTTGTCTTTTTCGCAATGGACTTCTTTAGCTTGACAGTACCAGGAACTTTGTCTTTCTTGGACAGCAGCTTCCCAGCAGCAGCTGGATCAACCAGACTCAATTCAGAGCTTGAAGCAACCGATGCTGGAAGGAACGATCAGTAAGTGATAATTTTGTTTTGCCACCCATGAAACTTTGGCGTACCTCTAGGACTCAGTTCGCCAGATGCCATACTGAGATAGTATCGCTTGTGCGTAGTTGATCTAAACTATATAACTGTTGTAATATTCAGTTTATGGACCTGCAAGCGTTACCTTAAGGTACATGTGATGCAGTGCAGGGCTGAAACTTAGTACTCCTATCTCGGGCCGAACCTTGATCAGTTCCGGCTCTAGTATTTATATATCACGTGAGTCGAAAATCTAGACTCACGGACATAAAAAATAACAATTTTAAGGCCAAAGTTTTTAATCTATTTTCTAGGGAATCTCGCTAATAGATATGGCCAGTGAGATCAATGGAAATAAGTGGAATGTAGGAAAAGCAGAGTGGGACTTCCAGTTAGACTCAATGGCCATTAAGCTAGTAGGTAGGTGGCGAGACTGTTTTTCCCAAAGGTAGTTGGCAGTTATATCGGAAGCCTTTGTTTGGCATACTACTAGAGGATTTTTGTTACTATCTAGCTAGTAGTACAAGTATCATGACGACAGATCTGAGGCAGAAGGGTGTACGGTATGTTACCTAGCCACCCATACAAGTAGAGCCGGGCCTTACGCATATTCCCAGAATGTGATAGAACATGCCGCCATCGCGGAGTAGTCGAAGACAAATCTAATCTTTCATCCGTCTCCAGTTGGGAGGATGCTCCTTAACAACTAACGCCTTTGTCAGCAGCATGTGCTTTGGGGTAGAACCAAATCCGATGATAGAGATCCGTGAATTCGTTATGCATGAAGGGACAGGATGTGACGCTCGAAAAAACGCTGGTGTAGCTATGCCATGTTAATTCCGAAGCTCGTCCATTCTAGATGAGTGGACTTCAGCCGGAGCTTATTAGAAGGCGTAGCGTGTCCCCTGGCGCGTAAGGACCTTGCCGCTCCGGTTCGTCGCTCGAGTCTGTCGACCTTCTTCCTCCACAGGTTTCTTCGGAGCCTTTGCCGTTTGCTTCTTGTAAGATGGTGGCTTGGGAACCGAGTGAATGTGACCAAGTTCCTTCTCAGCGGTCGTGTTTCTCCACGCCAAGCACCTAAATCCAGTAGGATCAACGTATGTTTTGGTACGCGTCGAAACCCTCGTCACCGGTTCACCCGACTCTGACTTCTTATCGTCATTGTTCATCAGGTACTCTTTGCGCTTGTTCATGTGGATACTGATTTTGTCCCGTTGGGCTTGGATTTCTTTACGTAGCTTAATCTCTCGCACGCCACGAACATCAAGCCAGCCGATGAGCATATCGAGATGATCTGAATCATCGTAGTATCCCCACTGTCTGGCAGTGAAGACATGTGTTGTTCCTTCCTCTAACATTTTCCGTTCTGGAACACTCATCTGGAACGCCCGCCGATACTGGTTATTCTCGACCTCAGAAAGCTCTATGAACCCTTTCCGCTCGAGGTCATCGGGCCCTTGCACCCATAGGCGTCCGTTGGCATAGCCGGCATGGGCAGTTGAGCTATCAGGCAAGCCGGCATAAGGCATCGCATTACGTTCGTACCAGTAGTAGCGATTCCAGAAACGATCCTTCCCAAGACATCTAGTTCGCGGACAATCAGCTTCTCTAAGGTCGTTTTCAATTGTCGCCACTTCCTCTTCCAACTCCTTGATTAATTCCTTGGCCTCTTCGATCTTCTTCAAGACCTTCCCAAGCTGCTTTTCCTGCTTCGTTGGCTTCTTCGCCTTCTCAGCTTGAGCTCTCTCCTTGCGCTCCTTTTCTTCGTCGGCTTTGCGCTTTCGCTCCACTGCTCTGTCATTGGCCCGTCGTAACGAACGTCCCTGATGGGGTTCTTCGTCTTCGGTATCCATGTTCACATCCTCGTCCACTTCTTCTTCCTCTGTAGCCTCATCCTTTGGATCCCCGAGCTCCTCAAGTTCCGGAGGTGGCGTTGGGGACTTTACTTCCGGCTGCAGTAGTTTTCGCTCTTCGTGAAGGAGCCTTAGCTCTTCCATACTAAACGAAATTAGTTATGTGATAAGTTGTGTTTGAGGGTGTGGCTTACACTTCCTTACGACGACGCTGTAGTTGGATTTTGTCTTTGCGATAGTCCGTCATCTGGTTGCTGCAATCCTCCATGTAGACCCTAATCGCCTTCGTCTCGAGAGACAGCGTGCAAAGTATTTGCAAGATCATGACTCTTAGATTGATGTCCAGAGTGGTATACTGGGAAATTGCCGTTTCAGCGGTTGCCTCTTTATCCAGAGGAGCTAGTTTTGCAAGTATTTCATCACAAGGTTTTCGGAGGCGAGGATTGCCCGACAGTTGGTTCAGTAGCCCGACAATGATAACAATCCATTTGCCATCACTAAAATCACGTTTGCGAAGCCGCATCTTCCAGTCGTAGTTTCGTATTGAATGGTCCATTTCAGCGGCACGGTGTATCTTGAGGTCTACCGTTGCTGATCTTCTCTCTCTCTGCGACACTATCATCTCAGCTGCTTCGGATTTAGCGAGACTGCTCCGCGTGGTGGGCCTCGAGGGCTTCACCTCCGGCTCTGGCGTTGGCGTGTGCACATTACTGCTATCGTGGTTCGAAGACTCCTCTTCGCCTTCAGGTTGAGCGGGCTCAGGCAACGCGACTTGAACCTGACCGTTCTTATCATTGACGTCGTTGACTAGCTTCTTAAGTACGGCACAATGGACTTCCACAAGAAGTTGACACTGAATTTCGTCGGACGTGAACTGTAATGCCTCAACGTAATCATCAAATGTGAATGAGTCGATCTGGAAAATTTCGCAGTAAACGTTTAATGTGTTCCACGTTTCTAAAATATTGCCGACTGATTCCATGAAAATACCACTCCCACCGCCGTCAGAGACGTGTTCTGGACTTGGCGTATCTTGAGAAAGAAACTTCATCGCTGGACGAATAGTACCATCACGAGCAGGGGGGATCTCCAGGTCCTCAATGGGGTATTTCGGGGTTGGAGGAGGTGGCGGCTTAGGTTGGCCTCTAGCTGCGATTGGATGATAGCCATTGATAGCAAACCCAGGGTGACCGTTGTAGTACTGAGTGATTTGGACTGGACGCGTCGGTTGCTCAATTTTACCAAAGGCAGGGTTGCCAGTTAAAGCACGCTGGTACTCAATGAAGTGATCTTGTTTTGAACGTGCCTCTAGTTGCGCATTTTGATTGACCTGAGCGTTCTTAGATTTCGAACCCTTGGCTTTGAGTTCAGGGAGACGACCAGGTGGGGGATAGAAGCTGAGTATAGTGCCGTCAAACTCGCCTCTCTTTTGGGAGATATTGGCTTTTCTCTGAGCCACCTGGTTCTCATACCGAAGATGATTAGGAATGTCAGTATTAATACGATACTCCTCAGCAATCTTTGCTTTGACTGTCCAGGGTGCACCCGTCCAGGCCTCGCGGCTTACGGTATTTTTAAGGAATGACCGGAGCCTTTGCTTGGTGAAGGTCTTACGGTCGCGGACAACATGCTCTTCATCAACGAGGGCTTCCTCGCTTGGCCGATCAGCAAGACAAACAAAGTAACGAGCAAAAGCTTTGCGTTCCGTAGTGCCATCTGCTCTGACCAATTCGGGAAATTTTGTCTTCTCTCGAACATGACCGTTTAATCGATCAGCGTTATCGAGAATGACCGTAACGCTTTCCCCAGGATAGAAGTCCTGCTTGAATTCCTAAAGCAAACTTTATTAGGGTCTACATGCCTGTTCATAGCCAAAGGAAGGTACCTCAAAGACATGGTCAACTAGGCTGCTATGTCAGCACTATAAAGCATGAAGAGGTGGCATGATGCTGACCTAAACTGTCGATTCTTGATATAGTTGAAAATTGTATTTTTCTGAGGATGGGCTCTCTCAATGCGTCAGGGAAGGCATCGTCGACCTCACCTGATGCTTCCATCTATGCAGCGTCAGGGTTCGCGATTCTTCTTGAGTATCAAAATATATGGAGAGCCATGGAAGCCACCTACCTCGCTTTTCAACGCGTCAAAGAAACTTAGCCCAGAATGCCCGGTAATTTCGCAGATGAAACGTTTCTGGGAAGTCTGGCTTAGCTGAGAACAAAGAGAAAGAAAGAACAGAGTCACGAACTTGTTTATAAAAGTCCATGCTAGCGGCATTAGCCCTACACATATATAAAGATTGGGCGGGGACTTACCGGTGCAAATAGTCCTCGTAATTGGTGAATACCTCATCTGTCTCCTCAATCGGCCATACCTTCATAGCTATGTCAACATATACACAGAATGTGTTAGCAGGTGGACTCACTTCGGCGTCCTCAGGTATGGGGACCTTAGGACTATAATGAACGGGTTTGCGCTTGAAGAGCACCTGATATTGATCAGTCAATAGAAATGTTCAAGCATACAGTGTTTCAAACCATGTTCACGGCCAAACACGTCCGAGATGTTAGACTACTCAGTTCGGCTTGTTGGTAGCATAGGCTGGTCAGGGAGGCTTCCAAGAGCGGCAGAAAGCCTCAAGATCTGAATTAGGGCTTCGAAACACTAGCGCATAGGATTCGTTCTGAGCTATAATGAAGGGTATTATGATAGACCTGGGTCGCAAAGAATAACTCTCAACGCTTAGGACAGAAATCAATGGACCCCAGGGCTGGTCCACCAGAACGGCCAGAAAGTTACGTAGGAAGGTCTTTACGCGTCTGAGGGCTTCTGGACATGTATGGAGATCGGAATGGAATGGTTTGAGGCGTGTGTGGTTGATGGTGGATGGGGTTGACGATGAGGTGCATGGGGTGGAGTTGGAAAAGGCAGACGGGGAGGGAGAGGAATTGTGCATCATGGGCAAAATATGGAGGTAACGCTACACCCATGGCCTGGGTAAGCGCGAAAGGTGTCGCCCTCCTGGGAGTCCTGCCTTCACCGGAAAAGTTACAAGCTCCAACCTTAAAATACTCTATTTGTTTGGCCGCCCGCCTTTTGTCCTTGCCCTTTCATATTCCCTCGCTACTCACCATTACAGCATCAGTCTGCAACACAACACTGTCTTGTATGGGCTCTTTCGACTCGTAATGCCTCGGGAAATCCAAAGGTCAAGGTCTCTCAATGATGTTGACTCTCCCAGAGCCAGATCGGTTCCCTTTCCTTGCTTTTGCGTCGTCAACCCTCCTATAGAGTGCGGTGTGACCGACGAGTACAAATTCTATGTGGGTATGGTTGGATAGCCTGGCTAACAGCTGTTACTCCCAGACTCTACCGGAATCATCTGAATTGTTGGCCATGTACGGATTGCTTGCTTCTTCCATCTCTGACATTCGTCCTGTTCACCATCTTCCACCTACCAGACCATACTGCTAAGCATGTTGCTCAGCAGAATCTCCTCGACATTTCGCATTTTCACTTTGTTCACTTCGATGTGTGTAATTTCACACTCTTGTTCTTAATCATTGTAGGTGATACACTGTCGACTCAAATTCATGGCAGGTCTGGTCGGCGGGACAAAGCACAATGGGTTAAGCAAAGTTTTCTGATTTCAATTTCAAGGTGATCGCTCTATGCTAGTGAATCTATTATCGACATTATCGGCTAAAGGGGTATCTCAGAAGCTGCTAAGAATTAAAGTACACAACAAGGAACCCGATCCAGCTGCCCACAACCCCAATTGCTGAGTATGAACTGGTAAACATTAACGGAAGGAATTCATACTTGTCTCCGAAAGCCAGCCGATGGATTAATGAACAGTATACAATCAATGGGATAGAAACAGTGATGTAGAGAAGTGAAAACCTATCGAGCAAAAACACTCGAGGTCGGGACGAGACTGGTGCCAGCCGATCGAACACCAGAAGAAACATCACCAGCCAGAAGACGGTGTAGACAGCTTTCACCGGAAACTCTGCGGCTGTGAAGAGAAGGGGGAAGAGCGAAACATGTCCTGCGACTGCCAGAGGTCTAAAGGCGCCAAGGTGTCGCCGATCCTTGAGTGCCAGCAAGCTGAATGGAATGATCACAAGGAGGATAGCTTTCTCATGAACATGCCAGCCGAACAAAAACGACGCGTAGCCGCAAAACGTGACGGCGCCGATGAATGTTTCCCATGTTGGCTTGACAAACAGTTTGACCAATCCGAGCTGTCAAATGTCAATTCCACGGAAAAATCAATATCTACTGCCGGGCAGCTTACCAACTGAAAGAGTAACGTTAATATGAAGGTTGTTCTTGGTGACACGTTCGGAAGAACCGCAAATGACGAGTCACCAATAAGACCCCGTGTGACACTGTTGATAGCAGCTTGATCAACGGACAAACCAAACATTGGCGCAGCTGAACCCTGTCAGCAGCACTCAGCGAGAGGTATGAAGCACTTTAGTTTACCATAGATGAGGACCCTATCACAGAACGAGTACAAAGCCCACACGTTTGGTGCCCAATACGCATGACAGAGACCCCTTGAAAAGGGGAAAAGCCTGTTTAGCAATTGGTCGAGCTGGCCCCAGTACCAAAAGGGCCCAAAAGCAGCTCCAAAAATGACTGCAAGACCAGATGCCAACTTGATCGCATTGTCAAAGCGGACGGTAAAGATTGACTTCTGGTTAAGGCAATAGACTCGTAAGAGGTAGACGAAGTATGCAGGCGCGAGGTATAAGTATATGTGCTTCAGGCAAAGCAGTCCCGCAAAGAGAAAGCCGCTGAGGAGCATCGTTGACTGTTTCCGGGCATATACCAATGACAATATGAGGATGCCGTACAGGAAGCCATTGTACTGAAAGTGGATATGGTCGATAATGAGCAATGCTGGGGACAGTAAGATCGACAGCGCAATGGCATGTGATGTCTGCTTCAAGGACGGGGATGAAGTCTTTACGTATCTAAGGAAGTGCGTCAGCCTCGTCCTACAAAGAACATGGTATGGTAGTCCTACTTGTGCAAGGCATATGCTAGTACTAGTTCAGTCGCAATCACCGTAGACCGCTGGAAATACACAATTTGCCAGCTATCGTAGTCTAGGTTTTCCACTTTAAGTGATGCCGAGTCGGCGTATTGGGCGAGCAGTGACAGCACCCATTCGAAGTAGGCAAAAAGAGGCGGATAATCGAGGGTCCATTCTGACGTGTTCTGAGGAGAAAGTGTAAGCCCGAAATGTCGGTTGACGCGATCTGCAATGAGAGGAGAATAGAAACCTCGTAGTACCAGCTTTTGACAGGTAGGGAATGAGTGATAGCAAGCCAATTCCGATGAACCTCGAAATCAGTGGATTTGCTATTAAAACTCTGTAAGCGCTGATTCCGTGAGATTGGAGGTACTTTTCTCACTGACTATGCTGGAAACAAGAGCACTTTGAGAGCAGCTGCGGCGACAGCACATTGTGCTACGGTGGGGTATGGTTCAACCATTGAGACATGGAGACGAAACTTGGCATTGGGCGGAGATTCTTACCATGGAAAAGCACCAAAAGTATCCATGAAGTCCATCATCGAGCTAGAACAGATGCTTATCTAATATGAAACGGATGGGTACTAGCGCCTGGGGTACCCCTGTTTCGATACGGGCAATCATTGACTACATGACACCTGGACCAAAAGATGGATTTTGCAGACGGCGCTGCAGTGAGGCGCGCAGTTGCTTTTACAACTCTGGACATTAGACACTCTGTCGAGCTGTCACCTTCTCTGTATCTGTTGCCAAGGAATTTTGGTACTGTGTAGTTGCTATTGTCGTCGGCTTTTCTGCGGCCAGTATTGTCAAAAGCGTTCTCGGCCTTCCAGCCTTCAACAAACAAAGCCAGTGGCCAGAAGCATAAATACATGCGACGAAAACCTCTTGTACGAGTTGTCAACAACTTTCGGGAACTATCCCATTAGACATTGGATACCAGTCCAATCCGGCAAAGGCATAGCTTCTAAATCAGCTTTCTTCTCATTAGAGCACGTGCTCTTCACTATAAATGCATTTACTACTTCATCTACCGCTGATGGTAGTGGTAGCATCAGCACAGTACATCATCGACAGTTCGAGCTTTGGACACAGTGGGAGGTCAGGATGTCAGAAATTGTCTGCGAGGATATGCTGACGCCTGCCCAGCCTATCCCCTAATCAGGTCTCCATTCCCAATTGGCAAGTAACAGGAGAGGGGCACATACCACTACTGGTAAACACAGAAAATAGTCATAAAGTCAGAGATTCGTGTCGCTGATGAAGACAGTACTCGAACAAAGTGGCCCTAACCCCTCCCTATCCTGGAAATCGAAGAGGGGCTATCCTAGCAGAAAACAGGTATGTGACCTCTGGCGTAAAATGACTCCGTTACTGAGTCGCGATATAGTGTAGCACAGTCAGAGTGGGTTGCCGACTTCGAATTTCGAGCGACAGGCCCCGAAAGAGGAGGGGGTAATCTGCAGATATGGTATACAAAAGAACCAGCGAACATTGCTCAGTCAAGCATCTACACAGTCGGAAAATTTGATGGGTTGGTTCTTGTAGTTGATACCTACGGAGGAAAGGGGGGAGGCATAAGAGGCTTTATGAACGATGGAAGCACTGACTACAAAAGTGCTGCTGTCGATCAGTTGGCCTTCGGTCACTGCGACTACGCATATCGCAACCTCGGCCGGCCATCACAAATTCAAATAAGACAGGAGTCTAACGCTTTCGAGGTCCTCGTGGATCACAAGCGCTGTTTCTGGAGTGACAAAGTCAGCGTTTGCAGAACCATTGAGTCAATGTTAATGCTGACTTGACAATAGATAAAATTGCCATCCGGGTACTATTTCGGGATCTCAGCCGCGTCTGCGGACACGCCAGACTCATTCGAAGCCTACAAATTTGTCCTTTCTACCTCAACATCACTTGCACGAGAAGAGCCCCGGCGAATGCAGCCTCCACCCCCACCGCCGCCTGCTCCAAACACCGAGTCACAGCCTGCAGATACTCCCTCTTCCTCGTATAAGACGTCGGATGCGCAATTTGATGATCTTCATAACCGATTACAGATAATTGCCGCCTCAATGGATAGCTTCTCTCGTGAACTCACAAAACTTGCCGACAACTCAGAAGGGAGGCACAGAGAGCTTATGCGCAATACAATGTCAAGCTCTGGTGATCAGCTAAATGCGATGGACCAAAGACTACAAAGTATAGAGAGGAGCGTGCGCGACCACGATGGCAAGCTCTCAAATATACAGACATTACTCAAGGATTCGCACAGTAGTCTAATCGAGGGACTACCTGCACATATGACGAACAGTAAGCTTCTTTACACTTGTCTTTTTGATCAGACGCTGATATTTTTACAGTCATATCCACTAAATCTCCCCGTATGGGAGTCTTCCTCTTTGTATTTATCGCGTTTCAGCTGCTCCTAGCCGGCTCTTACGTTGTATATAAGCGTCGCCGAGCGAACGGCCCTAAGAAGTACTTGTAGGATATCACAGTAGATGGATTGAACAGCGTCAAGGCGTCCGCTTGTACGTTTTACAATTCATCGTAAACTAATCATGTAACAAGCATAATCCTTTCACTATCCAGTCCACATATCCTCTTTACGAAGACCGCCCTACATCCCCTCCTGACTGTACTCTGAGCCCGAGTCCTCCGCCACTGGTCCCACCTCGACCTCCTCAAGTCTCCCTACGCCCACTGACCCCGCCATCTCCGCCTCTTCCTTCTCCGTCTCGTTCTCCTTGATCGCCTCCTCCGGCCCGGATGACTTCGGTCCCGGTATCGCGCTTGAAGATGCTTTGGCCAAGCGGGCCGCATCACGCTTCTCCTTCCGTTTCTCATTTTTCTTCTTCGTCTTTGCTTGTTTCTTGTCGTTCGGCCCCTTAGGTGGACCATTTGGCGGCGGCAAAGTTGGTGGTGGTGTTGGGGAGGCGGGTGTCATGAGATCGACGTCAAGGGTACGTCCATAGTCGTCAATGTAGCGTGGTCCGGCGATGGTGGTGGGACGGCCGGCCGCGACGAGTTCGTCGATTCTTGCCACGAGTGCGTCGTGGCGTCCCTTTGCGTATTGGGCTTCTGCCTCCGTTTGGGTAGACAAAGCGGCGAAATGGGCTGGGTGGTGTTGCTTGAGATAGCTGTACACCGCGTCGTCGCTGAGAGAACTTGGGCCGGCTGGGCCGCTCTCGTCGCCGCCGGAGTCTGCCTCGTCGTCGGAGTCTGCCTCGTCGCCCGAGTCTGCCTCCTCACCCGAACTATAGTGATCTATGACCCGATCTCGTACCGCAATGGGTTTCTTGTCTCCCGAGGGCTTTGCCCTCAATCCAGCAAACGCCTTGTCAGGCAGGTCGCTCTGCATCGCCCTATCCGCCTTCGCTTTGATATCTTCGAGGGTCATGCCCCGGGGAAAGACTTGTGGCACACCATGCTCGTTTAGCAATGGTTGTCCTGGTCGGTGAACATTCGTTTCGGTGAGCGGGGTTGGTTCTGGTAGCTGGATGTTGTTCTCAATGACTGTATTAAAAAGCTCATCGATCGTGTAATTTCGAGGCTCGGGCGCGTCAGGGTCGAGGGACTGCTCAGCCATGGCGAAGGAAAAGAGTTCCGGAGACTCGGCCTGGTCGTCGGTTTGCTCAGTTATATCAGCTGCTCTAGCCATTCCTTGCATGGCTCTTGGAAGGTTTTGCTCCATGAAGCGAAAAGCGACCTTGATGGGCGCTTGGAAAAATTCTGGTAGATTTTCGAGGGGTTGGGGAACTTGGCGGATAATGTCAGCGAAGAATCGGATTCCACCTTTCATCATCAGCTTAAAGGAAACCATGTTGACTGAGCACTTTGGTGTAATGTAGCGAAACTGAGGGATGGGTCTGAAAAGAAGCTTTAGGTAAAGCGAAAAAGACGAGAGAAGAGCACAGCGACGTGTACAAGTTGCAAGTAAAGCGATGGAAGTAAGCTTTGCGTAGCAAGTGTCAAGTGTCGATGTGCGTGATCGAGCAAAGAGGAAGAAAGGTGGAGGAAGTGAGGTTTATATATTAGAACCCAAGATCACAAGCTCGACCAACACCGATCGCTGCCTGGCCGGCGCACCCCCACCGGTGCCAACACATCCCAATCGGGAACGGTCAGTTCCCGGAAAGCCGGGAGCGAATGACGTCGTCCGATCCCACTGTCGAGGTGAGATCAGCCCGGGGGGCGGCTAAACCACGCTCTCCCTGACCTTGAGCGAGATAGGGGTATCGATCGGGGCATGAGGAACACATATAGCACATTGCGAGGCCTTACAGGCTATCTTAACGCACAAAGACAGGGCCGTACATGCGAGAACCGCTTAAGGAAAAAACGCGAATGTGGGTGAGATTAACTCTCACCCGCAACCAAACAAGAACTATGTGACTTACTGGGACAAAAGCTATGCAGAGCAAGAAGGACACCAGTTCTCCAGCACCAGGAACTTCCTAACTGGTCGTCGACTAAGCGGTGCTAGTGAGCAAAAGAAAAAGGGTGGAAGAAGACGTTGTCGTGAGGTTTTGTTTCCGGACGGTGAGGCAAGTGAGGTGAGGCCTGGATCAACAACACAACGTGAATTGCGATTTAGCGCTCATCGGAGTCGGGGGTTCTGTTTATCCATTTGTTTACTTGAGTTATTGTGCAATGAGATTTGGTGCACCAGTGCTTAGGTTCTCCACTGTGTGGGTTTTGAGGTGGATATTGAATTGGTTGCCCTTCACTTGGTGAGTCTACCCCTTTTCCACTGTTTGAAAGGGGTAGTGGAGATGTTTGTTGATAGGCTTGAGAAGTAGGCTCATACACGATTTAGACCGTTCGTTACACGACCATTACTATGGTTATTTAGTATCTAGGTATGATATCCTCCATTTAGCTGATGAGCTGATTGTAGCTAATTTAATTGCTGTTTACTTTATTGTTTAATCCCCTTTTCCATAGGCAGAAAGGGGGGGTGGAGAGGATACTTGCTTAAGAACTTCAGAAGTAGATTCATCTACGGTTTAGAGATTTCGTTATGTGGCTAACACTATGAAAATCTAGTATCTAGGCTGAGGTTTTTCACTTAGCCAATGAGTTGGTTGTAGCTGAGTTAACTAAATGATTCTACCCCTTTTCCACCCACTGAAAGGACGAGCGAAGAATATACCTGTGTGAAGGCTTTAAAGGTAAGTTTATGCACGATGTAGAGAATTCGTTACGTGACTTATGTAACACTACAAGAAGTCAGTATCTACGCATGAGATTCCCGGTCTGCTGATGAGCTGATAGTAAAAGAACTTAGTCGCTTTTTATCTCATGGTTCGACCCCCGTTTTTTTTTAAAACACGGTTAAAGAGTGGCTGAAGGTATATTTTCTTACTATTGTAAGAAACAGGTCAATCAAGGATGGTGAGCAACTCGTTAATTAATCTTTAGTAAAAAATAAAAGCTAGTACTTAACAGACATTTAACATTTTTCTAATAGCTATTAAGGTTCTCGATCTTCGAACCCCTTGGGTGCTCTGAGTGTTCAGATTTTCTACTACATGAGTGTTGCGATGAAACGCTTATATACTGTAGTCGCGTTCTTTCCTACGGCTCAGCCTCTTTTCCACATGGTCAAAGAATGACTTAAAGATACGTGCTATGTAGTATGTTTTCAGTTGCTCGGAAGTAGGTCAGTTAACGACGTGAGCATTTCGTCAGTCGAGCTCTCAATAGGCACAGAAGCTGATATCTCGTACGAGATCTTCTAGTAGCTTTTTAAACTTCTCGATGCTCGCTTTCTTTTATAATAATTTAGTCTCTTATTTACATAGACTTAAAGAGCGACTCTGTACATGTACCTTGATTGTCCCATAGGCAGGTCGGTTTCACGAGGTAGGCGCTTCGTTTAATTGACTTCTGAAATAACGAGAAGATGTCAAGAAGTCCTTCCAGCTAGGCGGTAACCTTCCCGATCTGTTAGTTTCTGGGTTAGCTGTAAGCATTCAGTTTTCTACTACACGGTTCTGAAGTGGTCGTTCACTTGGTTGCTGTTAAGTTGAGGATTTCTACCTTTCCCCCATGGCACTGAAGGATAAATTGAAGTATACTCGCTTGGAAGCTTCAAGAGTAGGTTGTTCGATGATTCAGTCAATTTATTAATAACTTTCTTGACGATAAAGGAAATAATTGTCGGCAAAAAGTTCTATTCACCCAGGTGATAAAGTACTCGAATCGTAGACTTTCAAAGTTGGTTTGAGAGTCTAGATTCTCTACTACGTAAATTTTGAGCAGTTCGCTGATTTTGATTGTAGTTAAGTTGCTGGCTCAACCCCTTTCTGCAAGACGAAGAGGTGGCCGGAAGTACATATGTTTCATGTCATTAGAAGAAGGTCAAGTCGCAAAGTGAGCATTTCGTTGATTGACTTCTTAAAAATCAGAATAGCTGATACCTTGGTATAATGTTCTTCATTTTAGCTTTTTCAGTAACAAGAGACAATGCGAGGGGAACGAGGTTCAGGCGACTCTGGAAGAGGAGGTAGAGAAGGGAGTGCAAATGTCTTACGAAGAGTAGTAAGCAGTCCGGATTGATTAGAGAAAAGAGTAAATTTCCTACAATACAAAAAACAAGGACGAGATACTCTGAGCATAGTGTCAAGGAACAAGATGCATCGAGTCAATACCGTAGGTGACTAAAAGTGTTACCCGCTCGTTCTCCGGTTTTATAGGGGCTAAATGCGGAGAAGGAGCCGATTCGTTTGATATTGGTAGGGGGCGTTTGGCGGAGGATTTTATGAAGGAGCTGCAGTGGTCTTCTCCGCTTATACAGGGGTAAAAGATTGGAGAAGGGGTTGGCTCGAATTCGATTTCGTAGATAGGTGGACTATCGAGTATTGGTGAATTGAAGCCAAATTTGGCTGAGCATCGACGGCAGGCAAAGGTCTCATCGCGGACCTTCTGCTCGTGTTCTAATCGAAGCTCTTGCTCATGTTCTAGACGCCCCTTTTCTTCCTAGTGAAGCTTCTTCTCACACCCCTGAAATTCATGATCACGTTTGTAATGCTCCTGCTTGCGATTCTGTTGAAGCTGATACTGACGTTGCTTCTAATGTTTAAGTTGAAGCAATAGAGAGTTCCGATTCTGACGTTCTTCTGTCATGCCATGTTCCTGCTGCTGACTGTGCTTCCAGTATGTCTTGTGGAAGAACTCGCACACGCTCGATCTCCTAATACCTGTCATGCTGAGATCGTATTTGAAACTGTCAATCCATCACATCAGATCAGAACTTTAGATACATCTTTTGATAGCGAGATTTGATATTCACTAAGCTGGTTATATCAAGCTTGAGCTTCGTCTTGAAGTTCGCATGTAGACCAGAAACATGGCAGTCTTCACCGCCAATCTTAGCTCTGACTTGCTCTAGGAACAGCACGCCGTCTTGATAGTATATCTTGTTCATTTCGAGAACGTGTATTACACAATCTCTGCATGTTTTGGCGGATAGAGGTAGCTTAAGATGGCTGCTAGATGGGTGGATAGGTGAGGGAGTAGACTGTTTGATGTCGTTTTTCTTCTAGTGAATCGGCCTCTTCTTTTGAAAACAATTGATGGACTTCTCAGAGATATTCGATGGATCAAGAGCTATATCATTAAATAACTTTCCCAAAGTAAAATGGAAAGATGCATCGATTTTGGAGTGCAGGCGCGAGCTTGATCCAGAACAGCTACACAAAAAACAACACGAGGCGTTACGAAACTAGAAGGCGAAATAGAGCTGAGCTGATCCGAGCAAGCAAAGCGACCTCAGAGCACGCAATTGTCTCAATTTCCCGTAGCGAATGAGTATAAATATGTACAACACTAGGGGCATTAGCAATGTATCGTTCCCATCATGAATGAAAGCTAACGCCATCGATCTTCATCGAGCCCACACCACTGAGAAGACATCACAGGCTATCGACACAAAACTCAGCCAATCCGCACAGTACTGCTCTCTCGTGCAATCAGAATCCCCCACCCATCATGCCTCCCCCCATCATGTCTCCTAGCAGTAACCCCCCCATCAACCCCCCCGCCATTCCTCCAGCCAGCGGCAACCCATACCCACCTCCATAGCCCCCGCCGTACGGTCTCGCATATGGATACCTCGGTCTCACAAACATAGCATTGGGATTGGCATAAGGGCCGTTCACATAGGGATTGTAGCCCCGCGCCCCGGGTGGCATCTTGACGCCATCCGGAGGCTCGATGTAGACCTCTCTGCCGTCCTTACCCTTGCCGATGGGCTGCGGCTGGCCGGTCTGCATGGCCATGGACATGGCGCGGCGGATGACCTGGTGGCGTTCGTAGGCGATGCGTTCTTCTTCGGCGCGCTGGCGGCGGTGGGCTTCCCGCTGTTCGTGGGTGGAATTTGTGACCTTGTCTTTCATCTTGCGGCCGAATTTCTCTATGCCCTTGGGTTGTTGCGAGCTGCTACTGATATGACCTTTGCCTTCTGTACCCATGGCGGCATGGTCGCCGTGGTGGCCGTGGCTTTCGTCATCGCTGCTCTCTGCGAGGATGTCGGCTTCGCTAGGTATCTTGTACAAGCCTTGCACTTTCTGTCTCTCCTTAGGGTCCAGGCTATTGAGGTATTGCTGATCGTCGTACGGGTGTTGCCATATAGATCTTGGAGGGTCGACGTTTGTATCCACGAAGTACTGATGTTGATTTGTAGGATCGTACTGCCTGAACCATCCGTGGGGTAAAGGTCGAAACTCGTCTTCCATACTGCGTCGATCTGAAGGGGAGATCCCATTGCGAGCCTTGAGGTGTGTGGTGGAGCTCGACGGTCTGTTCAAAGGCGCGGAGCCTGTTGCTTCTTCGTATGGTGGTGGAGCATCCATCCTTTCCCAAGCAAACGGTCTCGATGTTTAATTGATACTACTCTAGGATGTAAATTTATCTATGCTTAAAAGTAGATGTGTAAGTTTTTGGGCTCGCTGAAGTGTATCAATGATGTCATGAACTCGAGGACCCTCAAGGATTATAGGGCTAGCCTTATTCTACTCCAAGACCAGAATCCGAGCCCAATCATCCTTCTACTACCTACCTACGTACAGTAACCTCACTGCTTAGTACATACAAGATACATCTACCTTACGGCGATTTGGTGAGACAGTACCATCACAATCTCGTGCTTAAAGAATTCGCGCATCTACTAGGCCATATAGGCAGACTTACCAAGGCCTGAGATCTGATCAAATGGTAGAAGCGTGCCAACCCACTCATGCTTCCGGCATCCGTCACTGCACTCGTATAGATACATCGCTAAGTATCGAGGTTCCCTTGTTGCATGCGAAAAGAGCCAATCATCGATTGTGCATGTTACCATGCGGAATGTACTCCACGCAAAGAGACGAAAGCGTGCACTTTTCATGTGCAGTGGAGGGTGGTAGACTTTGCGTTCAATACTCGTATGCCATGCTGATTGGCTACTCAACTTCGAAGAGTTCCGAGTCCAGTAAGAGTTATGTAGCGAGGCAGCACTGCCACGCTGCCTACTTTCGATCCAGATATAAGATGTCTCAAAACCTTTCCTCTTCTCTATCCCTAGATAATTTGTTGTCAGTATTATCCAGACGTACTTCGATATGTATGTGTGTGCCCTTGTACTGCTACTTACTGCGCAAACGATAGTCAAGTCCGAGATAATTCCGCCAAATACATCTGCCATAGAATCATTCAGTGAAGACTCTTCATCATCAGTCACAACGATTCAAAAGACTTGCGGTGCTTTCTGTCAATACGCTGCCAAGTCTAGTATCGTAACAGCAACAGCAACTGCAGGTCAACATGTCACTGATAGGTGGGGCGCATCATCGATTTCTGTGTTCGTAATTGACATTACTTCTCTCGCTTTCTCTTTCTAACATGTGCAGTATCACCGCAACTTATATAATATATCACGAATACTCCGTGACGACTGATTTCATGTCCAATGGCTCATGCGTTGTCACCAAAGAAACGTCGTATTCTTTACGAACGCCCTTCACATATACCAACGCGCTCTCTGTCGATCTTTCAAGAGCACAAACCGCGGGAGCTATCAGTTTTGGCAAATTCTTGGGACGTGGAAGAAAGTGTCAGACAGGAAATGGGCGCACCAAATTCAAGAGAGCTTCTAACATCACTCTGGCCGCGAGGATAGGCCAAGCACCTTCCGGGATCCTAGCGTACAGTAACAGCACAGGTGCCCCGATTCTTAACACAGGTGAGAAGGCCGCCATCGGTGTCGTCGTTCCGTTCAGTGTCATTGCAATGACTACAGCTGCGTTCTTCTTCTGGCGTCTTGCAAAGAGACGTCGTCAGAATAACTCCACCCCGGAACCTGACCATAACGAGAAAAAGTCTGACGGACCGCAGCCCTTCCTCCAGATCAAAGGAGAGTTGCTAGGAGAGGACAGCAGACATGAGATGTCGGCAGAAGCAAAACTATACGAACTTCATGACGAACAGGTGTATGAGTTGTATACCAATGAGTCAGGCCAAGGGAAGGAATTAGAGGCGCAGTCACCAGAGCTAAATGGCGAAGAAATTCCTCATGAGCTAAAAGCCTAACAGTAAGGGGAAGGGGTAGTTGCAGGAGTAATTGGGACTAGAAGGCTGTTCAACAAAGCACTGACCGAGCAATTTGTACTGTAAGTTTAAGGATAAGGTACCATGTGATTTTCGGGTGTTTCTTCGTTGCTTAGCCAGGAACTCGGTTTCGTTAACTAGCCCGAGAAGATATCGATAAGTTTTAGCTCAATTACGAAGTAAGTTTAAGAACGTTTGATTGTAAAGTATGCCAACTTTCAGGCTGGTGTTTAACAAGTGATCATATGTACATATAAGCGAGTTTTTCCAACCCAAACGGCGGCTTGACCTACGGAAGCCTGAGTTAAAAAAAAAAAAACCAACAAAGTCACGAGCACAAGTCTAGCCTAAGACACAAAGCCACACAAGCTGAGCTTACATAAACAGCAATTTGGCTCAAAGACAACAAAGAACCAGCTATAGCCGCTCGCTCGCTCCATTCTGCCCCACTGTTCCACCTACCTACCGTAGCTCAGAGCATATGTACATACTCCAAAAAAAGCCCCCCCCCTCTCACAAAAAAAAATCAAGATCTTTTAAAGCAGCATCAAATTTGTCCACACACGATTTTCGGAAAGTGCGATTTTCTTCACATGAAGTATGTCAGTGGCGGACTAGATCTATCTTGTATATATTAAAAAAGAAAAGAAAAAAAAGGAAACAAGCAGTTGAACTGACGTATTTTTCGAAAATGTGTCTCTATGAAATTGCCAGCATTTGATGGGAAAGGGAAAGAAGAATTGGAATCCCGAGGCTGCGGTCTTACTCGTTTTCGGGAGGATTTCATCGTTAGAGAGGAGAAAGGGGGGAAGATGTTTTTGTGGTGGTTGTTACTTATCTTATCTTATCTTATCTCGCTACTCTACCCCCGTTTTTCTCCGCGTGTTTTGGCAGGCATGCCACGTGGGTGTTAAGTCCACGACTAGGTAGGTACGGAGTATCCTGCACATGATTCGGAAATATACAAAAATCACTCTGCTACTGAGAAAGTGCGCCGTTGATTTTTGACAGTTCACACCCTGACGAAAAAAGTATATGACCAGATATACACCACGAATGTTGGAACTCTCATCAACCAACCGGCCGATTTTTTTAAAAGGTGACAACCTTTCTTAATGATTTCATCAACATATTTAACCCACTCGGCCTACCCTCATTCATCTTCTTGTTCCTATGAACACATAAAAAAAATCCTTCTCTTCAACCCCTCATGAAGCCAACGAAATCAACGCTTCGAGCACCTTGGTTTTCCTTCATTCGACCTGTGCTGTCAACGGCAAGATTAAGACAGACCGAGCAAACCAGCAAAACGCACTTCACCCAAGCCTTCAAACAGAGCCTCCCCCACCTCGCCGCTCCGACCATCCTCCTAATTCTCATCCTCTCGATCATGGACCTTGCCCTCTGCAGCGCCTACGGCAACGCAGTTGCCCACGTCCCTCTTGAGTATATTGCGAAAGAAGATCACGTACTTCGCGCTTCCAACATATAAGTGCCCTAACGAAACCCCAGGACACCGTCGAAAAACCTCATAAGAAAAGTAAAGAACGATAGATTATAAATACTTCAGCTTTATCGTCTTCTACAGCGGCACAGTGCCCCTCTCCATCCTCGCCTTCTTGATCGCTCTATGCCTTCATCTCCGTTCCGTGCTCTCGATCCCCTTCGCCCTGATCATCTCAACGATCACCGCGGTCGGCTAGATAATTCATGCAAGCATCTGGCTCAACTGCAAAGTCTCAGGCCCAACGATCGCAGAGTCCGTCACCAGCTGTTGTTCCCAGTATCCCCTGCAGGACCAAGGTGCTGAGCTAGCGCGCGGGCTTAGTGGAGGGAAGATTGCCTTTGCTTGGGTGGTAATTGTCGCGGAGGGGTTTTATATTGCGCTCGATGTCTATGGTATTGTTAAGAGGAGCAGGGAGGCGAAACAGGGTTTGCCACTTAAGCTAGAAAGCGGGGCGGAGAGGGAGCTGCGGAGTACGTTAGAGGCTTGAGGTAGATGCTGAGGAAGTTCTCAAGTTCCTTGTGTGTTACTTTTTTCTGGACTCTTACAAGAGCGTGCGATGGTAGTTTGATGTTACGATGACGTTCCGAAGATCCTTCTATGATCGAGACGAAGAATGAATGCGGGGGTTGCTCTATGCTAGCTATCGATCGGTGGCGCTAGGGACATAGGCCACAAGGTGTGGAGGAAAGCGATTGTAAGGATAGAAGCAATAACTGAATCACAAATAAGAGCAAGATCAAGTGCGTCGGTCGCACCATCCTCTCATCCTTTGGGACTTGAACGTGGAAGACGACCTTCACCAATGGCAACGATCGGTCGCTGAGAGGAGAAACGTGACTGGATACATCGCCTTCGTCGTCGAAGCTCAGATCAATCATAAGACTCACAAGCATATGCGCCAAAGTGATGAGAGTACTAGCAACGAGGCATATATCGAACCCCGATGCACTCTGAAGGCGGCCGATTGAACATGCTCCTCTATGACAGTGATGCGCCTTTGCACGTCTTTGATGCGGATGCCTTTCATTTCACAATGAAGCCATGCATCAACGTACATTGCTGATTGTCAAGAACGCGAAGCGCATATGTCATCTTGTAGGCCGAGATCAACTGGTCGAAGGGCATTTGATAGGGCGAGTTCCGGTGCGAAAACGCCGATTGTCGTATACCCGGTCTCGAAGATTAAGCCGTTTTGTGAGAGATGCGAGATGCAATACTATCCAGGTGCTAATGAACAGTGTGAAGAGACAGCTTTCAAAGGATGTCGATGGTGCCTCGGCCACAGTCTGTAGAATGCCAGCGGTGTGTGAAAGCAGGGTCGGTAGGATTCATATCATCTTGAATGCCATGCGGAGTGGCAACATGATGTCTATGAAGCAGAACAAGACTGTACTGAAGATGAGAGCACTGCTGTGGTACGAAATGTTGAGGCACCATTACAAGACGTGAATGGAAGATGCAAGGAAAGGAGTCGAAGGGGAAACGGCTATCTGTGAGAGAGACAGGTTATCTT
>JAABUL010002715.1_pt1 | contig 28491 bp, 32 predicted proteins | sample 5559151 | NCBI WGS metagenome assembly JAABUL01 (sample SAMN10711876, study PRJNA513368) | rock metagenome | isolation source: Antarctica rocks | place: Antarctica: Victoria Land, Pudding Butte sud
AGATCGGCCAGTGGAACATCGTGCACGGGTACCATGAGGTGGGCCTCCGCAGCGAGATGGGGTTGGTTCTTTCATCTCTACCTGCGTGGGCCTGTCTCGTGCAATCCACATAATGCGCCTAAGGGGTTTTGCTCCTTCGAGGATTCGAATCCCTCCCTCTCCGCCGCGTTTCCTCGTTACCACAGGACGAACTCCTTGGCATTGTGCGTAACCAGAATCCAGCCGGAGCGGGCAGCCACAGAGAGGTGCGCATCGTCGCTCGGCAGATCGTTTGGTAACGTTCATCCGTTGTGTTGCGCAAGAGCGGGGGCTGTATGGGACAGTTGGGAACGCTCGGTACCGCGTTCACGCGGCAACTACAAGACGTACTCGTCTCGACCGGGGACGAGGCACAGCGCTACAACCATCAATGGGTCGGCACCGAACATCTTCTCCTGGCACTCACGCGCCGGCGTGACTCCGTTGCAGACCGGATCCTCACGACCTCGGCCGTTGACGTATCCGCGGTTCGAGACAGAATCGATTTCATAGTGCGGCGCGGGGAAGGACCTGGCATAAGCCCGCCCGGTCTTACTCGACGTGCATGGAAGGTTCTCGGCCTTGCACTCCTAGAGCGGAAAAATCTCGATCATCTACGTGTCACCACGGGGCATCTCGTCCTTGGCATGCTGGCAGAACCGGAAGGCATCGCCGGGCGTGTGTTGGAGGAACACGGGATGAGTATCGACGCAGTCCGTCGAGAGGTCAGGAGTGCGGCGGGATCGTCGACCGAACAGTAGCGCGTGGCACGATTCATAATCGCTTCTATAGCTTCATTGCGGATAAGCCGCGAAAGCATCTACTCCGGATCATCGCGGAACTCCGCCGCGACTTGCTCCACGATCAGCCGAAGTCGGGCCGGCACCTCGACGCGGAGACTTAATCCAGATGCCGTCGGTGGGGCCTCCGATCATTGGACGGGAGCACGAGTTCGTGTGTCGTGCCAACGTGGATCGGCACAGCTGTAGAATGTGGCCCAACAGAGGAGCGAGCTATGACCGTGCCCAGCAAGCGCCGCGTCCGCCTCTCGATCGACGTCGAGCCTGACTTGCGCCGCCAAATAAAGATGGCTGCGATGGCTGCGGCGGCAACCCACCTCTCGCTCTCAGAGTACCTCGAGGCCATCCTGCATCAGGCGCTGCAAGGGGACGCGATGCTCGAGCGCAATTCGGGACCAGCCGATCGGGAGCGCGGCCTGCAGGCGCTCGCCGAACTGGAACGGCTGGACCAGGAGCTGCTCAACGAAGGCCACGATGAGCGGACCCGTCAGTTGATGCAGGAAGGGTGATCGCTGTCGATGCCTCGGTAGTCAGCGCAACCGGTGCTCAGAAGGGCTCTCTGGAAACAAACGCACGGATCGATGACAACCTCAGGCTTCCTGCTTTGGTCGTTCCAGCGCTACGGAACGCCCTCGGCGATCGACTCCGGTCTATTGTGTTGTTTGGTTCGCGGGCACGGGCGACCACCATCCCGAAAGCGATTGGGATCTCTTGGTGATCGCCGAACTGCTGCCGGCCAGACCACTAGGTCGGTATCGTGAGATCAAAAGCGCCCTGCCACCTGGTACGCGCGGCGCCACCGCGGTGCTCGCCGCCGCGCCGGAGGAATCCGACGGGCACCTCCCCGAAATCTATCTCGATATCGCGCTGGACGGCCAGATCCTCTGGGATCGGGACGGGCACGCAGCGGGGCGGTTGGCCGAGTTGCGGCGCATCATGGACAGGTCCGGACTGTACCGTGAGTGCACCCCAGCGGGAGACATCTCGAAATGGCACGTCCCTCCCCGCAAACCGTGGTCGATTGAGTGGGAGCGGTAGACCGTGGCGTCAGCGGAGGACGCCCGCTACCGGTTACGGCTGGGGGAGGGATTCCTCACTGAGGCCATGCAAGATGTAACGCTCGCGCGATGGCGTTCCTGCGTTGATAACAGCCAGCTATCGGTCGAAAACGCCGCTAAGTTTGTTCTGGCTCTGCTTGGTCCTGTTGGGCGTACCCGCTCGGTAGCTGACCTCTTGCGACGGGCGGTTCATGACCATCGTTTTTCACCTTCGTTCATTCCGGCTGTCGTGCGCCTCGCCGACCTGGCGGAGAAACTCGCCTGGGATATCCAGGTGGCCAGTGACTATGGGGATGAAATCGGTCGCCGCAGCCCTTGGGAACTCTTTGATGAGGCCGCGGGCACGTGAGGCACTGCGCGTGGCAGAGGAGGAGGTATCCGTCGCGCGGAAGCTGATGGAGAACGCGTCCAATCCTGATATTCGCAACGAGAGTGTTTAGTGCCGCGCGCTTACCCGAGGATGTAAACACACAGCTCTGCCCGATAGCCTGCCTCAGAGCGATTGACGCCCTTCTGCCGCATCAGCCGTGATAGACAGCCTCTATATTATTGCCGTCCGGGTCGTTCACAAACGCCCCATAGTAGCCCGGGTGGTAGATCGGCCACTCCTGGGGGGCATGCCGCGACGTTCCTCCCGCCGCGACTGCGGCCTGGTAGAAGGCGTCGACGAGTGCGCGGGTGCGCGCGACGAAGGCGATATGCACGCCGGTAGAGACCGGATCACCGGCAATGATCCAGAAGTCTGGCTTGCCGTCCGACCCGCCATAGCCCGTCGCGTCGGGGAAATCAAATGCGCGACTGATGCCCAGTGGAGCGAGCGCCGCATCATAGAACCGCTGACTCGCGGCAAGATCGGAAGCGACCATCGTGACATGGTCGAGAACGATACGCTCGTTCATAGATCCTTCTCTCCTTCAGTTGACAATGGTCGAATCGGCACTCAACCCCAATCGCTCAAACGCCGCGTCGATATACTGCAAAAACGCGCCGGCGTCGAAGGCGGAGTTCAGCGCCTCTGGCGAGAGATGCCTGGTGACCTCCTGGTCACGCTCCAGGACCGCTTGGAACGGCTCACCGCTTTGCCAGGATTGCATGGCATTGCGTTGCACCAACTGATAGGCGTCCGGCCGGCTCAACCCGCGTTCGACCAGCGCGGTGAGTACTTTTTCCGAGAAGAACAGGCCATGGGAGGCGTCGATGTTGCTGCGCATCCGCTCTTCGGAGACCTTCATGCCCTCCACAATCGTCGTCATCAGCCCCAGCATGTAGTCCACCAGGGTGGAGGCATCGGGCAGGATCACGCGCTCGACCGACGAATTGCTGATGTCGCGCTCGTGCCAGAGGACGACGTTCTCCAGCGCGGGGAGAGCGTAGCCGCGAATCACTCGCGCCAGGCCGCTGATGCGCTCGTTGAGGATGGGGTTGCGCTTATGCGGCATGGCGCTGGAGCCTTGCTGGCCGGCGTGGAAGGGCTCCTCGACTTCGAGAATCTCGGTGTGCTGCAGATTACGCAATTCGGTGGCAATTTTGTCGAGTGACGAGGCCAGCAGGGCCAGTTCGAGCATGTATGTTGCGTGTCGGTCTCGCTGCACCACCTGGGTGCTCGCCTCTTCGGCGCGCAGTCCCAGGCGCTCCATCACTCGCTCCTCGATGACGGGTGGAACGTTGGCATGAGTTCCCACCGCGCCCGCCACCTTCCCGACGGCGATCTCCTCCCGTACTCGCTCCAGTCGCTGACGGTGCCGCCCCATTTCCGCATACCAGACGGCCAGCTTGAAGCCAAAGGTGATGGGCTCGGCATGGACGTTGTGGGTCCGTCCCATCTCCAGCGTGTATCGGTACTGCACTGCCCGGCGGCCGAGGATTTCACGCAGCGCGTCGAGATCGCGTAGCAGCAGATCGACCGACTCCACGAGCTGCAGTGCTAGAGCGGTGTCGATAACATCGGAACTGGTCAGTCCCAGGTGAATCCAGCGGGCATCGGGGCCCACGGTCTCGGTCAGGTTCCGCAGAAATGCGATGACATCGTGCTGCGTCTCCTCCTCGATCTGGGTGATACGCTCCAGATCAAAGGTCGCCGCTCGAATAGCCGGGAGCGCTTCCTCCGGCACTCGCCCCTGCTCCGTCCAGGCCTCCGCCACGGCGAGCTCGACGCGCAGCCAGCACGCATACTTGTACTCGTTGGACCAAATGCGACCCATCTCCGGCCGCGTATATTTCTCAATCATCGCTTGTGATTCGCGACTGGTTGATCTTGACTACTCCCACTCAATGGTCGACGGCGGCTTCGAACTGATGTCGTAGACCACCCGGTTCACAGCGGCGATCTCGTTTACGATCCGGTTCGATATTCGGGCCAGCAGGTCGTAGGGCAGGCGCGCCCAGTCGGCCGTCATGGCATCCTCGCTGGTGACGGCGCGTATGGCCACGACGTACCCGTAGGTGCGGAAATCGCCCATCACGCCCACGCTCTGCAACGGAGTGAGCACGGCAAAGGATTGCCACACCTCGTGGTACAGTCCCGCCGCCTTGACCTCGGATACCACGATATGGTCGGCGGCCCGTAGTACGTCAAGGCGGTCTCGCGTCAGTTCGCCTATGACCCGCACGGCCAGCCCCGGCCCCGGAAACGGTTGACGCCACACCACACTCTCGGGCAAGCCCAGCTCCAGACCGACCTTGCGCACTTCGTCCTTAAAGAGATACCGCAGCGGTTCCACCAGGGAGAAGCGCAGATCCTTGGGCAGGCCGCCCACGTTGTGATGGGTCTTGATCCGCGCCGCGGTGCTCACGGTGTCGTGGCTGGTGCTCTCGATCACGTCTGGGTAGAGGGTTCCCTGGGCCAGGAATTGAACATTACCTATTTTTCGCGCTTCGCTTTCAAACACTCGAATAAATTCGTCACCGATGATGCGCCGCTTCTCTTCCGGGTCGACCACTCCAACCAGCCGGTCCAGAAAGCGGTCCGCTGCGTTCACGCGCACAAAACGGGCCGGAATATGGCGGTGGAAGACCTGCTCCAACTGCTCGGCCTCATCCTGGCGCAGCAGCCCATTGTCGACAAAGACGCACGTCAGCTGATCGCCCACCGCACGCGCGATCAGGGTGGCAGCTACCGCGCTATCCACCCCGCCACTCAGCGCGCAGAGCACGCGGCCATCGCCTACCTGGGTGCGAATCGACTCGACCGTTTCGTCAATAAATACGCCCGGTGTCCAGGACATCGTGCAGCCACAGACGTCGCGCACGAAGCTGTCGATCATGGTGCGGCCCTCGGGGGTATGGGCCACTTCGGGATGAAACTGCAAGCCAATCACACCCTGTGCGTTGCCAATCGCCGCCACCGGCGAATTCGCGCTCTCTGCCAGCGAATGAAAGCCGGGTGGCAGCGCCTCGACCCGATCACCGTGGCTCATCCAGACTCGCGTCACCGGTGACACGCGGCCGAAAATGCCATGGGGTTCTAGGACCTGAAGCTCCGCTGAGCCGTACTCCCGATGATCGTTGGGCGCGACGGCGCCGCCCATTTCGTGCGCCATGAGCTGCATGCCGTAACAGATGCCCAACACGGGAATACCACAGGAAAACACTTCCAGCGCACAGCGCGGCGCCCCCTCGTCGTAGACGCTGGCCGGTCCGCCGGACAGAACAAACCCTTTGGGATGTAACGCCGCCAGTCGTTCCCAGGGTGCGTCGTGCGGAAAGATTTCGCAATACACCTGGCACTCTCGAATGCGTCGTGCGATCAGCCGGCTATACTGCGAGCCGAAATCGAGAATGATAATTGTGTCCTGGTGGGCGGAGGGCGTTGCGGCCCGCCCTCCGCTCGCACTCGCCTCCACGTCGGCCTCGGGAACGTGGCGGCTGGTCGCGACGGAACGGATCGCAGCGACCGGCGGTAAATCGTCCATGTCTGTCGCGGCCGACCTCTGGTCGTCGCTCACGTGCCACCGGCCGGGATGAAGTCGGCGCGGACCGGAGCGAGAACCGCAAGATCGTCGGCGCTCTCCTTGAGCGCCTTTTGGAGCAACTTTCGCTGGGCACGACGAATCTTTGCCGCTGCCATACGTCTGGCCTGGTCGGGAGTCTCAGCCTGCACCGGCGGGATGCTCATCGGTTTACCCGAGTCGTCCAGCGCCACCATCACCACAAAGGCCGATGACGTATGGTTTTGCTCGCCGGTAAGCATGTTCTCGGTCTCCACCCGGACCCCTACCTCCATCGACGTGCGGCCTACATCGTTGACGGACGCCTTCACAGTCAGAAGGTCTCCCACCTTTACCGGGTGCAAGAAACTCATGTAGTCGATCGCCGCCGTGGCGACCCGGCAGCGAGCGTGCCGAGTCGCAGCCGAGCCGGCCGCTTCGTCCACCAGTTTCATCACGACGCCACCGTGTACGTCGCCCCATGGGTTCGCATCGTTCGGCATCATTTGTCGAGCCATGAAGACCTGCGATTCGCTGACCTTCTTGGCTCGGGCTTGCGGATTGTTACCATCAAGTGTCATTAGCGAACCTCTTGCCCTATGGTAACGGGTAAGACATCGGTTTCAGCGCTCGCGGAGCGCACAAAGAGGAGACGTATGGAGTGGGATGAGATTCAACGCGCTCTAGTCGTGGTAGCGCACCCGGACGACGCTGAGTTCGGGAGCGCGGGCACTGTTGCCAGACTGACGGCTGACGGCAAAGAAGTCACGTACGTCATTACGACGGATGGCAGCAAGGGAAGCTCGGACCCGGACATGACACCGGAGCGGCTCACAGCCCTGCGCGAAGGGGAGCAGCGCGATGCGGCTCGCATTCTCGGAGTGTCCGACGTGTGCTTCCTCGATTTCCCCGATGGCATGCTGCTGCCCACGCTGGAGTTGAGACGCGCTATCAGCGGCTGCATACGCCGCTACAAACCGGATGTTGTGATCTGCCAGAACCCAACTCGAGATTTCTCGCTCAACATCGGGGTCTCGCATCCCGACCATCTGGCCACGGGAGAGGCCACGTTGGCCGCGGTGTATCCCTGTGCACGGGACCGCATGACCTTCCCGGAGTTACTGGAGCAGGGGCTGGAGCCGCATGCGGTGCGCGAGGTCTGGGTGAGCGGCACCTCTATACCGGACCATTTTATAGACATAACATCCACCATCGACACCAAGGTCCAGGCCTTGAAGGCGCACGCCAGCCAGGTGGGAGAGACGGTGGGGGAATTCATTCCCGAGCGAGCCAAGCAACTGGGGTCACAGCACGACATGGAGTACGCCGAAGGGTTCAAGCGGATCCAGATGCGGTAGGGGAGCGGAAGGATTGGACTACAGCCTCCGGCCAATGTCGAAGTACGCTAGGTCGGGGAGAGGCGCCGCTTTCACCAGCACCTGGGTCACGGAAGCGCGCTCCGGGTACACCGTGCGATGCAGGTTGGAGACGGAGAGCGGTAGTCCCTCTAGCCCGACCCGCAAGATCGCAATTGGATCGGCGTGTGACACGACGACCACCGTCTGGCCGGCATGGCGGCGCGTCAGTTGGCGAAGAAAGCCGCACATTCGGGCGAAGACCTCCTCCATGCTTTCGTCATCCGGATGGTGCCGAGGCTCGTAAAAGCTAAAGCCGGGCTGGAGAATCGAGTTAGGACTCCCCTGGTAGCTGGTGCGCACCTCCATCAAGGCACGGCTGTTGGCCGCGAGTACGCTGGGAAGATGGCGTCGTAGAATCTCAGCCGTCTGGCGCGCCCGGAGCAGCGGGCTGCTGTACACCGCGCGTACTGGTCGAGCCGACAGAGAACGCGCAGTCGCTTCCGACTGGGCGCGACCATGCACCGACAACCCAAAGCGCGGTAGACGTCCGTATACGATGTCCTTAGGGTTATGCACCTCTGCATGCCGCACCACCAGAATTTCAGTTGGAACGGGAGACGACAGTATGTCAGCCGATGTGGAACTCAAAAGCTTCTCCGTGGGACCAATGGACAACAACGTTTACATTCTCATCGACCCAGCGACGCGAGCAAGCGTACTCTTCGACGCCCCGACGAACGCGGCCCGCATTTTGGGTGAGTTGGAAGGAACCTCTTGCAAGTACATACTGATGACCCACGCCGACCGTGATCATATCGAGGCGCTGCAAGAAGTCAAGGCGGCTACCGGCGCGGCGGTTGGCGCCCACCCCGACGCTGCCGGCCACCTCCCCATTGCCGCGGACTTCACCCTTCAGGACGGACAGGTCATCTCCTTTGGCCAGCAGCAGTTGCGCGTCCTCTACACGCCGGGGCACGCGCCGGGACACATGAGTTTCGCGATCGGTGATATGGTATTCGACGGCGATACGCTCTTTCCGGGCGGCCCCGGCAATACAGAGCGCCCCGACGGCGATTTCGGCACCATCATCGAAAGCATTCGATCGAAACTTTTCACCCTGCCCGACGACACCACGGTGTACCCAGGACACGGCAAGCCGACCACAATTGGCGCCGAACGGCCCCATCTTCAGGAGTGGATCGACCGCGGCTCATGAGCCGCGCTACGGGCGGACATAGCGGAGCTGAGTTTGCCGCGGGCAGAGATACTCGGCGCCATCCGAGGTGACCACAACATCTTCCTCCACCCCGATGATTCCGGCCGGGGACTGAAGCGCATGCTCGAGGGTGTAGACGTGCCCTTCTTCGACCAGCATGTCCGGCCGGTTGCCGTAGCGCGGCCAGCGTGGGCCTAGCAGCGCACCGCCGTCGTGCGTTGACTGGCCCAACTGGTGGCCCAAGGCGAAGGCCGGTTCCTCATATCCGGCGTCGGTCAGGACCGTCCGCGCCGCGGCGTCGACCTGCCAGCCGACGATGCCGGGGCGGAGGGCGTCGAAACCCGCTTGCATCGATCGCACGACGGCATCGAACGGCGCTTGCACGTCGGCCGGCGCCTCATCTTCGTTCGCTCGGAGCAGGTACCACATGCGCTGGAGGTCGGAGCAGTACCCGTTTCGTTTCACGCCCAGGTCGATGTGTACTAGCATTCCCGGTTCCAGGGTGATCTCACCGGGACCGGCATGCCCAAAGCTGGAATCCGGGCCAAAGTTGACCACTGGGTCGTACTTCCGATCCCAGGCCATTCCCATTCCTTGCGACTCAACCATCTCGTGAACTATGTCGGAAATCTGATACTCCGCGACCCCAGGGCGCAACTCCCGCTCAATCGCTTGAAATAATTCTTGTGTGGTATCGATGGAGGCGCGAATGCGATCAACCTCGACCGCTTGCTTTCTGGCTCGCAGCGCGATTAACACCCGGTCCGCGGAAACCAGCCGGCTGGCATACGGCGTTTCCTTGAGCAGTCCCTCCAGCGTCAGATACATGCCATGTGAAATGTTGTCCGCTCCATCATCATTGAGGGAGTAGCTGACGCCGATTCGATCCGGCTTAAAGCGCTCCAGCACCTCGCGCAAGGGCGGTCCAACGTCTCGCACATACCCCACCACCTCGCGGTACGCCCCAACTCTCTCGACGTTGGCCACGTCACCGGTGCCGACGATGGCGACGGAGTGGCCGTCTTCGGTGACGATAAACGCGGCGGGCCAGGTGACTGAGCAGCCAACCGTCAGCTCCTGGACTGGTTGTGGATGGTCGTACGACTCACGGGCGAACTGCACGATCCACAGGGGGATCGAAAACTCCCGTAATAGTTCACTCGCGTGCGTCACTTTGGCAGCGACGATGTCGCCCATGGCGATCTCCTTTTGGCCCACTCGTTCTAAGTTCATTTTACGGGTCGTGACGCGGGTCGTTCCCTATGGCTTGAACCCGTGTCGGTACCCGCCGCGCAGCGCGCCCGGCGTGACGTTTGCTGACGTGCCCCAGCGTCCCCGTGCACAAGTGGAGGCCTCAAAGGGACAGGGAGGCTTCCGCGCCATGGATGCGAACCGGCGGTCGATACCGGGCTCGGTAACGATGCCGCCAGGCCGGTAGGTGTTTGCAGCGGAGTCAGGGGGACGGGGGAGAGGGGGCAGCGGCCACCACGCTCAGCGCGCTATCCTGGTCCCGCCAACGATGGACAAGCCGCTACCATGAATCCTGACCATACCTGTCGAACATGAACCAACCAGTCAGGAGGAAAAACGCTGATGACTCCCTCTCGCCTCGCAACCACCGCCGCCATGCTGGTAACAGCTGGGCTCTGGTCTGTCTCCGCCCCACCGCTCACTGCGCGCGCTTCGTCCGTAACGCCGAACCCGCCGTGGTCCGGTCTTCCCAGTCGCACCACGGTACAGGCCTACAGTACTCCCGGTGATCCGGTCAATATCGCCTTCGAAGGCAGCAAGAACAGCATTCTCGCTGCCTTTCAAAAAGCAGGCTGGGTGAAAGCAGATCCGCTCTCCATTGAGCATGACGCCCACCTCGCCGAAGCGGCTCTGCATCACGGCAAATACCCGGCGGCGCCGGTCAGCAACTTGTATTTATTCGGTCGAAGCGAAGACTTTGCCATCGAACACGAGCGCGGCTCAGTTTCCAGCCGCGACCACGCCCGGTTCTGGGATACCAGGCGGCAGGATAAGAACACGCATCTCGAGATCTGGATCGGCGACTGCTCGCGAGATATCGGCATCAAAATCCTGCATAAGAATCATCACCTGGGGACCACGCATCGCATAGACGGAAACCTGGACGCGGAGCGCGCGCTGATCGTCAGCGAAATACAGAAGACCGGCAGAGTTTCAACGGTCGTGATGGAACCCGGCATGGGACCGACCAAGGATGCCGTGAACGGGGGCGGCGACCGAATGTCTACCGACGGAAAGGTCGCGCTGATCGTGTTGAAGAAGTAGCGGCGCGGTCCGTCCACTGCGTGCTTACGGCGTCTTCTCGCTACAATTAAGCGCAACGCACAGTTATCAAAGGGAGTGCTCCTATGGCAGTGGCCACGGCTGCGGCGTCCGATGCGGATGTGTTAGAGCGAATCCGGACCGGCAAGTTGATCGAGACCGTCGACCAGATGAGTCCCGCGTATCTCGAAGGCATGGTTCGCATCCTAACCGTATCGGCCGACACCGAGTTGATCAGCGCGCCGGCGTACTACAACGCCGGGAAAACGGCGCCCTCCCTGAACGCCTTCGGCTCGGCCACCGCCATCATTCAGGACGAACTCGGCCACGCCCACATTGCATACCGACTGATGCGTGATCTGGGAATCGACACCGAGCAGTTGATTTACGAGCGTGCGCCCGGCAAGTTCAAGTACCCCTACGCCTTCGATGTGCCGCTGGGCAGCTGGGTGGAGCTGGTCGTCGCCAATGCCTTTTACGACCGAGCCGGGTTCTGCCTGCTCGGTGATGTCTTCAAGAGCACCACCTTCGGCCCCTGGAAGCGGGCCTTGGTGAAGGTGGATAAAGAGGAGACCTTTCATCTACGCCATGGCGAAAATTGGATGCGCAAGATCGTGCAAAGCGCGGAAGGGCGGGACCAGATTCAGCGCGCCGTGGATTGGATGTTTTTGCTCACAGTGGAGTGGTTTGGTTTGCCCGACGATCTGAAGCGGCATTCCGAGCAGCTAGACTTTGGCTTCAAAGGGCAGTCCAACGATGAATTGCGCCAGACCTGGATGTCGACGGCGGTGCCACTGGCCGAGGAGCTTGGCATCCGCGTACCGGCTCACTTCGATCCCGAGCGGAACAGCTATGTCCTCGATTGCCCCTTTCCAGCACAGTTCGATTCGGAGCATAAGCGATGGCTGCTGGATGAAGGCGCCATTGGCTGGGATCAGGTGCTGGCCCGGTGGAGAGCGCGCGGCCCCATGAATGATCAATACGTCGAGACCATTCAGCGCGGCAAGCGTGGGCTCGAGCGACTCATCGCGCAAGCATGATGGTTGTTGCAACGATCGAAGAGCGGCTGCTCGCCGCTCTTCGCGACGTGGAAGATCCCGAACTCACGATTAACATCGTGGACATGGGCTTGATCGTCGACTTAACGGTCGCGGCCGGGATCGTGGATGTACAGATTACTTTCACTGCCATGGGATGCCCCGCTATGGATATGATCCTGGACGACGTTCGCGCCCGTCTTATGCAGGAGCCACAGGTGGAGGAGGTGCGAATTGAGGTGGTGTGGCATCCAATTTGGACCAAGGACAGATTGAGCGAAGATGGCAAGGCACAGATGCGTGAATGGGGTATCTCACTGTGACTACGGTCCCGGGTCGTCACAGCTTCGAGGATCACACCATGTGGGAGGTCTTTGCTCGCCGTAAATTTGAAGAGCCTCTGGCGCATGTCGGCACCGTCGCCGCGGACGATCCCAATCTGGCCCAGGTGTATGCGAGAACCATATTTAACGAATTCACCTGGGTGGAGATGATCCTCTATCCACGAACCAACAGCCGTACGGCTATCAAGACCTAGTGCCGGCGTCATGACACACCTTGCTGTGGCTCAGAACGCTCTGGCCTCTCTGATCGCCGGACTGGCGGATAACAAGCTGTTTCTGGGACGGCGCTACGCGGAGTGGTGTACGGCTGCTCCCACGCTGGAATCGGCAGTCGCGGCCGCGGCCATGGCCCAGGATGAGATCGGGCATGCTCGCAGCTTCTATCCGTTGTTGCGCGATGTCGCCGGCGAGTCGTCCGAGACCGAGCCCGAGACGCGCACGGCCTTTACCAACGCGGCCTTTCTCGACCACTCCTTTGAAGGTTGGACCGACTTTGTGGCTGCCAATTTCCTGTTCGATACCGCGCTCAGCGTGCTACTGGAGGCAGCAACCGACTCGTCGACTAACGCGCTGGGGCAGCGGGCGCGCCGTATCCTGGAGGAAGAAACGTTGCACTGGCTGCACGGGGAGGGATGGACCCGACGGTTGGCCGGCAAGGGAGACGCCGTCCGAGGCCGGCTGATGGAATCGTTTGGTGAGGTATGGCCTCAGGCTCTAGCCTGGTTCGACGTGGCGACCGACGATCTGGTGGCGGACGGCACGTTGGCGTGCGGGGCACAGACGCTGCGCGATCGGTATGCTCTCCGTATTGGGGCCGCGATGGACGCGACGGAACTCCCGGCGCTCGGCTGAGATGCCCTCCGAGATTCGCTGCCCATACTGTAACTCGGCCGATACCGACTTTCTATCACTCTTCGGCCAGCAACTGCTGACCGTTCAGTACTACTGCAACTCCTGCCGAACACCGTTTGAACGGGTAAAGGGCGAGGACATCCTCAGTGATGCGCGGGCTCATACTCGTCGCCTGGAAGGGGATACTCCGCCGAAGGTGTAGTGCGCCGGGACACTATTCCCCCCCCCCACGATTACCGCCGGCCATCCGCGGCGCCTGCGTCGTTCTTGCCGGGCACAAGCCGGGCAAGTCCACCAGCCAGCACGGTCCACAGTCCATCCGGAAAAAAACGGAGCGTCAACAGCAGCAACAGGGCATAGACACCGTTGACCAACTGCTGCAGATTCACTCGACCGATAGTGGATGGCAAGAGTTGTAAGAGCTGCGGCAACAGACCAATGATTAATGCGCCAAGTAACGACCCGCCCAGCGAACCGCTGCCACCCAGGATCATCATGGTGAGAAACGCCAGGCTGAGATCCAGCGTGAAGGCGCCGTGCAAAACCGTTGGCGCATAGTACATGTAGATCACCCCGGCTGTTCCCGTGAGGAGCCCACTCAGCACAAAGGCCAATAGCCGGTAGCGCGCCGCATCGATGCCGCTGGCCGCGCCGGCGTACGGGTTCTCACTGACCGCGACTATGGCACACCCGGAGCGCGAGCGCAGCACGTTCCAGGTAGCGACATAGGTCACGGCTACCACGATGATGGCAACCACGTAGAGATTGCGCTCCTGGAGTAACCAGTTCGGGTCTATCACCGGTATTCCCTGCGGAGCGTGCCCGCTTTCCCATTGCTGTGCCAACTCCTGGCCAACGAACACCAGAGCGACGGATACCACCGCCAGGTGCATACCCGAGACGCGCAGCGCCGGGAGGCCGATCACCAGCCCCAGGACGCCCGCCGCCACGACGCCGAGCGGCAGCGCAATCAGGGGATTCGCATGCTTGAGAAACATCAGGCCCCCTGCGGTGTAAGCCGAGGCGGCGAAAAATACAACGTTACCGAGAGACGGCACATCGGCGTAGCCGGCCAGTAGATTCTGAGCCAGCGACGCCACGGCATACGACGAGACCAGGGCCAGAATACCCAGTCGGTAGTTCGATAGGGTGAACAGGGGCACCACCGCCGCGAGTGCCAATAGTCCGACGCCGGCGCGCCGTACCGCCGGTCCACTCATACCAGCCGCCGCGAACTCGGGGCCAGCCACTTTTTGGGAGCGAGGACCAGCACCGCGATGAGCAGCACGATCAGAAACGTGAGGGCGAAGGCTCGGTAATCTTCCGGTCCATACACCTGAAAAAGGTTGTCGCCTACCTCGAGTGCGATCCCGCCGATGAAAGCTCCCGTCAGGCTGCGCAACCCACCCAGCACCGCGGCGATAAGCGACGCAACAAAAAGCGGGTCCAGAAATGACGGGTTGAACGAGAGGAGGGCGTAAAAGAAACCCGCCACTGCGGCGAGTACGCCTCCGGCGAACCAGGCGCCCGCGGCCAGCACGGTGATGCGACCGCCGCATAACGCGACCGCATCCACGTTATCGGCCATTGCGCGCAGCATCGTTCCTATCCGGGTCCATTGCAAAAAGGCCCCAATTCCCAGGGCGAGCGCGGCGGCGCAGGTTATCGCGGCCACGTAAAAATACGCAACGGTGAGGTCTCCGATAGAGAAGAAACTCGCGGAAAACGGATCAGGGAACTGTCCAACGGCTGAGTATCCGCCCACGTTGATGATTTGCTGAATGACCGCGCCAATGAGAATTGCCACGGCCAGGGTCGCAACAGCCGCGGTCAAGGCGTGGTGCCTGGCTCGGATGCTTCTCACCGCTCCGTAGGTCGCAACTCCGGTGCATCCGCCGACCAGGAGCGAAATCGGCACGGCGAGCCAGAGGATCGCCAGGGCGCGTCCCTGTGACATCCAATAGACGACATAGGTAGCCAGGGTGCCGGTAGCCGCCTGGGCAAAATTGAGAACTCCAGTGGTGCGGTAGATGAGCACGATGCCCAGGGCCAGGAGCGCATCGAGCGATCCTTGAAAGACACCGAGAATGACTGTCAACAGAAAATTTGTCATGGTTCGCCCTGCATCTTCCACTGAGGAGGTCGCCCCGGTCAACGTCCGTCTTCCATGCCACGAGAAATGTCTGTTACGCTGCGGCGTAGCACCAACCAGAGGAGACGATTATGCGCGCACTTGCTCTGGCCATTCTGCTGGCCTTTGGCGTCACTGGCGTGAGTTCCGTGCGGGCCGCTCTTCCGGCGGAACCTGGCGTCGGCCCCACTACCATCAAGGTGGGCGCCGTGATCGACCAGACCGGACGAGGAACCGTGATCTCTATCCCTATCCTCGGCGGGTACAAGTTGGCAATCGCGGAAGTGAACGCGCATGGCGGTATAAACGGGCGCAAAATTGCCTTCACCCCGCTGTCCGATAACTACGACGCCAGCCAGACGCTGCAGCAAGTAAAGCAGCTGGTCGAGGCGGATGGCGTCTTTGCCGTGATGGGCGTGTTCGGCTCAGATGAAGCGCAGGTGGCGGCGCCCTATCTGGAGGCCCACCGGGTTCCCTTCTTCGATCCCATTGGCGGTGGCGTCGAGATCAAAGGGAAGCGATGGATCTGGCAGACCGAGCCGGATTACGTGCGGGAAGGCAAGGTCATTGCCAACTACGTCGCTGAAAAGTTGCACGCCAGGCGGGTGGCTATTCTGTACCAGGTCGGGGTGGGCGAAGGTCAGCGCGATGCGCTTAAATCTACCCTCCGTAAAGACGGGGCTGCCCTGGTCGCCGATGCGTCATATCAGCCAACCGACAGCAATCTCTCCGGGCAGGTCCTCCGCCTGCGATCGGCCAACCCTGACCTGGTGGTCCTGAACGGAACGCCAACGCCCACGGCAGCCTTCATCACGTACGCCAAATTGCTCGGCTTCAAACCTAAGTACGGCTTCCTCGCCAATTATCCAATGGGCGATCCCTTCTGGTTGTCGTTGATCAAGTCCCTCGGCGAGGGGAACTACGTATCCAGCTACGCCGACCTTACCGGCAAAAATCCCGTCGCGGCGCAGTACCGGCGCGCAATCAGCCGCTACCATGGCGATGCATACAGCAACTACGGGCTGTACGGCTACTTCAACGCGTCGCTGTTCTTTAAAGCGCTCAAACTGGCCGGCAAGAGGCTGACGCGCCAGCGGCTGCAAAGCGTGCTCAATACCAGGTTTCGCAATTACACAACCGGCTTCACTGGGAAAATCAACTGGACTCCCACGCAGCACTTCGGTGCCCGCCAGTTCAAAATCTACAAAATACACGGCGACAAATTTCTACCGGTCACCGGCTGGGTGGGCCCTTAAACCATGAAGCAGACGGTTCGGTTCATGGTCACCCTCGTGCTCGCCTGCTCCCTGCTGATCACCGCAGGCGGAATCAATCGCGCCGCCAACGCGGCACCGTATCACGATCCCCCCGCGCCCAAACTGGACGCGTACTATCTAGCGATCGGTGATTCGCTGGCATACGGCGTCACTGCCCCTGGCGTGCCGCCGGATCCAACCTGCCACTCGATCGATGCCCCGAGTTACGTCTGCCTGTTCTACCGCTATCTCCACCAGATCGCACCCGCCATCCAGTTAAAGAACCTGGCGGTGCCGGAGATGGATTCCTGCATTCTGGTCAACGGCTTTGGGAACGGTTCGCCGTGTTCTACTGCTCCGCCGGGAGGAGCAGTGGGCTCGCCCCTAGCGGCGGCGGTGCAGTTCCTCAAGGACCATCCGGGGCAGGTCAGTCCCATCACCGTCAACGTGGGAGGGGCTGATCTGGTGCCGTTGCTTCCTGCGGCCGTCACCGATCCCGCCGGAACCGCTGCCCGGCTGCCCGCTCTCTTTCGTGCTCTCCAGACTAACTTCGCCACGGCGCTTGGGCAACTTCGAGCCGCTGCCGGGCCGGATGCGGAAATTATCGTAGCTACCCAGTACAACCCCTTGGGAGGCGTTCCGGCGCCTCCCCTGACTCCGGGCTTGCCGGACATCGCCAAAGGCGCCATCAACGCGCTGAATCAGGTGCTCAAAGGGGTCGCCGCGCAGGACAACGCGCGCGTGGCCGACGTGGCCGCCGCCTTCGACGCTAATCCTCAGGGCGCCGCGGTACTGACCTTCGTGCCCACTACCCTGGCCGGTGGAGATCCCAGCAAAATTGACATTTACCCCACCCCTGACGGTTACACCCTGTACGGGCAGACGGTCTTTCGGGCCTCCGGCTACCTGCTACCGCTCAAAGTCGCCGCCGCGCTCAGTCACACGGTGGTCAAACGACGCGGCCTTGAGACCGTCAAAGGTCCGGCTATTATTGATGCCTCCGTTACTATCATCTACCGGCTGCCACACAGCCTGACTCGCCATACGATCATCATGGCTTCGAACGCCGGCAGATACACGCTATCGTTCCATGTCGGCAAGAGATTGGGCACCGGGACCGTACGGGTATGCGTGTCCGATCCTTTTTCGAGCATCTCCAAATGCTCGCGCAAACTTTCCTTCCGGGTCCGGTAGACTGTTCCGCGGGTCTATGACCGCTCACCCTATCCGCCCATAACAGCGCAGGACAGTGCATGGAAGGCAAAATACGACAGGGGCTGACCTACGACGACGTGCTCCTCGTGCCCCGCTACTCAGACATCAAATCGAGACGCGACGTGGATACCTCGACGCAGTTGACTCGTCGCATCCGGCTCGAGATCCCGATCGTCAGCGCCAACATGGATACCGTGACCGAAGCGGAGATGGCGGTAGCGATGGCAAGGCGCGGCGGAATCGGTATCATTCATCGCTTTAACACCATCGAACAGCAGATCTATCAAGTTCGCCAGGTGAAGCGATCTGAAAGCTTCGTAATCGAAAATCCATATACTATCGGCCCAGATAATACGGTGGAACAGGCGCGTGAGTTGCTGGAACGGCACCACATTACCGGGTTGCCGGTGGTCAGCGATGCGGGACAGTTGGTCGGTCTGTTATCAAGCCGCGACATCCTCTTCGTGCATGATGACTCGCGACTGGTATCCGACGTGATGACTCCACGGGAGCGCCTGGTCACGGCGCCACTGGGAACCACCATCGCGCAGGCCGAAGAAATTCTGCAGATTCACAAGGTCGAGAAGTTGCCGCTGGTGGATAGCGACGACCGACTGGGTGGGCTCATCACCCTGCGCGACATTCTAAAGCGCACCCTCCACCCTGAGTCGTCCAAAGATCCGAAGGGGCGCCTGCTAGTTGGCGCCGCCATCGGCGTGGTGGGTGATTACATCGATCGGGCGATCGAGCTGGTCACGGCGGGCTGCGATGTGCTCGTGGTCGATATCGCGCACGGGCATAGCGAGAATGCGCTCGGCGCCGTGCGCCAGATCCGGGCGCGACTGGGATCGGTTGAATTGATCGCCGGTAATGTGGCTACGGCGGAAGGTACCCGTGATCTCATCGAAGCGGGGGTAGATGCCGTCAAGGTCGGTGTGGGCCCTGGCTCGATCTGTATCACGCGAGTGGTTACCGGCGTCGGCGTGCCGCAGCTCACCGCGGTGTTGGACTGCGTGCAGGAGGCCAGCCGCTTCCAAGTTCCGGTGGTCGCGGACGGTGGCGTTCGGCAGTCCGGTGACGTGAGCAAGGCGCTGGCCGCGGGCGCCTCCACGGTCATGATCGGGAATATGCTAGCCGGCACACGGGAAAGTCCCGGCGTGGTGGTAGTGAGGAACGGACGCCGCTTCAAGGCCTCCCGGGGTATGGCCTCAGCCGGCGCCACGCTGGAGCGGCGCCGGCGAGAGAAGCCCGGCTGGGAGGGCGAAGCAGACCTGGGAGAGGTGGTGCCCGAGGGCGTTGAGGGCATGGTGCCCTTCAAGGGAGATGCAGCTGACGTGCTGGTTGCGATGGTAGGCGGGCTGCGCTCCGGCATGAGCTATCTCGGCGCCCGAGCGCTGGACGAATTCGCCGCGAAGGCGCAATTTATCCAGATTACCGGCGCCGGGATGCGCGAGAGTCAGCCGCATGACATCGAGCTGTAAACAGTTCTCGCGGCGCCCAAAACTGCGCCTCTTGCCGGGTTGGGCAGCAGCCAGAACATGGGCTACACTTACGGGTTCCCTGGTTGGGCATGGGCGGGCATGGTTTAACGGTAGAATGACTGCCTTCCAAGCAGTAGGCCGCGGTTCGATTCCGCGTGCCCGCTCCACGTGATCCAGCTTCCACATGGTGAGCGGCGTTTCCCGACATGACCGGCCACGAGGTACATACATGCTCCGACGCTTGATCCTGTGCTCCACCAGCGCCTGTCTGGCGCTCACTTTCTCCAGCCCGGTGGCCGGTGTGTCCGCATCGAGCCGCACCAGCACGGCACTGCGCGTTCTGCCGGCTCGAGTAGCGATCAATGGCCCCGCCACGATCATGGGCACGCATCTGCAGGCGCTCAAGTTTTATTCAATTTTGTTCGCCTCGCCCGACCTACGCAAGAACGCCACCGAACAGTTCATCGGCCTGGCAAAAACCGACTCCAGCGGCAATTTTCGCCTGCATGTGAAACGCATGCCGATCGTCGTGCACTGCGGACGGGCCGGGGTGTATGCACTGACCGCCCGCAGCTCGAAGATCATCGGCACGCACATCACGATGACGGGCTGCACCCTGAGTAAGCCGGGCAAGCTCCCACCGCCCCCGCTTCCCGGCCATCACAAACCCTGACGCGAAACCTCCCGAACCTTCGGTATAATCGCGCAGGTGAGGGCCCATGGCGCAGCGGCAGCGCAGCGGACTCATAATCTGTTGGTCGCAGGTTCGAATCCTGCTGGGCCCACCACTAATCCCCGCACATCATGCGAGTCTGGTTCTCGTCCACGACAGCCCCACCTTCCCGTGGTCAATCCCTGATGTCCCGTCAGTCCACATTATGGCTGGGAACCGCACTGCTGGTGGTGGCCGGCGGCCTGGTGGCGATCCGTCTGTCGCATCGACAGACCGGTCTTGCCGAGGCGCGGGACGCGTCGCGAATTGGATGTGCCTCGGTGGCTGCCGCCTACCGCGACCACCGCGTGTTTCTCTGGCTGACGGTGTCAGCCCGCGTCACGGCAGTCCTCCCGGATTCCTTCGGCCGGTACCAGCATCAGCGCTTCCTGATGCGCTGCCCAACGGGTCAACACATCCTGATCGTCAACGACGTGACGGTGGGGCAACACGTACCGATCAAACCCGGAGACCGGGTGGCCGCGCACGGCGAATATATCTGGAACCGCCACGGCGGCCTGATCCACTTCACCCACAGCTCCGCCGGAGGCGAGCAGGGGTGGATCCTGCGGGGAGATCATATCTACTCGTGACCTGACAATACAGGCCATCGCAAGCGGCCCCGTATTACCAGGTCCTCGCCCACCGTTTCCACGGTCCGGTCAGCCACCGTAATGGCCTCGCTCATGACCGTTACGCCCAAGTCGCCGACGGATTCGGTGCCGGCGCCAAGAATCTTGGGAGCAATGAACATGGCCATGTGCGTCGCCAGACGCTCGCGCAGAAATGAGGTAGCAACTGTGGCGCCACCTTCCACCAACAGGGACGTCATGCCCTCACCCTCGAGCCAGGCCAGGAGCGCATGGAGGGAAACTCGGTCATCCTGATCCGGAAGTCTCAAGACTTGCACTCCCATGGCCTCCAATTGTGCGACGCGGCGCTGCTCGGCCCGGTGCGTCGTCGCGACGATGGTGCGTGCGCCCGTTACGGACAAAACCGCGCTTGACGGCGAAATACGTAGATGGGAATCCAGCACGATGCGGACGGGATCCGGCCCGTCGACCAGGCGAACGTCCAGCCGCGGATCATCCATCAGGACCGTGTTCACGCCCACCACCACAGCCGCATGCTCGGCGCGTAGCCGGTGACCGTAGGAACGCGCTTCCACGCCGGTCACCCAACGAGAGTGGCCGGTTGAGGTCGCGATGCGGCCGTCCAGCGTTTGTGCCAGCTTGAGCGTCACCACTGGAGTGTCAGGCGGGACGTTGTCTCCGCCGGACTGCGACGATCTCACCTGTCCACGACGCTGACGGCAGACGTGGACAAGATTCCGGACGAAGAGGTGGACAACCCGTAGTGCGGGTGTGTTCTGGGTGGAGAGACGGCTCTGGTGCTACCGAGCGAGACCAATGGTGGCGACTTTGGATAGCGGTCCGTTTCCCTGGAGCCGCCGGCCGTGTCATACACAGGGAACTTGGCCCTAGCAGGTTGTTGATTGAGGCTTGGCGACATAATGCTTTCCGCACCCTGGGGATGCCTTTTGGGGGGGGCTGACGAGCTGATCCCAGGCCGGTATGATGGCGCTCAGAGTGATCGCTGAAACGAGTTCGGCGAGCACGTGGTCAGGCACCGCACGACCAACCGGGCGAGCGGCGGCAGAGGAGCGAAAGCGTGGCACACTACCTACCTTTGGAGGAACGATCGGACGGCACCGGCTCTGTTCGGCGCCCGTGTGCCGCGGCTGGAGCGGCGCGGTGGGATGAAATGGCAGACCTCAGGATCTTCTGGGGCCCGGAAATCTGCCGCCTTGAATATCTGCTTCATCTTATGCAGACCGGTCGCATCAAGGACGAGTACGTACCACGGAGCGCCTGACGCGGACGTGCCGATGCGACCTGGGACACGTTCATCTGAGATACTCCATGTCGCTACGAAGACTCGGTGATTGCTCGTGCTCTCGATGCCTCGATGCCGGTTCCGCCATCCCGCGCTGCATACCTTTTTCGCCACAGGAACCACCAGGCCAGCGCCAACAGGGTGATGATGATCGCCGTCACCTGCGCCTGCTTTAGACCGGCCAGAACAACGATATTGGCCCGCCCAAAAAACAGCACAAACTGCCCGACTGAATACACCACGAGCCAGACCAGGAATACCGTTCCTGGCACGCGGAAGCGGTACCGCAACGCCCAGATCAGGGCGAATAGCCCCGCGGTGAAGAGCAACTCATAGACCGCCGCCGGCTGGTACGCAACGGCATGGCTCGGCACAAAGGTGTTGTGCGGATTCGTGTACTGCGTAGCCCAGGGGAGTGAACTGGCATAGCCTAGGATATCGCCGTTGATGATGTTGCCAACCCGCCCGAACGCCTGTGCAACCGGAATGAAGAGTGCGGCTGCGTCCATGGCTCTGCCGAAGGACACACCTTTGCGCACACACATGAGATACAGGGCTGGAGTTCCCAAAATAACCGCTCCGTAGAAGGCCATGCCTCCTTCCCAGGTGGCCAGGATGTTCTGCGGATGGCGCAGATACGAACCCAAATCGGACTGCACCACGTAATAGAGCCGCCCGCCTATCAAGCAGGCGATCAGCACCGGCCAGAACAGCTCGTACGCTGTCTCGCGGCTAATCCCAAAACGGGACGCGTAGGGTATCGCAACGCGGAGCCCGGCAGTAATACCCAGGACATACATCAGGCCGTACCAATGGATCGCGAAGGGACCAACGCGCAGCAGAACGGGATCGATGCCGATCTTGATGACCGCAGCGGATATCTCGGGTAGAAACATCACGTACCGTTTTCAAACAGCAGGCTGGTTCCGCTGCCTCCAGGGGCCAATGGCGCGTCGATAAGCCATATCAATGGCTGAACGTGGCCGTGGGCGATGGACTCACGGTGGGTGATGCAGTGGGCGTTGCGGTGGTAACGGTAGTGGTCCCGGTGGCGGTAGCGGATGCGCCTGCCTTGGGGGTCGCCTGGGGAGTCGGGCGCGGCGTGGGAGCCACGCTGCCTTCCTCCACCACCGCCTGCCAGGGCCGGTAATTGGTGACCAGCTTGTCGACGGTCAGGTCGCCATTCGGCTTCAAGATGGTACGGTGCAAGATGGTCGTTGCTCCATCGTGGGCGAAGGCGGTTTGATGTTGTTCGCCGGGCGCCAACGCGGGATTCTGCTGGATAATCTTGGGTCCATGCGGAATGACTTTGGTGATCTGTCCGGTGGAGTCCACCGCCACCTTCCAGCCTAACTTTGGCCCGTAGACGTAGATCGTTAACTGCTGCCGGAGTGGCTGCACACTGGTTTCGATCAGTAGATGTCCACCGGTGTTATTCAAGAATCGGAGGTCCAAACCCTTGGCCGGCGAGACAATGGCGTCGTACCCCACCGGCGGCTCATACCACGGGAGCCGGTAGGTGTGGCCGTGTCGCTCCAACTTGACCAGACCGGCGTTGTACAGCGCCCGTAGGAAGGTGGTCGCCACCTGTTGCATCGCGCCCCCACTGCCCGGAATCAGCTGACCATTTTGCCTAATCTCCTGATCGCGATACACCTCATCAGACCACGCGGTGCTTGCCACCAGGGTGTTGAACGAGATGTCTTGGCCGGGGTTAAAGAGCTGCTGGTCAAGGGTCTTGGCGATGCCGGTGATATCGTCCAGGCGAGCAGTATCACTACCGGCGAAGCTCGTGGAGCCGGTGGCAAGCAAGGTGGTAATGCCCAGGCTGGCTGGGTTCGAGGCGTCTACCGGGGGCTGCGTGACCATCACCGGCAAACGGAGCCGGGCACGGGGTCTCAGGCCGGTGATGATCGGCAGTAACTGTTGGGTGGCTGCCTGTTGGTCCAGCGTACGCCCTAACAGCCGCGGACTGATGACCTGGACCGACGTGCCGGCAAACGATAGTTTGGCATTCTCCGCCTGGCGGTCGACTTGCGAGGCCAGATATTGGACGAAGGCCTGGACCGCTGTCTGATCCACGTTCAACTGGATCGCGGCGCGATGAGGTCCGACATCGTCATGAAAATGAAACATACGAGCAAACGAATAGCGCGAGGTGACAAATATGCGTTTGCCCACTGTAATGACCGGTGGACTGCTCAGGAAGGCTTCCACTCGATCTCGCACCCGCCGCGTCACCACGTCGGTGATCTGCGGTTGAGTATGGATCACTGCCAGCGTTCGGGTTTCTACTGACAGAGAATTGAGCGAGGAACGCACCGCTTGCACCGCTTGATTCAGATTCAACTGCCGCCCAGACCGACTGAGATTGATCTGGACATGGTTACTCTTGTCGATGTATAGGAATGCATTCTGAGACGGGGCGGAGAGACGTTGCGGCCCTCGGACGATTTGCTGCTGGATGTACTGCAGCACCTGCTGCTCGCTCAGCGTGTATCGCAACTGGATGCGGTGAGGTGGGTGGAGCGGCGCGCGATCGATCAATTGGGCGACGAATGCTCCTTTGCGGCCTACGTCCATAGCCGCGGCCACCGTCCCAGCGATGTCGTAGCTCAATCCCAACTGCTTCGCCTTGGGCTGCCACTGGAGGGCGTTGTACTGCAGCGTTACCGGGTTGTTGTACTTGACCACCAGTCGATTCGCAATCAGCGTCTTGGCCTGCGTCGCGGTGAGGCCTCCGACGGGCGTCCGATCCACATAGACTCCGGGCAAAATCTCGCCGCGATACTTAGAAAACGCATACGTGGTGTATGCCAGGAGGAAGATCGAGAGGATTGCCACCAGAAACACAGCATACGCCAGCGGCGCCCAGCGACGTTCTTTTTGACGTAGCCGCTGCTGCGCCTCCCGTTGCGGAAACAGCCTGCGATCGTCCGCGGGGCGGATAATCTCGGTGCGGCGGACCCGCTCGGGCGAGGTTGTCTCTAATCTTGGTGGAATACTATGTGCCATACTGAAGTCGTCTCGCTGGGTGCAATACGCCCCTTTTTTACCATGACTTGATCGAGGTGATCCTTATTCTGCGCTTCAAGCAGTTCTCGGGAAGCGGATCTGAGTTCGAGCACGCCGTTAATGCGTGGCTCGAACAGATCGAACCGGACGTAACCCAGATGGTCCAGACCGTGGACGATTCGGGAAGGGTTACCATTGGCTTTCTGTTTGAAGAGAGCTTTCGGGGGCAAGAGTTCCGGCTTGCCTCCGAGCGCCAGGTGGAGCGCGCCACCCGGCCCGCTATGAGTCCGTCCGACGCTCCCGACATCCCGCTGCAAGTCCGGGCCGAATCGCCCGAGCCCCCTCGTCAGCCGTGATTCCATTCGTGTAACCAGCGCGCGGCCTCGCAAGCATGATAGGTCAGAATAATGTCGGCGCCGGCTCGGCGAATCGAGGTGAGAACCTCGCGCACGCTTGATTCCTCGTCCAGCCATCCCTGCTCTGCCGCTGCCTTTAGCATGGCATACTCGCCGCTCACGTTAAAGGCGGCTACCGGCGCAGCGATCGCGTCGCGCACCTCGCGGATGATGTCGAGGTACGGTAGCGCGGGCTTGATCATAATGATGTCGGCGCCCTCGTCGACATCCAGCGCTACCTCACGCATCGCTTCCCGGCGATTCCCCGGGTCCATTTGATACGATTTGCGGTCGCCAAACTGCGGCGCGCAGTCCGCCGCCTCTCGGAATGGACCATAGAACGCCGACGCGTACTTGGTGGAGTGCGCCATAATGCCCACCTGCTCCATACCGTTGGCGTCGAGTGCCTGCCGAATCGCCTGGACCCGCCCGTCCATCATATCGGAGGGCGCCACCATGTCGGCCCCCGCCCTCGCCTGACTCAGCGCAATCCGGGACAGCACCTCAAGCGTGGCGTCATTGTCCACCTGGCCGACGCGCACCACCCCGCAGTGCCCATGCGTGGTGTACTCGTCCAGACAGGTGTCCGTGAGGACCAGTAGGGATGGGGCCGCGTCTTTGATGACGGCCACTGCCTTTTGCACGATGCCCTCCGGGCTGTAGGCCTCCGACCCTTCTTCGTCCTTGCGCTCCGGCAGCCCAAACACCATCACGGCGGGTATACCCAGTGACTCGACCTCACGGGCCAGGGTGGGTAGCAGATCGAGACTCCAGCGATACTGCCCGGGCATGGAGGCAATAGGGTCTTTGGCGGAACGCTTGGCATGGACGAACAGCGGGAAGACCAGGTGAGCAATGGACAGATCGGTTTCGCGTGTTAACCGACGAAGCTGAGGGGTGCGGCGTAAACGCCGGAGTCTGGTGGCGGGAAAAGACATTCAACGGTTCCTAACGCGCGGGTCGCGGCTCAGCGACTCGGATTTTTTTCAGTCGGTGGGTTGTCCTGACGGTCAGCCAGGCGAACGGGATCGGAGGACGGCAGGTCGTAGAGTTCTCTGGCCTGCTCCTCACTCCCAGTTTCCCGTCTCTTGTCCGACATGAGGTCCTCGGCCAGATCGCCGAGATCGTCGAGCGGCAGTTCGTCTTTCATCGATCGTCCTTTCCAGCGAGTGTGACACGGTCGGAAGCCTGCCGAGTGGCGGAGCCACACGTTCCGCCAATCGGTAAGCACGCTTCGTCGTGACCTCTTGAGTCTACGAGCGGAACGGGCATGAAGTCCGTGGCATCCGCGGCCACCAGTTGGTAGTGTACGCCACCGAGGGCGCCGTTCGGACCGGTACCGGCCGCGCTGCCGTGTAGATGTCCATAGATGCAAATCTCTACGCCATCTGTCTCCAACAGAGCGCGGTACGCGCTGGTCTGCTGGCCGGCGTAGAAGGGCGGATAGTGCAAGGCCACAATGGTTGGCAGGGCGGAATCTCGGGCGGCCAGTGAGGTTTCAAGTCGCTGCACTTCCCGATTGAGCAGCTTCTCGTCGTGCGGCGTCCACTCCGAACTGCCCGGTACTGGCGACCCTTTCGCGCCGCAGATGTTGTATCCATCCGCCAGGTACGCATTGTTATGCAGCAGGCACACACTGGGCGGAAGCACCGCGCGCACCTTGTTCGTCGTTTTGCTCGACCACCAGTAGTCGTGATTTCCCCGTACCAGAATCTTGCGACCGTTCCACGCTGCCATGCGATGCAGCGTGTCCATCGCGCCCTCGAGATGCAAGGCCCAGTCAATGTCGCCCGCCACGACAACCGTGTCGCTGGAACTCACACGCTGCGCCCAGGCGTGCTCCAAGCGCTCCACGTGGTCTGCCCACCGTTCGCCGAACACTTCCATGGGCTTCAGTGGCTGTCCCGTCAGCGGATCCCGGCCCGAAGCATGGATGTCCGCGATTGCCCAGATTGTCACAGATGCGCGCCGCCTCGTCGTCTGACAAATATACAGTGTAATAGTACGAAGTTGGGCGGGGCACGTGCACCCACGATCACTCCACAACAGGGTAGGTTCGGATTGTGACGGCGCGCCCTGCCGGGCGGAGTGGCGTTCAAGCGGCAGGAGAACGATCGACAAGGTGGGGGTCGTCAGATGAGGCGGACCGGCATCACTCACACTCTGGCGAAGCTCGCCTTGTCAACTGGACTCACGCTTGGGACCCTGCTGCTGGCGGGCTGCACCCCTCGGTCGCCGGCGATCCGTGCGCCGGTCGCCATTCACGCGCCCGCGACGCTGGGGAGCGGGGTCCTTCCCACCGGCTTCGAGGTCGAACCGGAAGACGGTGTGGGCGCCTTGATTCGAGCCGTGGATCGGGCTCAGTCGACCGTGTATCTCGAAGCGTACGTTCTCACTCACCCGCGCATCATTCGGGCCCTGGAGCGAGCCAGCGCGCAGGGAGTGAAGGTCTATGTCGTGCTGGAGCATCAGTCGTTTGGCATGGGACTGCAACCAGAGGCTGTCGCGCGACAACTCCGCGCTGCTGGTATTCACGTGCGCTGGGGACGACCTGGTTTCCGGTACACCCGTGCGAAATTCTTGCTAGTGGACGGCAGCCTGGCGGTTATCGGAACGGCGAACTTTTCGCGTGCCGCCTTCAGCAGGAACCGGGAATTCCTCATGTTCGAGAGAGACCGGCGGGTGGTCCGGGATCTGCAGGCGATTTTTGTTTCCGACTGGGACTCGACCAGGTTGTCATTGGGGGATGACAACGTCGTCACCGCTCCCGACGACGCCCGAGCACGGCTTTCCACGCTCATCGCCCGTGCGCATCGAAGCATCGACATCTACGCGGAGGAGATGGCCGACCCGTTGCTCGAACAGAAGCTGGCTGCTGCCGCCAAACGAGGCGTGCGAGTCCGTATCATCGTTCCCCAGAGCGTGCCTCTGGCCAATATTTCATCCCTCCTGCGCGCGCGAGTCGCGGTACGCCTCTTACAACAGCCCTATGCGCACGCCAAGATGATCCTGGTAGACGGCACGCGAGCTTTCGTTGGCTCCGAAAACTTCAGCGCCACCTCACTGGACCATGACCGAGAGGTGGGCCTTCTGATCCGCGGCCCAACGCTGTCTCGCATCGCGGCCGTCTTCGCAGTTGACTGGTTCCGAGCGGTTGCGCCACACGACAGCCAGCAGGTCCGGTAGGTACACCGACCAGGACCGGCTCGTCATGATGCACGCCGTACCTTGACTCATCCACGACCTCCTCGGCCATCTTCGCGAAAGAAGGGCGCCCCGGATTCCCGTTCGCGATAGAAAAATTTGCACCGTTTTAAGTCTTCGGTAAGCTACGACCTTGCTGAGTAATAACGGCCTGAGATGCTAGTGGGTCAGTTGTCTTGAGAGTTGCCGGTGGGTCGCGAAGGCGGTAGGCTGAGGGATGGATTCACCGTCTCGCCTCCCCCGGAGTCTGCCATGGCTGGTCATCAGAAGGATCCCCTCCGCCCG
>JAABUL010002716.1_pt1 | contig 28482 bp, 26 predicted proteins | sample 5559151 | NCBI WGS metagenome assembly JAABUL01 (sample SAMN10711876, study PRJNA513368) | rock metagenome | isolation source: Antarctica rocks | place: Antarctica: Victoria Land, Pudding Butte sud
GAGAGCCGTCGAATTTTCTTCTTGGAATTTCAGGCGCACTCGACGGAAACATTCTGGAGCGTCGTCTTGTTTGGCCCGTTCTGGACGTGGACCTCTCAGCGAGGGTTCAACCGTCGATACGATAGGATCCCACATCGTATGACTGTCCTCGCCCGATTCTCGGAGTTCCACAACCCCTTGGTACCATATCTCACAGCGAGGACTGACATACGTGAGCAGGACGACTTGTACAACGGAATCACGCATTACCATTGTATCTGAGATTCAGCATCTGCTTCTGCCGTTGCAGCCTCAAGCTTGCAGCCTGGACAAGAGCTTTTTGGCCCACCTTCGAAAACCATGGTCATTTCAATGTGTCGACCTGGTAGGAAGTGACTGTTGAAAGAAACCGAACGTTCAATATCTGCGTTCATGTGAAGAGCACGCAGAGCATACTCCCTCCGTTTTATTTTTTGATGTCCAGGGACTTGGCGGAATCTGACCTCAAGGACTGCTTCGAGAGTCTGGACAATATTTAGCCCTGCACAAGGAATTGGGTCTGGGTACTAGGACATACCTCCCAGGACTCTATGAGCTCCAAAGGTATAGGCCACACGCGGTTATGGGCGTCTTTAAAAGTCACCGGTTCCTGTTTCCAGCAGCCTCCTAGTTGAGGAGGTATCCGAGTCTGCAAGGACAAAATGGCATTGTAAGTCAAGAGGTTGATGTTCCTGTGTAATATTTGGAGTCAGCTGTCCTAAGTATGATATGCTTAACATAGATCTTGTCTGGACTCACCATATATGCTGCACGATCGCGAAGACGTCACCCGCGAGCTTTTGTAGGATGTCACTAAAGCAAAAGTTCAGTTATCAGGCGTTTGATCTTAGTACATCCACCTTGCCTACGGATTGAATCGCAAAGCCAGGTTCTTGATGTTCGACACCGCGGCCGTCATGGACGCATTGTTCTCCTCCAGCTGATCCTTCATATCATTCATCATCGTGTTCTGTTTCCTTGAAATATGTTCATTGGCCTCCTCAATCTGCTTGAGACGAGATGTCACGTTTTCTTCGCTGATTTTGGTGACTTTCCTACTCTCATTTAGTACAAAAAAGGTACATGTGTACATATTAACCACTCACAATCCAGCTGTAGCCAACAACACATTAATCGATGCACAACTAGCACCAATCTTGGCCCTAAACCTTCCCAGGTCATCTTTCGCAGATATCTGCCATCTTATCTTCGAGAGAGCATCTCTACCAACGCTACCTGATCCAATGCCCAGGCCTTTATGGTACTTTTTCATTTGTTCCTGAAATCGTAAAGCACATTTACCGCACTCTTCAGCCCATCGGTTGGCAGCCTGGATAAAGGCTGTCAATCCAGGGGAGTGTTCGCAGGAATCACATAGTTCCTTGACCTGGGCGAGCGCATCGTCGAGACTAGATAGCTCTGAGACTACAGCCTGGTACTCCGCTGAGGATCCTATGAATATTTCGGAGTCAGCATTGCTTGAAGATACCCCGGAGAATACACACACCACGGCTGTCATTCAGACATATGACGAGGTCCTTGACGAGGAGGGAGAGCGAGATGATGTCGCCGATGGAGCCGAAGGTGATTGGCATTTTCTCCAAGACAGCCACCGGGTCATTGTCAAGATCATCATGGACGTTGTGGAGAAGATGTCGAAGGTCGAAAGTCTGCCTGTGGTCAAGTATCTCAGCGGGATCTTGTTCTAGGCTTATGCAGGGCTTCATGCACGATTGCGCCACAGCGCTGTCAGCCTCAGCTTTGATCGGCTCAATATAGCTATTTATTCGGAGGCTTCGCCGAAGATGAGGCAGAATCCGGACTGGAACTCTTACCGGCTGAGACTTCTCAGGATAATCTCAAGCCGTTGTTGACTGCAGAGACTCTTACTGTTGTTCAATGGTGGCTATATGGACTCGGTTACCGCAAATCCAATCGAGACCTTCGCGAGCGAGATCAGCCTTCGAATCCTGTGACGTGCGGTCATTACACACACGAGAAAGGGGGAGCAGTACCGCAAGCTTAAGGGATTTTTGAATGGTCTAAGACAGTACTTACAAGTAGCTTCGACGCAGGTGAAAGTGTATCAATCACTACTCAAGATGTTTGGGTACGAAGCGCACCTAGCTTGGGTACAATTCACATTTCAATGCCTATCTTGTTTACCTTTTGTTCTACGTTCACCTTCTAAGATATACCAAAATCACTGCACAAGAATAATTAAGCATTCATTACGGACTTGAATACAATCAACTCATCCCAAGTATCTCGCTCAATTTCACCAGTATTCGTCACTTTCTACTATCTACTTTCTTAATTCACAAGTCTTCATTTCTTGCTAATTCACTAGATTCGACCTTTTGTATTGACTAATTCTGCCTCGTCCAACGCCAATTTCGAATCTAATCCACTTTCTACCCAGATCAAATTTTCTCAATTTTCCATTCACATGCCTTCATATCTCCCCAATCCACGCGATTTGATCTCCCACAAGTGTCGCTCATTCTCCAAAAGTATCCGTCAATTTCCACGCTCTGCTCACAGCACCTTCTCCACTTGCCAACTCACCAGTTTTTGCCTTGTACAACGACTTCCAAATCAAAATTTCACACATCTCCATTAGCCTCCAAATTTTCATTCACAGCCCTTCATCTCAGGCAAATTCACTAGCTATGACATTCCACAACGCTCCTATGCCAACTGCACACCTCTCCGTCATTCTCCACTTCCCAACTCACAGCTCTTCATCCCTCCCTAATTCACTATATTTGACCTTCCCTAACGCTCCCACGCCAACTTCACTACAGATAGAACCTTCTGACGCATCTATAAAGTCTCCCTCCTTCCCACCACTCTCCTCCTTGCCCACCATTCAATATTCCTGACACACCTCCATTCAGCATCTGCACTTGTCCTTTTCACATATATATATATATATATATTCATGAATTCATATATGCACTGCCAGATCTCACATATATTCTTTAATCGAGGTATTAGATCTTTTCTAGTAAGAAGACAGAGTTGTTGGTCCTCAGCTTCTCCATAAAGCATCATCAGCCTTTGCCACTGAAATGTGATATTGGATAACGCACCTCCAAAGATTCCGGGAATGGGATGGACAGCTCGAGTCTATCCTGTTCTCGATCCCTTGGATATTAGTAATTTCTCTCATTGCTACAACATAGATGGGCGTATGTAGCTAAATCTCCCTGAAACTCAATGTCCACTCTGCCGTAACATATTGGTGCTTTTCGGCTAATCTTATATCCAGATATCAAGTACCGGCAATTATTCAAGAGGCAAGGAGTATCGAATGCGCAATCCGGCGAGCTTTGCGCCGGCGTCGCCACCCGAGTGTGCAACCTACCAGGCTCGCCGCCTCGCCCCTAGCCCGCAGCTCGACGACCAATCAAGGCGGGACCCTCATTTCAACCAATCCGGCCGGTCTTCCGGTGACACTTCGAAGCCGTTCACCGCCTGCTTGCCGGGCCTGGCTGGGAGTATACTTACCACACGCTGGGCGTCTTTCATAGCGAAGCACAGAAGACAGTAATAGACGTTCTCGAGTTGGCAATCGTTATTCTGTTCAATGCCTTGGAGTGCGATCTGAAGACTCTCAATGTTTTCATAAAACTTCGCAATGTGAACGTCGTTCAATCTGTGGAACCACCAATCGATGCGGGATGGGAGCTGGTTCTATGCAACCAATGTCTTCCAATGAAAAAGGGTTCAAGTGTCGACTTCAAGTATACGGAAGAGGCTTACCGTTATTGCAAGAGATCTGGAGAGCCAGGGTTGTGGAAAGTCATCCAGACGCAGGGTACCGATGTGTAGCTGACCTTTGTTTGCTTCGATTGCGTCAGAAATACTAATCGACAATCTGATGATCTCACCGAGCTGTTGAAGAGAATCATCAGCATCAAGATGTTCTCCAGGTCGTTGAAAGACTACTGTGAATCATGTGGCACATCCAGAGACAACTTGATGGGAAGAACACAGCGGCATGGGCCGATTGGACTGACATTCTGCGCACGGGAAACTCGATACTACAATAAGCACGGTATTCTCACGCCGAAAGCGTCCACGGCTCGTTGCGAAAATTAAGATTGTGGCGCCATTTGGACCACCACCGGGATGCTCATAAGCAACGCTCAGTCGAGATTGTGCCAGTGTGATCGCAGTTTCGCTGATTTCATTGCTTTACGGCATTGAACAATACGCGAACTGGATTGGGGTGATGGACTCCCAGATGATAGCCGAAGAAACAACTGTGGATATTTATTACGGTGAATCTCACCAATCTATGAGAAGAGCCTTGGGGGCCTCGTGTCACAATTTCAATTGTAACCAAAACGACGCGGACCCACGAAAAAGAACAAGGTAACATTCGAAGACTCACACAATGCCGGAAACGATTCCATTGCAAACCTCCACGTAGCGAAAGCCATGATTCTTGACCCCGAAACTGACGATTATTACGACTATCCCGACGATCCTGACAACGAGATAATCCCGACAGGTGTAAGTATGGAAACTCGTCTCCAACGTCCATTCAAGCACATGGACACCAACGTCATTATACTGTGTCTCGATTCCGAAGGCGTTAAAGGTGTAACGTCGGAATGGGGATTCGCGTGGATTGACAACACTCAGATGGTAGATATTGCACCAGGCCCCCGGGACATCAACTGGTGGCCGTATATATTTATTCAACGTTGGCGATGTGTTATAACTCGGAAAGAGTCAATGGCTCTACCTTTGAGTGGGGTTCTACTTGGCTCGAGTTTGGCAAGTGCGCAGCATTGCACCAGGCCCACAGGGCATCAACTGGTGGCCCTATATATGTGTTTCGACTGCGAATGGGTCAACGGCGTTACCACTGACTGGGGTCCCACTTAGTTTGACCTATGGCAAGTGTGTAATATTGCGCCAGGCTTCGGGGGCGAGGATTGGTGGGCCATATATATATATATTCGATATTACTGTTGTGTTTCGACGCCGAAGGCGTTAAAGGTGTAACGTCAGAATGGGGTTTCGCTTGGTCAGACAATGCTGAGTTGGTGGACATTGCGCCAGGGCGAAAGGGGGAGAACTGGCGGCCATATTTACAAGCTCCGCACTGGCTGCATGAGGATTACACATGGTTGACGCTGCAGGATGGGAGGAGAATACCACACCCCGGTGAGTACTTTCTGTTCTTTTACATCCCAACTCCAGTTCGTCCTGAGCCTTTGGATCCTGCTACACAGCAGATGAATGCTGACTTCCAATTGTGATTGAAGGGTGCCGATTCATGAACGGCGATCCTCAAGGTTTTTGGGCCAAGTATGGAAAGATGCAGAAATATTCTCCGGCTGATGGCGCCGCCCCGTTCGACAACCTGCTGGAAGAGATATGCAGGGTGAAGGTACCAGCCGCCGCCGCCCTTAATGGCTAGCTCTAACAGCTAAATCCACGTACCATTCTACCTCATCTTCGTCGCTCAGCAGCCAATTCATCAAGCACTCCAGCCGCCGTCGGCCCCGGGCCAACCGTCGTGGAGTTGGCAGTGGCTCCACCCTTGACGGCCAGCTCTAAGAGAATGGCAATCGAAGACCTAGGGCAACCACCTCTTTATTGCCATTTCGCCGGCAGTTCAGCACCAAACCCTCTATCGAGGACATGTACCTAAGGGTAATATTGGTCCATAGCAACTTTGATCCAGCGATGGTTACTCCCAACAGAATAACTTTGAACAGGATTCGAGACCCTCTGGGCAAAGTACGAGCGCCGATATTTTGGAACCCGGTGAGGGAAAAGCGGAAAAGGCGCAATGACCGCTCACTGTGTCTGAGGACATGGAGAACAACTAGAGTAGAAGCAGTCACAGTGGAGTCATAATTCGAGGGAGATTGCGAGAGAAGGTACGGCTCTCGGAGTGGAAGATTCGGTGTTCGGCTCGGAATGCCAAGGCGTGTCTCCGTAGCGGCAGCGCTTTCCCATTTAGCCTTAGTTCAGCACACATCTTTGCGGAGTAACGCTGACAAAGTGCGTGGAAGCCTGGATATCAACGTGAGCAATGCCGACTCAGGCTCTTCAGTAGTGACGAGGCAGCGCCTGACGCATTGACCTCTCGGAAGCCTTGTGAGTTATCTTGCGGTGAAGTCCCCATGTTCGGAGTAGCGGTTCAACTTCGGAATCATACGCAAGCGTTGTTGATGCCTTGAGTCATACCTGTGTACCCTATGTGACTATGTATATAAGATGCCCCAAGCTGCCAGATCCTTCCCCTCATTCCAATCAATCAGAAAAACAGTCAGGGTCAAACATCCTCATCAATCAAACCCAATCATCCAAGAATAAACTTCCACTTCACCAATCCCTCAACCCACCCTCCCCAACCCCTATCACAACCCTTCCACAATGCCTTCCGGATTCCCAGCCTTCCGCTACGATCCCACCGCCGCTCCTCGCTACATCCAGAAATCAAGCCCATCCACCTCAGACCAATCACAACGCTACCGTGACTCACCCTCAGAACCCAAAGAGGGCGCCAAGCTATCAAAGTACCAATATCCTACCGAAAGGGGTAAGCTCCACTACTCCCAACCGTCACTTGTTGCTCCAGTGCTAATATCGGACTCATTATAGAACCCAAGCCAAAGAAGCAATCGAATCCGAAAGTCAAGGGCGATTTCGAGAAACTGTGAAAGCTGGGACGAAAGAGGTCATACTATCCCACGAGAGGGGATTCTCGAGTGAAAGCCGTGACATAAATGATGGCGCTTTTAAGGCTTGGTGTTTCTGTTCTTAAGTATATGCTAGGCGGTTTTGATGGCGCAAGTCTTCGGACAATGGGTGTTTCAACAACTGAGGCTTCTTTTGGAGAGCTGGAGGTGTAGATAGTTACGAAACCCGTAATCGAACTTTCAGCTACACACTTTTTTCCTTCCATTCCATTTCAATCGCGCTTCGAGGGGATCATTTGCTTGCCTCCCGTTGATCAACTATGAAGAGAATTCTGCCAAAGAACGTAGGCTGTAGGGAAGCTAGGCGAACTTGGCGATTGAGATGACTCATTCGCTAATTCATCTGTCATAACCACACACAACAGCGCATATCATTCTCCAGTATGCGCCACGAAGAAAGTAGAAGCAATAGCGGATCCCCAGAATTTGGGCTGAGGAAAGAAGAACATTCAATAAAAACGAATGTGAGTAGCGTAAGAAGGATGCAGATAGTACAACATCACGCGATGAATAGGTAACGCTACGAGAACGACGTGTGCCAAAGACGACGACGTTGGTGAGTAAAGTTTCGAAAACGTGTATGAATTCAGTGGAAGAAAGACAAGGAGGAAAGCGGATCCTAGGTTCTAGTGCCTTGGGGTATACTTGAGGTCTTCCTGCGTCTACTGCAAGTAGTCTATTTTGATATTCGTACCCGCAGCTTCGATGTGCTACACCACTAAAAGAAAATCAATATCGAAGCCATTAGAGGGTTTAATTGGCTAGGACTGTGGAGAAGTTCGCTCGGTAAGCGTTACGCCTCAGGGTAGTACGACCTATGTTGTATTGCTGAGGCTACAATATCAGGTGCGATATTGGGAACAGGGTGTATATGGAGGGTAAGCTTGCGCTGGTGACTGGTCGCTACTTGACACACAAGCAGTAGAGCATGTGGAGATAACGGGGTCAGATTGAGCTCGGATGTTCTCAACAAGACCATGAAGAAATAGTCATTGTCTAAACCGCTCTATCGGTATCTCCGGGTAATAGCGGCGCTATCCAGAGCAAGTATCTGCGTCGAGGGTATATCCCACCACGCTCAAAGATCTGCCCAAGAAGAAGAAGAAGAAGAATACGAATCTTTATATACATCCACCAACAACCAAAGCCTATCCATGACCATAGCGAGCCGCCTGACCGAACTCGAAGCCGAAATCGTCGGCGGTACTGAGCGTCAAGGTCGACGTGGGACTCGGTACAGCAGCTCCAGCATCAGCAGCTGAAGTTATAGCTAGTTTTTCTTGAACCTGTACGACCGATATCGATGCCATGATCGCTGACGCTACTGACGCCTGCGATCGTCCGAGTGCACGCCGATCTGATGCCGCAGCTGCGGAGCTTGCGTAATCCGCGGACGCAGAGACTGCGGAGGCAGCCTGCGCTGATGCTGATACTGCGGCGGCCGCCGATGCTTTTCGTTCTTTGTACGCCTGATCGCCTGATCACTTGATAAGCATATTATTGAAGGCAGGTAGGTGAGAGTGTTCATACAACTACCAATGCCATGCGGTCCGATGAAGCAACCATCCCGGCGCAAGAGGTCTGGCCTAGCGACCGCGGCCGTGGCGAGCAGAAGGGAGGAAAGGATGACTCTCGAATGCATTGGAGGTGACTGCTGGATAGTTTGTGGATGTTGGTCGCTCAACGGGTTATTGTGGTGGGATACCGTAAAATTATGTTCCCCAGGTTTATCGGTTCTGTGGTAGGAGAAGAGGCCGATCGCTCTACTGGCTGTGTACTGGGAGTGATTGGTAGGGTAGATGGAGAAGAAGGAAGGTTGCGGATATCTGAACGCGAACACTTAGATTTCGTGGGGTTGTGGGGCTATGAAATCCTTATTGAATCATACTTTAGAAATTCAGGCTGCCCACCGCAGACGGATCCTTCATCCACCTAGGACTGGCTTGAAACATGCCGAACGCCGACTTCACGCGAGTTGTCGCTCGCCACGAGCATATATTACCTGATCAAGACGGGTACGATGTGTGGACGTCAATTTGCAGGGGGCTACTGGATAGGCCTCGTATAGTTTTCTGGAGCCGCAGTGAAATGCGAAACGCCATTCGAACGGCAGATCGGAGACTGAAACGTTTGGCTCTCACGGTTGCATGACTCGCATGACGGCTTTTCACCAAAATTTCCGGTGCTTGACCAATGGTTGGGTGCTCGACTGGTGACTCGAGATGCATGAAGCTGTCTTTACAAGATGCGAGCGAGTTGCCTGGGAGCAAAGTGTACATGGCAACAATGCGGGGCGATGAATTGTCCGAGAGCACTTGGTTCTGCAATTTTCCGACAGAAACATTGTTACATTAGTTTTTGATAGCTGCAAGCCATATCGCATAATTGTAAGTGCATCTGTATGCAGGTCCTATCTGCCGCACGGGCACGGGTCCATTTCCGGGCTCTGTTACCGGCAGTTGGCAGCACAGGATGCTAGAAGACGACGAACATCCAGGACAATCCGAGGAAATGAGAGGTGTGGTTATATATAGCGCGTTTCGTTGAAGCGGGTGTCGCCTATACCCACTAGTGTCACTAGCTGCTCCAAAGTCTCCATATCAAGCGACCCTCAAACGCTGAACGTTTTGCAAATCGTTTCTTCCGCTCGCTCGCATTGACCAATGAGATCACCTCTTATGAAAGAGAAGAAGGATTGAGATGAGGGGTACACATCTCCACCAGCAGCTTGATGATGCTGTCTGCCTCCACCAGTCAACCCATGAGTGAGGGGCACCATATAGAGTGCATGCATCAGCAGAGACCGGTAGTATCTTGTTGACATTGGCGATGCGGATTGGACAATTTCTAGCCAGTATCCTTGCTTATCTCCATCCCGCGGTGTACCCGAAAAGTTTGGTTTCATCGCATCTGAAGTCTGTAAGCTAGAGAAGCGAAAACGATCAGAGGCCGTGATGTATTCAAATAGAAACAACACTAAGTAACTTGCTTCAATTGACCGTGAGCACCAGTGTCGCGACTCAAAAGACTGCCATCCTGTGTTTCAATTCCGATTGATGATCGATATCATTCCTATTTGAACTTGAGGTTGGTTCTACTGTGTTTCTCCATATTGTCCATCGATCAGTCTTCTCCAGTATCGCTGTTAGTATTGTCAACATGGCCGAATCACCGGGGAAAATGTATGCGATAGCCACAGTCATGACCTTGTTGGCCATGACTGCAATCGGGCTCCGATTCTATGCTAGGCGTATAAAGCAAACCAAATTCATGTTGGATGATTATATGATCCTACCAGCAATGGTACGTTATTCGTGTCTTCAACTGCCGGTCAATGCTCGAAAGCACTAAACCATCTATAGCTCTTCACTATAGGCACGGCGATCTGCATGTATGTGGGAGCGGCCAAGGGAGCCCTGGGACGACATACTGAATTCAATCCGGATACGGGACCAGTGTTTACCCATCGCATAACGGTTCTCGAACAAATCGTCTATGCTTCGCAACTTACCCAGACCTTGACGTTCGGTCTCACAAAGTTGACGGTACTGCTACTTTATAGGAGGATCTTCCCGGGTGAAACATTCAGGAAGGTTATCCTAGTTGGGTACGGTGTCGTCTTCGTCTGGACTTTTGGCTACTTCTTCTCCAATTTATTCCAATGCTGGCCGATAGCCACGAATTGGACATGGTGGGGGTTTTCAAAGGACCTCTGCATCAACACAAACATGATGATACTCTCCCAGTCATGGTCAGATGTTTTCACGGATTTGGCGATCCTCGCCATGCCCCTTCCCTGCATCTGGGCTTTGCAAATGAAGTTGAGGCACAAACTTGGGGTGAGCGCCATATTTCTGCTCGGACTGTTGACCGTTGGAGCGGGAATCGCAAAGCTCGTTTTCTTTATCAGGGTAGCGAGTAGCGCCAATGTCTCGTTGGACGTATCATACACTTTGACGCCCACTGTATACTGGCCAATGATTGAGTCATCTTTGGGTATCGTGGGCGCCTGTTTGCCATTGTTACGACCAATCTTCTCGGGAGCTTCCTCCAAAGGCTTTATGAGAAAACTCCGCATGGTCGACATCCCCTCTGATTCTAGCTACCAGGATCCAGAGTCTTCGGGGGGAACCGGAAGCACGGCGGCGGAGACGTACACTTCCTCCAAGAAGCACGACTCAATGAAGGCGTTCAAGGAATTCAAAAATCACAGGTCTGGGATGGCGTACATCAATGAGGATGACAGCCGGTAAGCTCATCTTTCCCGCAGAAATCGAATTGAACTACGACTGACAAGAAATAGCGGCTTGGACCCACATGGACTTCTCGACGAAAAAGACGTTGTAACGGAGAGTATTCATTGCACTACCGAGGTCAAGGTCTCGAGTGAAAGGGCCCGTCGGACGGACGCAGATGACATGGTATGATCCTTGCCTGATCAACTGCCTACCCTTACATGATGGGCACCCACGGATGATTGCGGCCACAGTCCGGTTAGAATGGATGTCGCATGCCTAGACAGCTGGAATGTCTCACGGGGGACGCTGAACCAGGTTGGCTAGGCGAGAACGGCTACATAAACCGAACAGAGACACATCAGCGCCCTGAGAATCTACTTTCGTTGCAGTCGGGCACCATAGAAATTCCCCTGTCTCTCATAGTGCCCACCTGGTGCGGAAGTAGTCCGACCCTCAAGCTGGGCATCATCCCGCCGAGACGTGAATAGTAGAGGGGCAATGATGGAGGACGGGAAGGGTGAGCAGGGAGGCAAGGGATATTGGAGGAGAGATAGAGCGGGAAATTAACCATTTGAGAATCGATCTTGTTACATGGGTCGCATCAGGATGACGGATGAGAATGGCTGTTTGAGGTTGAAGGTTTTCCAAAAATAGAAATATGCCAAGGCTTTTGGTGCTTAGTAAATCAAACTCCAGGCATCTTTACCTGACTGACCCATCCAGGAACCTTCAGATATTGCAGATATGTGACAGACCCAGCCCGGCGGCCAGCCCGCACTCCACCTATCCACCATCACCATGAGCCACACCATGACCAGCCCCACCCTAACCAGCCTTCCTCCCGAAATCCACCTCACAATCCAACGCCACCTCCTCCGCAACGACGAGATCATCCTCGGTCTAACCTGCAGGCATCTCTACAACATCCACGCCCGCCATTGGAGCAGCCCCCTACGATCCTTTACCTCAACGAGCTTCTTCGCTATCGTCTTAGCCAACGGAGGGGAGTTCGATGAGATGGATCTAATGCATTGGAAGATTCGCAACGAGATTCTTCCCCGATTGCGAGAATGGGTTGGGCGCGTGGGTCGTGAGTGTAGGGAGGGAAGGGGAAAAGACGATGAGGTGGAGATATGTGTGGGCTGTGCGTGTTACAGGGGTTATGCGGAGGACTGGACGGAAGGTGAGGATGTTATGGATGTGGTGGATGTGGATTTTAGATCCGAGGATTCGCTTGAGGACGAGTGGCGGCATATTGTAAAATGGGGGAAGCTTTGCAAGTCTTGTTGTTCGGATTTGGAGAAGTTGAGGGTGGCTTGGAAGTGGATACTCTAAGCGTAGAGAGTAGGCACATCTCGAGAGTAGGAGAGTATATAGTCATGCCGAGAACAGCATTTTAGCCAAGAGAGGTTATAATTGTCCCATCCACAGCACTATTTGTGTATATACCATTTAGAACTTCAGCTAACAGAGGTCGTAATTGTCCCACTTATAACAATATTCATGTCTATTTCATTAAGTATTTTAGCCAATAAAGTCCTATTCACAGTACTATTCATATACATATCATTCAGCATTTCAGCCAGCAGAGGTTATGGTACTCCTATTCACAGCACCATTCGTGTACATGTCATTCAGCATTCCAGCCAACAGAGGTCATAATCATCCCATTCACAGCACTGTTCGGTAGCACTTCCAAAGCAATTGACGAGGAAACCTGATGATACCAGGTTTCCTTGGCGTCACTTCTGGATGAAACGTGCTATGGTGCGGGCGGCAGCCGACCAGCAATGAACGCACACTATATGTAGAATAATGCAAGATATATATAGCCACATTCATTAATGAGCTTTGTGGTCTCCTCTCCAGCACAAACAGGAGTCTGGCCCCACATACTGACGACCACCTACATCCACCGGAGACTGAATTGATGGACAGTAAACCCGAAAACCTGCCCCAGAGTCAGATTCGTGACGTTGAGATAGCTGGCCGGGTTGTATGGTGCGAAATACTCAACGCAAGCCCAGGCACTATTCGACTCCGGGAAATACAACTCAACCGTCGAATAGCCCCAACTGGACGCATCACTTGTGCATGCCAACGTCGCTCGGCAAGCGTCGAGGTACGAGTATCCGTCGTCAAGTGTGAACTGGCAATCTGGTGGGAACATGGTGGAATTGATGTTGGTTGCGAAACCCTCGAAGAATTGGGTGACCTAGTGGGGTCATCGGAAGTACAGGCGACGAAGGGGACATCACCGTTGGCGCCACTGAGATAGCCATGCGACTGCATTCCGTCCGGGTTTGGCAAGTCGTAGTACTTGGAAAGATCGTTGCTGTACCAGTAGGTTGTACACACCCAATAGTTTGCACTAATCGAAAAGTGGATATCAATTGTCATATATCCATATGGGTTTGCCTGTGCTTCGCAGTCCTGCAGTACATCGGCGAAGCGTGCTCCTTGTTGGTAATTCTTGATGATGCGTGGATGGGATCCATCATCGGTGCTTGCATTGGTGGGATCCAGACTTTACCCTGAGCCGGCATAGAATATTCAGAAGTTGTTTTTATCTTAAGGTGAACAATTTGTACTGGGTGCAGGTACCCAAGGGTCTGTTGCAAGTGGCTGGAGGACACTGGTTCCGAAATTGCCATTTAACTGGGTTCCATTCGGAAACGTGATTGTGGAGACCGATGCGCAAGAGCCTCCGCCGTTGGCATGGAGGAAGGTCGTAGGGACAAAGTCTCGGCTATTAATGAACACAGACGGTGAGCTAGTATTCACGCTTCCATCGTAATCACTGTTATTCCACTGGTTGAACGCCTTCTTCCCAACCCAGATGTAGCCGAAGTCATCGGATGTCGTCTAGAAAAGGTAACTTCCAGTAGCAGGGACTATAAAGTATCCTTAAAAGACAACAACAATAGTCTCTAAATCTGACTAACTGCTATTGGAGCCGAGTAGGCTTCCAAGGTAAGAAGACCCACCGCTTGCAAAGTTGATACTTTGCGATTGTCCGCATTTGATCAATTGATTGCTGACATTGTTGAAATATCCTGGATCAAACTCCTCTAACCACGACGGTTTGTAATTACATGGGGCATTGAGAATGTTGTTGTTATGGGGACGATACCGGCGGCTTGGTAGGGGGAGACCAGCGCAAGGTTGTTGCTGCGACATCCAATAAGGACCACAATTGGAATTATATTTCTGATGGACGCTGAAAATCATCACTAGCCGAAAATAGTAGAAGCCGACGTGCGCCTTCACGTTGAAAAGATAGTAAACGTAGTAATTGGGAGAGAGCCACACTCAAGGAGCCTATTTCGCGTATACCATCATTCTTCGACGATAATGGACACCATAGACGGCTCACTTTTGCTCTCCAGAAGGCTATGTGGACAAGGTCAATGGAGAGACAATGGGAATTCGGAGATGGCTTTAGGGAGCCGCATGTTCGAAGTCAACGTTCCCAAAAGCTTCTAGAGTACAAAAGAGGTCGAGGCTCTTTGCTGCACGCGTGCGAGCAACTTGCTTGTATAAACACCCCAGCCATGATCAATATCTGCACAGGCATGCTAGACCACGGTCCCTCAACATGGATAGAGGAAGCTTGGCTAGTACTATAAGTAGAGGCCAATCGAACGAAATAGACCATGAAGTAGAGCAAAAGGCACAACCGGCCTCTGAGGAGCCGAGATGGCGACTCTTTATGTGCTCACCACAATTTTCCGCAGGATCAGTCGTGGCGATTGTCACGTGACGTGATACCTGCTAACCAAAGATGCTCTAGTGCTCGGCCTTACACCATTAGTACGAGGAGAGACAAAACATGGATTTTCAAACTCATGGATTATACACAAGTGCATGGCCATCTATAAGGCGCATTGGAACGCTGAAGATTATCTCTCCGTAGATGATTATAGCGACAACCGCAAGAGATAGTCTCTGGTACAGCCGCATGAATCACCCATATGTTTCGCAAGATGCGCATTCCCTACTTGCGATTATCTTCCAATCAAGCATTGCATCTATTTTTGTAGGACACAATGTCTTCAAAATGCACCTGTCTTCCAGCGGATTTCACTCTCTTCTCCTCAGCCAGAATCCTATGCTGATCTCACGATCATGTATTCGTCTTTCTTCCTCATCACGTCTTTCCTCTCCCTCTGCAACGCCTTTCCTCACCTGCACAGCTCCTTTCCCCTCATCGCACGTCAAAATGTCCCCGCCAACTCCAGCATATCCACAAACTCCACAGTCCTCAATTGCCAAGACACCATCGATTTTGGACTGAACGCTACGTGCTGGGACGCCTTGAGCATGACTAGCTACATGAACAGCTGGAACATAACCAACGAGGCCAACAAGACGTGCAAGACCAATGAGTTGTGGGCCAACTGCTTCATGCGGGTGGCAGGTCTTACGGTGCCAGAGGGACTCGGATGCGCACAAGTTGGTCCGAATACGTGTCCGGAGCCCACGGCGGATGATTTGATACTGAATGATGCCGAGACTGCCTATGGTATCTACAGTATCTGGTGTAAGTGCTCCACGAGATGCTGATTTAGCCTCCATATTCTCCGAATGTCCAGCATGCCTTCAGAGAACTTGAATACTTATCTTATCTTCTTTGCCTACAGCACTACAAAACCTCTACACAGCCATCTACAACGATCTCTCAGGCGACGCGGGCCAAGCTTTGATCCAGTCCGCATGGAACAACCTCACCACCGCGCAGCAAGGCGGTCAAGATGGAAAGAGCTTCTTAGGTTCCATACTTTTCTCCGACAGCGATCCCAGGAGCCAGTTCCTGGGTTTGCAAGTTATAAGTTCGGTTCCCATGCCTTTCAGCAGCGATATCAGTATTCCGAACGTGAGTAAGGCGCAGAAGGTATTGGGCGATGTGATCGCTACCTATCTTGAGTCTGCGATGACAAATTATACTCTTGGAGGCTATTGGGGAATGGCGAAGGGTGGGAAGTTGATATAGGATCCGCTTGTAGCTTCTCGTGGCTATATCGTGATATCGATAGATAGAGTTACAATCTGATTACTGAGCTTTGATCGAATGTAGGGGAAGCGCCATCGAGTGCATCCCAATTATGTCCGATCTCGTCCCACGTTGCGAGTATGGGCTCTCTGATTCGACAGAATCAGCTTTCGATGCGTTGGCTGGGCATTGAGTATAGGCAAGACAATTAATTTGAAATGAATGCTGTAAAGACAATTGGCTCAAATGAATATGGGCGCTTCCGTCGATGACCGTCGTATCAGAAAGCAATATGAACATTGAACCTACCCTCGAAAATTCGCCTGGCCTAAACTCTCAAATATCTCATCACATTGAATTTACTTAATAATCCGAACACTAGACCTCGAATTACAGAGCCCACATAGAAAAAGAACATTATGGAACCAGCATCAATAGAATTCTAATCTGTTATGAATCATGATCCAATAAGAGAGCATCAACGACGGCAACACTAGCCAGGACAAGCGAGCTTACTGCTCCAGTAAACGTGGCTGGCGAAGAGACGTGCGCAACAGTGATATTGCATGATCAGCCTTCCCCTTGTAATACCCACCAGAGGACGGTGGGAAGGAAGACCACTCACGTAGCATTGCTGGGGCCCATACCGCTGGCCACCCCAGCGTACCACCCGAGCGTACCGCGGAGAATGGAGCGCCGGCGGCTGTAGAGGAAGGCACGGCGGAGGTTGTAGAGAAGGGCGTAGCGGCAGGTGCTGAAGACGGAGTCATAGTAGATACCAAGGGGTGCTGTTGAAGCAGGGCCTGGGAGGCGGATATGGAAGCGATGGGCTATGCCTTTGTTGATTGAAGTCGAAATATAAAAATCCCTGGTTCCGTCTGATTACCTATCGCTGCCGAACTTCTGCGCATCGACAACTCGGAATTTTCCCTCAGTACTTAATTCAGCAGCGGCTGTCGCAGCCAGAAGGTGGCGGTGCTTGGCGTAATATGGCTCAAATTTATGCATCGAGTGTTCAAAGTTAACGAGATTACGCATGCATCGCTAGGCAGCGTAGGGAGAAGTGATGCTCTGAACAGCTCTCTGAGCAACGTAGAAGCAGTTCAGTCACGCACGGGAGATATGTGGTTGGCCAGACTGTGATTCCACTGTATCCCGGCTGTATTCCGAAGGCGTATTTAACTTTTCCCACTGTAAGATCATGAAAGTGACTCATTGTTGTAGCAGGTCCTACATCAGATACTCTTTGATGAGCATTCCTTGTACATGAGACTGAGCGGTGTCTTGTATGAGCCACCATCGTCGGCCGTGCACAGCCAACGGTTCCCATTGCATTGTTGAATTGTGCGAAAATATGAGACAGAAATTATTCGCCCGCCAAGCCCAGCTCCAATGAACACAACTCGCTGTTCGCTCCCCCTTCAAGGCGCCAGTCTTGCTAGGAGTGAAGCTCCTCGTGCGATGACGGAGGTGTCGACCCTGGCGCTTGCGTAGGCTTTTTCTGCTTGGGCGGCAAATGCCAATGAAAGGTCCGGCCCAAGCAAATGGCATCAGTTATCATTTCTGCACAAAGGACCAAAATGGAAAAAGCTTCCAAAGGCAAAATCTAGCACTACGTAGACATACCTCACATGAGGATCCCATCAGCAGTTTCAAAACACAAATTGAATGGCTCAGCATTGATCAAATGTTGACATGTGTCCTCATCCTTCACCAGATGCGAATGGCTTGGACGTTTGCATCATTGCTTTCAGACGCTCAGTCTGCTCTTTCGAGCCCCAAGCACAGGTTCTTAAACGACGTTGATTGTCATCATGGTTATCCTCACGAATCTTTTGAGCATCTGTAAAAACAACATTCTCTACACCTCGAATCTCCGCAAAGCACCCGATAAACTTATCGAAATCACGCGACAGTCCGCGGCGAACGAGTCTTCCCGCTCTATACATGGGCGTCATTTCGATCAGCGTCAGACGCGTGCATTGCATCAAAGCTCTCGATGTCAATTTCAATCTTTGTTGAAGGTCATCTCGAGCTCTTAGAGCTTCCGGTTTACCTGCACTGCTGGGGATTGTAACTCTGTATAAAATACGAACGTGAATGCGTCTGAACAATGCTTTGGCATTCGCGGCTGCTGGTCCAGCGAGTCGTAGGATAAATAGCGGTAACAAGTCATGGGCATCCACGCGAAAGGTGTTGTTACGATAGAAGACCTGCTCAGCTTCCTCTTTCACCCTCGAATTTACTGTGAAGACTCGGGTGTCGACTGGTAACCACTGATAGTCTTTTGTGGGGTTGTTAACCGGCATCTGTACAATTTCTTTATCATGAGTGAGCAATATTTTGAAAACCTGCAGCCTTATCTCGGTGGGCAGATCCATGAACCGGAATGGCTGCCGAGGGACTGGCACCGCGCTCCCACCGCATGCACGGGTGTGGTCATTTCGATATCGGGCCCAGCACTGCGCTCCAATGCGTTGTTCGTTGCCCCTGACTCGCTCTACCTTCTTTGATCTTGTCTCCGAGACAGAAGCCTCTGACTCTCCTGAGGACGTATGTACGCTCGGTGAGAGTGGAACGCAGTATTTCCTGGCCTCCTCATGGGAGGTGAATATGGTCGTTCCCCACCAGTCGGCAAGTTTCTTTTGTCGTCGATTGTTCCTGAGGTATTGCCGTACCTCTCGCTTCTCTGACTCTGCTACCTCTTCGTAGCTCTTCCACGCCCAGGGCGCCCTCTCTTGTAGTCCTTGAAAGTGAGCAGTTGCTGCGGCTAGTTCATCCGCAGGGAAAATGAAACCAGAAGGCTTAGAGGGCGTAACGTCGATATCAGGTACGGTCGGGATCGGGATACCGTTCACGGCTGCATACTGCATTGCGTCCATAGCAATCGATTTCGAGTAAGAATGATATCTATCTATAGTACACGAGGATTGCCGTCGCATATTTCATCAAAATCAGATAGCTGTTGTCATTACATAGGGTACATCATGACGTTTCCATCAAGGGGCGTGGAAGTAGATGGCGCTAGGGTAAAGTGGGGTGCGCCTCATCACGTGAACGACGCGTTGAGATCGAAGTCGCACTTCACTCATCCCGAAATCTCCTGGAGGCCGCATCATGGACCTTCCCGACATCGATAACCGTCCAAGAAAGAAGAGACGGTTTTTCGTCGATGATCCGCCTGAAGCGGAAAGTAGCGTGTCCTCGAACGAGGCCTTGAGCAAAGATGCCGACGCGCTTTCATCAACATCACCGAACACCACCTCGGAAGGGACAATCTCTGAAGAAGCGCAACCCGCCTCGAGTCCGACTAGCATCAGTATCCACAACGATGTCAATGATTTACCCCAAGATGGCCCGACTGGATTCGATAAAGAGACATTTCAAGCCTTCATTGGCGACAAAGTGGCGACATCTACGTTCGAGAAGATACGGGCGGTGTCAGGCGATAACATGGAACGAGCAATCAATATGTACCTCGACGGATCATGGGCGAGAGAATCAAAAGCTCCTCGACCGCCGACGGGGTCGATAATGGGCGCCTTCGCCTCCAAGCTTCCAGAGCGGAATGCTCAAAAGCCAAATTCAGTGGGAAAGGAGTCATGTCACGCGATCAAGAGACAAGAAATATTGAAGGCGATGCCTGATTATAGATATGTTGGAGCTTTTGGAGTCGGGGCGTGGGCGACGAGAAGCGGTGCTGGGATGATCAAGATGGGAGAAACTGTCAAGATCGAACGGACAAAGATCAAACCACCAATGAAAATTGGCCGAGGAGGAAAGGTTGTACAGCCGCCCAAGCTCAGTGCTGCTAGAACGAGGGTTGATGTAATAGTAAGAATCACGAATGTCAGAGGGGAAGAGGTGGGGAGATTACCAAAGGAAAGTGCCGACTGGGTCTCTACGCTGATGGATCAGAAGATCTGTCGATTCGAGGGCGTCTGCTTCTTCGCTCCCGAAAGGATTAGGGTTAATGACACCATCGAGCTGCAGTTGAGGTGCTCTTTATTACGCGAAGCATTCGAGGCTGGTGGATTCAAAAAGCCGGAGGACAACAATCGTACTACGGGCATCTTTGAAGAGAAGGAGACCTCGGAGGAGAAGGATCTACGTCTGAGACAGGTGGCATTGATCAGGCTTTTTGATGAGATCAATCTCCATCCCTCGACCATCAATGATACAACAGCGAAGCACAAGCGGCAAGGCATATTACAAGCGGCTGACATCGCTGAGCAGTATGACAAGGAGAGTGAGAACAAGAAGCCCAAGAATGCACAGAACGGAGGCTCCACGCCACCGGATGAAGAAGCAGAAGATGGCAAAGAGCTTGAGCAAGACCAGCTCGACAGTCTTTACAAAAAAGCGCAGTCTTTCGATTTTGACACACCAACTCGAGAACCGGCAGACACCTTTATCATGGACCTGAGAAAGTACCAAAAGCAGGCCTTACATTGGATGGTAAGTAAAGAGAAGGATGAGAAATCTGACAATAAAGAAGTTTCCATGCACCCTCTTTGGGAAGAATATATTTGGCCCGTGAAGGACATGGAAGACCAAACCCTTGCTATCGTAGTGGACCAAGACAGTTTCTACGTCAATCCCTACTCAGGTGAATTGTCACTGGAGTTTCCAGTCCAAGAGCAGCACTGCCTCGGCGGGATTCTTGCTGATGAAATGGGTCTTGGGAAGACCATTGAGATGCTCAGTCTCATGCACTCCCACAGATCTGAGGTTCCAATGCAGGGACCACACGCAAGTCCGAACTCAGTCGCCAATCTACCAAGACTGCCAAAGAATTCGTCATCTGTCGAACGAGCACCGTGTACGACGCTCGTTGTGGCTCCCATGTCACTTCTGGCGCAATGGGAAAGCGAAGCAGCCAAGGCTTCAGCACCAGGAACTCTGAAATCGCTGGTTTACTATGGGAGCGACAAGGCTGCGAATTTGCAGAATCTTTGCTGTGAAGCTAACGCTGCATCTGCTCCCAGTCTGATCATCACCAGCTACGGCGTTGTTCTGTCGGAATTCAATCAGGTGGCTGCCCATGGCGGCGATCGTGGATCTCATGGCGGTCTTTTCTCCCTGGACTTTTTCCGTGTCATTCTTGACGAAGCTCATTTCATCAAGAATCGGCAGTCGAAAACGGCAAAAGCTTGCTACGAAATCAGTGCTCGGCACAGATGGGTTCTCACAGGAACACCGATAGTCAATCGATTAGAGGATCTCTTCAGCTTGGTGCATTTTCTACGTGTCGAACCATGGTCCAATTTCTCGTTCTGGAAGACTTTTATCACGGTACCATTTGAATCTAAGGATTTCATCCGTGCTCTCGATGTCGTACAGACGGTCCTAGAGCCCCTTGTCATGCGCCGTACCAAAGACATGAAGACCCCCGATGGTCAGGCTCTCGTCCCTCTGCCACCTCGCACCATCGAGATTGAGGAGCTTGAATTGTCGAAGCAGGAACGAGAGGTATATGACTACATTTTCACGCGTGCAAAGCGTACTTTCAACGCCACCATAGAAGCGGGAACCCTTCTGAAATCTTACACCACAATCTTCGCTCAGATCTTGCGCCTTCGGCAATCATGCTGTCATCCCGTACTAACACGTAACAAAGCTATTGCTGCAGAAGAAGAGGAAGCAGCCGCTGCCTCCGACGTAGCCAATGGTCTAGCAGATGACATGGACTTGCAAGAGCTCATACAACGCTTTACGTCTGATGCCGACTCGTGTGAGCAAGACGTGGCCAACAAGTTCGGCGCGCACGTTTTGAAGGAAATACAATCACAAGCGAACAATGAGTGCCCAATTTGCTCAGAAGAGCCCATGATCGAGCCGGCGGTGACTGGTTGTTGGCATAGCGCATGCAAGAAGTGCCTCCTGGACTACATCGAGCATCAAAAGGAGAAACACACCTTACCCTTGTGCTTCAATTGCAGGGAACCTATCAATCAACGCGACATCTTCGAGGTAGTCCATCATCAAGACGAGGAAGAAGACCTCTACAGTGCTACCCAACCGGGCGAGAATACCACTCCTCCACGTATCACCCTCCGCCGCATTGGTACATCCTCCTCCGCTAAGATAGCAGCACTGATCACTCACCTCAAAGCCCTCCGCTTGACCAAGCCAGGCACAAAATCCGTCGTCTTCTCCCAATTCACCGCCTTCCTCGACCTCATCTCTCCTGCTCTGACCCAAGCAAACATCCCGTTCCTCCGCTTCGACGGTGCCATGTCCCAGAAAGCACGCGCAGCAGTGCTGATCGAATTCGCATCAGCCACTGCCAAAAAGAACGGCCATGGCGTGGTGCTTCTGCTGAGTCTGCGAGCTGGAGGTGTAGGTTTGAATTTGACGTCGGCGAAGAGAGTGTTTATGATGGATCCGTGGTGGAGCTTTGCTGTGGAGGCGCAGGCGATCGATCGTGTGCATAGGATGGGGCAGGATGAAGAGGTGAAGGTTATCAGGTTTGTGGTTTCGGGCAGTATCGAGGGGAGGATGTTGAAGATTCAGGATCGGAAGAAGTTCATGTAAGCCCTTTTTTGCATTTGCTGTGTGCTCTGCGTGGAAGATGCTGATGGTGGCTGTAGTGCGAGCTCATTGGGTATGATGAGTGAAGAGGAGAAGAAGATGCAACGGATTGAGGATATTAAGGAGTTGCTTACTTGAGTGTTTCAACGTAAATTGACGAGGGTTATGGTTGCATCGCATGGAGCCTTACAAGGCAGGGTATAAAACCTTTGCATTTGCATCTTAGCGTTTTGCATATTCATCTGATTCCCAAGTCCTTTTATTGTACAAATCCATAGCAGCATATTCGCCATATCACTACCACCATAATACCACCTCCCAACCCCTCTCCCCCAAGCTCATCGTTCATAACATCATCTCCCCACCATCCCTTCACACCCTTGATACAGCCTTCCCCTCACCCCAACCCCGATGTACCCACCCCCCCCTCACAACCCCTGCCCAACAGCAGCATCACCACCCGCCTTCTTCACATCCTCCCCCAACCCTCCCATACTCTCTTTCGGCGGTGCACCATCCTTACCTACAGAATTAGCCCTCATCTCTTCCCTTCTCTCTTCCCTTCCACAACATTCCGCCCCGCCTTTTTTGGCGATCTTCTCTGTGGAAGAGGGGTAGGGTTAGGTGTAGGGATGTATACCTTCAGCATTTCCCTGATCGTATGGTTCAGTAGCTGTGCCGGCGCCGGTTTCGCCGGAAAGGGGCTCTTGGCCTGATTGTTGGGAAGTGGTGTTTGAGGTGGGGTTGGGGGCGTCCATTTTTGTGGTGGAGGGATGGGGGGCTCGGGGGTGTGATGGAGGGCTCGGGGGTATGATGGCTGGAATCGAGGACGAGGTGGGCGGTAATGTAAATGGGTTCAAGGTGGATAGGTGGTTGATTGAACGGAAGGGGATTTGAGCGGGATTTGGTGGGTATGGAGTATTGTGAAGAAGAGATCGATATTGACAGCTCGTCTTAGCCCCTCGGGATGCTGTGGTGGGGCGTCGGGAGAACGTCGGCAGTTCTGACTCTCTGGTGTCACGTGACGTCAATATGAGACTAGCATCTTAGCTCCCGCTGTCAGATCCAATCGTACTCGACTCCTCCCTATCTCTCCCCATCTCTGTCGGTCATAACAGTGAAGCCGACTTTGTGAATGGGATATATGTAGATGAAACTGGCAAGTACCGAGGTATGGTTGTTACGGAGGGAAGCCCGAGCAAGATGGCCGGTTATCCAGCGCATGACAAGCGTGACAGCACGACGTCAGGTCGTGACATGTGGCGGGGTGATTGTCCTTGGTCCGACGGGCGGAGAGTATCCTACCTTACGAAGATGGCCTCCCCCCACATGCTAGTCAAGCCACCAACCTTGTGATCAACCTCGAATGAGAACGCAGCCTTGCGCATTGATCACTTCCGAGATAGCAATGTTTCCTTCATCAGAACGTGAAAGGTGGCGAAGAAGGCCTACTGTGTATTGGGAGGAAGTCTCTGGGGATCTCAAGGTATACGCTCTCCAGGAGCCGTTGTTCTCGTTGCTCTCCAATCCCCGTCAGGCGACTCTTATGCGTTGTTAAAAGAAAATTCGACCTCTCGGTTGCAGCGTAGCCTCGCGTGCGTTGGTGAGGCAGATTGATCGATCCTAGCGCGCAGACGTCACTGCATAATGCACCTTCGATGGCTTGGACATTGCCCGGTTTTGATCCATTTGAGATCGTCACCCACACTGGTAGCCTTACAGCTGCTGGCCACGCTCCTCACCTATTCAAGCAGAAGAGTTGCAGACCTTCTCTCTTCTCGATACACGAGGAGAAAAATTCAGGGTGTTGGATCCGCGAGTTGAGGCTACCGTCACCAACAGTTCGCAATGTCTTGCTATTATCCCAACGGAACTCCTTCTCCTGGAGACATTCCTTGCAGCTCAGGTGCTGCCGCGGCTTGCTGTCCATCAGGTTGGAAGTGCGAAAGTAATGGGCTATGTTCCCTAGCGGCTCAGGGTTACTACGGACGTTATACTTGCACAGACAAGACCTGGACATCCGATCAATGCCCGCAATTTTGCACTCAAAGTGGGTGCTGCTGTTTGGAAATCCTCAATACGTACAACATATCGTTCTGATGCTCAGATAGGTAAAACTGCGGCTGGGGACGAGGCGGTGCTTCAATGCAGCTCTGGCAGCTACTGCTGCGATGCGAATCGACCAGATGCCAAAGACCAGAATCCTCCAAAACCCGGCTGTTGCGATACTTCGACTGACAGATTCTCACTTCATGTCCTGCCGGTCATCGCGGGAACGGACAAGTCTGGGGGCAGCTCTTCCCCGTCAAAGGCTGCATCCAGTACTATCAAATCCTCTACAACTACGCCTTCCTCAACTTCTACATCTAGACAAAAAGTACAATCAACGAGCTCCAGCAGCAGCACCAGCGTTTCGATGAGCTCTTCCAAGTCTGCAACTGCATCCAGTAGCTTCACGTCTTCTACGATTACGTCTTCCTCAAGCTCTATATCGAGCCAAGCCCCGCCTTCTACAACATCATCCACAATCAAATCTACATCTAGCCAAACAGCGCAATCAAGGAGCTCGAGCAGCACAAGCGTCCCTGTCGTCATATCAACAATAACATCAACCGACGGCCAAAGCACTCTCATAACCTCCACCTCCGTCCCTGTTCAAGCGCCAGCCTCCACAACACCTATACCTCCAACACCACACTCAAAATCTCTAGGACCGATCATCGGCCCCGCGGTAGCCGTCCCTGTCGCAATACTCGGTGTCGCAGCGCTTATGTTATTTCTGTTCTTTCGCAGTCGTCGTAGTAGGAGGGAACATCCATCCCCTCCGCTGGGGTCTCAGCAAGACCCGAAGCCAATGTACGGTGGATCAAAGCCGCCCTTCCCATCAAATCCGGAACTCGAAGGATCCCCAGCAATGGCCACATTCAACAAAGATACCGCATTATACTATGACCCCAGCACTACTGCACAATCGCCCACCACGGCGCCCTCTAGCTCTCGTGGATCATCGGGGATCTATGGGACCCAGCAAGGAAACAGAAACTCAAGGGGTACAGGGCCCATGGGCAGCCCTGCGGTTGCTGCCTTTCATACAACTCCGGAGCTGCAAGGAAATGCTGTGGTGAGAAAGATGGGTGATGGTGCTCGGCCGCCGAGCGAGTTGCTGGGGAGTACGTATCGGCCTTACAGACCACCTGGAGGTGGTTTGCAGTGGTGACATCTGGACGCACAAGGCTTGTTGCCAACGAGGTAAAGCACAGCTGGTTAGATGATGAGATCTGAATCATGACTAATATAAGATACATTTGATGCGCACTCTGGTCTATTGCAGGATGGGAAACTGGTGCTGAGCACTTCCTGTTTGTTGGGAAAGGTACGATTCCGCAAATGGACAACTCAACTATTAGCCGCCCAGCTGTTGCAGTCGCTTCGTAATGTTCGAAGAGGAAAACTGTTCATCGAGCCAATTTTGTGGCAAGCCTGCAATGAAGACCCACCAAGCTGGTATTGCATTGGCTTTTGTCTCTTTACAATCGGCATATAATCTGTCAAGTTGACCCAGAAGTGAAGCTCGCCAAGAACGTCAGCCATGCCACTTGAGACGTCCATTGAGCCGCTCATTTCCACAACTAGCGAGCGCTAGAAACATCCATGACAACCACCATGTACCAAATCAAAACACACAGGTGGCCGTTCTCTCGTTATCGGACGACAGCCCTTTACGTACTGTCACGCCAGTGAGAGCCATTCAAGCACCTCTCTACGCCCTTTCACAATCACCTCGTTCTTGCAACGCCACCTCTCCACATAAAAACATTAGCTCTCTACAAGTTTCCGTCAATTCCGCTTCCATAGGGCAAGATGCATCAAGTCCTTGCAAGTTATTAAGATGAAAGTCACTACACGTCAGTGGGACTGCTATAATGTGTGGATCTGCGTGTGGGTAACAAAGAGAGCGTCGGTCCCACATCGTCTCAGCCCCATCCCCCTACTCCTTCTCCATCAGCTCGCTCATCCATCTCCAACCTCCTCAATCTATTCAACTCAGTGGCCGACACTCGTGGTCTCCACTTCCCCCCATACATCGCCTTCTCTTCCCTCTCAGTCCTCGCCCACAATATATCATAATCCGAAGCCTGCGTCATCCCCGCGTCACGATTCAAATGTCGTGCGCGAGGATCTCGTTTGTCGTATCGCTCAGTGGTACACACCGTCCGCACACCCATGGCTTGATATCTACCCAGCTGGCCCGGTCGTGATACGTGTACGGTTATGCGTTGCTGAACATCCGGGTAATTATGCTCTTGCGCAAGGAGATATGCTAGTGCAGAAGCATCGACGCCTTTTGCGTCGCCGATGACGAAGTGGTGGCCGAGAGCGAGAGCGTCGTGCAGTCGAGGTTCATAATGCTGGGTGAATTCCTGGGGTGTGATTTCCATGTGGCCGCTGATGAACGCTGTGGGTGTTCGGCTAGGAGCGGGCTTGGTGGTGGGTGTTGGAGGTTGCGAAGCGCCTATGGTTGTTGCTACACTACGTGGCAATGCGCCGTCCATCTCTGCAATTTTTACTACCTTGCTCTGATATTCTATGGAATGATGCGGACAGTCTGTCCGGCCTTTAGAGATATAGGGAGTTTATCCCGAACCCTTTGCGACTTAACAAGGGACAAAGTAACAGATACGGATTTGATAGATAGGGTTGTAGCTTCTATGGTGCGAAGTTAGCAATGACTGACAGAGGTCAAAGTGACTTATATATGTAGCAATTATGACGTGTTGCAAGAATTGAGAAACTTAGATTTTAGATCGAGCGAGTTTTCAAGTTCTGAGTGGTTGTTGACTACATAAGGTATGACTCACCGGTACGGCAATTTATCCGTACAACTCTATTCAGGATCTAAAACACCGATTCCCCAAATCGGGACCGCGAGGCCCCCGGGGCGCCAGTGCCCCACGAGCCAGATGGCTACCCTAGGGCAGTGTAGCTTAGGGGCTTCCCTATACTAGGGGTCTGATTTTGGGGGAGTACCCCTGTAATACGCCCCAAGTAAATTGGGGTTTTCCCATGTTCCAAAATCCTTAGCCGGGACCGCTATTGTCAAAGACAATGACGTAGATACGTTATGTGGTGGATAATAATATTGATGATGATGTCTATCTACGTGGTTGCGGGCAATGTATGTGCGTGCCAAGCAATCCATGCCAAGACTCGTCACGTGACCGAAGTCGTACCGTGACAGCTATGGCCCCCGGGGCGCCAGTGCCCCACGAGCTAGATGGCTACCCTAGGGCAGTTTAGCTTAGAGGTTTCCTAATACTGGGCGTCTGATTCCGGGGGTAGTATCCCTGTAATACGTCCCACGTAAATTGGGGTTTTGGGGTTTTGGAATTTGGGGAATCGGTGTTTTGGATCCTGAATAGAGTTGTACGGATAAATTGCCGTACACCGGACCGTCCCGACTCGGATAAAGCATGTACATGCAGAATAAGTAGAGACTGAGTCTTTCTTTTCAAGAAGGATCTACGAGTTAAACTAGGTAGGTAGATAAATAACGTGCGAATCGCTAGGCCTACCATGCGTCTAATCAGTACCCATCAAGTCAAGAACCACTTTACCCACGGCGTGCCCACTATCAGCCCGTTCGAAAGCTTGCTTGTAATCTTCAAGTCGCCAGACACTATCGACGGCTGGGTGACATTTACCTTCCTCGACCAGCTTCGTAATCTGCTCCAACTGTGCTCTCTTGGGTTGCATGATGAAGAAGAAATTCCCGACGTCCTTTGCCTTACAGCCAATAGGTCTCACCTGCTCTGGCGGCTGGACAATACTGATCAGGAATCCTCCGTCGCGAACGGTCCACCAGGCATCTGCAAGGGCTTGTCTGCCACTGCAGTCGATAACAATGTCGACCTGATTCTGGGCGGTTTGACCCCATTCGCGAAGATCGGTTGCGTGGTAATTGATGGCC
>JAABUL010002717.1_pt1 | contig 28459 bp, 52 predicted proteins | sample 5559151 | NCBI WGS metagenome assembly JAABUL01 (sample SAMN10711876, study PRJNA513368) | rock metagenome | isolation source: Antarctica rocks | place: Antarctica: Victoria Land, Pudding Butte sud
CCCCCCACCGTTAAGTCTGTTAAATGGCTGCATGCTTGTTTACAACAGGTTTGTAACTGCCAAACCCACACCAAGCAAATGGTCATACAGTTTACGAGGCTAGGAGGGCTGGCAGCACAACATGATCTACGCGTTCCTCCCAACAGCACGGCCCCAATACATGACCGGCGTCCAAAAGAGACGATCGAATGACACAATGCAAAGAAGATCCCGTCCCCAGCAGCACACAGTCGAAAGCAACTTTCAGGTTAGCAGGTCCACACGCCAAACGTCCCAACTGCACGCACTATAAGCATCCACAGCTGGCTATCGTAGAAATAAACTTCCTGACAACGGCCAGACTGACGCACATTCTGCTTGGCCCTGCAACCTAAAGCACCACGTCCGCAACAAAGCCGAATCCCACAACGAGTCGTTCCCCAATGAAGACGCACGCTTTACAGCCCTGATGAGCCACAATATACGGCCGCCAAAGTGTTAATACTTATTAGCTAGGCCCCCGATAGGTTGGCATCACGAGAGCCCCGAGGCGCGCTGCGCTTGAGAACTTTGACCGCGGCACGCCTCGGGGGGTTGTCTATCCCCTCTCAGTCGGGGGCTCAGTTGCTGGACGGCCACGGGACGGTGAGGCCGTCGACTGACGCCGATGTGATGGCGTCCGTCAGGGCGCCAGTCATGGTGCTGACGTCCGCGGCGCTGAATGAGGCGTTGGCCAAGCTTCCTGTCAGGCCGTTGGGGTTGTTGAACACGTTCTGCAGAAAGACAGGAAAGCACGGTCAGGACCATATTCTGCAGGTGTTGTAGCATGCGCGGGATGTGAATGCCAATGTGCAAATGCGCATCACATCGGACAGCCGGACATGCTCCCAATTCTTGTGCACAAGGCGCAGCGATAGAGGATACATATCTGCGGCAAGAGTTGTATTATGTAGGAATGGTCACCGTGATGATGTCGGCAATGTTGGTCGAGTTCAGCGGGTATGCCGCCGCGTCGGTGGACACGCCCTTGAAGAACGCCATGCAGATGGGCTGCGTCACCTATTGCAAGCACAGCAGATGGCAGTGAGGAACAGACAATAGAGAAAAGAGGACAAGTAGCTGTGGAGACTACACTCTTGAAAGCTGCTGCTAAGATATCTTGAAAACATCTCCAATTGCAACATCCTGCTCCAGCCATCCAGCATTCGGCGTCGCGTGCAATCAAGGGCCACATACGGGTACAAGACAGACGCTCGCAGCAGCTCGTGAGCTTACCTTGGCCATGCCCAAGATGCCGTAAGGCAACTGCCAGATGCCGTCGCCCACCATGAGGCCGGCGCCGGTGACAATGCCGTAGGCGGCCGCGGACGCCGGATTGATCAGGCTCCAGAAGTAGCGGATGCCGCCGCCGAGGCAGAAGTCGATGGCGATGGGAGCGCCGATGTAGAAGGGGATGGACACCGCCGAGGGGATGGGCATGAACTTCTTGTGCTTCTGGGGCATCAGGAAGTCCTGCGGGAGCAAGAAGACAGCTCATGGTCAGTGAAGAACGAGTGCTGCTGGTATTTGTTGAAGAAGACTTCGCACTGCCAGAAATGCTGCTGCTGCAACTGCTGCTGCTGGCGACACACTGTCATAGGCTGCTGCTGCTGCTGCTGCTGCTGCTCAGAATACGATGGGAAAAGAGAAAACCAACAAAACAAACAGAAAGGTAGACTCACCCGGATGAGGTTCATGATGATGGCGGTCAGCAGCAGCAGGCCGGAGATGAGCAGGCAGTACTTGGGCAACGTGGAGACGCCGTTGGCGGCGACGATGCCCATGCCGCGGTAGATGCCGGCGTAAGGCGCGGAGTACTGGTACTGCACGCCGATCTGGAAGGCAAGAAATAGGAGTTCAGGCTCTTGCCGCCAGCAGGAGACCGAAGGTTATGATGCCATGCGTGTGTGAAGGGCAGAAGGGGCGATAACAGCGGATGATGAACACTTCCGTGCTAGGATGAATACACAAGTGGGGCAGCAGACGAATAAATACACAATCACCTGAAACGCCTTGTTATAAAATTGATAGATCCTGCAAGGCAAAAGTAGATATATACCTGAGATATTTTGACAGCATCAATTTGTCAGATCTCAGCCATCGATACCCACTTAGCAAGCCACAGTAAATGGCACATGATGGTGCGGCGCCACAAGAGTGCCGCTCCAGCGGCATACAGAACAGTTGCAGCAGTCAGCAGGATAGTCGTGCACAGCAGGAGACACAAATGCTAGAGTGAGCACGGAATACTCACCCAGGGGAGATGAGGACACCCAGGAAGGCGCCGACGATCTGGGCAGTGAACAGCGCCTTGGGAGAGGCCAGGGTGTAGTAGCCCGTCCGGAAGTCCTGCAGCCAAAAGAATGTCAGTCAAGGTTGGAGAACTGTATAAGATTGTCGAATGGATGCACTGACTGGCGCCATTGCGTTGACAACTGCATGAACCGCTCGCCGCTCTGGCATTGGCGGTCGCCCAATCTCAAGATGGAGAGGTAACACAGATCACCCTCGTTCCGGTGTGATGAAGTCTTGCACGACTATTGTAGGCTTTTTCAGGGGCAGCTGCATGTGCAAGGGTGAGTAATGACATGGCGGAGTCACCCCGCACCTGCATGAGGTTGGCGGACTGGCTGGTAGACGCCAGGATGACGCCGCACATGCCCAGGCCCGCAATAACGCCGCCGTTTGCCGTGCCGGCCCACGCCGCGAACAAAAATATGCTGCAAGAAGGTCAGTGTGGGTCAGTGTGGGTCACAATTTTGACGATGCCACTGACGCGGGACAAAATGCGCCATGTGAGCCATACGCTGAGCTACACTGTGAGCTTTGAAATATGAGCGTGCCTTGCAAACACGATGCAGCGGAGTACATGCACACAGAAGCCTCACCAGAGCTTGCCATACATCGAAGAGTTGTCCTGGTCGGTCAGACCAGACCCGTAGGCGTTGGCGACACCCATGAAAGGCGCCATCAGCAGGCCGACGAGGACATAGTACCACTGCAGCATGGCAACAGAAGAGTCGGCAGACTGAATCATATGATCGGGTGTGTGCAACAGCTGCCGCTTCATTGGCTACAGCAACAAACTGTATTTAGGTGGCATGGCCGATGCACAATGACCCTCCCGCAGCGAAGAGAGGGCGCACCTTGACGGGAGAGTACAGGTGAGGGATGGAAGTGCAGGCGATGATCAGGAAGACGCAGTAGCCGATGAGCGACACGCTCCAGTGGAAGCTGGCTGCAGACGTTGACGAGGACCTTGTTAGCAAGATGCAGTCCGGAGACAATGCGGCATAGCAGCAGCATCCATGTGGAAAAGTGCTGCATGAAAGCTAGGTGCACAAAGCTCGGAATGGATCGTTTGTCCACTGTCAAAGTGCTATACTGTGATGATGCGCTCAAAGCGGATAACAATGCAACTGCTGCACAGCTTCTGCAGAGTAAGGCAGAAGACGCACTGGTGACGAAGTTGCGGGTGCGCAGCTGGCGCTCCTCCTCAGTCTCCTGCGTGGTGATGCCCAGGCCCAGGACATCGCTGCCGTCCTGCATTGCGGGATGATCACACCGTTAGCCATAGATACAAACTGCTTTGGGGAGCTGCTACCCTCTGTACAGATGAGGGGCGCGTCCCAGCTCTCAATCTTAGTGTCTGCATCACGTCAACTGGCGCGTTGGGCGGTTCCCCAACGAAAGAACTCAGCACCTCTCCCTGCTGCCGGAAGCACAAGCAAGCCAGACCAAGCATTGGAAGGCATGTCATGAAGAAAGCGTGCGGCTCACCGCAGCGCCCTTGAGGATGGGGGCCTCGCCGAGGCGCAGCGCACGACGCTTGGCGACGAAGTGCTGGCCGCTGATGAACAGCATGCGAACGACCTGATAGCCGCCGTCGCCGATGTACCTGTTGTAATAAACGCACCAGGAGTTGCCTTGATACGATTCTCAACCCGGCAGTTACGCGCACGGAGTTTTGCTGTCAGCAAGCGAACATCCACACAAAACATGGTGGAAACAAACGGGATTGATATGGCTTTCGTGTCAAAGACGCAGCAGACGACAACGAAGAGTGACTTACAGCGCGATGGAAAAGAAGACGCGGTCTGCGCGCAGCCAAGCAAAATCAGGATCACGGTTCATTTCTATCGAACAACATGCCGCAGGGGCGACAGCATTCCATCTGCAGCTTCGCCTAGCACAGGTGTGCAACCCACAGTCAGCTGCCGGGTGCGGCTGCTTGAGTACAACAGAGCACTGCAGGATGACGACAGGATGACGCTGAGGCAGTGCCTGACCAGGGGATGACACCAGGGCAGACACACAAGAGGCTCCCACAGTTTTAGGGTGTAGGAGGACGCACATGCGAAAGCGCCGCGGAAGGAGTGGCCCTCCAGGAACTCGGCGGGGTACCAATCGCCGGCGCGGTTGGCGATCAGCGGCCAGGCGATGCCCCAGGACAGCACGGCGCCGATCATCATGGACACGTTGACGGCAAGCGGCGTGATGAAGCCGGCGCCGATGTACGCGATGGTGAAGTCGAAGTACCAGCCCGCGTTGTAGGCCCTGCGCTGAGGCAGCGTTTGATGCTTGAGAGAAAATATTCCCGATGGGCAGGGAGAAGCACAAACAAAAAATCGTTGGTCAAGTGTCGATGCGTGTGAAAACAGGCGGGAGAAGGGAGACACAGCTCGGCGCGCCAGGCTGCTCTGAAGTGCCTGGGGTGTGAGGTCATGATAACGCGACTGCAATCTCCGCCGGAAGCCATCTGAGGCTCTTGCGGGCGCTAAAGCACAGAAACAGAACTGGGTCAGGGCAGGTGACGCACTTGTAGCCCAGGTTGGGGAAGGCCGACCAGGTGTTGGTGAAGTTGGGCATCGCCTGCAGTACCGTGGCGCAGTTGCCGCTAGTGAACCAGGTCCAGAAGTCCCAGGTGAATGCCCCCAGTCCGACCTGCGCCAGGCGCTTGGCCTGCATCTTGGCAAGATTGCCGTTGCTGCAGCGAGGGATACACAACAGTCCTCAGTGTCCACCCAGACCATTCGAAGAAATGATTGGGGAAATGCAACATAGGCGACTATACGTGCAGCTCATCTGCAACCTCCGCAGCATGCGCTTGAAATTGGACATAGGCCGCTTACCTGAAGAAGGAGTTAATCATGAGGCCGGTGGCAGTGCCCGAGGGGAATGGCAAGCCATAGTCAATGACCAGGGGCTTGCGGACCACCAGGTTCACAAAAATGCCTGCGGCGCACATCAGGTTGAGGGGGCATCAGCAAGGAGTGAAAAGCCAACATGATGTGCAAACCATCTCCCCACATCAACGCATGCTGCTTCGCTTCGCTGCTAGAAAGACAACACAGAACAGAAGCAGAGCGACAAAAACACGTCAGAACAGAAGCAGAGCAGAAGGCGCACCAATGAAGATGATGCACATGCCGTAGCCAATGAGGCGGGTGGTGGTGAGCGGGATGACGTCCAGCAGCCGGTTGCCGGGCGTCGCGTCGCCGCCCGTCAGCGTGTAGCCGACTTCGGTCATGCCGAAGATGTAGCTGCCGAAGCCTGTACACAAGAAGGGCCGGAAGCATGAGCAACCAACAGATAAAGCAGCATGTGCTGGCGCAGAACTGCTGCAATTTTGCACGCCTTTGCAATACCATGCAAGCAAGCTAATCCTGTAAAACGGCAGCCAAAAGTGGATTGAGCAACAGTAGCAGACTCACCGAGGCACCAGATGGAGCCGGTCAGTGCCATGCCCATGGTCTGCGCCACCGTGTTCTCCTGCGGCGTGAAGGGCTGCTTGCTCCAGCCCATCTTTACCAGCCACGCGGACAGCGGCTTCAGGATCGTGAAGGAAATGAGGCCTGCGGCAGCAACACGGCGAGCAAATTTGACACTGGCGGGGGCCTTGTCACATGATGCATCAGCTCCCCGAGTAGCTGAGTGGGCGCGTTGTGCAGGCAACACAGAGCAGCAGGAGCATTGAGAGGCTGCGCCAATGACGCATGCCAGCAGAGCCCTTACAAGGAAAGCTGGGCAGTTGTTGGCAGGAGGCGCGCACCCAGGGGCATGTTGAAGGTGGGAACGATGCCGCCGGGGCCGAGCGAGAAGCGCATGGTTATGAAGGAGAAGACCGCGCCGAGGACGACGCCGACGATCACCGCCCGCAGCGTGATCTGCGTCTTCCAGTCCGGCAGCGAAGCCATGACCTCGTCCTCCGTCAGGCGCTGGTCCTGCAAGGAGGAGCAGCAGGAGGGCTAAGTCAACAGCATGCTGGTTTATCACTGGTGTCGGCGCTGCGCCATGCGAGCCGGTCATCTAGCGCCGTCCTAGCAGAGCCGGCCGCCGTGCTGCAGTGCCTTCCCAACACGTGTTCTTGGCTGGACGCAGCGAACACCAAGCTGCGAAATAGAAGGTTTGCATGTGGGATCCTGAGCGGATGACTGCAAACTAAGGCAGTGTGCATCTCGCCGCCGAGGGGGCGTCGCCGCCGCCCGAGACGAATGCAGGTGGCAGGTTACAAGCGTGTGACCTTGGCAGTGCGCGACAGCCACAGCTGAAGGCTGGGCGAAAACTTTCACGTGAGCAAATAAACCCACGTGCGTGACGCTGTTTGAGAGGGGCAAGACACCAGGATGACGGCTCGCAGCATGCACGACCAGGGTGCTGCCTGCCTTGCAAACGGTCCTAATTGCAGTTCAAACAGATCATAAGGGGTCGACAACGCACCGCGCCCTTCTCTGTGTCCTTCATGTCGTCCATCGAGCTCGAGTCCTCGTCATCCGGCCCCAGGCCGTTGACGCTCTGGCGCGTAAACTGCATGCAGACGGCTGTGTTAGTCGTATTGCAAGGGCCCGCGGAGTTCACCGCGGCATGTATTCCGCCGTTGAGAGCCGCTCAAAGTGACACAGGACAGGTCGTACTCCAGCGCCTACCGCCGGCAAGGATGGCAGGTGACGCAGGCCTGGAGCTCACCTGGGTATTCGGCGGAACGGTTGCGACCTCCGTGGGAAGGGTGTTGAGGCGGTAGGGGGCGTTCTGCGTGAGCGCCGTCGTTGCCACGTCAGTGTGGGCGCCGGGCTCCGCAAGGTGGTCTGCCTCAACGAGGCTCTGACGATCCCTCATGTTGAGCCTGCAGGTACGAAGTAGGTTGTCAGAGGAAGAACCGCACCACAGTGGGACACGCCGCCATGCAAACCTCAGTAATCAAGTCGTAAGGGCCCCGCGCGTGCGCGCACATGACACCGATCCAATCCAATCCAGACACGAATGCACACAGCGTGTGAACCGGGAGCCAAATTGGAGTGTGGGGCATGCCGTGGTAACGTAGGGAAGGCAGGAACAGCCTGGGCAGCTGCAGAGAAACTCAGGGCTGCGCTTTCGAGGGCTTGGATTGGTCAGAACCTCGCGAGACCCACAGCGCATGCAGGACACGGCGGCCTCCCAGGATCTCCGATGGTGTGGACCGATCGAAAGGGGGCAGTCGATCACCGTCGATCGCCGTGGAGCCGGGCATTGCAGAATGGAGCAGCCAACCACCGAAATAGACATGCGTACCACCGACCAGCAAACCTCGGATTATTTGCTGGTGCACGCCGCGATGCCGGCAGCCAGCGCAGCACCGAGCTCACTTCCCACCGCAAGCAAGAGCAAAGGACGCACTCGATTGATGCGTCAGCGTGCGATCGCGCGCTGTCGCCAGGTCGGGCCTGTAAATGGGTGGCCCTCTCCGCTGAGGCTGATGAACTTACACGCCGCCGATCTTCGAGAGCTTGCAACTGTGTGTGTTCTGGTTTGATGCAAACCGGATAAAGCACGTTTGCAGCCAGCTGTATCGGTATAATCTGCTGTGCAAAGCTTCGGATGACCGCCAAGCCAGGCATAAATCCAACAATTACGGCTTCGTCATCGAGGCCGCGAAGCTAGTCATAATTGCGTAAAAGGAGCTGATTGTCAATTCGAGAGACAGCAGCGTTACGATAACGACCTGGCCGGCTCAAGCAGGTGCAACTGATTTCAAATGCCCTCTGCCGGCTCTGCCGGCTGCGTCGAGCCCGATTTAGCAACTGCAAATCTGATGAAATATATCTTGGCTGCTGAGCTGTACCTGCCATCAGAACTTGATATGGGCTCGTCGCCGGGCCCGATGGATCTGATACGATGTTCATAGACCTACATCGACCCAATTGTGAGGTACCCGACACATCAGCCGCATCTGCCCCAGCTAAAAAAGTGCTACTCGGAAAGCCACAGTGGTCTGGATTGTGCAGCGTCTAGAGGCCACAGTGCCGCGCCGATATCGCCCCGGCGGTCTCGTAATCGACTTTAGGCTACCATTCAAAAATGCATATGACTGCTACGAGCTATTTTCGGGCTCGGCCACCCGCGCCAAGCCGCTGTGTACCTTCGCCAGTTTCATATAGCAGCTGATGCCACCTTGCATCCGCACAATACAATGAACGCTACTGCTTAACTGCGTCCTGAGGGAGCGTATTAGACTCCTGGAACACAGCCAGGCAGTTCTATCTGCCTGACTTGGGGTGTTTGTTGCATGACTCTGGCGGGTGTTGCGCTGTCCAGAGGCAACCTTGCTCGGCAGTCCAAGACATCGACTGACGTTCCAACTCCTCATCACATTCAGAAGAATTCAACAGCAAGCTTGTGCGGCGAAGAGGTGGCAGACACATGGCAGCTTGCGCAGCAGCAAAGGAGTGCCAGCGCCACTCCGCCGACAAGACAGAAAACCACAAGCGAAATGATACTCGACGTGACGCACGAACACTGTTGACTTGATTCTGACAGGTCCACGATCACAACGACATGCATCCAAAGCCTTGCGTCTGCTCCTCTACCGCTTTCCCAGCGGAAGCGGCTGCCGCCACGCCGGCCGCAGGCGCCATGTCCTCACTGCAGAGCACAGGCGGCTGCCCGCCCATGCTGCCTGGCCACTCGTGCATTGCAGCATGGTGCTGGCGCCTCAAGTCCCCTGCATGACGGTGTGAACATCATACTGCCACTCTGCAGACCCACCCGAGCTATACATAGGACAGCAATATCCAGCACGATGTGTACCACTACGGAGCCAAGCCTGGCTGTGAGCAGAATGGCCTCTAGCTAGAGGCACACCGAATCAGATGCTCTTTATGAGGTGTCGCACCTGATCGACGCGGCAGCCGACGCTTGATGCCCATAGACCCGGGTCGGCTGCCGACTGTCGCCGGCGTGCGTGGCGGCGGCCTTGCAAAGCTGCACACCCCAAAGAGAAATATCACTGTGCGCCTGCCGCCTTTGTGAAGTCGGGACAGAAGCTGTCCAGGCAGGAGCTGCTGTCCGCGTTGAGGCCTGCCATGGCAACTCGGTGCCTGCCACAGCGACTCTGTGATTGTGGCAAGCGTGTCACAGCAATCTTTGATTGGCACTGTGCAGCTGCGGGTGAACGCCCAGCGTTGGGTCTGATGCTCTCTTATGTGCAAGCGATGTCTGGAGGCGATTCAACGTCGAGAATCCACCTGCGGAACATGTCCGGTGAGGAGCCGCTGCCCTCCTGCATCGGCGCCGCGCTGCCATCGCTGCTGTCGTCGTCGCCGCCGCCGCTTGGCTGCCGCGGTGTCGCGCCGCCGCGCCCGTCCCTTGCCGCGACGCCGAAGCGCGGCGGCGTGCTGGGCAGGCGCCAGGCCGGCGGCTGGCCGGCGGCGGCGTCGCTGTCGGACTCTGGCGCCGCCGACGGCCACGAGGACGCCATGGAGGATGACGCGGGGCTGTCGGGGCTGAAGCTGAAGCGGCGGCGGGGCCAGCGCTCCATGGGGCTTGCAGCCGCGTCAGGCGGGGCTGCCTTCCCGGTGCGCCAGTCTCCCAGGGACGGCGGTACCTGCGGCAAATGTGCGTCTGGCTTAGGTTTCTCGGTGTCAGTTTGCTGTGCGCAAGGTGTGATAAGGAAGGAGTCAGCTCTGCAGTGGCTGCTCAGCAGCTGATGATCAAGAAGACGACTGCAACACCTGGAAGCAGTGCGGAATCTGACATGAACCTGATCTTGACTGAGTGCTGCGTTAGGAGCCTACTGCGGAGCAGCTATTCCGGCTTCTGCAGTTCAGAGGCTGCAAGTGCGACCTGTAGTTCAAATCGTCCCACCTTGACGGGCGCCATGGAGACCGGCCCCGACCCCAGGGCGGGCGTCACGGCCTGCGCCAGTCCTGCGCCGCCGGTCCCGCCGCCAAAGCGCAGGCCTGTCATGTCCGGCGTGTCCGCCGCGCGCCGTGCCCCCGCGGACAGGCCGGCGCCGGCAGCGCTGCCACAGAGCGCCAGCCGCAGGCAGGGCGTCGCAGGCGACGTAGCATCCTCCGGCCTCGGCCGGGAGCCACGTACCGGCGACGGCGGCGTCAAGCTCAGATTGCTGAACGGCGTCAGCCGCTCCGACCGTGGCGTCGAGTCTGCAGCAAAATAGCACAACTGGTGTCAGGAGAGCATGTTGTCTCACGCGCACGCATTTTGAGTGGAGGTGCAGCCCTTGCATGGCTCGGTCCATCTGGCGAGCCATTAAGGCTCCACGAGGCTTTCAGGGCGCCGCCGAGTTGCTGGCTCTGCGGGCAGGCGCTGCAGGTCGCGGCAAGCTCCCATGGGCTCTAAGGAGCTCCATTCCACAGTCAGAATGTCAGAAAGTCGTAATGAAATTGTCCGCACACCTGTCATGGTGTCGTCCGTGAGCGGCGGCGTCGGCGTGCGCCGGTTGGCTAGCAGGCCCGCGATGGGCGACTGCATGTGCTCCGCACCATAGGCGGCGGGAGTTGCGGCGCCGGGCGTCATTGCCGGGGCATCCTCTGCCGAGCCCCCCGCCTCGAAGGCCGTCAGCGCCGCCGCCGCCTCCTGTGCCACCACCTGCGGCACAGCAATCGCTTCGTCAGCAAGAGCACCCGCTTCGTAAGCACGCGCATCAACAGAGCGCGAGGATGTGCATTTGGACTGCGAGTGCACGAAGTATGCAGGATCGGAACTCAAGCAGCGCCTGGTCCCCTAACCTGGCGGCTCAGATGACAGCGTCAACATCAAATGGCAGGACTTTGATGCCACATCACAGCTCACTTGAGCGGGCGGCCGCTCAGCGGCGTCCGGCCGCAGCAGCGCGGCGATGAGACGCCGCAGCGCCGGGGACGCCTGCGGCAGCGCCCACACGGCCTCCGCCGCCGGCTGCGACCGCGGCAGCTTAGCGCCAGCCACCACCTGTTACCAAAAGCAGAACCGCCTGTGAGGCAGACCTTCACACACAGCTCGCCGACACAAACAGATCATTGCAAAGGCATCACTATCTGCGCATTCGGCTTTCAGGTGGGCTCCTGGTCAAGATTTACTTACCTCGTACAGGGTGGCGCCCAGCGAGAAGAGGTCCGCAGCCGGCGTCGCATCGCTGCCGGCGGCCAGCAGCTCAGGCGCCACATAGTCGCCGTCGCCCTCCTCCCACTCCTGCAATGGATTTAAGTGCACTAGTGACAACGCGATGGGAAAACGTGTCCTCCTGGCAGCGGTGGACTGGTACACAAAAACTCAGAAATCATCCGTCATATGGTAAGCACCATCGCCTGTGGGACTCCTGCTGCTTCTGATCCCTGTGGAGTCGGACACAGGTGCAGGTCCTAGTTGGGGGACAGCTGGCGGAACACGTGTGAAGGGGGATTGGGCAAAAGCGAGCAGCAAGGGCCGCACCCACTGGTAGCGTAGCACTGCCAGCCCGAAGTCGCCGAGGTGCAGACTGCTGGCGGCGCACACGTGCTTTTAATCCTCAGGGTGGATGTTCTCGAAGATGCCCGAGCAAGAACCGAAAGCCAGCGCACCCACTGGTGGCGCAGCACCGCCAGCCCAAAGTCGCCAAGGCGCAGGCCGCCGGCGGCGTCGACAAACACGTTGCCCGGCTTGACGTCCAGGTGCAGCACGCCAGCGGCGTGCAGGAAGGCCAGCCCCGCCGCCACCTCTGCCGCCACCTGCCATGCCGCGGCCTCCCCCAGGCCCGCCCGGCCCTCGGTCTCCGCCTGCGCAGTTGCGGCGGGGCAAACGAATGAGCTTTGCTGCTGAAACGCTGCTGCTCTGCGAAGTCCTTTTCAAGTCCAGTAACGATGTTGACATTTCTGTGCCACAGGAATACCCTGCCATCCGTCTGTGTCCATTCAGTCGCAATTGTTGATGGGGCTGCTAGAAAGAGCATCCGCTGGGTTGACGCCGAATAGCGGCGCAATTAATGATTGACTTGGAGCTCTCACCTGGCGCAGCAGCTGGGCGAGGGAACCGCCCTCGCACAGGTCCATTTGGATGTAGAAGTGTCCGTCCTGCTGCCAGGCGCGGTACTGGCCCACCACGTTGGGGTGCTCCGGCAGAGATGCCACCGCCTGTATCTCGTGCAGGCACCTGCGGCGCAAGCACCACATGCACATCGGTGGCAGCTTTTGGGGAGCAAAATCAGGTTCAAGGCAGAGCTATGACATGAGAGCCGGTCACAGTCATCAGTGAGTAAGTGCAGTGCGAAGCTTCAAAAAAGTTGCGTGGTTGCGCACCTTTTGCGGTGGGAGCGTGACACAAACTTGCGGCGTGACCGCTTGACGGCATATGGCTCGTTGGTGTGCTTATGCCGCACCCGGAACACCTGCACAGCAACAAATTGCTAGGAGTTCACATACTGCGAGGCATGTCCGTGATGCGATATTGCAGTGCGGGCAGCCACAAAGCATCTGCGGCAAAGAGGCTCGCTCCATACCTCGCTCATGTTGGAGCGGCCGATGACCTGCTCGAACTCGAAGTGGTCATCGAAGTGGAACAGCTGCGGGCTGATGACGCTCTCCGTGCGCTTCAGCCCCGTCGCCATCAGCACCTGCGCCGGAAGTCAAGCTGCGTCAGGCTGGGCGGAGGTGCTGCAAATGAGAGGTCACATGGCTCAAGCCCACTCACAGGACTCGTTCAGTAACAACCGCCCGTGGCGCATACGGCTGAACACATACCGCTATCCCGTGGCGCAACACGTTCCCCCTATTATTTCTCGGCACCTTGGCCTCGTTGAGGCTGGAGGTGCGGTCCAGCGGCCGCGGGCGGCCCATGTCGAAGGAGCCGCGGCCGCTGCGCTGGCGGATCAGCTTGAAGGAGCCTTGCTCGGACGAGCGCGCGCTGCCGCCCTGGCGCAGGTCTGATGACGACAGCCCGCTGTCGCTGCGCCGGTGGCTGAAGCTGCCCTCCGAGGACATGCTGCTGGTGCGCTCCAGGCGCAGCATCGGCAGTGGTGGCGGCGGGCCGACCGCCTGCGGCAGCTGCGACGGCTGCCGCTTGAGGGCCGCGCCGGCATTGCCGCCGCTGTGGCCGTGCCGCCGGCGCCCACCGCGCGGCTGCAGGCGGCCGAACAGCACCGGCGTCGGGCAGCCGTCGTCCGCGTCCAGTTTGGCGACGGACGGCGCCCGCGGCAGCGGCGGCAGCTCGCAGGACGGCTGGCGGCCCTGCCCCAGGTGTCCCATGGCGGCTGTGGCGCCCGCCTGCCACCAGGGCTGCGAGGCTGACGCCGCGCTCGGCTGAGGGCGTGGAGCGGCTCCCAGTGGCTGCAGCGGGAACCTCTCGCGGCACGGCGGCGGCAGGCCGCCGCTCTGCGCCCTAGCAGTGGGGGCTGCACCTTGCGGGGGCCGAGCGCGGCCAGACCGGCGCGTGGGAATGCTCTGCGGGACTGCCGCAACAGGGGTGGCGCCCCACGGCGAGACTCCCGGCGTGGTGCCGACCGAGGAGGCCGGCGAGTTGAGGTTGAGCATGTCGAAGACGCTGGTGGGCGACAAGTCTGGCTGACTCTGCTTATTTGGCGTCTGCTGTGCGACTTGGCGGTCGGCGACCGTCATGGCTGGCTGTTGAGCTACTTACCGAGGCTGCTGGCTCTGGCAGGGCTGTCGAGCTTGCTGCGGCGCCAGCTGTCCGGGAAGCCGGTGTTTGAGTGTCTTGCACCCACGCGGATGTTTCGCGAGGGCGGGCAGCGGCGCAGCCCTCGACAGCGCTGGAAAACCAGCAGCGGATGATACGGGTGCCTGCAAGAGCTGCAAGCAACTGCAGCTACGCGGCGGAGCTGGCAGACTGGCTGTGCGCGTGGTGTTCTGGACCTTGCACGCGTAAGCTCGACAGCTGTGCCAATGTCACTGCCCAGTGGCAGCTTGCATCCACTGTTCGCGTCTCTAGCGCTGGGGCATAGAATATGTGGCTGGATGCCAGCGCATACGAATGGCAACAGCCAAGGAAGCTGGTGCACGAGCTCTGCGTTTCGCACGTTTGAACACTGTTACCGAGAATACCACGGCAAACCCTATTCCGCTCGGTCGAGTACTCGAGGCCTATGTGCAGTACTTAATCCCTTGTTATTTCTCACCTGCAAAGCTCACCCAACAAGCGTTACTGCAGGAGGCAGAGAGAGGGTATGACCTTTGCGCTGTATGCATTCCGTTCAGTCAGCTGGTCTCGATCGCATCGCCGTGGCTACGGATGCGAACGAGTTCTAGACAACACGCACATCTATCGAGGCACAACAGCTCCAGTCACCGTGACTGCTAGGCCCAGACTATTCTAAGCAGCCCTATAGCATCCGGTTTCAGGTGATAGTTGACAAGCTCACAGCACAGCAGACATGAGGTTGCGTCGGCTCCATGCGCTGCTGGCACTCGCGGCCTGCGCGGCGATCTCCTGCGCACCTGCCAGTGGCCAGCAGAGCACGATCTCGAAGGATATCGAAGGCCGACTGTTCTTCCCGATCAGCCGGGCACCGCCCATCTCCTCCATCCAGGTGCACTGCCAGAAATTTGTAGGCGTGCGAACGCTGCGTTGCGTCGAAGCGCAACCCTGCCCCTGGAAGATGCTCAGCACGAAATTCGTACCGTTATCGACCTGCATTGTCCTTTTGAAATAGCAGATCACAATGACGCTGGAGGGCGGGCGGCAGATCCGTGCGTACCCGCATGCCAACACGAGCTTCTGGGTGCGCGGCGTGCCGGCGGGAGAGCACGTGCTGGACGCCGCCGCCCTGGGCTTCATCATGCCCTCGGTGAGCTGCAAATGATGAGGCAGTCTGCTCAAATGCGAGGGCTGCGGCACAGTGATCCCAAAGCGCACCTCAAATGTGTGCTTTGTCGTCACGTGTTGTTGATCGAGAAGGCTCTGCTGATGGGGCACGCTTGCACCGTAGCTGCCCCTCCGTCAGCAAGGGCTGCTTGCAATTGCAGAAGGCTGAGACGTTGTCACAACCTGCTTGTTGCAGGTGCGTGTGGACATCAGCGAGGCCGGAGAGGTGGGGGCGTCATACACAGAGTCGCCCAGCACAAGGCTGCCGGTGCCGATCCACCTGCGCGCCATGCCGGTGGACTACTTTGACGTGCGCTTTTTTGCGGAACTGTTCCTTTCGGATGGTGTCAGTTATGACGGTTGCCGCTGACATAATGCATGCTGTCGCTCGCGGACCTGTGTCTTGGGTGTTAGGTGGCTCCATGGTGCTGCCGCGCGTGCGTCACATGAACCAGCTGACGAAAGTGAGCCTGTCCTGCAGAAAGTGTTGCCCTTCAACGTCATCGCCTTTTTGAAGAGCCCGATGGGCATGATGGGCGCATTCATGCTGTTCGCCATCGTCATCATGCCCTACCTCAAGGTCAGCCATTCCCGCAGCTTTTGCGGAGAGCCCGTCAAACAGCTGCTGCGACCCTGTCACACATGCCAATCTGCCGGACACAACCACGCAAGTGCCTTGCACGCCACAGAGTGCTTCAGCACCAGAGCGGTATCAGCCAACAGGAAGAATCGCCAAACACTGTGTCCCCCCCGCCAGGTGGACCCTGAGGAGATGAAGGAGATGCTGGCGGAGCGGAAGGGGGAAAAGCCGGCAGAGCCGGAGCGGGTGATCGCCGGCAGCACGCAGCCGCGGGCCGCTCTTGCGGCCAGCGGGGCGCAGCAGCGCGGCCGCAACAGGCGATGACGGCTCATGGCGGATGCAACGACATTCTCAACTAGAAGAGGGAGCTCAACCGGATGTGGACAGTCAAAATGTCTCTGCTGCGCTCCAAGCATACGTACATGTCGTGACTGTGGCGCCAGCGTGATGCTTGAAATTCAGCTTTGTAATCATATCCAGGACAAACGTGTGTCGTTTTCGAAGCCTCAAAGAATGGTTACATCTGTGCCAAGCTAGGCGGCGCGTTCCAATTCAATGAATATTCTCTACGATGCACATGCTACGCCCGTCACCGGCACGCCAGACCACAGCAATGCCACTGGCCGAGGGCTGGTCTGAAGGCTCTACTATCAATTGCCATGCTGGAGGTTCGCCTTGCAAGCCAGCAGCCGCCTGCACGGCGCCTGGCCATTGCCATCAATTGTGGGTGTCGAGTTGCAGCGTCCCCTTCTGGTACCGGTGCGCTGGCCAGTTCGTCGATCACTGAGCCTCACATTAGAATGCACCAGCAGCGCTCGCTCATTCTCCATACGAGATTGATGCTGAGTCAAGCACTGCTCACTGGGCGCTGCCCACTGTGATGCCCTGGTTCACAGCCTCCCCCAGTGCCTCTTTCTCGTCGGTGGCCGGTTTGGAGGTCGCGATCTGGCACAGCACCATGTTCCACAGCATCTGCACGCACACATACCAGACCGTCAGGCGATCTCCGACTGCCAGTTTTGTCACTTTGCGGCAAGCAATGGCACGACGGCCAGTCCCCCAGCCATCCTCAATGCGGACAACGCGTCGTTTCTGCCTAAGCTGGGACAACCGGAGAGAATAAACAGCGTCAGATCTTGAAACGCCAGCAAGGCCCTTAGTCAGCGCTCACGCAGTCCAGCACAGCTGAAAAGTGCGGCGAAGCCAGTGAAAATCCATTTCAGAACCTTTCTCGTTCACAGACCTGCACGCCGTTGATGTACAGGACCCGCAGGTCGGACGGCACGAATCGGAAGTTGACGACGTGCGCCGCGGGCCACACCATGTAGCCCGCCAGTATCGTCTTCACCAGCTTTTCGCGGATCACCTGCGATCGCGCAAACGGCCAGTTTCTAAGCACGCGTCCATCGGTAGTTCAGTTAAGAAGGGGCGTTTTGAGCACCCCTGGCAGCAACAGAACGACTGGAGAGTGCACAGGGCAAGCCAGCTGCGATCTGGCAACTGCGTCGCCCGGATGCTGCGCCTGCCCTGCATGGTGCCGGCAATCTTCGGCAAAAGATGGACTATGCAAAAAGCTGTATCACTCGAAGGTGCAGCGCCGCACCTGCGGGGTCTCCTCGGGCCGGCCCTCCAGCGTGGTCAGCGTGGCGTAGAAGAGGGACACACCGACCGGCGTGAACAGCAGCTGGTCCGTCGCCACCTTGGTGATCACCTGCCGCGCCCTGCGCAGCAAGCAGATGGACCTCTCGGGACCCTCCCGGGCGAAGTGCACGAAAGTACGAGCCAATAGCCAGGGAGTTTGGGGGCGTGGAATTCAGAGTTGCATGTGCCATCTGATGGCTGCCTCTTCTGCTGCGACTCCTGACTCGATGCAAGTGGTCCCAGATGAATGCTTGTGGTGTGAGCATGGATGATGGAATTGAAGCATGAGATTCAGATTGAGATGCAGAGGCATCAGCATTTGGCGGGCCGCACCCGGTGCCGACAACCACGCTGTCCAGCCAGCGGTAGAAGAAGTGGCAGGACGGTCCGTGTACCGCGAAACCATATGTGGCGAACCTCGCCGTGCGCCGCCTGCAGAATCAACATCGACAGATGAGCAGCTGGGCTCGGCGCTGTGGACCTGCAAAAGGCGATTCACGACCGCCGGACGGCGCCAAAGCAAGAGGAAGGAAGAGAGCACACCATGAATATGCAGGAACTTCCCTGGACATCAGCCGTCACAATCGCTTGCAAGATCTATAGCACAGGCATACAATCCACCCACCAGTCATAGGACTCGCTGCCGCCGACTGCGACCTGCGCGAGCGTGTCGCCGACGATGAAGCCGCCCGTGCTGGTCAGGCTCTTGGTCAGCAGCGGGTTCGTCTGCGCCAGGAACGGCGAGACGGTCAGTTTTGTTTGTTCACGCCTCATTCGCAACCTGCCATCGTCATGTATCTTCCTGCCGCGGGCCAGTCAGACAGCCTGCGGCGGGCGAGATAATTTTTGACTTGGCCTTCGCAGCTGCCTAACTCTTGGAGCACGTCACAGCATGCACAGTAAAAACATGAATAACATGCACAACGGGACAGGAATGCGACACACTGCCCGACGATTCAGGTGCCTGCTAGCTGCCATCATAAATCGCATACCTTCAATGATGCGTTGTAGAAGTTCCAGAGGCGGGACAGCGGCGATCCGGCCCTCATAACGACGAAGGCCCAAACGTGGGCCCAGATACGTGCAAAGAAACCCCTTGGCTCGACGTCTCGCCGGCGGGTGGTGACTGGCAGCACGAGCTTCGAGTCGGGCCGAACGGTGTGTGACACCTGGCCCCTGCGGACAGGGTCTACGTGTTCAATATGAGTCGCGCGCACGATCCGCTCGTCAGCGTGATCGGCGTCCTTCTCCCGTGCCGCGCTCAGTTTGACGGTAGTTCTGGAGGCACTGTGACGTGCAGGGCGTTGACTGGGTCGCGCTTCGCTGCGGGGCAGCTGCTCAGCTGCGATCAATTGCGATTGCAGCAGGATCGCTCGGAAGTTCTTGTGCAACACTGGACTGCTGCGCTGCTGCACCGCTGAAACGCCTGTGGTCCCCGTTGTGAAAAAATGTGCTTCATCCCTGCACCGGCGGAGCAACGGCGGCGCAGGCCGAATCTCCTCACACAAGCGAAAGCGAAAACGTAAATCGCCGTGCGAGCCGGGCGTGACGCACTCAAACAGGCTTGGTCAGGGTGTTAATCGGCTACTGTCCCAGGCAATCTGGAAGGGGCTGACCTGACTGTGTAGATAGTGTAGCAGGGGTACGACTGCGAAAATTCGTTAGGGGTGCCCAAGCAGTGGAAACGAAAATTACTTCGTGAGGTTTTACCACGCACTCAGGCGAGGTCTGGTCAGGGTGCAACAGGAACGAAACGCAGTCCCAGTCACAGTCTGGCAGGGCAGAGCTGGGGTGACCTTGTGGAGGGGCTTGGCGGCAACGCCGCCGTCTGGTACACGTGTCCATCGTGTTGACACGGTTGGATGATCAAGCAGTGTGCTGTGCACTACCGGCCCCCTTGGAAAATAGGTTTGTACGACAGACAATGCACATTTTCAGGCAGCGAGGGTGCAGGTGCGATCGCTCAGCACCAGCGGCAAGCAGCAGCAGGCAGCAGCTGGCCCAGGCGGCGGCCAGGCGCAGGCCGAGACTTTGGGTGCATGCCTGTTCGGGTCAAAACTAAGCGACGTGCTTGGATCGTGCTGGTGTATCAGTGCGTGAGATAGAATTTGCCCGCGCTGTCAATCATCTTTGCTGCCAATGCAACAGCGTGCATGCCGGCAGTGGCGGGTGAACAGCAGCGCATCTGAGAAGGATCATGTCTTACATCGTTCATCAGACCTGTGGAGTTTGGCTTTCACGAAGCTACACAACTGCGGTCTTTAATGCTCGAACCGTCAAATCCTGAACTCGCCTACACGCATCCACTTCGTGCTGCTCCTGCGCACCATGGGAGACAGATGAATCAGCGCGCCTGTGCCATATCTCAACGAGCAGTGCGCCTCGGCAAGCATTGCTTGATCTGGTCTCGACGAGGCAGCGGCACTCCTCACTCTGTCCAAAACATAAAGTTGAGCCGGAAAATCCTTACCACTTGTTGCCGCGGATGACGGGGCATCCGCTGTGGAGGCTGAGCGTGTCCAGCGTGCCATTTGGCGTCTGGCTGAAAAACAGCAGCGCGTCGCCCGCCCTGGGCTTGGCCGCCACGCCCTGCTGCGCGCACGTTGAGTAGCTGGGATTCCCCACGTTCTGCGAAAAGAAGAAATCCAATGCGTGAGTGTGGGATCCACCTGCTGCGCCTCCGATGCACCACAATGTGCGCTGGATGCTGCCGCTGCAGAAAAACTCACCGGCTTCTTAAGGCTGCTAGGGAACACTGTCTCACCGCCCTCCTCCACATCCGACAGGTACATCAGCATCGTCGCCAGGCGCTGGCCGCCATTCAGGGCGTTGACCGGGTCGTGGAAAAAGTCAAAGTGCGGCTCTGCAAGCAAGGGCGAGGCGGCATGAGCCACTGCAAAGCGCCATGGAAAAAACACGCAGCAAGGATGTACATACAGCATACGTACATGCCCGATACTGCTGCAAAGACTCACCATACTTCTGCGACGGCTCTGCGTGTAGAACAGGCAACGAATCAAGCTGAGCTGAGCGCAGCCATTCGGGCAGGGACGAACAGAAGCAGTGTGACAGCGAGACGAGCTCGATGACAGCGTTCTTGTGCTCACCATAGTGCAGGACTTGCAGCGACTCGCCGTTCTCGAAAGGGATTTTCGAGAAGCGCGCAATGCGGTCCTCTACCCGCCTCACGATGTCGTCGTGGTGTCTATTCAAAAAGGTCCCTGAGCTAGTCCTCACCCTGCGGCAGAGTCAGAACGGCAGTCGTCGCACTTTCCAGTGCGTGAGCATATATTGCCGGCTGTTAGCTCAGTTCCAGTTGTCATTAACAGCGTGCAGCCGGGGCAGCGTGCAGCAGGGGAGACAGCCATACCTGCTGTCAACGCTCTTCCCTGTGTCGTTGTCTATCACCGATGACTTGACCATGGTCGGCTTGGCCAGGTTGATCATGTGCTCACACTCCTCTTGTGTCAGGAAATTGTGATACATGAAGGCCCTGGGTTCCCAGGACAGCGTCTCCACCCACACCTACGCCGCCAAGCGGTAACTCAGCCGCCGGAACTGTCATAGAGTTACTGCGGGTCTGCTGCAACGCAGCTGTGCTGTTGTGAAGTGCAAGGCAAGACATATTTGTATTCGCTCGTAGCATAGTACATCCGTACGACGACAGCACACATGCATGGCGCATGCGGCCAGGCACCTCATCATCGGCGGCCCTGCACAATATATGACAATTTCAACCAGCCATGCGTGTTGCTTCCGAGGACGCATTAACTATCGCTCTTCTGCTGTAGAAGGTCTATGCAAACTGTTGTCATGTCACATGCTGCCGGGAAGCGCGCAGCTGCGGCGCACCGTTTTACTTCACGAAACTTTTCCCGTAGCCTCGGAATTCTGGCTGCCTGGACGGTGAGCGTCAATGCCAGCAGCAGCAAGCAGCCGAAGGCCTGTCGCACAGCCCGCAGGACCATCTATACGTCCCCCTCAAGCAACTGGGGAGATGGGCAGAGTCAATGAAGCCGTTCTCGCGCGCTGGCAACCTGCAGCTCAGCCTTCCCTACATGAAAGAGGCTACGAACATCTAGAATATGGGCATGCGAAATGTGAGCTTGTTCGCGGCGTTTTGCAAAGAATTGCTGATGTCATGCTGAGTTGTCCAGGACTGCCAGCGCGCGAGACCAGCCGTGGAGGCGCGGTGCCTTTTTTGGTCACGAAACACTTTCAGGATAGCTACATGCCGAGGCAAACGCGTATCGTGCATTGCACACCCTCGCGGCCGGTCTGAAGTTTCCCAGATCGCACATGCCTTCTGACAGCTTGCACGTCCTACTGCAACTTGCACAACAAGTTTCAGCACAGCGTGCAGCAGAGCATCAGGATTGCGGCAGATTCTGTGAGCCATGTGGCACCAGCTCCGCGCGGCGGTGGACGATGTCAAGGAGTTTGGCACTGGCGCGCTCACTGAAGTCTCGCAGGGCGTCACCCAGGCAGGCTCATATGGCACTCAATTGCCGAGTCGCTGACAATTACATTCTTGCAATCCACCACTGCGCGTTATCCAAATGTGACTGCTGATGCTGGCGCGGTGTCGCAGGGCCGCAAGCTCGCCGCGCAGTCGGCCAAGCGCGCCGCCGAGACTGCCACCAAGGCACAGCCGAACGCCGCGGCACTGGCCGGCGTCGCCGCGTCCTTCGTGGATGGGTGCGTGTCGCACGAGGCTTTTCTTGGCAACGAGACCTGCATGCAGGCGTTGAGTGAAGGGAGCGCCGCCAGGTGGCATCACCCTTATCGTGGCTGACGCAGGCGCCGCAAAACGCCGGCCTCGCGCAATGGCGGCACGGAGCTACAAAAAGCTGCTGATTCGGCAGCAGGACCTGCCGGCGATGCGCCATTCTCCAACAGCAGCGCCTCAGGCTCTGCGTCTGCGCCAGCTCAGAGCGCACAAAACTCTGGTGCCGCCGTCAGTGCTGAGGACAGACCCCGCAGCGCGAGGGCTTCAGTGCCGAGGCTCATACAGCTCAGCCGGGAGGGCAGCATGGAGTCTGTGTCGCTGACCGATGAAGGTGTGAAGCCTTGCTCCCACTTCATATATTATGATGTCAGAGGATTGCACTTGGCTTGTCAGCTCGTTTGCCACGTTGCAGCGGCGGAACTTGCGGACCGCAGGGCGCCCATCCAGAAAGCTGGTGCAGCCTGAAAATCTACAATTCTCATCGTACCAAATGCGCTGTGACAGGCAGGAGCCCGCTGGGGGGCAGCCCGCTGGTCGGCACGCCGCGCGGCTATGACGCAGAGGTGTCCGCAAAACCTCAGTCAGCGCCGCGGCGGCTGCACTTCGACAAGGGCCCGCCTGGCAGCCAGCGGGACGCTGCAGCCAGCAGCGGCGGCGGCGACTCGCTGCGCCCGCAGCCTGACGCAGCCGCACCGCCTGCAGACGGTGGTCGGGGCTCTGGCGCCGCCCCGGCAGCGCAGGCAGGGGGCGCAGAGGCGGCGCCGCAGCACATGTCAAACGGCAGCGGCGAGACCGCCGTGCTTATTGCCCCGCTGGAGTCGCTGCGCAAAGTGAATGCGCAGCTGCAGCAGCAGGTGCAGATTTGGTTTCGGACATGAACTTCATCCGCCTTGTCTTTGCACTCCAGAGATGTGGAAGACGAGATGCGCTCCGAAGCATGCCATGTCTGGCAGCTCAGTCGCACAGATGTTTTGACATGGCTGGACTCGGCAGATGGTACTGGCTTCTGCACAGGTGGCCATTGAGCGTCAGCTGGCAAAGGCGGCGGCCAGCGAAAAAGCAGACATCGAGGCCAGCCTGGAGGGCCTCACCACCCAGGTAGGCGGTGTTCAACGCCTCGTTGCACTCCCCACCGGCAACGACATGCGAACTCCCACAGCTGCTGAAGGGTAAATGTGAGCCACGCCCGAGCCGGTGCTGTGGCGGAGGTCCGCCTGCCTTCCCTGGACCTGCAGCCCTGCACAGCCTGCGACGGCACAGTCACCACATGCGCTTCAGAGAGCAACGCTACCATATAGCTATGACACGCCGCAGGTGCAGGAGCGGGACGCGGAGGCGGCGGCGGCGCGCACCGAGGCGGCGGGCCTCCGCGCCGAGCGCCACGCAGTGGAGTCCGCGGTGGAGGAGCTGCGCACGATGCTCATGCAGTCGGTCGCCGAGCGCACGCGCCTCGCCGGCGAGGCGGAGGCGCAGGAGCAGCGCACTGCGGCACTGCAGCGGGTGCTTGAATATTGGGATTTGTCCTGGGCGCCTCAGTATCTTGTCCAAGGTGTTTGCTGGAAACGAATGGCTGGCGGCCGTGCAGCGATTGCGGGGCCCGCCACAGTCAGTATTCGTTTTGGCCTGATACAGAAGGCAGCGGCACCGCAGCTGCTGGGTTCCATCATTGCGTCAATGACAATGGAAGCCCCACCTGGGCATGATTGCCAGGTTGTGAATAGTCAAGCCTCGACTGACAGCACTCCCCACGTTGGCTGTCACGGCAGCATGAGGCTCCTCACGCTGCAGTCAAGGCTCACGGTTCGCCCGCCTGCCCAGGACTTGGACGAGAAGGCAGCGGCGGTGGCGGCGGTTCAGGCACAGGCGGCGGAACTGGCAGTCAAGCTGGACGCGGCAGACAAGGCTTTCGAGCGCAGCACCGCGGTGCCGTGTAGCTCTAGCTGCATGTGATGTCAGGCTGTCCAATGGCATTGCGCAATTGCGTGCTACCCTGCGCATCTGTGACTGCGCTGCAGGGCTGTCATTTGTATCCGTTTTGTTCTGAGAACTAGTGTGCTGCATCCCGCACCTGCTGCTGATGCGCCAGCTTCGAGCTGTTCCCCGATCGCGCTGCCCAGAGGCTTTGCTCCAGAGTGAGCCACATTTGCGCCGATGCAGGCCAGCTCGGCGCTCAGCCTGGTGGCGCGGGAAGGTCAAAAACTGTTCACAATACATAAGGCATTTTTCAATTGTGCAGGCCAGCTCGGCGCTCAGCCTGGTGGAGCGGGAGGGCTTCGAAGGGCGCCTGTCGGCAGCAAAGGAGGCGCAGGAAAAGGCAAAGGCGGCAGCCGCTGCGGCGGAGGCGCGCGCCGACAAGGCAGAACAGGGCCGCATGGCCGCGGAGGCCGCCGCGGCGATGGCGGACCGCCTGCGCCAGGAGACAGAGGCCGAGGCCCAGGTCGGCACTGTATACTGCAACTTGCACTGCCCCGGCTCCAATTACTCCAATGTGTGCCTGCACAGAGCTGCCGGCGTCAGCTGGACCACCAGACTCTGCGCCTTGCAGCAGAGAACGCCCTGAATCATCTTGAATTCGGCATCGCATCCGCTCCGGCGGCTGCCGGCATCGCCGATGCTGAGCAAGAAACGCAACCCAGCTACACTCAACCTGTGTGATCTATCACGACCATCTTTCTCATAGTCGTTGCACTGCTGCATAGGCAGCCACATGGTCGCAGACGCGGGGCGGCCGGCGCACTGTGGCAGTGGAGAGGTCGATAGGACTGTGCGAGCAGTGCACAATCAGTCATTGCGAGATGCTCAATACAATCAGCAATTCAATTGCAGGCGGCCGCGGCCATCGCGGACGGGGAGCGGCAGCAGCGCGCGGCGGCGGCTGGCGAGCTGGGACGCCTCGAGCAGCGTGCAATCGACCATTGCGGGTTGCTTGCTGAAATTTCAAGTCGCATGAGCAGGCGGCCGCAGCGGTCGCGGATGCGGAGCGGCAGCAGCGCGCGGCGGCGGCAGGCGAGGCGGATGCGCTTCGAGCCGACGCCGAGCGCCGCGCAAAGGCCTTCAACGCAGCCGTGGCCGCCGCCGTGGGGCGCGTGCGCGCGGGGCTGGAGGCCGAGTGTGACGCCCTGGCCGCCAGGTGCGCTGCTGTGCTGCTTGTGTTGTCAGACGTCAGGAAGCGAACCAACGGGATCTGTGCCGTGTCTCTCAGGTTGCAGACCGTCAGACAGACTGGCAGGCAGCCGCACGCTCTGCTGGCAAAGCTCGTGCTCACAAACAACTCGCTTGGCTGCAGGCTGCAAGAGGCAGAGGCGCGTGTAGCAGAAGCGCAGCAGGAAGCAGATCAGGCAGGCACAGCCGCCGCCGAGGCCGCGGAGAGGGCAGACGCCGCTGCGGTGCGCGCAGAGGACGCTGAGCAGCGCGTCCTGGCGTCGGAAACTACTGCGAAGCGTGCGCAGACGGGGGAGCAGGCGGCGCAGCAGGCGGCTTCTCAAGCGCGGCAGGCTCTGGAGGCAGCGGATAGGTGGGTCGCTGTTTAGCCTGACATGAGTGAGATCGGGTATGTGAAATTTCTGTCTCTGCTGGTACGATGAGTTGGAAATGCTGTGGTGACGTTGTCAGCTCTGTCAACTTCAACAGCTCTGGGCTCTTTGGCTGTGTTACGCAGTATGGAGGGGGGACAGGCCCCTAGGTGATATTTATTGTGATGGGCAAGTGCTTGCAACGCTGGACATTGCTCGTTTGGCAACCCAGGGCCCGGCAGGCGGCGGAGATACAGCTGGCGACATCGCAGGCGCGACGGGAGGAGGCCGAGGCGCGGGCGGCGGCCGCAGAGGCAGACGCACAAACCGCACGCGGTGCCGCAACTGCGGCTGAGAGGCGAGGCACTGTGGAGGCAGCTCTGTGGCGGGAGCGGGCCGAGGATGCGGTTTCCGAGCTGCAGAAGCTGACGGCCGTGGGCGGCCCGAACCCTAGTCAAAACCCTAATCGCACGGCGGAGGTCGGCCCGGCAGAAGCCGGCCGGGAGGAGGCCGCAGCGCTGCGGCGGCAGGCGGACAACGCTGCAGCGGCAGCGGCATCAGCAGCGGGCGACGCGGCGCACCTGCGGCGGCAGGTGGGGCCGGCAGCATGTGCCCGACTGTGGACAGCTCACTTCCACGACTGTGATGGTCATGCGCATCCCGAGGAGGGAACGCAACGCCTTGCATGTAGCTGGCTTTCGTGTCGCACCTCCAGCTGCCAGCTGGAGCATGGTACAGCCTTTGCTCTCCTGTCAAATTCGGCACAGCTTCACGATCTGGAGTGTCTTGATTCGAGCGTGGTGTGCCGCCGCGCAGGTGGCAGCCCTAGAGCAGGAGGCGGCAGAGCTGCGCGCAGCGGCCCGGCGCGTGGCGCCTCTGCGGCTGCCTGCTGCGGCGGACGTGCTGGCGTCTCTGGGGCTGGACAAGTGGCAGGACGCGCGCCTGGCCCCCAAGGTGCGTGCAAGGCAACAAGAGCAAGTATTTGCACCGTACACATTATGGGTGTGCTGGTCATGGGTAGCCAAATGCCGCTCGCCTCTATCGCTGGGGTTGAACAATTGGCAGCACGCGCCCCCTCGGTGAAAACAGTGCACATTCTCTGGCGCTGTCGAGCCACCAGCCGCGGCCACGCTAGACACTGCTTCTATGGCAAGGACCTGCAACATGCCCTCGCAATGGCAACCGGCCCAGGATCCGTGTGTCTTGCCCTGAGTCGCTGCACGGCGGTTTGCGGTGTCCGCGCTTCCCCTGGCCAGGGTGCTGGCAACATTGACGCCAATTGCCAGCTTCACGTCAGGTCGTCCGCAAACGCATTAGCTGGTGTGGTCCTGCTGCAGGTCAAGGGAGCTGAGGACCTGGAGGCGGGGTTGCCGCGGTCCGCCTCAGCGGGCGGCGGCGGCGGCCTCATGGCGGCTGCCTCCGCCAAGCGGCGGGAGGTCGTGTCTCAGGTGGGGCACATCTGATGCTCATATTGCGCATGCCAGTCACGTCTCCTAGCCACCGGCGCAGCTTGTGAGATGTGCGTGTGTCTCAAGCTGTGGCGCATCAGTCTCTCCGTTTTGCGGCATTGGAGTGCAGATGCGACAGTGCGACTGACGCAATGCCGTCGCGGCGTGCAGGTGCGCGGCACGGTGTCCGCGCGCACTTGGCTCGTCATCGCGTACCTCAGCGTGCTGCACTTTGCGCTGATGGCCAGCTTCACGCGGCGCAACGACCTGGATGCGCTGTGCGCCGGCTTCCGCGGCGGCAGGGACGTCCGCTTGCCGGGGACATGAGTCCGTCATCAGATGCTCAGCCCGAGGATGGCGGACCGCTGCGTCACTGTCGGGCTCAGAGTGTGGGTCCCAGTGGTTCACAGGCAGGTGTTTATGGTCATGCAAGGCTGCCGCTCCACTGCACGTGGGGTGCGGCGGCGCGCAGCTCAGCCTGTACACTAGCGTTGCCATCGCACCTGCAGGCGTTGATCCGCAGCGGAATCGAAGGTGTATTTCAGAGTTGAGCTGGTCCATTGGCGGCAGAGTCGCCGCGAGACGAGTCAGCACCTTGTCCAGGACACGTGCAACTGTACTGCTTGCTGTTGCGATTACGTTTGCGGGATGTCCCGATGCAATCATGCACGTACGTGCTGCATGGGAGACGTCCATCGCCCTGCAAGACGCCATCTTGCCTCACTCTGGTCCACTTGGAAGCCGCTGCCGCACTCTTTGCGCCCCGCGAGGCCGGTTGCACCTGCAGAACGTCTCTGCACAAGCCGCTGACGAAAGGTACATGTGCACCCGCCGGATGCGCAACGTGCACCTGAGCACGACTCAAGCACGACTCTACAGATTGTGAACATGCTTCTCTTTCAGCTTCTGGTTGATGCAAAAATACAAGAGAGTTTCACAATAGCTTGCCGGTGCTGACACACTCGGACGACTGTACCGAGCATCATGCTTCTTTTGTGGTCACGAACAGATCGGCGAGACCATGCATTTCCATGTGCAGTCGCCAGATGTCCGTCTCATGTGAGGTACGCAGTCCGCATCTGGCAGGCAAACGGCACACATCGACAAGTTCGAACATTTGTGTCGATGAATGAATGCAAGTCGGCGATGCAGTCCTGCTGATTGAAAGTGAAACTCAGTCTTACACGATATTTGTGTGTGCTGCAGGCCCGCCTTCCCCCGCGCACAGAGGCACTTGCCGCGCCAACAGTGCGGCGCCGCTGAGCGGCCAACCCACTTGCTTGAATCGGAGGCTGAGCCACCTCACGGCGTCGGGCTTGCACTTCCCTCTCATACCAGATCCCCTGCATCGTTGCATGCACTGAGTGGGGGCGGGATCCCCCGTGTGGCACCGCCGCACAAACAGCGCGCCACCCCTTCCGCTGGCGTACACAGCGGCATGAAGGGAGGTCCGGGGGGGGGGGGGGGGGGGGGGGGGATCCCCGGC
>JAABUL010002719.1_pt1 | contig 28442 bp, 8 predicted proteins | sample 5559151 | NCBI WGS metagenome assembly JAABUL01 (sample SAMN10711876, study PRJNA513368) | rock metagenome | isolation source: Antarctica rocks | place: Antarctica: Victoria Land, Pudding Butte sud
AGGAAGAGGAGGGGGATTTGTGGGCGGGTATTGCTGCGAAGCCGCTACAGGGGGGAGGGGGAGGGGGGTTGGTGGGGCTTCATGATGTGGTGCTTGCGCCGCCGAAATTCAAGAAGGCGCTTGGGGAGAGGTTCAAGATTGGAGGAGGGGGAAAGGATGTGGGGGTGGGGTTGAAGACGCAGGCGGAGCTGGGAGAGGCGCGGAGGAAGGTTGTAGAGGGTTATAGGGCTTTGATGAGGCAGAGGGGTATGGAGGGGGAGGTGGTGGGCTGAGATGCCATGGAGATCTCCTGCGTATGTAAGAAGGCCATGCTCATGATTATGACAATAGCTTGGACTGCCACCCACGCAGCTAATTCCAAACCAAGGTAGCTTTTGTAATGGCAAGCGTGTCAGGATAGATATAGATAGCCCCTTCTCCTACCGTCTTGCTCGAGAAGTATCCCTTGCGCTGCACTTGCTTAGGCCTTCGTCTGATACTTATCTCATCCACAACAATTGAAACTCTTCCCTATATTGTCTTTCATAACTACCATCACATTGTCTGAGTATTCCATTCATATCTCACATATCTGAACCACTGCTTTGGCCTCTCTTGCCCCTTCCCAATTTTGAGACCGTCAAAGGTCCTATTGGATTCTCTGCTGCCCTTCCGGCATTCATACACGCTTGGAGATTCTCAGTGTCAGGATTCTATAGAATAACCCAACAGTAGAACTCCAATAGCTCGACTTCATTACCGATCTCGTACGCATCTCGCGATCACTCGCATGGGGTGATTTGTGAGGGTGAGGGGGGTTTGAGAAAGGAGTGATTGCTCGTACTGAGAGCTGACGAGTTCTCGTTACCCACCAGCAGTATCCAGGCGGCAGGAACGTGATATACATATGGGTTTCAAGGAGGTGGGTAAGAGAGGAATTCTTGACACTGGGGGTTTTTCTTTCCATGAAAAAGGGGGGGTTAAGGCAACGAAATGATATGTAGGCATTTTGTTGCTCGTGAAGAAGAGGGGGTATATGAAGGGGTGAATCCCTTAATTGCAATCAATTCTGGTAATTGAGATTGGAGTAGTACTGCGTAAGCTGAAAAATTAGCGAGCGAGTTTTTGTACAGTCTGCAACTCGCGGACTACCAACAATTCTTTTCGATCAAGTAAGATACAAGATTAAAATCCGCTAATTGCTTCAAGGAATGTCGGAAGCCGCAAACTAAAATCTCTTATATCAAGAGCAGGGAGGATTGAACATATAACATTCTCTCAAATTCTCGAACGCAACAATAAAATGACTGTTGGCTATCTCAAAGGCCAATGAGAAAGCGATACTATTCGAGCTCAATTGTATTGTTCTTACAGTCATCAATAATGCTAAGAAGACGAGTATATAGTTTCGTGCTAAGCTCGAACTGGACAACTAATGGTGATTTAGGAAATCCTGAATTCTTTGGCAGAGAGGGTGACAATATCAAGAAGGGCGGTAAACGCAGCAAAGCCATCATAGACGATGTCTCGATACGGATCCGCTCGACGACCACTGCGCCTTGTGACGACTAGCTAGCCGGTGCTTGGGACCAGTGGGTCAATCTTGAGTATGGTGTCTGGATGAATAGATCTTGAATTGGGATGCCCCTAATAAGTGCCGAACCCGAGGTTTATGACGAATCAGCGGTACCGAGGATATAGCTACCACACGTGGTCCGGTACTTTCGCCCTGTCCGAGTCAAGACTTGAGAGTGCATCCCAGTTCATCGTGAGTGGCCCACACAGTCCGGGCACCCTGTAGCCTTTAAACGAGGTCTCGCCTCCGGTAATCTCCATATGGATCTTCCCATCAAAGCATGTCGCTTGATCATCCTCGAAGTCCAAATATCCTGTGTTCCGGTCAGGAGGATCGCACTGAATATCACCTGTCATGGTGTTGTACCCACGCCATTTGAAGTACAGTCGGCGAGATGCGTTGTTCTCACCCTTCCGGCGCTTTACTGGGGGCTGTGGCATCGCGTAGTCCGGGCTGCCTGAATCGTTGCTCACGCTGCGGTCCGTATCATCGCCGAGGCTGCTTTCTTGCCCATTATCACTTTCTTTATCGCCGCTTGCTCCTTCATCCTCTTCGCTCTGGCTGTCGATCTCGTCGATAGGGTCAGCCTTCCACGTACCGTCTTCCACGACTCTCGAAACCTCTTCCAGCGACTTGCCAAGTATCATCAGGCCGCAGACTTTTCCGAGGTCGAAGATAGCCAGTCGCCCGCCCGAGACGATACGTATACACATTTTCTCCGAAACACTTGGCCAGTAATACCGGATCTCCTCGCATCCTATAGCATAGAGACCGGCGGTGGAGTGGAGCTCGAAGGGCCTGTCACGGTTAAAGTCGATAGTGTTTACGTATTCTTCATGGCGATCCATTTGGCGAGTGAGATCGCTGCTGGGGCGTAGATGACTGGGAACGGCTTGCTGCATGTCGACCTCGTGTGCCACTGCGTTGACTTTGGCTCGATTCCAACCAATGACCGTGACCTTGCTGTTGCCAGGGAGCCCACCGTATGCTACATGCAATGCTGGCACACGCTCTACTCTTCCTGCCAATGCCATGTGACGATCGGTATACCCTGGCAGCAGGATCGGATCCGTTGTCTTGTCCCTATCCGGATTTCCGTGCACGTCAAGAAAGTATCTCCGGAGGAAGAGCGAAGCGTCGCACTGCACCTCTTCTGTTTGCGTTGCGCAGGCCGCGAATTTCCGCATGCGTTTTGGCAGCTCTTGACCATGATACGCTCTCATTTGGGCACGGTAATCATCCATCATCTTCTCATATTTGGCTTTGAGCGCCGTCTTGATCGCGAGAACTTGCTGCGGGACAGCATCGCACTAGATTCATTCAGCGATGCTTCTCCTTGTGACTGCCGGGTCATGAATGGCTTACTTCTCCATAGGCGACCTTCGTAAGAAGTAGGGCTTTCGCCTTGAAGGGGCCTCTGCAAGGTATTGGAGTCAGCGTTCCGTCTTTGCGCCAGTGGATTAAGCGAAGAGGCTGATACTGTAGCTCCTATTACGCTTGTACGAGGAAGAGGTACTCGAAAAACATAGCTTACATGTCAGGACTGAAGTCAATCCCATAGTGCTGCAATTGAGCATCGACCCAATCTTCAAAATCCACACTCGTATCATCCTGATTCATGGGGACGTCTCTTTTCCTCTGCATAAATTCCGGAAAGAGTCGTCTTCTCAGAAATGTGGCAGTCTCACGACGATGATCATTGACGCAAAATCCGCCAGAACCGTAATGGAAATGGTCTTGCCGCGCACCATTGCTCGGATAGTTTGGCTCGGTTATCTCACCTTCCGTCGTTGTGGCTGTCGATGATGGCATACTCGGCATTCCACAGTGGTCTGGATGAATCGTTGGATGGGGGATGACTCCACGGCCACAACAATCATGACCAAGATCTCGTTTGCAACCTGGTTGGACACAGGCTTCGAATCGGCTTTGTAATAGAAGTCCTAAGTTCAGGCTATGCTCGTCTGCGATTGAGAAGAATAATATCTCCGATGTTGAAATACTGGTCTGAAGCGCTGGTCTGAATCAAGGTCATGAATAAAGCTCGATGAGGGATCGAGTGCTGCTATTTCTACTCGAGTATCCCAGTCAAACACAGAGTATGAGTCGAGCAGCTTTACCCATGGGCTTACCAGGCAAGCAATACGCGATGTGATCTCTGGGGTTTGTAATACAACAGCACACTTCAACAGATGGATCATGGGGTAGTGCTTCAAGCGGCTTACAACAGATGAGGTACTAGACCGTCTTCCAAGTCCGCTATCAGTTGAAGCAGGTGGTGTAGTGCAGTCATGCATCTATTGCTTGTCTATAAAATCTATAATGTGGAAAATCTAATATACACGAGACTGCCAAGACGCTAGCCTAATCGAATAAGAGTCTCGCAAGAGGCAATCGCATCTTATTGGCTTCAACACTCTTACTAAATGTAAATAAACTCTAATTCTTAAGCAAATCAATAATCGTTAACAAGCAATCGCTAGACTTGCTCGTCTACTCTTTTAGCTTATAAATTATTTATTAAATATTTTGTTTGCTATCTTAATACAACATGTCTTGCATGTTTAAGAATTTTTAAAATTTTATTAGCAACAATATCTTAATAAGATTATTTGCAATTATATTCTTTGTAGATACGTATTTTAAAATAATTAAATTAAATTTAATTGTCTTGCGAATTTAATAATATTAAACGTCGATATGTTTTGTATATTAATAATGTTTTAAGTTAAAAATTAAAACAATTGCTTCTTAATTGTCTTCATATAAAAGAACTAACATTTTAGAAACTACATGCAATTATATTAATAAAAAGCAAAGTTATACTATTTCTTTGCTTGTTTTTGCGACAACAATATACTTAGTTTTGCAAGTAAATTAAGTAACGAAATTTTGTTGTTTAGAGCTCTATAATATAGAACTATTAAATAGAAAATAAATTTATTTGTTTGTTAAACAACAATTGTTAATTGTTTTAACAAAGTTTGCATTTATATAATCTATTAGACTCTTGTTTCTATTATAGTAAATATTATAATATAGTGTTTCTTTAACGTATTTTAGAACACAAATAATTGTATAAATATATATAGAATTTAAATTAAAACAATAATAAGAAAGTATCAATAAAGTAAATTTTAAATCTAGTTGTATTATTGTTATAACATATATTAATAATTCTATTATTAACGCATATTAATAGATAGTATCGATATTAGCTTTGTAGAACTTATCTAAAGATATAATTACGTTAAAAAATTCTAAATTTATAGAAGTTAATAATATCTTGCAATCTAATATTCTAAAGCAATTTAATATTGTCTACAAATAAGTTGTCTAATTAAGACTAATTGTGTTATTTAAATATATAATTGATATATCTAAATAATGCGAAATAGAATTTAGATTGCTTATTTTAAAACGTACTTTAAGACAATTTTTTATCGACTTTAAATAAATCTTTTTAAAATTGATTAACAATATATTATTAATATAAATATACAAATATGTGTTCTAATTCTTTAATACAAAAACAAAAGAATCGACAACAATAAATATAAATTCTAAACTCTTAAAAAAGTCTTAAATAACTTTATATTAGACTTGCAATAATTGTTAAAAATTGTAAAAAGCTTTTTGTAATTTTTATATTAAAATAGAATTTTTAATAAAGTTGTTAAACTAATTTACGTAAATAGTTTTGTTTAAAAAATTATAAAAAAAAGCAATAATTATATCTATTTAATAGATATAAAGATTACAAGCTTCTATTAATGCAAATAAAGCTCTAAAAAATACTAGCTTTATTATATTTGTTTAAGTAAAAATAAAGTCTATTTTAACGATTTACTTATAGTTGTAAATTATTTATTGTATTTTATATTTAAGAATGCTACTATTAAGATTGTATTTAATTTTGAATATTTATCGATCAATAATTATTTTTCGATTGTATAACAATTTTGTAAGTATCTATATGTTGTTTTTAATATATAAAACAATTTTAGTTTTTATAATCTTTTGTTATTGCAATTATTTAAATAATTAATAAGTCTTTTTATAGAATTGCGACTTTGTAATTAATAGATTTAATGTTTTTAATACTTTAATACTAAAAAGATTCAAACTATTATTAATAAATAGTGCACAAAAAACGCATATTATATATATGTAATCTTTAAATTTGTTATAACAATTTAGATCTTTGTAGTTAAAACAATCTATTATTTTAGAACTTTTAGTTGTTCGATTCAAAAACAACAATAACAAAACTTTGTTATAAATACGTTTTAATAACTTTAATAATAAGAAAGACTCTATAGTAGTATTGTTTAATATTATAGAGTTACAAGATGCTAACAATAAAGTAAATAATAATATAAAATTTTGTAAAATAAATTTATTTTTAATAGAATTTTCTTAATTTAATTTAATTTAATTTAATTTAATATAAATTAATTATTTCTATTGTATTTGTATTGTTTTTTCTTTTTAATATTATTAAGAGTTTTTACAATATTTAAAGTATTTGCAAGTATAAAATATTTATTTTAAGAATATTAAACAATATTTATTTTGTTATTATTCTTCTTTGTTTAAATATATTTTGTTTTCTTTTTATTAAAATTATTTTTAATATATTTTAAAACTACTAAATTAAATATATAATAGCTAGTTTTTTTATTAAAGCGTATATTGCGTAATAAATAGACTCTTTTAATTCTAAAATTATAAATCTTTTATTAACTTAGATTTTCGTATTTTACGAAAACGTTTTTCTAGAAACAATTATTAAATTTGTATCTTATTATTGTTTTTAATACATATATATAGAAGCGATATTTTAGTACTTTTAAATTTAAAATATTTAGCTTAACTTTATTAATTATTTTAAAAAGTATAGTGCTAAATTTGCAAAACAACGTTGTAGTAATTCTATTTTATATATAGACAATTGCTTCGATAGTATAATTCTAGAGTCTTATAAATATCTAATATGTTTTATAAATTGCACAAATTAAATCAACAATTATATATATATTTTTTTCGATAATATTGTTCTATTTAAACGTATAAAAGACAAACAACTTTTATTAGATATTTGTCTTCTTAAATTAGCTTGCAAAGATGTTGCTTTCTAGCTTATTATTTGTTCGCATATATTTAATTTAATAACTTGTTTACTTCTTAATTTAAATATAAAATTTCTATAAATATAAAAGAATCTTATTTTTAGTTTTTATAACGTAGATAAAGAATATGTTAAAGACGTTATTTTTAATTAATAGAAAATAACAATTGTTGCGAAATGTTATAGATAACAACTCTTTAATATCGACATAAACTTAATCGAAAAATGCAATTGCTTTTAATATAGAATATTTAAAAGACTCTAATTGTTGCTTCGCTTTTAGACAAGATTTATATTTTTTTTTAAAACAAATTTTTTAATCTTTATTTTAATAATTTTCTTTGTATTAAATAGAACGTTTCGATAGTATAGCTAGGTAACTAGGTAATATTAGGCTATAGACTTGGAAATGCTTGTCACTAGTACTAGCAATCTATTTGCAATACATATGCGATCTCTTCTACTTAGATCTTAGAATTTTAGCTACTTAATATATTATTAGATTGTATAGTGCGATTTATATATATATTGCAATAAGTTTTTGTTGTTATAGTTGTTTACTAATTAGAATTTTATTTTTATTTTATTATATTAAAGCTTAACGCGAGAATTTAGTTACAACAACAAACATTAGAACAACAAGTTATCGATATATCTTTAAAAATAATCTTAGAAATTTAGAAATTCAAGAACTTAGAAATACAAAAAAAAAAGTATAAAAGACAAATTAACTTTAACAAATTACTAGAATTAAAAACTTTAAAAATTAAAAACACAAAATTAACAACTTAAAGATCAAAGTATTATTAGATTAAAAAGTAAAAAAAGAAAAAACAAAATTAAAGTATTAAGAATAGCAATAAAAGTTGTAAATTTAAAGATTAAGACGTCTTATTAGAATTGCAACTAGTATTTACTATTAAAACAATAAATTGTTTGCTAATTATAGTAACGTTATTAAAAGAAGCTTCTTAACAATATAATTGATTTATTTGCTTAAAAGCGAGAATACTATTTAAACTTTTTTTTAATAAAGATTGAAACAAGTCTTTAACGCAAAAATATTTGTTAACAATAGATCGACAACTAACTAGAAGAAACAATAAATCGAAAACGTCTACTTATAAACAATTAAGAAAATAAAGAAGCGATAAACAAGAAAATAGCACAAAATTAAAAAAAGAAAAGAAAATCTCTTCTTAATATTTTTGCAAAGAAAAGAAAAAAATTTACAAATTAAAAGCATTATTCTTTAAATTAATTATTATTACTAGTTTCTTTAATTTAATAGTTGTTACTTTTACTACTTGTTGTTAAGCTATTCTTTTAAAAATAATATCTTAAAACAATAGAAAGATTGCAAAACTTTTCTTCGACGTATCTATATTAACAACAAGTTTACTTAATAATTTTATAAAAATTGTAGAACTCTATTACGATATAATTCTTATATCTTTCTTAAAAACGCTAAAAGCATAGCACTTTAATAGACTTAATATTATCGACTTTTTAAATTAATTCTTAAATTTTTGTAATAAGCATAGACTTATTTTTTAGTACAAAATTATTAAGTTGTCTCGATATTGCAACAAGCTTATAAAGAACTTTATTAAGTTTATTGTTGTCTAAACAAATAGAAAGTAATTTAAAGTAATAAATAAATTAAAAAAGAAGTATAAAGATAAGAATTTAAATTAGAAACTTAACTCTTGTGCTTTTCTAAAGTCTTTAAAAGATATACTAAGAGCAAAGTCGAATAATATTTGTAAATATAGTTGACAATTTAAAGTTATTTCTTCGAAGCTTATTAAACTTGATTAAGTTAATAAATATATTAGATTTTCGTAATATTTAAAGAGTCTTTTTCGCAATATTTGCATTAAAATAATGCAAAAGTATAAAATTAATTTAAACAATACAATTATTATAATATTTAAATTGTTATATAAGACGATTATAAAACTAATCAAAAATAAAACAATTATACAAGAAATAAGCATTAATAACAATTAGATTGTTTAATAAGTTGCAAATATTAATATAAGTAAATTAATAAATATAATAAACAAGAAGCAAAATTTTATAAAAAAAAAATTACGTCGAAGATAATCTTTGTTTTTCTAATATTGTTAACAATCGCAATTAAAAATATAAAAATCAACAAAATTCTAAATATCTTAATATAAGCTTTTAAAAATCTTAAAATTAACAATATTTGCAAAATAATAGAAAATAAGATTTATTAAATAATTTAACAAATAATAACAACGCAATTATAAGAAGTTTTACATATTGTATTTCTCAAATTTAAATAATAGTTTAGAGTTTATCTTAAGAAACAATTTATATTTATTAAGAACTTGTATTTGTTCTTAAATACAATTAATCTTAATTAAAATTAAATATGTATTTGTTTTGTTATAATTTGTATAGATAATAGACTTGTTTAAAGTTAATAGCTTTAATAGCAAATAAAAAGATTTATATAAACAAAAGCAATAGAATTTGCTATAAGTTTAACGATTTTAAAAATAAAAAAATTAAGTTGTCTCTTAATAATGCGAAAATCAAGAGAGAGACTATAAGAATTTATCTTTAATAAAGAGCGCAAAATTGTATTTGAAATCTTGTAATTACAATAGTAGCAATAAGATTAAATATTAGTTTTTTGTCTAAAGATAAAAAGAATAGTAAATTGAATTAAGCAATAGTAAAGATTTAAAAAACTTAATTAAAACAAGATTCTTTTAAGCGACAAACGCTCTAAAAGTTCTTAATAGAATAATTGATCAAAATAATTAAAAAAAGAATTAGAAAAAAAGAGAAATTTTCAAAAATTTTCAAAAATTAAATTTAGAAATTATTTAAAGATAACAAAAGTATTAAACAAAGAAACATATATAAAGAAAAAAGTAATAAAAACAAGAATAAAGAACGTTACAATAAAGAATGTTTTTGCAATAATTAATTTTAATTCGAGAGTTACTAAGTACTAGAAAAGCAAATTTAGAAAAAAGCAAAAAACTCTTGCAAACTATATATAACAAACAAAATGTTCGAAAAGAATACTATAAACTATAAAGAATTAAATTAATTTTAAAACTTTAATTCAAAGTATTTTTATCTCGAAAATAAAGATAAAATTAATAGATTTTCTAGATTTTTGTTTTAATTTAAGTTGCTCTTTCTTTTGTTCTTTTTTTAATAAAAAGTTTGATACTATAGTAGCAAAAAGAAAATCTTAGAAGCTTATTTAAAAAGAGAAAGAGACAATTGTTATTATAAAATCAATTAGCGCTAAATTTATTAAAATTGTTTATTTTAAAAACATTGTTGCAAGAGTAGAATCTCTTAGAATTTTATATTTTGTCGCTTGCTTAATTGCGTAAGTGCAATTAAAAAATATAAAAGTTAAAGCAATATTTAATAATAGTGCGAAAATTAATTGTATTAGCAAGAGCTTTGCGAACAAAACTAACTTAGTTATTTAATAAGATATTTTTATCTTATTGATAAAAGTTATAAGAGCACGTATTTGTTTCGAAAAAATAATAAAAGATGCAAAAATATCAATTGAAAAAGTAATAATTTATATTTTTATTTTTGTTGTTTTTTAACTTGATTACAAAATTTTATTAAATCAATTTTTTTAACAAAGTGTTTAAATAAGCTTTGTAAATATAAGCAACAACTCTCTAGAATTAATAATTTATTTTAGAAACAAAGCAAAGCATATTAGTATTTTAGAAATATTTACTAATTATTTTAGCAACAAGAATAAAAACGTTGTATTTTTAAAGAAATCTTTAAATCTTTAGAGGATTGTTCAATTAATATAATTGCTCAACTTCGCAAATTTAATTGCAAGAAATCTTCGAAAATAAAGATCAAAATTATTAGAGTAACAATATCGCAAAATAAGATTAAAAGAAAAAATCAACAAAATTCTAATTAATTAAAGTAGACAAACAATACTAGCGTTTGTTTGCTTATTAATATAGTTAATTAAAATTAAATAAATATTCAAATTAATATTATGTTTTAAATATTTTTAAAATTATTAATAATTCGAACTTTTCGATTATGTATTATAAAAGAGACTTTTACTATTTAATTGTTCAAAAAGTTCGATATTCTTTGTTAATCTTTTATTGCGTCGCACTTATTTGTTCGAATAAATACAATATATAAGCGAAAGACTCAAAAAACGAATTTGATAAATATTAACAATTTAGATAATTCTATTCTAAACAAGTATCTAAACTAGAAAAAAATATTAGAGTTATTAATTACAAAGAAATTTTAAAAGAAATTTAACAAAAGATACAATCTCATTTTAATGCTTAAGTTTTTAAGCATCAAACATAACTCTTATTTTATTAAAAAATATATTTAAAAGTTAATTGTAGAGTTCGAATTCTTTTTGCAAAAACAAAATTTTTTAATTATAATACTCTTTAATTGTAAGATTATTTTAATATAAAACTTTGCTAAAATAGACAAAATTAAATTAAAGATTATACTTGATCAAGAAATTTGTATTATAAAACACAAAATATAACAAATCTTAAAATTTTTAATTTCTTAAATATTAAATTTTATTGTAATCAAGATGTTAGAGAAATATCTTTAGACAAGTTTGCTAAAATATTGTTATAACTTTTATCAAAATTCTTAATTTTTAGTAGATAAAAAAAAGAAGAATAAATATCGTATAATTAATGCGATTATAAAGATAAACAAAATAATTGTTCGAAATACTAATATATCTTCTAATATCAAAGAGTTTGCGAAAGAGTTTGTCAAAATAATAATTGCTTTATTAATTAATTTTTTTTAGAGTACAATTAAATAGATCTTGCGTTAAAGAGTTGCAATCTTATTGTCTTTATAACTTCTTTCAAACTACTTAGAATAACTTGTCTATTATAAGATGCTACTAATTCGATTGCTTAATTTGTAAAAATTGTAATACATATTTTTAAAAAAAAATCGACAAATGTTGTCTATTTGTAAACAATATAGATATAAAAAAATTTAAGTTAAATTATAGCAATAAGAAAACAATTTTAGAGATTAAATTGTTTGTTTTAAAACACATTTAATAGTTGAATACAATATTAATAAACGTAAAATTATTTAAGTATATTATATTTGACAAAAAATCTTAATTTTGCAAATTAGAAATTAAAATTGTCGATTTTGTGTATAATTTCAATAAACAATCTTCTAATAATATTAAGATTCTCAAAATTGTTAAGTAGTTATTGTGCAAAAACGTTTTTGAAACTAGAGTCTTTATAAAAGTATACATCTATTATCGAATTTAAATACTAAAGTTTATAATTGTTGCAAAGTCAATCTATTGTTTGTTTAAAACAAAATATATTTTTGTTTAAGAATTCGAACAACAAGACGTTATAGACAAATTAAAAATTACTTTAATAAATATATCGACAATACGTATCTTAAACTACTTTAATTTAATTAACAAAATTATTTTAACTATAGATTTTAGCTTAAAGAATTAAGAAGTTATATTAATACAAATTAATACAATAACAAAGAGAAAATATTTTTTACAATATAAAAGTAAACTTTGAAGCAAACAAGAATCTTAATACAATATTAAAAAACAAAAATATCGAAAACTTATAAAGATTTTAAAAAAAGTGCAATTCTAGTTGTATAAAATTCGATTTACAATTAAAATTAATACAAATATTTTAATAGCTTAACTTAATTGCTTTGCAACAAATCTATTTAGCGTTTTAATAATTTGCTAGTTAATTTAAATTTGTCTCTTTAATCTTAATATACAATATATATTTGATTAAAAGCATATAATAACTAACAAATTTTCAAAAAGATTAAAAGAGTTGTTCGACAATATTAACAAAATTAATAAGAAAAATATTAATAATTTTATTAATAACTAATTGAATTGTATTCGCGTTTGTCTCGCACAAATAATAATATCAGAAAAGAACAAAAACATTTTTAAAGACAAATATTTCGATAAATTTAAATAAATTGTTTAATATCTAATTTTGTTGCAAAGATTAAATATAAATTAAAAAAAAATCGCAAATTCAAGAATTATGCTTTCTATTTTCTAATAAAAGAAGAGCGTTTGTTTTAAAAAACAAACAAAAATATATCTTTATATAGAATAGTAAACTAGACAAAAGACAAAAATTAAATTGTAAAAAGCTTGCATAACAAAAGTAATTATAAAGAGAGAAAGAATATCTATTGACGCGTTGCAAATCAATATTAATAGCAAAATTTATTTAATTTTTATAAGAAATATATTGCAAGTTACAACAAATATTAGCGAAAAGCTTTTAACAAACAAGAGAAGATTATATATTCGACTTATATCTTCGACTTGTAAAAAAAGATTATTATAAACTATATTTATATATTAATTGCAAAAATATCTACTAAAGTAGATCTAATAATTGTTCGAAACAATTTGAAGAAATAGATAAAAATTAAAGCAATTTTAAATCTTAAAGCACTTGTTATAGTAAAATTTCTATAAAAGAATATTTTTTGTTAATATAAATATATTAAGAAGATAATTATAAACAATAAACTCAAAAATAAAGTCGATATAACAATTAAACTTCTAAAAAGATATAATGTTAAAAAAGTAACAACGTCGACTTATTATTTACAAACAAATAAAATAATAGAAAAAGAGCACAAATTTATTGTTAATATATTGTTTAAACTAACTAAGAAAATCTTTACAAATTAATTACGACATTTGCACGCAATATTGTAGACAAATAAAACAATAATTCGAAAATTTATTAAGAAAATATTGTTTTGTTTTAAGTTTAAATATAAAGCGATATTGTTAATTAAAATAGAATATTTAATTTAATATATTATAAATTAGAAGAAAGCTTGTTTAACAACAAATCTACTAACGTTGCGAATAAAATAATTAGAAAGAAGAGATAAAAATATCTAAAAAACAATTTTGCATCTTTGTTATTTCAAAAAAGCAAACAAGAATTTTTTCAATAATGATTATTAGTTGTTGACGCGTTTATTTCAAACTAAAAACTTAACTTTATTATATAATATTAAACTTAATAAAAGATACAATGTAAAATTATTCTTTTAATAATTAAATCTTTTTAAGATAAGAAAAGAAAACAAAATTAAAGACTTTTATATTTTGAAAAAAGTTAATAACACAAGACTTAAGAATATATATTTAGAAAATTAACTAAAAAAAAATATAGAGAGAAATTAGAATCTTTAGATCTTCGCAAAGTCAAAAGACAAAAATAAAAAAATAAAAAATAATTTTATATAAAAAATAAAAAATTGGTTTAGCTAAAGCAATAGAAAATTGTTTGCGATTATTATATTATTGCTATCTTATTACAATTATTTAAATTATATAGAAATGTAAGATTTTTTTTTTAAGAAAAGAAAAAGTTGCGATCTTTATATTCGTTTTATTTGCAAGAGCTTTAGTATAGAGTTTATTAATTTACAAACATCAAAAAGAAATTTAATTACGCAAAAAAATTTACAAAACATTATAGTTTCGAATACTTAAAAAAAACAAATAAAGAGACAAAAAAAATAAAAAGTCGAAATACTAACAATTTTAATTAATTAAGAGTAGACAAACAATACTAGCGTTTATTTGTCTACTCTAATTAATTAAAATTAACAACTAAAAAGCAATCTAAAAGTATTAATAGCAAGCTTTGACTCAAAGTTCTAAAATTTCAAAAAAAAATTAAATTATAAAGAACGAGTTTTAATTATTTTTTACGCAACATTTTTTAACAATAAAGATAGCGAAATTATATGTTAATAATATTAGTTTTATATTTGTTTGCAAATTAATATACAAATAAATGCTAATATAATTTTTTTGCGTAATTAATAATATAAATATTGCAAACAACAATCAAGTCTATAAGTAAAAATTCTTTGTATTTAAAACTTTATATTTGTTAGATATTTAAAACAAGTTATTGCTTTATTTATTAAAATATAGCAACTTAATAATCTAATTCTTTGTTTGCAAAATTATTTTTTTCGATCTATTATTTTTGCATAAATCTTTTTTTATTAAGCTTATATTATAGCAAATCTAGAGCAACAATTACAAAATATTAGATATAAACAATCTTTTGCAAAAGAAATTTCTCAATCTTTATTAAAAAATTAAAATCAAAAACAAGAATTATTATTTACGTTAATAGAAAGATTTTGTAAAGAGCAACAACTTGCATTTGCTAAACAAAATATGAGTTAAAATTTAATAACGTTAATATATTTTTTTTGTAATTAAAAATCGACTCTTTTGATTAAATTATTTTAAGTATAAGATTAGCAAGCATTATTGCAACAATTACAAACGTTATAATATTAAACTTCTTAGACTTAAACTTAAATTAAATTGCAAAAAACAATTATTCGATCTATAAAAGACAATTTAACTATTAAGAATTGCGTTTATATTTAAGTAGTTAACATTTTACTTTAATATAATAAAATTACTAGCAATAAAAAAAAAGAACGTTTGAAAAATCTTTAAAACATAATTCTAAATATTTTGAAAATAATTAAGAATTAAACGCGAGATTTGTAATAAACAATTGACGAAAACGCTTAAGTATTAATAAGTAATTTATTATAGCAAAAATTGAAAAACGTAGCATAAAAAATTAATTAAAACAAGAAACTACAAATTCAAAATAATTAAATTTAATTTCGCAAACTATAGTTATCAAAGATTGCGAATATATTGTTTAAAAATATAAATCAATTAATTATTAAAACAATGTTGCAAATAACAAAGAAGCGCTAAAATTTGCAAAAAATTTTAAAAAAATTAAATTAAGTTGTGTGCGATCGACTTAAATATCGCACTATAAGATCGAAACGCATTGCTAACTATATAATCGACAACTATAACAAAATAAATGCTAGAAAGTTCAAAAATACAATAGTATTTATTAAACAAAAACTTTTGAAAATTAAAATAAAAGATTATTTTCGAAAATATAATTTAATAAGAATTTTAGACACAAAGCTAGAGAAAACTTGTCGAACAAAAGTTTAAACAATTTTGTCTTTTTCTATAGAAAATGCAAAAAGAACGCAAACTTAAAACAACAAATAAAAAAAACTTAAATTGTTAACTTTAAAATTAAAGTCGAAGTCGAAGTTTAAAGATAACAAAACTTATAAAAAAAAAAAAAAAAAAAAAAAAAAATAAGACTTAAATTTTTTAAAGAAGCTTTTTTTTTGTTATTACAATTGCAAGATTTAATATTAAAATTATCTTCTTTAAATCTTAGATTACTTGAAGTTGTTAATACAACAAAATTACGTACTTTAATTATTAAAATCGCAAAAATCTTTTCAAAAACAATAGCTATCTTTATTTTGATAAACAAAAAAAACGATACAAAGAATTGTTTATATATAAAAGTAAATATAGATTTACAATATTAAATTAACTATTATTTAGCAATATCGATCAAAGTTTTTTAACTAGTTAAACTAGCTATATTAACAAAGAAGCAAAAAGAAGATCTAGTTATAATTATATTAAAATCGATTATTTGCATAGCTTATTAAAGAAAGCTAGAATTTTTGTTAAAAATAAATCGAGTCTTTAATAATTAAATTAAGAGACAAATAATTTAGTATTATAAGAAACAAAACAATTTTCTAGTATTTGTAAAACAAAATAAATTAAACTTTAAGTCTAACGTTCGTCTATTTGTTGTTAAAAATCTCTTAAAACAATACATTTATAAGAGAGAAAAACTAATTTTCTTATTTAACAATTTTTAATAAGTTGATATTTAACTTCAAGTAATAGATAGTATTAATCTAGCGAAATAAAATTAATATAAAATAATTGTTTGTTAAAATTGATTTGCTTATTTAATTGTTAATTCGAAGTATCAAATATAATTGCAACTTTAAGACAAATTGTAAATAATATTATATTATTAACAAAAAAACAACAATTAACAAAAAAGATAATTTCTTAATTGTTTATTCTTTATATTGCAAATAATAATGCAAGTAAATCTAGATTTTTATATAACGTACGTACTTTTACAAGATAATTACAAGTATAGATTGTTAACAATATTGCATTTGTTAGTCTTTAAAAAATATAAAAATCAAATATTAAAATATTACTTTAATTTCGATGCAAATTAAAACGTTTATTAAGAGTTTTAGCAATTGCAATTGATTGTTTTTTTTGTTGCATAAAATAATTTGTTTTGCAAAAAGTATTTGCTAGATAATTTTTATATTAAGATTGACATATAATTGTAAAAAACAATAAGAAAAAAATAGCAAAACAAAAGAATACTAGAAATTGAATTAACAAAGAAGTGTTACAATCCTAGCTCGTTACAGCTGATATATACTCTACAGAGTAGTCTGTAGCATATAGTACGATTATCTGTATACTCGACGACTTGACAGACAAGCAATTGCTCGATATATTAGTAAACAAACTCGATATATTTAACAGCAAACAGAGCAAACAAACTCGATATATTTGACAGCAAACAGAGCAAACAAGCTCGATATATTTAATAGCAAACAGAGCAAACAGAACTTAATATATTTGACAGCAAATATAACAAGCAAGAAGAATTTTTTTTAGTATATAGATTTTCTAGATACAACTTTTTTATAAATTGTATTTAACTCAAAATAAATTTTTATTTATTGTTATTGCTATATCTAGCTGCAATTTTTGTTATTAAATAATTGCTTGTATTGTCTGAAAACATCTACAGATCTTTTTAACAGTACAATTTTTTCTAATATTTCTAAATTTTTTTAGAAAATAGCAGTATAATATTTTGAATACTCTAAAAATATCTGTATCAGATTAACGCGCTTCTATTTCGAGCACTAGTTTATCAGTATTATATTAACTATCGATTATAAAAAACAACAAAATCAGAATCAATAAATTCGATATCTACTATAAAAATTGTATCGATCTGAAAAACTGATTTATATAGATAGATATCTATTTTATTTTCTATTCTGTTTTAGCAAACTATAAAACAATTTTTGCATTAATATTTTTCAGAGAAAGAGTTCAGTATTAATTTAAATCAAATTTACAAAAATATCTAAAAAACTATAACAAAAATCTCTGTATAATATTTACGAACTTCGACAACTTCAAAAAAGAGTTTCGAAAAATTTTTGAAATATTTAACAAAAAACAAATTACAAAAAGAGTAATTCAGTATCTAATTTAACAAATTTCTACAACAGACTATATAGTTAGATTTCAGAAATATATTAATCTAATCGAGTAAAACAATATTGTATTTATAATAATATTTCGATAAGATTTCAAGAACAATCTAAAAAACAAAATAATATATAACAGAAAATATATTAGCAATATATTTAATTTTATCGAAATAGCTATCGATCTCGACAACAAACTGTATAAAAGAGCTATAAAAAAAATACAATTAATTTCGAGAAAAAACAGAAATCTTTTTCGAATCAGCAATTAAATATTAGCAGAAAAAATCTTGTTCTAATCAGAAATACAGTAATTCCGATTATTGTAAATTTGTATCTATAAAACTGAATTTTACTTAATAATATAAAAAGAAAAACTCTAGAGAAAAGCAAAATAACAAATTTCAGAAAATATACTATTTATATAGCAAACCGAATTACTTCGCAAAAGATTGTCGATTACAGAACTTGATAAACTGTCGACAGATTAATACTATATTAAAAAAAATATTTAATAGTCAGAACAATATTAGAAAACAAATCAATACAAAAATAGATATTTTCGAAACTAAATCGAACAACAACTACTATCTGATAGAAAATTCAAATCAGTTACAGAAAGTTCTAGATAGAATATTATTAGACAAAATATTTGTATCTATATAGAAAATTAACAGAAAACTCAATAAAACTATAAGAGTATAACAATCAGAAATACTATATTTTTATTCAGTAACAAATTTAGACAACAAATACAACTGAAAAAACTTTTACAAATATTTAGACAATATTACGGACTATCTTGATATTTTAGTTAGTTTATTAAGAAAAAAAAAAAATAATTAAACTGTAAATAAATGCAAGAAAGCGCTAGAAAGCAATACTACTATAAAAAAAGATATTTTTGATAAAATCGAACAACAACTGAGCAGCGTAAGTCTATTTCGAGAGAAAATAGAGAAAGCAAAGAAATATACAATACTCAGTTGAACAGAATACTATAACAACTTATACTGAATTTATTTAGAAGACAAAGAAGAAATTAACTAATTTTTTAGAAAATCAAAATTATTAATTTAGTATAGAAAGAAAGCTCAGCGCAAACAGATGCTCGAAACAGAAGTTGCAGTACAAAAATAAAAAAAAGTTCAAATTTCTTGATAAAAAATATATTAAAGAAATGCAATATATTAGTTTAACAGCAGCAACTAAACTTAACAGTATATGCACAATATTTTATTATATCAGTTAAGATTAATAGCTGTTAACTTATTACAATAATCGATTCTGATACAACAGATAATTTTATAGTTAGAATTTTTGTTAAAAAAGAAAAATACTCTATTTCAAAAGAAGTCTGATATATACAATCTAGTAATTGTAGATAGAAATCTATTATTCGACAGAAATAGAAAAATAGATAAAGAAACAAAATTACTATCGATAGCTATTCAGCAATATTACAAAAAACTAATTTTTAATATAGTAAAAATAATTATTTACAATATTGTTCTAGAAATGTCTTGATTGAAACAGTACAATTCAGAAGTTAACTGAAATATACAAATATTCAAATTTGCGCAATATAATTATATAATTTATATTTAATCTATATATCGGCAGTATTCGATAGTAGATAAAAGAACAAATCGAAAATCGATTGCAAATAGCAAATTTGTATTTTTGCAAAAAAATAATCTAACAAAATTCGACTCGACAGATACTAACAGAAATCAGTTAAATTACAAAATCAGAATAAATAAAAAAAATTACAAATTTTCTGAAAGTTTTGAACTATCTGATACAGCAAAAAAACCGCTAAAACATATATTACAAATATACAACAGTTGAAAATATCTGTTTTTAAAAAAAAAACAACAGAGACTCTCTCTAAATATTAATTGTAAAATTATAAAATCAGATTTGAATCAGACAAACAGTTTATATTTAAATTTATATATATTCTATTCGAAAAGAAACTCGAAGTGCTTCGCAAATATCTGACAGAAAACAAAAAAAAAATTTATTAGAAAATTTTAATTACAGACAGAATATCCGATTTTCTTTGTATTAAAAAAGAATAAAACTTTTTGTCTATATATTAATTACCGGAAACTAAACAATATTACAGTTAAGAACCGATATTTACTATTCAATATTAGCGAGTTTCAGAATCGACTATTCGGAGCAAAATATTTTATTAAACTAAATTTACAAGAAATGTACAATCAAATTAGAATAAAAACAGAAGAAAAATAAAAAACAGTTTTTTGCACACAATATAGATTATACAAATATACAATAATATTATTCGGACTTACAAACGTTCCGACAATATATTAAAAAATAATTAATAATATACTACAACAATATCTGAATCGATTTGTTATAGTATACTTGAACAATATTATAATTTACTCAAAAATCTTAAAAAAGTATATTAGTTATATCTTCAAAATATTGAAATATCTAAATATAAGAAACTTATATTTTAAGTCAGAAAAATACAAATTCTATCGAGAGAAAATTGATTTTCTTAAATTTGTTATTAAACAATACAAAATATATATAGATTCCGAGAAGCTACAAACAATCAGAAAATAGAAACTATTAACAAATATTAAAAAAGTACAATTTTTTCTAGATTTTATAAACTACAATAAAAAGTTTATTAAAAACTATTTAGCAAATACAATTTTACTAACAAATTTTACAAAGAAAAATATACTATAGTTATAGAAATCTGCAGAAAAGAAATTATTTCAGAATCTTAAACTAGAATATTTAAAAAAATCAATACTAAAAATATACAATCTGCAATTATTAAACAGAATTGAAATCGACGTATCAGATTTAGCTATCAATATATATTTTAGTCAGAAATATAAAAATATATAGTATTTAGTAATATATTTCTCGAGAAAACTCTTATCAGTCGAACAGAACTATAATATCTACAATAAAAAACTACTTGCTATAATAGTTTTTTTGAAATTATAAAGAGTATATACAGAAAAATTATCAGAATTTACAATTTTTACAGATTACAAGAATTTTGTATATTTTACTACTACTAAATAGCTTAACAGAAAACAAATGCGATAGTCAGAAAAACTTAAATAATACAAATTCAGAATACAGTATATTTCAGACAAAGATAATAACAAAACAGATATATTTAACAGAAAAAATAATTATATAGAAATAAAGAAATTGTTCAACTATAGTATACTCAAAATCAATAAAAACAAATTACTATTAGCAAACAAATACAAACTAAATACTATACTACAGATACTTCAAGATAATACAGAAAAGTTTTTAATAGAAAAAGAAAAACTTCAAATATCTATCAACAAGATTAACAAATATATAAAAAAGTATTATAACAAATTACTGCAAGAGTACTTAAAAGTAACAAAAATTTTTCAGTTTTTATATCAGTATTGTTAGTTTTTACAGATAAAACAAGCTGTCGAGATATATATTAAACAATATTTTAGCTATTAGTAGAACAAATATAGTACGCACGCAAACTATAACAAAATTCAATATCAGAAACTATCTAAATCGCTATAAAATAAAATTACAATAAACTTTATTATTAAGTTGTTCAAATCGACAAATTCAGCAACTGAAAACAGATATAATTCGATACTGATAATAGTTAATAAGTTTATCAAATACTTATATATTATTGCATGCAAAAAGAAGTTTACTGCAGAACAACTGAGATATATTATATTGAATCGATTTATACAATACTATAGTATACTCAAAAAACTAATCAGTAACAGAGACAAACTCTTTATATCTAACTATTAAAAGACACTTCTTTCAATATTAGATACAAAATTCCGAATATCTACTGTCTACTATTCGATTACAAATAGTTAAACAGAGAGAACAAATCAGAGTCTTAAATAGTATTTAAAATACTATATTAATAATATTTATAGCAATTGAATATTACTTCTATCTATAATACAACTGGCACTTAATACAAAGATTTCGAATATTACTAAGATAATTTTATTCTTTGTTAACTATAGCAAAAAATCAAATTTTTTCGAAAAAAAGCGCACGCATCTGTCTGCGCAATCAGCTATCGAAAAAGTAGCAATATTAAAAAAAATATATAACAATATCTCGAGAATACAAAAAAAGTCGATTAAGTATCAAAATAAAAAACAAAAAACGGTATCTCAGCTAAAAGAGAAAAATAAAATATATTTTTTTACAAAAAATTTCAGAACAAAAAAGTCAAACAAAAAATTAAATTATATCAAAATCGAATTGTTTTTTGTCAAAAAAACTAAAAAATCAGTCAACTATAAACTCGATTTATTCAAAAACGCCAAAATATTTTCAGTATTTTATATATTACTGTTAAAATCAGCCGACTCAAGTATATCTATACAGAAAATATTTTATTATAAATTGCAAAAAAAAAATCGATTTAAAATTGAGAGAATTCTAGAACAGCAAAATCAGCAGTATTTTGTAAAATAAAAGAGATATTCTACAACAGAAAATATATAAAAATCAATTAGCAATCTCGACAACTGCAATACTTTTATTTAGAAATTCTATTAATGCTCGAAAAATTATTCAGTATAGCAAAAGAAAATTAAATAGTAGAAAAAATTTTAATCAGAATATTTGCAGCAGAACAGTTTAACAATTCTGTAATATTCGATTTCTTTATATCGAACAGTAAATACTGTATTTTTTATTTTGTTTTTGTATTAACTTTTTTCAGTATCTTCTTATTGCAAAGCAATTGCGTAATTACAATTGTTAATATAATTTTATTTTCTGTTATTTTAGAGAATAAATCTTTTCTGATACAATTCAAGAAAATTTACAATATATTTATATATAGTTTGTTTGCGCAAATATATTTCGAATATTTTAGACAGAATAATAAATTTTCTATAACAATACAAAATTTGCTAGTACAGCAACAATATTTACAGACAAAATCAACAAATATTTTATAGCAATCTATTTTGAAAACAAGACAGATACAATTTTGATAAAAAGATATAATATATAAATATTTGTTTTTCGGAACAAAAAGATTTGAAAAAAAGAAATAGTATTACAATTCTAGCTTGTTACAGCTAATATATATTCTACAAAGTAGTCTGTAGTATATAGTACAGTTATCTGCATACTTGACAACTTGACAGACAAGCAATTGCTCGATATATTAGTAAACAAACTCGATATATTCGACAGCAAACAGAGCAAACAAACTCGATATATTTAACAGCAAACAGAGCAAACAAGCTCGATATATTTGACAGCAAACAGAGCAAACAAAATTCGATATATTTGACAGCAAATATAATAAACAAAAAGAATTTTTTTTAGTATATAGATTTTCTAGACACGACTTTCTTATAAATTGTATTTAATTCAAAATAAATTCTTATTTATTGTTATTGCTATATCTAGCTGCAATTCTTGTTATCAAGTAATTGCTTGTATTGTCTGAAGACATCTACAGATCTTTTCAACAGTACAATTCTTTCTGATATCTCTAAGATCTCTTAGGAAGTAGCAGCGTAACAAGAAGAATTTGCTAGAATAGAAATTGCGTTAAGCAAATATACTTTGTCAATTTAAAGATATACAAATTGTATAATCTTAAATTTCTTATTACAAACTAAAAATTAAAATTAATATAAAAATTAAGATGTTTTTTGTCTATGTAACTCTATTAGAAGATAAAGAAACTTTAAAGAATCTTCGAATAAGTACAAAAAACAATATTGTTGCAACTTATTAAAATTTAACTTTGTTAAATCTATCTTTAATTAATATATTTTATTGTTTTAAAGTTGTTGTTAACTTCTCTTTTATATTTAACATTAAAAATATAATTATAAAACGTGTGTTCTAGAACTTGACAAAAATAATAAAGAAGTTAAGAATATTATTCGAAAATATAAAGAAATTTAATTGTTTAGTAAAGCAAACTTAAGAACGTGTAACATATTATGTAAAATTAATATAAAGAGAGATTTAAAAGATAAAGAATAAAGTATTTGAATTATATTTATAAATGCAATTTATAAGACTTAGAAATCTTAAAATATTTAATATTTATCAATTTAATATCTAGAACAATTTAGATTTTTATTTGATTAACTATAAAAAAAATAACAAAATTTGAGTCTTTAACTATTTGTTCTAACAAAAAAGAGAAAATTTTGTTATTTTAATTTAAAATTAAGAAAAAACATTATAAATCAAAACTAAGTTAGCAATCTAAATTAAGTATTTTAAGACTAAAAATAACTTTTAGAATTATATATTTATCTTTTGTCTTAAAAAGTTTAACGTAGATACAACAACAACAACTTACTCTATTATTGTTACTTTTCTTTTAAATTAATTTTTCAAATTTATATTAAAAAAGCTTATTATTATTGTTATTGTCTCTAAAAAGTAAGCAAGATCTACAATAATTAACTTCGTTAAATATTTAATTTCGATTAAATAATTCTTTTAACTCTAAGAAGAAGCTTTATACGAACTAATTTATTATATTTTTTACGCAATCGATCTAAGTAACAAGAGAAACAAAAAATCTAGTCTAACAATCTTAAAAAAATAAGAGCAATTTTCTTATTTTCTTATTACAACTTTTGCACAAACAAGAACAAAAAATTTTTAATTCAATAATTAAGAAACAATTACTAAAAAAGAGAAAATCGTATATAGTTAAGTAATTAGATAATATTAAGCTATAGATTTGAGAATGCTTGTTATTAATATTAGCAATCTATCTACAATATATATGCAATCTCTCTTATTTAGATTTTAGAATCTTAGCTACTTAATACATTATTAGATTGTATAGTGCAATTTATGCATGTATCGCAATAAGTCTCTATTATTATAGTTGTCTGCTAACTAGAATCTTGTTCTTATCTCGTTACAATAGCTTAGATAAGCAAAACAACAATATTAAATCTTAATATTAATAGTCTTCTTAAATATTTTAAATATATAATAAGATTTCTTCTTTTATTAGATTTTTGCTTGCGCAAGCTATTTAATTTTGCGTAAATTTATTGCTTTAAATATTTTAAATCTTAAAAGATATTGTTGTTTAACATTATTTGCAAAAATTATATATTAATTATTGTAATCAAAATATGCAAATTGTTTAAGTAGAAAGTAGTATTTAATATTCTTGTCTTCTAAAACAATTATATTAACAAGATTAATTTTAATGTCTAGAACAAACAAAACTTGTGTAAAAGTTAAATTAAGCAATTATTTATATCTTTAATAAATAAAACAAAACTATTAGTTGTTTCGACTTTTGCATAGTTATAATATAAATTCTTAAAAAAAAATCGATTTTTGAAGATATATATAATAGTTTTTAAGTTAATAATCTATACAACTTTTGCAATTGCAATAGCAAGATAATTAATCTTCAATTTATAATAAGAAGATTACAAAGAAAAAAGTTTTTTTTTTTTATTAATATGTTCTTAACTTTTAATTATATTAATAAAAAAATTAAATATTAACTAATTGTTGTTTTTTAAGAGTTCTAAGACAAAGTTTTAGCGATTTTCTTTATAATTGTATTTGCAACATTGCTATTTATAATTTGTTTTATTACAATTGTTATATATTGTATCTTTATAACAATATTTATAGTTTTTGTGTATTTTTAAAAATATAGATTGTTGTTGTTAATAATTATTGCTATTATAATCTTTATCTTTATCGCAATCTTTGCAATCGCAATTTTTATTTCTTTTTTAAGATTCTTTACGTTTTTTATTGAATTTTTAATTGTTAATATAATTGTTTTTATTATAATTGTAATCTTAATAATTTTGTTAATTTTTATCTCTTTTTTGTTTGCGTTTTTGCTAACTTTAATTTTTATTATTGCAAACAAAATTAACTTGCTTATTTCGAGTCTTCTAACAATACTTCTTTTGTTATAAATTCTAAAAAATTATATTAAAATTAAGTAGTTTGTTGTCTTTGCTATCGCGAGCTTGTTAAACAAAATAAATTATTTAAATCTTAAATTGTTAATTAAAAGAATTAATTATCTTAATTACAAAATAGTTCTTAATTAAAATCTTAAAATCGACAATTTTTGTTTTTAATTTGTTTAATTAATTATAAAAGTTTGCAATATCTTTGTATTTAACAAGTAATAAACTTTTTATTTTATTTATTAACTTCTATTTGTTGTTTTAATTGTTAGAAGTATTAATTTTTTTTAAATAATCTTATGTTTTTTTTGCGATCTAAATAAATTTGAGTTGCAATTAAACAATTTTATTGTATATAAAATTTATCTTTTCGCGTGTCTTTGTATTACAAGATTTCTATTTATCTATTTTGTCTATATTTGACGTAGATTTCGATCTATTACTATTAATATTTCTTTACAAATTTGTATTAAGCAAAACAAACTTTATATTTTTGAATTAATTTAATTATCTTAACAATCTTGTTAATTTTGCAAATATTTATTCGAACAATTTATTATTATCTTTATTTATGTTGCGATAACGTTCAAGATTTGTAGATATAAAAAGAATAATACAAAAGTTATAAATATTAATTTACATTTAAGATAGATTCTCTTAACGTATAATTGTCTTGTAAATTCTCTTTACAAGTCAATTGAATTATTGATAATACTTCAATATTCAATATAATTGAGACGCTTGTTTAAAAAATTTGTTTCGAGCTTATAACTAGTTGAAGCAAGTAATGTAGTGCAGTTATGCATCTATTGCTTGTCTATAAAATCTATGATGTAGAAGATCTAACATACACGAGACTGCCAAGGCGCTAGCCTAATTGGGTAAGAGTCCCGCAGGAGGCAGCCGCATCTCATTGGCTCCAACACTATCACTTAACGATGCGGATGAAACGATAGAAAGAGCACGCCCTTGGTAGAGAAGTCGTTAGTCGTGTACTTTAGGCTGGGACCGCTTGCCGAGATTCAACCGGTAGGGTTGAGGTCGAGAGTGTAATTCTGGGCTTCAGGACGAGTATCGGCGGTAACGCTGCGAAAGATGACAATATTTCAAACACCAATGGCCACTGATCAAATCCAAGGACAATAGACTAGCCGACCAGTAGCCATACACGTCAAACCAGCAGGTAGGCCGCGGATTTCCCCTTTGTTCGCTCATATTCAACAAAGGGAATACCACGATGACAATGCATTGTACACATTCCTTTGTTCTATCAAATCACAATATCCATATCAGCACTCTCTATGTCTCCTGGTGTTGCTGTTTCCCAGGCCAGCAGCGCTGTCTCGTACACCGCAGAGCCCTCTACTTCTCCATATACTATATACCCTTCTCTCACAATGGGCTGCACCCAATCCCGTCACGCCCCTCCTCTCCCGCGCCCTCCTCACCATCCCACCAGCCGACAAAAGCCATACAACCAAAATACACACCGCCACAGGCCACAAGACCATAGACACAACGCCGAGTGCGCAAGGCGAAATGGCGAGCGCGTGCCCATAGACTCTCGTCGAGCGTATCGACATCGAACAAGGCGTAATCCGAGGTATGATCCCATTCGTGAAAAGAAAGCTGAGATGCGGCAGGCGTACGATCAGAACCGGGATCCGATCTTTAGGAAACATCGGAAGGGGTGGCATGATGATTGGTATTTCTAGGCTGGGTTGGGGGGAATGGGGAAGTTGTGGGGGCTTTGGATGGGGGGAGGGCGGGGGGGGCTGGTGGCTTGTTGTTTGTTTAGAGGGAGGTAGTTGTGAGACCTGGGGCATATAGGCAGAAAGGGTTAGGTTTTTGCGAGGAGATGGACAGAATGGGTTAGAATGCATTGGGGTCAGAGTTGTTTGTGGCCGTTTTGAACTTGGACGCTTGATGAATGTGCGCATATACATTTGAGCCTTGAGATATACGGAGGTTTCCCGTGACAAGGGGGGTGTTCGTCTAGGGGGTGCCAAGGGAGAGAGTACCCATGCGACACCTAGGAAACTTGATACCATCATGTTGACGCATTGATCGATCAGTAAATACAAAATGACAGGCAGTGCAAAAGGTTAAAACATATCGCAAATTTAGTAATATAAATGTATAAGGACACGGAAGCGTAAAAGATTGGATAGGCGAGGAGTTTCCAGGGCCATCCCACCTTAGGCAAAGCGCTGAACATAGACTTCGAGCCAGTGCATGCGACACTTGATCGGAAATCAATTGTTACCTTACATACTTATCGTCTTGGAAGACTAAGGGCCAGACCACTCTACACGCCAGCCACTGCGTTCAAAATCGCGAATTATCTATTCCAAGGATGTGTAGTGCTGCCAACAAGCTCAGGCCGCGGAACATCCGGTCCAAGCGTCTCGTTGAGTCCCTTGAGTGGCGGAGACCTTGTTTCCTGCGCTGCGTTGTCGCCATGAACCCAAGCGCTCTGAGGTCG
>JAABUL010002720.1_pt1 | contig 28435 bp, 49 predicted proteins | sample 5559151 | NCBI WGS metagenome assembly JAABUL01 (sample SAMN10711876, study PRJNA513368) | rock metagenome | isolation source: Antarctica rocks | place: Antarctica: Victoria Land, Pudding Butte sud
TCATCTTCGAGTTTGCAAAGTGCGCCCCCACCCACCTCTCTTCTACCCTGAAGCCCAACCTGACGCTTCACCAGATTCTTCGGCTCTGGCGTCATCTTAGCAACGAGCCTGATCCACCTGCTCGAGCCAGCCGCAGACGCCGAAATCGGTCCCGCCAACACGATCTCCATGGGCGGGTGTATCTCCGATTCATGGTCTAACTACCCTTACGCCGTAAGTCGAACCACTTGTCTCTCCCTTTCACGTATCTGAATGCGCTCTGAAGTGGGAGCTGAGTGAACCCACGTAGTTTGGGATCTGCCTCGCGTCCCTCTTCTTCACCTTCGTCCTCGAGCTGGTCGCCATTCGTCTCGGAACAGCCTACCTCGCCAAACAAGGTATCGCGATGGAAGGCACCCACGTCCCAGCGGGGTACAACGGGTTGGACAGCGCGCATGGCTCGCATGGGGCGCATGGGGATATCGAGGCGATTGCGACGGATCATCATGGTCAGGACAAGGCGGTGGCTGTGCCGCAGCTCGGGGTGAAAGGGCTTGTTGAGTCTTCCGCTTCGTCCATCGATGAGAAGTACACGGATGCGAGTGAAGCCAAACCTGCTGCGGCGCAGATACTGGGTGTCGCCATTTTGGAATTTGGCGTCGTCTTTCACTCGGTATGCCTTTCCGTGCTCCATTTATCTGTACAGTCTGATGGATGTCCCAGGTCATCATCGGCTTGACGCTTTCCCTCTCGAGCCCAGACCAGTTCACCACCCTGTTCATCGTCATCATCTTCCACCGTGCGTCCTTCCCTCCCTTCGCATTCCTCCCATGCTGATTGTACGCCCAGAAATGTTCGAAGGGCTCGGTCTCGGTTCGTCTTTCTCCAACTCCCCATACAGACTGAGCTGATCGAGGAGAAAGGAACCCGACTCGCCTTCCTCAAACTCCCCGAACAATGGTCCTGGGCGCCCTTCGCAGGCGCAGTCCTCTACTCCTGCGTCACACCCATCGGTATGGCCATTGGTCTCGGTACGCGTGAATCTACCGTTCGTCCTCCTCTCCCTCCGCTTTCTTCACGCTCTCGCTGACCAGGACGGGGTAGTCGATGTCGTCGGGAAACGCTTCGATCGCTGCCGGGATCCTTGATTCTATCTCCGCGGGAATTCTGATTTATACGTGTGTCCCTACAATCTTTTAGCTGGTGAATGCTGACGAAGGATTAGCGCTACTGTTGAGCTTATCGTATGTCTGACTTCGTACTTGAGGGAATGTGAGAGCTCATGGGTGAGGTGACAGGCCCACGAGTTCATCTTCAATGCGTACTACCATACTTGCTCTTGGAAGAAGATCGTCTTCGTCCTCACGAGCTTCGCACTAGGAGCCGGGATCATGGCTCTGCTCGGTATGTCTTCATTTGCCCAGGTAAATTCTACAACTGACTAGGTTGTGTTATAGGTAAATGGGCATGATATGACGGTCAGAAAAGATGGAAATACGATATTGGTTTGGGATTGGACATAAAAAATGGCAATGCTGCCTGTAGAAGTGATCATGCACCGGCCAGTCAAGAAAGACTCTTCTCTCGACGATTGTTTCTCGCAATGATCCTGAGAAAATACCGTTCACTCTCGTCCCATCATCGCTCTCGTGGTCTCGTGGTCCTCTTTAGACATATGCGTCTTCATTCAGACCAGATAGCCGACACTGGATACAACGCCTCTAGTCCCACCCTCTAAACGCCCCACAACCCCCTCGCCCGTCTCCCCGCCTCATCATTCGCCATCGGTTCCAACCCGAACCCCTGCGCATCCAACAACTCATGTTCATCCGTCGGCAACGGTGTATGTCCCTGACCTCTCGATGGCCTTCCATTCATCCCCAAGAAACCTCGTCGGATATCCCTAGCACCTCGCCAAGCCTGACTGAACGCCGAGGTGTAGTAATCCATCGTCATCGGTCCTGGGTCATTGACGGTCACGTTGGACGTCGTCTCGGTCGTGATCGGTGCATCGGCGTCACCCCGATTGGCGGCAGCTTGTGCGAGCTCGCCTTCTCTTTGGGCGTTCCGAAGACCCCGCTCGAATCGCTTGACTCGCCACCATCCGCCGACACTGGTGAGGACGAGGAACCAACCGAGACTCATGAGGATGAAGCTGAAGTACTCGTTGGCTCTGCCCACGTCCATCGCGCTCGGCAAATCAAGCATCTTGCTGAGTGTGGTATTATGTCGTTGAGCGTAAAGCTCGGCTTCATGGGAGCTGTGCAGGATAACGGGCGGTTCCTCTGGGCCTAGGAGGGGATCTTTGATCGACTGAGGCCATGGTGTACCGGGACCCCAAAACGCCTTCAGCGCGTTGTCAGCAGCCGCCTCGTCCGCGTTTGCGTTGGGATCGGTTGGAGTGGGGTCGGATGGGTCGGTCGGCCATTCTCCAGACGAGAGGAGCTCTTCCGCTTTACTTCGGATGTTGAGACCGAATTGGATGAGCGTGATGCCGAGACCGACACGCGATCCGTACTTCGCGGCGTGGGTGGTGTGGAGGACGTAGGTGAGGAGGAAGCCGACGAATTGGAAGGATACGGAGACGATTACTGCGAAGGGTCAGCTGGGAAACACTTGGTGGCGAGACGTACAGTTCCAGAAGAATCCGAAGAAGTTGCCGGAAGGCATCCCATCTATCAGTACCTCGTCTCCGCTAATCGAAGAGGACAAGGGGCCAAAGGGCGAGTTTGAAGAGGGAAGGACGACGGTGGTGTCCCAGTATGTGGGGACGGCATCACGTAGAGCCATTTGGTATGACTGTGAAAGGTCAGCACGGCTATACGGTGACTTTCATCCTGTGGACACACTGGAGGCCCATCCTTCTGCTCGATCTCCGGTACATAATCTGGGTGATCCGCCCGCACCTCCGGCGATGCACCATTATCAGGCCTTGCCGAAAGATTGGCAAAGACGCCCGTCTGCCCCGCTCCGATCACCCTCGAACCAGGCGCCGATTGTGCGCGGGGTAACAGAGAGGTGGGAAGGATGCCGCCGAGAAGATGTCGGGCAGGTGTAGGTCGGAAGGGCGGTGACGATGGGACTAAGCCGTTCGTATTTCCCGGTGCAGGGTTGTGCGAGGAGTAAGGCTGGAAAGGAGGGGGTGATGGCGGTGGCAGGGTCTGAGCATCGTTTAGCTCATAATCGGTGCATGGAGGCGGACTCACATAGTCACGCTCAAAGTCGTAATCTCCGGGAACATGTCCATCCCGCGCTCCTAACAACCCATGTGATTCCCCCTCATCCTCGGGTCCGTCGAACGCCGCATCCATCTCGTCCGGGTCAGGTATCGGGCCCGACCGTGTCCCTGATCCGAGGCGGAAGGAGGAGAAGGATGGTCGGCGGAGAGATACGAAAGATGAGCGGCGGGTCGGGGTGGTGGGGGACGAAGGTGAGGAAGTGACGGGTGTATATCGGGACATGTTGAACAACTGTATATGGTCAGTGGTTTGTCTCAAAGGAGGGCAGCGAGTCTAGTGTCAGAGAGCACGGAGAGAGCGAGGTGAGAGGGAAAGATGTAGTGGGAGAGGTGGAAGATCGCCTGAATCATCTGGTGGTGCATGAAGTCGAATGCCCACTAAAGGCCTTCCCTCCATCCCGCCTGGATCCTAGCCATCCATTCCGATCTTGTGACCAGAGCGAATCATCAGGAGGCAAGGATGAGGGAGATAGCCGTCACGACTTCTTTGTATAATCATTTGGGCGGAGAGACTTTGAAGGGAATGACAGATCGGTCGGGGAAGGTGGCTCACTTTTTGTTGATCGATCGATACAGAGTGAAGTGGATGGTTTACCCTGTACTCGCTCCTCGTCGTCGACGTGAAGCCGAAGAACCTTCAGGCAAGATCGAAGAGTGTGGAAGAATAGTTTGTCGGCTGGTGATCGAGACGATACAACGATGGCTGACACGGGGGGAGCGACTACCAATAGCTTATCACCCGACCCGGCATGACGTATGTGATCCTATTCGTTAATATGCCACGTCATTCCGCTACCTTTTGCGGGGCTTGACTCGCTCCCCTGTGAGCCAAATCAATCAAACCTCCTCACCTCCATTCAGACCTTCACTCTACCTCCTCACCCGTCATGGCCGCCCAAGCTGTCATTTACAAGCCGAACGAGCACGCCGACGAGTACATGGTCTTCATCGGAGACGTGGCCGAGGTGAGTGATGTCCCTTTGTTTGGCTGTTCCTCCGGGTGTCATGTGACTGTAGCTCTCGAATGAAGAGCTTCGTCGCGAGAACACCTCGCATGACGGCGACACGTCATGTGGATCGCTCTAGGAATGCGTTCTGATGGACCCTTTTTCAACGCAGTACGAGCAATGGAAGAAGGATAAATCGATCGCCATGGCTCGTTTCGTCGGAAAATTCTCCATCGTGAGTCCCACCTATCCCCACAATCCGCTTTCCCGTTCATACCATCGGCAGTACAAATCCACCACATCCGGCCATACCGGCACCCTAGGCGAAATCTCGAAACAAGAGGTCGAATCCGCCTTTTTCGGGGATGACAAGAATGTGAAGGACAAGTCGACCGAGTGAGCTTTTGACACCCATGAAAAATCGAAAATGATCGCTGACTGCCTTTCCCCCTCCCTTGATTCTACCTCCCTCACCGTTACGGCTTCACCCTTCTTCCCTTCCTCCTCTCCCTCTTTCTCCTCTCCCCTCTACCCTCTCCCTCTCTATTGTCGCCTTCTTCCTCTCTCTCTTCTCACTGAATACCTCTCCCCGCTCCCGCACCACCCCTCGCCGCCTTCCCCCTCATTTTCGCGCTCCCTCCCTCCTACTCTTTCGCGCCTCGCTCTCTCGCCGCAGAGCCGCTATCGCCCTCATTCTCGAGCACGGCAAGCTACACCACGGAGACGCCATGGCTCATGGTTTCAAGACCAACAAGAATCCTGCCCGTGGAGCCGGCGATGTACGTCAGGGTGCCTATCGATGATTTGGAGCGAAAGTCCTGGAAGACTGAAGGGGGTGTGGGGCCAGTGCACAAGAACGGATTCTTATCAATGCACGAGGCCAAACTTCATGAATCGCTGTGCCCGCAGCTTTGGCTTCCAATCGATATACATTGTCTCGTTCCTTTTAGTGCTACTCGTCATCAAGTTACATATAGGTACATCACCTGACCACACCGACGTTGCCGCTCACCAAGGCAGCTCAAGAGGCCCCTTGTGCTTCAGTACCTCCTTCCCCATGACCTCCTCGGCGTTCCCTATACCTCTAGCTCCCATCGGCGCCCACATCTTCCCGCTCATCTCCATATCCAGCTTCTCCACAAATTCGACCAACGGACCCGCCGCCTCATCGGGAGTCACCGCGCCCATCTTCTCGTAAAATTCCTCCATACCCGCGTTTTGGGTCATCTCAGTCTTGAGGAACCCCGGGTGGACCATGGCGATCACGATCCCCCTCTCCTTGAGATCGTAACTCAACACATGCCCCACCATGTTTCCGGCCGCTTTCGAGCCGTGGTGGCCGAACATCCCGCCGCCCTCGCTGGGGGTGCGGAGGGTTATTGAGCCGCCTTCGGAGGTCAGGAGGATAATCTTTGCGGAGGGGGAGAGGGAGGAGGAGTGGACGCTGCGCGAGCGAAGCGAGCGCGGGTCAGGGCAAGGGGAAGGGCAGAGGGTCGCGGTGAGGAGGGAGGGAGGAAAGCGCGCAGATTAGTCGCTAAAAGGATCAATCGACTAGAGTTGCACTCACAGGCTCTCGACGACAAACACCTTGAGAATCACCGTCAGCCGTCTTCTCGATCAAGTGAAGGTGGGAGAGCGACGGACCGGCGCAATCGAACAGATCTTGTACATCATCACCTCATCATCCCAATTACTCTTCCCGAACTCCTACTCGTCTCATCAGCTCGGTCCGCAGTCCGCAGTCCCCACGCTCTACCTCCTCCCTCGCTCGCCCCCTCCTTCACTCCCTCCCTCACTCCCTCCCTCCCTCCCTCCCTCCCTCCCTCCCTCGCTCCCTCACTCCCTCACTCCCTCCCTCCCTCCCTCCCTCCCTCCCTCCCTCCCTCCCAGCTCCGCCCTTTCTCCGAAGGCACTCACCTCCGGCTTCAACAACCCCGCCACATAAACCACCACCTCCACAGCCGCCCCCTGTAAACCCTCAACGATCCTCTCCCCAACCTTCGGATCACTACAATCGATCCCTTCCAGTACTTTGACTCCGGCAGGGAATTGATCGAGTTCGGGAGGCGATCGGGTCGTGGCGTATATGTTGGAGGGGGGGATGAGGGTCGCGTAGTGCTTGGTTAGGGAGAGGCCGAGGCCGCGGGTTGCGCCGACGATCAGGACGGATTGGGGTGGCCTGGTGCGGGGCGAAGGGGTTTGGGGGGAGGGGACAAGGGAGAGGCGAATAATGGGTGTCAGGATCGAGCGTGTGGGGCGAATGAGAGTTGACTCACGCCATCTTGATTGAGCTACTGCAGAATCTCCGAGATTTATTCCGTGTCGTGTAGAGCTGCTGAAGGGGAATGGTTGGATGGAAAGGAGTCAAGACCGTTCTCCAGGTGGTAGGCGAGCGGAACGTCGACACGGATCTCAAACGTGTTCCTCCCGAAAGGAAGGCACTATTTAATCTTCGGAATAGCTGAAGGTTGGTACAAGGAGATGTGGAGAGTACCAGACGGTGCTGTATGATCCGCAAGGACATGGGCAAGTCTCTCTCATTGGAACGCAGGCGGATCGTAGCATTTATTTGAGCCCAAGTTGTTCGTAGTCCCGGCCGGAGTCCTTTGTCCGGCACCGTCCATTTCGGGGAGCCCAGCTTCTTTACCGTCTTCAGAAGCCTGTCGCCTCATCATACGTGTGCGTATGCTGCGGATGATTTTGCCCATGTGGAGGAACGAAACGAACACGCGAGACCGCTGTCCCCATACACAAAGGGCCACGACAAGGTCATACATATCGATTCATCGCCGACACGTTGATACTACCTGCATTCTCCATTCACAGCAGTCGAGCTGTCAAAACTCCTCGATCCTCTCTCAAACCTTCACAGCCTGGGGCGCGCCATTGTTGAACTGAACCGCATCACTATCCTTCATCCCATTCGCCGGGATCTTCTTCCCCATCCCATTATGAGTCCCATTGAAAGTGACACCCTCGATACTCTCACCACCCTTCACGCCGGTGGCCTTCTCGAGGCGGGAGGCGAGGTCGGGCGAGACGTGTCGGAAGATGGTGATCTGTCGAGCGATAATCGACTTGTCGCTGCAGTTCCCCATGTGGCCGGATACAGTCTCGACGAGACGCGCTTTCGACTCGTCGTTGAAGACGTCTTCCCAGAGCTTCCCTGGAACAGTTCGTCAGCAGTGTCCCAAGGCGTTTGACTGAACTTGTGAGAGGAGGTGTAGACTCACTCGGCGCATTGAAGTCCTCCGGGTGGATCTCGCTGAGGAAGCTGACCGCCTCCCCGACGAACTTCCCGTGTACCTTGTTGAGATCATACTTCCTCTCCTTGAAGCTGATCGGCTCGATCGAGCTGAGGTAGTTTGGCCTGCTGCCCTGGTTGAAGAATGCCATCTGTCCATCCCGCTGGAAGTTGCCCATCCGGAAGGGGCACACGGGCTGGTTGACCGGGAGCTGTTGGTAGTTCGCCCCGATTCGGTGACGGTGTGCGTCCGGGTACGAGAAGAGACGGGATTGGAGGACCGGATCGGCAGAAGGCTCGATACCGGGCACCATGTGAGCGGGGTTGTATGCCACCTGCTCGACTTCGGCGAAATAGTTTGCGGGGTTCTCGTGGAGAGTGAGCTTGCCGATGGTTCGGAGCGGGTAGTCCTTGTGCGGCCAGATGTGGGTGAGATCAAACACGTTGATCCTCTTCTCCGCCCAAGCCTGCTCGGCCTGCTCCTGAGTCATAGTCTGAATCTGCATCGTCCAAGACGGGTACTCGCCCCGCTCGATGGCATTGTAGAGATCCTTCCCTCCGTAGTCATTCGACTCCGCCGCAGCCTCGTCCGTGGTAAAGTTCTTGGTCCCCTGGTCGCTGATGAGGTGGAACTGTGCGTAAAGCCATGAACCGTCCTGCTTGACGACCTTGAGCGTGTGACCGTAGTAGCCGTGCATGTGACGGTAGCCGGCAGGGATACCTCGGTCACCCATAAGGATCATAACCTGGTGGATCGACTCCGGGTTCTGGCTGAGGTAGTCCCAGAACATGGTCGAATCGTCGTCGCCACCGAGGTGGGTGGCGGGGTCACGCTTCTGGGTGTGGATGAAGTGAGGGAACTTGGCGGGGTCCCGCACTAAGGGGCGGACGATCAGCTCGAGATCTCACATCAAGTAGTGCGTGAAGCCCACGGAAGAACACCGGCGTGTTGTTCGCCACAAAGTCCCAGTTGCCCTCAGTGGTCTTGAACTTGACCGAGAACCCACGGGGGTCCCGCGCGAGGTCAGACGATCCAGTCTCGCGGCCGACTGTGGAGAAGCGGATTGTGAGAGGGCATTTCACACCTTTCTTGAACATATCCGCCACGCAGAGGTCCTCGAGACCGTCGGTGCATTCCCATGTCCCGTGTGCGCCGGATCCTTTCGCATGGACGACTCGCTCGGGAATCCTGCGTCGTATGTCAGCTGTGACTACTTGTAATTATGGGTGGCCACTCACCTCTCTCGGTCAAAGTGGGAGAGAAGGTCGATCAAGTGGAAGTCCTGGAGCAAGAGCGGACCATCGAGACCGGCCCTCTGAACGGTGTATGGGTGAGGTACGGGTACGCCGTTCGACGTGGTGTACACACTGAACAAAGGAACCAAAAGTCAGCATGACGGATGACGAAGAGGAGGGAACATACGTCTCCTGCGACTTGGCCGCCCTATCATCCCCGTATGACCTAGAGATATCGGCCTTGCCTTGAAGATAGCCGTTGGTGTGGCCGTGGCCGTTGCCGTTGCCATTTGGGTGAGCGTTTCCGTTACCTTCGGTAGCCATGATGATGTTGCGATTTTGGGTATTGGGATCAGAAAGTAAAGTGATACGAAGAGATGAGTTATTGGTTGGGTTAAAAAGAGTATGCAAAGCGAGCCGAATCACGCGGCAGCCCAATCACCGCGTTCGCCACCGGATATCCGCGGATCCAAAATCTCACTCTCCTCTGTCCTTATTTATCAATCCTCTTCTCCGTTGATCCATCATACGGAGGCCATCGCACCGCTTGTCGATATATGCATATACGTTACATGAGGGTCACCATTTCGGGGTACTAAGCATGGTCATTCGTCCCCATCTAAACACATCACGCCTTTTGGCTTTGAGAGTATGTCCGACGATACACCTCGTCCACGCCGTTCAGGTAATACGCTCCTGGCCAGATATCGTGTAGCGATCCCTGTGGGGTGTATTTGACAGCATTGTGGTTTTGATCGCGCAACTGAAAGCGCTTGAGCTTTCCCTTCGATCAGCCGCAAAGGCGTTCTTACCTTGAGGGCCGCAACATACTCCTCGCACGACCTGACCTCCATCTCCGCCAATCGTTCCTTCAATCGCATCTTCTGAGCCATCTCCGATGTCAATCCGACCACTCTCAACGCGAAGAAACTCGCCGCGCATCCAGATCCAAACGCGAACATCCCGATCCGCTTTCCCACCTTAGCAGGCCGTAAGATAGTTATCGATTGCAGGTCCGGCACAGATCACGTACGGGCAATCCCTCCGGTGCGCTCGACACGACACTGGCCAAAGCCCCGTATAAGGAGGCAGTGTACATGTTCCCACACCGCAAGACGCAGTCGGTTCCTGGGACGATGGCGGATTGGTAATGATCAGCCGCGAGCCCGATGAAGGCTTTCTCGACGGTTTTGTCGGTGTAGGTTTTAGTTTTGTCGAGGGATCGGATACTGTCGGGAATGGTGGAGAAGGCTGGGGAGGTGGGGTTGCGGAGGTAGTCCTGAGGGGCGAGACGTTAGCTCAATGTCACCTTCATTGGAGGCTAGACAGACGTTGTAGAACATCCGAGCGTGGCCTTTTTGCACCAGCTTGCCGTAAGGACTGATTTACCATCAGCTCGATTCACCCCGCGACAAAGTAGCTTTGACTCACCTGTGCAAGCACACATAATCGAAGCTCCGGATTCCCTCATCCTTCTTCAAGTCCCCATTCACATGTCCAGCATCTCCGTTCGGAAGGTTCCCATGGACGAGCTTCACCGCTATCTGCTCTGCTACTCCTTGGATAGCGGACGATACGGAAGCGAGGGAGAGATTCTTGGCTGCTCGAGCTTTGGATTTGGCGACTTTGTCGAGGTAGGATGAGTAGGCGTTGTCGAGGGCGCCAAGGTAGGCTGTGATGGTCCAGGGTCCGTCGACGGTGGGCTAGCGCGCATGGTCAGCCCTGGGGCATTGCGATTCTGCTAGGTCGCATTCTAGCTGACGGTGGTGTCAAGTGCGACAGAGCAAAGAACCAGGCGGTGAGGAGGCTGCGATGAAAGATACTCACATATTCGACTGAGAGATTGGGTTTATGGAAGTCCCAAGTATTGGCGATATACGTTCCATGAACAGCTACGCCACCATTCTCGTCAGCACTGGCACCACAGACCGAACTTGCCTGGAGAGACTCACGTTCCATGACCAGCGGTGCATCCGGCCCAATCAACATCGCGCACGCCCCCATCCCCCCCACAGGCCTAGCACTCCCCTCCTTATAGATAGCAATATCACCACACATGACAATCGCGTTCCGCCCATCCCAGCTCTCCCCCTGCATCCAATTCACGCAATTGAACAGTGCCGCGGTAGATCCATAGCAGGCATTCTTGTTGTCGATGCCTTCGATGTCGTGGTTGCCGGCTTCGGCGAAGAGGTTCATAAGTACCGTTTTGGTGGCCTTGGACTTGTCGATGAGGGTCTCGGTGCCGACATCTAGCCGGCCGATGGAGAGGGGGTCGATGTTGTACTTCTCGAGCAGAGACGAGACGACGGTAAGAGCGACGGAGTTGACGTCCTCTTTGTCGTCTGTGAACGCCATATACTTTTGCCCAAGCCCGATGGTATATTTGCCCTTGCTCACGCCGTCAAAGTCCTCGAGCTCGTCCTCCGAGATACACCGCTTAGGGAAATACATTTCCATAGTAAGGATCCCGACGTTTGACGGTCTGACCGGGATGTCGAATTCGGATGCTAGGGACATCATGGACTTGCGGCAGGGGGGAAGACTCAGGGATGGGTGGAGGAGCGGAGAAGCTTATGTTTTCGACGGATGGAAATCTTAAATCTGACCTGGCGTGACACGTGCGATCCAGCCTCCTGTAGCAACCCGCTGCTGCTGCCAATTTGGTCGAGTCGATCCTCCAAACCAATCCGACGAGCTGGACGCTGAGGTTCACAAGGCCGTCGAGCAAATGCCCGTCGCGCCTGGAGTCGAAGAAGTCGTAGACGATCTTCTAGCGGTGTGCCAGAAAGACAGCCAGGAAGACCCCGAAGCTGTAGTTGTAAGTATGCCAATGTCATTTACCGCCTCTACCCACACTGAGCACACCGTGGCCGTAATCCACGTGACTCGACCAGTAGCAGTCAAACCTATGGCAACCAATACCCCCAGAAAGATGAGCAGGAGGGCCAAGGCAATCCCCAAGATGCAGTATTCTTGGCCAACGTCAGTCAGGAAGAGACCATCACTCCCCTCGACCCTTAGAGGTGATTGTCGTCTCAGGCAGGGGGTCAGCTACTTCTAGTCGATCGGCGATATCTCCTTCAACCGGATTCGTCATCTGGGCAAAATCGTATCATGCGTATGGTGTCAGGCGGAAACGAAATGGACTCCACAGCGTTGGCTTGTCTTGTCTCGATCTAGTGACAGCCTGTCTCATAAACATCCATATGCATAGCCTTGACTATTGCCTCCGACATCTGGAGGAGGCTGCCAGTAGCGGGGCGGGGATCTATTAATCCTAGAACGTCCTCTACGACAACGATGTTTACGCTCGCGTACAATACTCCCTTCCACGAGGCGGACTGTCGGTACTGCTATGACCTTCTTATCCTCCATGGTAGCATGACCCGTCGAGATGAGACCGAGCAAAAGTCTTGGCAAAGGAGCTGCCTCGACCGGTCCTCCAAGCTTGGTCTCGATAGCCTTCCGTGAACGGAGGTGATAACTTGACGGTCCGCCAAGGTTCGGATGTCTGACGGCGGCTTCTGCTGCTCGACTTCGGATGAGATCCACATCGCGAGGGGACAGAGGAGTCAATCGTGGGTTTCTGTGCATTGTGAGATTGAACTATCGAGGGAAGCGATGCGTACGCTGGAACGGGATATTCCTTAGTTGAGGGAAACAGCGAGACGGTCTGAACAGGACGCGAGGATAGTAGGCGGAAATCTATCAATCTCGTGTGAATACATGGATAGGATACCATGCTGAATCAGTAACTCACCAATTTGATCAAGCGCGATACATTCCGCGGGGATAACACCCTGCAGCCGAGTCAATCGCGCCCTCTCCTTCCGCCGCCGCTTCTTCGCGTTCTGCTTCTCAGCCTTGCTCATCGTCTTCTCTGGACTCGCATGGTCTTCGTCCGAACCGCTGTCCTCATAAGTGTGGGGACGGTGCGTGATACCGGAGTCCGTCGGGAGGGTCTCGGCCATGAGCTGCTCATATTGTGCGAGCAGCTCGAGAGAGGGTGTTGAAGCTCGGGAAGATGAGGATGAGGATGATATCGCTGACAAGGTCCAGTCCGAAGCTTCATGTGATGGGAGTAGCTCGTCATGGCCAGGGACACTCATCTCGGCCAGCAGGCACAAAAAATCGTTACCCATAGGCTAAAGGCCAGAAGAGAATCCCGCCACGATCACGATTGCTCATGTAATGCCGGCATTCCCGGCGTTCTGATAGCAACTTTTCTTCTTTTCGAAGACCCTAGTCAAAACTCGCTCAAAATGCCATACAATGGTATAGGTCTCGACACCGCGCGCGGCAGGTCCGCTTCCCTCCATCTGTCCACTTTCCAAGCTGACCGGTGTGTAGTGGGACGAACGGGTATATCACCCGCAACACCGCCGTCCTCAACATCCGCGAGGGTCCTCCCGGCGGATCATTCGGTGGTCCAGGCCAGCGATACGGGGACTTTATCGATGATCTCAAGGGTCCGCCTGTTCATCGGCAGCCGGATGCGGGGATATTGGACCATGAACGGAAGAGACGGATCGAGGTCAGGGTGATGGAGTTGAGGGATGAGTTGGAGGAGAAGGGGTGGGTGTTGGTTCCTCTTCAGGCTTCTTTTCTTGCCTCCACATCTCCTGCTGCATTTTCATCTGCGCGAGCGTTCCGTTCCCATCTCTCGTCCTTCGCCCTTTGCCATCTACACTGTTGTCCCCGCGATCCTTGGTTTCATTGCCCGGGCTTTGCTCTTACAACTCCCGGCGAACCGGTTCGCGAAGATTCATGCTTTGCTCGGGGCTACCTATAGGACCGGCTGCCTCAGATCAGGGAGGTTTCGTCGGGGGACGGCGCCTCGAAATGTCTCGTCTTGTCTTTCTTGCTTCGGTCCTCTTCGACGTCCTTCCCATTCTCGTACTCACCGCCTCTGAATCCCTTCCGACTGGAACCCGCTGACTCCCCATAGCCTCGACGAAGACGCGATCGAAGACGCCGTCACCGCGTATCGCGAAAAGCTTAACACACAAAGCGCTATCCTCGGTCCGCGATCCCGACCGACCGACTCCCACTCAATCGCCGCAGCCAAGCAAATCGAGATGACTCGCCTCCAAAATGCGCTCGGGGTATCTGCGAATCACGTGGAGGGGAAGGCATTCCAGCGAGAAACCGAAGAGGAGCGGGCACAGCGCATGGCAGAGAGGGAGGCGAGGGATCAGAAAAGGGTCGAGGCGGCGCTCCAGAGAGAGAGGGAGGAAGAGCGGAGGAAGAAGGAGTGGGAGGAGAAGGAGAAGATCCGGAGGCGGGAGGAATATAAGCGGTGAGCTAGACTCTCTTGCAGCAGGCTCAGATCATGACTGATCGAGCAACAGGCAGCAGGAAGTGCTGAAAGCACGGGATGCTCCGAGACGCCCCGGCGATGACGCCAGATCACCACCACGTCGCAGGCGGGATGACCTGGTCTCCCCACCCCCTCGTCAAGCACGGGACGACTCCAGATCACCACTCCGCCGTAGGTCGGATAGCTCGGCGTCGCCACCCCCCCGCCGTGGCCGCCATGTGTCTAGACCACCGATTCGTCGTGCACGGAATGACTCGATCTCTCCACCGCCTCGACGAGGGCGGGAAGCCTCCGACTCACCACCTCCTCGGCGTCCCAACAACAACCGACCTGCATCACCACCCCGTCGCGGTGCTTCTCCGCCTAGGAGGAGATTTGACGATTTTCCACCACGCCGTCGTAGCCCGTCGCCTTCAAGGCGGCGATTCAACGATTCTCCCCCTCCTCGTCGCCGCATCTCTCCGGGACCACCACCACGTCGAGCTCGTCCTCGATCGCCCACGGTATCTCCGCCCCTGAGAGGTCGCCCGCTCTCCCCGTCACCCGTGCGAAATGGTGGCAGGCCGCGCTCAGCATCTGACTCTCGCTCTCGCTCTCGCTCGCCAGATCGCGAGAGGACGTACACGTCCGAATCCGACTCGAGGTCTCCGCCGGCTAAGAGGGCTCGTGCGCGATCTAGCTCGAGCGCGAGCAGTAGGAGCCGGAGTGAGAGGAGTATGACGCCGGAGCCGAGACGGAGAAGAGTGGAGGAAGCGGATCCGCCGCCGAGGAGGTGATGGTAGAGTATGAGAGTAGCGGTCCAAAAGGACTTGAAACGGATCGAGGACCTGGTATACGATCACTGCCGAGACCGGGTGGGACGTAGGTAGAGGGGTCTGATACTATTGAGCTCGATCGACGCCTCTCATTTAAGCATTTATCATGGGCCGATGCGTAATCTGGTCTCTTGACGTTGATTCACCTCTTTCCTGGCTCAGACTCGACGGGATCAGTGTCCCTCTCCCGTCATGACTGCAGGTTCCGTGATGCGGTCGAAGCGATAGCTTGCTAAGGCACTGGCATCAAGGGGATCCATCCGCCCTATTTGTCTCCCACATTCCAGCTCTCACGGCACACGCCGCCATCCCGCGCAATCTCAATCTCCAGCTCCCATTCTTTCGGATCCACCAAAGGTGGAAAAGAACTTCCCAACCTCCCTAGCTGTCTGTGGGATATAATGCAAGATCAACGCGCGTCGGAACCGATCGCTCGTGTTGGAGAGCGAACCATGGACGAGTGAACCACCGCGGCGAAGGTCGAGTCGGATTCTACCTTCTCGGTGAAAGTGTCTCTGATGTGATCGATCTCGTCGGATTGGAAGACGTATTGGAAGACGTGAGGGACGATCAGGGCCCCGTGCATGTCGAAATGTGACCTGGCGGCGGGTAGGTTAGCTTGATCAGGCTTCACCGTCAGTATCGGCGTGACGGCCATGATCCGGATCACCGGCGCGGCTCTCTTTGGGGAACGCAAGCTCTCGTTCACTTTTGTATACCTCTTCGAATGGTGTTGGCGTGAGCGAGTCTCTAGTTTCGTGGCACGGTGCGGAATGCGGTTGGGTGAAACGAGCAGTCGGGACGTTTTCGTTTGTCGGTGTGCTAGTTGCGCCGACTACCATATTGGCATGTCGGTCCTCGTCAAGAAGCACACAGGGAGACATGACCGCATAGTCGGTCGCAAAGGACCTATTCTATTCACGTCATGATGTGCAGCGGGTCCGAGAGCCAGATCTGTATACAACCCAGCTTGCATAGGCTCGCAGATCTACCGTCTCCTTATATATCTACACCGCCATTCCTCACGTCCCTTCCCCACCCTTCCTCCACCCTATATACGCCCGATACCCCGTTCCAGCCTTCACACTCCCATAGACCTTGACCCTCAAACTCCGCCACACCGCGTCACCCACCTCGACCCGTCCTGCCCATCCCGCCTTCTGGATCGCGCTGAGAACCGTCTCTTCGCGGGACCATCCTTGCTCGGGACAGACTTCTGGGAGGTAGGTGGCCGAGAGGGTTCGGTGGGGTTCGGTGGGGTGAGGGAAGGTGAGGTGGATGCCGTGTGTGGAGGGCGTCCAGGCGAGAGGGTCGGAGATGGGGGTGAAGGGGGTCAGGAGGGAGACGCTGGGAAGGTCAGGATAGGGTACGTCGCGAAATGACTTCGGCCAGGAAGGATATGAGGGGAAGTCGGGCTCACTTGCATGAGAGGGAGGGGAGTTCGGAGGCTTTGATGGGCGAGAATCGATGGTCTTCCAAGGCACTGTGAGCACGATAGCTTCAGCGTCGATGGATCTGGTAGCACCGAGGCAGAAGCCCACCTGACGAGGGCATACTCCCTCAACCCCTTCGCTAAGGGCATAGGCGAGAAGTTCCCGATACATCCGCGCAACGCCGGTTTCTGGGAATGTCGGAGGTGCGAAGTCGTATTCCAGGTCACAAATAGAGCGCTTTGTCCTGAATAAGCTCGATATCGCAGGACGAGCCACCAATGATCAGAGCTTGGGAGCTCACAAGGCTTCATCCGGGTTCTCGAAAGGTGGTTCGATCGGTTCTCGTCCTTCGAAGTGGGCGGAGAGGACATCGAGGCAATAGAGTGTGTGGAGGTCGGTGCAGACTGGGGAAGGTGAGGGTGTTGAGGGTTGGGTGATGGAAGATGAGGATGAAGGGGTCGCGGAGTTGGACATGATGTACGGTGAATAATTCGGCTCCATCGGCTCCCTCTAGGTCTATAGTTCTATGAGCGATCCTGCTGGGAATCAACTGTCCAAAATGACTTGGCGTGTACCTCTATAGAGTCACCGATCAAGAACCTACCCTTGGTGTCAAGTCATGACCGGGGGAGGGATCGAATAAGAAACGCGTTAGACCGGTTACGCATGCTAGCCGGTGACATTCGCCTGCTTTCAACACCGCTGTTTCCGGATCATTCACCTTTCCTCATCACCTGTTAATTCTCCTCAAAGACCTGCTCATTCCTGCGGATCCTCGGCCTTGACGACTGTCTAGTGGAACACTCGTCAAGTTCCTCCTATCGCATCCGCCCGTGATGGCTCAACTAGTCGTATCCAGCGGCGAGATGCTCAATTTCAAAGACCTCGTGACCGTCGTCACTGGTGCAGGCAGCGGCGTCGGCAAAGTGTGAGTGATCGATACACTATTCAACATCCCCATCATATCATCTGCATTGTCTACCCGCAAGCTGATTATGAGCTCCTCGTCCATTCCTACCTGCAATATCTACCGATCACCCGCATTCCTCGCTTCTCCATTCCCAGTTATGCCCGCTGGTTCGCAGCGCGCGGAGCCAGCGTCGTTGTCAACGATGTCTCCGCGCAGGCCGCAAACGCGGTTGTTGACGAAATCAACCGATGTTCGATCTTCCCTTTGTTCCCCACGGGTCAGGTGGCTGAATCGACCGTTTTAGTTGGCGGAAAGGCGGTGGCTGCCCTCGGCTCCGTCGCGGAAGGCGACAAGGTCATCGCGCAAGCTGTGAAGGCCTTCGGTACGGTACATGTGCTCATCAATAATGCTGGAGTCCTGCGTGGGTCCCTCAACGACATTGACAAGATAACAGCTGACCCGGATGTGTAGGCGACAAATCCTTCAAGAATTCGACGGATCAGGATTGGGACTTGATTACCCTTGTGCACCTCAAGGGAGCGTACAGCTGTACCAAGGCCTGCTGGCCGCTCTTCCGACAGCAGAAGGTCAGTCGAGCCGCTGATGCGGTCCGAAATCTGCTGAGATGGAGCAGTTCGGGCGGGTCATTTTCACGGCATCGCCTGCGGGGATTTACGGGAATGCTGGCCAGGCCAGCTATAGTGCGGCGAAGAGTAGGTCGCACCCCACCAACGACCTGACAGTACTGGATGGGCTGATCGTCGTGCAGTGGGACTTGTGGGCTTCTGCCGGACTATCGCTCGGGAGGGCGTCAAGTACAACATTAAGAGCAACACCATCGTCCCAGTATGCGGTCGAGCTGCTTCTCGTAGGGAGAAGGCTGATCCTCGCGCTCAGATGTTCGCGTCGGCAATGACGGAGAGTGTCCTACCACCTGATTTCCTCAAAGGCCTCAAGCCAGAGCTGATCGCGCCTTTCGTCGGTGTGCTCACCGCGAAGAACGTGAGTAGCAACCTCAGGACTCCATTACCCATGTCGACCCTGCTGATGCTCGTCGCGTAGGGGCCAGACGTCAGCGGACGTACCTTCGAGCTGGGTGCCGGTTTCTTCTCCGAGCTCCGATGGGAAAGGACAAAGGGTGAGTGGAGATGGTAGAATTTCTGGAGACACCACTTACTCCCACTACAGGTGCTCTCTGGCACACCGGCGATGACACCTTTACTCCCTCTGCCGTTGCGCTCAAATGGGCGGAAGTGCAAAACTTTGACAATCCCGAACATCCCGTGAACAACGAGGATGTCGACATGAGGGTGAGCATGCTTTTGAGACTGTCAGGCGATCTAGCTGACACCTACCTAGGGCTTGATGCTCAAGGCCAGGGCGCTTCCTCCAAACAAGCAGGGGCCTGCCATCGGCTTCAAAGGCAAGACAGTCATTGTCACCGGTGCAGGCGCCGGTCTAGGACGGAGCTACGCTTTGATGTTCGGCAAACTTGGCGCGAACGTATGCGTGAACGATGTAAGCAAAGATAACGCAGAGAAAGTAGTGGAGGAGGTCAAAGCTCGTATGTCAAGCTCTCCTCCTTATCCTGCCTGTCTGATTCAAATTGTAGTCGGAGCGAAGGCGGTGGCAGCAGTATGCTCAGCGGAAGAGGGCGAAACCATCATCAAGACAGCGGTGGACGCGTTTGGAACAGTCCACATACTCATCCCCAATGCTGGAATCTTGCGGGACAAGGCGTTTGTCAATATGGATGAAAAGATGTGGGACCAGGTCTTTGCCGTGCATCTGCGAGGTAATTACAAGGTATGTCGAACAGTTCTATCATAGCTTTACCGTTGACAAGATGTGCAGTGCATCAAAGCATGTTGGCCGATCTTCCAGAAACAGGGGTACGGCCGGATCGTCACAACGGCTTCTCCAAACGGTCTATGTACGCTCGTCCTGCGACCCCTGGACAAAGTCCGCTGATATCAACTAGATGGCACGATCGGACAAGCCAATTACTCCTCCGCCAAGTCTGCGATCATCGGATTCACGCGTACTCTCGCTATCGAGGGAGAAAAGTCGGGGATCAAAGTGAACTGCATCGCTCCCAGAGCTGGGACTGCGATGACGGCGACTGTATGGCCAAAGTGGGTCTAGCCTCCTCGCAGCAGAATATAAGCTGACACCAGGCGGCAGAGAATTGCTTACCGCTGTGACAGTAGGTTGCTACTATACTTGCATGATGATGAGCTGATTTCCGCAGCCCGACCATGTTGCCCCCATCGTCGGCTACCTTTCCGCCGAGGAGTGCGAAGACAACGGCACGCTTTACGAAACATTTGGCGGATACGCTGCACAGGTACGATGGCAGCGGACGCACGGGTAGGTGATTCCGAAAGGGCCTTTCAAGTGAAGCTCACTCCATTCTCAGTGTCACTTTCCCGATCAATGAGGACCTCAAGCCTGAATCGATCGTCGGCAAGTGGGATGAGCTCACCCGGTTTGGTGAGGTCATTCATGAGCATGATGACCCGTTCTGACGCTCTTGCTCAGACGAGAAAGCCACCTACCCTACGTCAGCGCCTGAAGCCCTGCAGCAGATGATGGAGAATGCCTCGAATGTCTCGGGGGCGGGTTCGAGCGGCGAGAGCGGCAGCTACGAAGACCCTGAAGACACCGAGGAACTCAAGGCCGCCAAGCGAACCAAGCCCACACCCTCGGAAGTCACTTACACCGAGCGGGACATCATGCTGTACAACCTGGGCATCGGGGCGAAAGCGGATGAATTGCCGTGGGTTTACGAGAATTCCTATGAATTTGCGGTGAGTTACCAGCGCTCTCGCCGGATATATAATTGACAATCTGGCATAGGCGCTCCCCACTTTCGGAGTCATTCCTGGCTTCCACTCGGGCACGGGCATGTCCTATGACTCCTTCCTTCCCAACTTCAACCCGGCCAAACTGCTTCACGGGGAGCAATACCTCAAGATTCATGGCCCTATCCCCACATCAGCAACGGTCATCAATACGGCTAGAGTCATGGAGGTTCTGGACAAGGGCAAGCAAGCTATGACGACAACGATTACGGAGACGAGGGACAAGGCGACGGGGAAAATGCTATTTGAGAATCAGAGTACCGCTGTCTTGAGGGGGAGTGGTGGATTTGGGGGAAAGAAGAATGGCTCAGGTGAGTGGCGCTCTGATCTCAAGAGGGTATGAGTACTTATACGAGTAGATCGGGGAGCAGCGAGCGCGCTGAACAATGTGCCGAAGAGGAAGCCGGATGCAGTGATGGAGGAGAAGACGACGCTGGAACAGGCGGTGATTTACCGTCTCTCAGGGGACTACAACCCTTTGCACGTCGACCCAGACTTCTCGAGCATAGGCGGCTTCCCCAAGCCAAGTGAGTCCAAAGCAAGTATCAACAGACCGTCTTTGCTGATGATGTCTCAGTCCTGCACGGTCTCTGCTTCATGGGGATCGCCGCCAAACACGTCCTCAAGACATATGGCCCGTACTCAGACATCAAAGTCCGCTTCGCGGGGAGTGTGCTCCCCGGTGAGACCCTGATCACGGAGATGTGGAAGGAGGGGGACAAGGTCATCTTCCGTAAGTCCAGCTCGCGGTTGAGGTGAAGGAGGCAGCTGATCTGATGGATGCAGAGGCCAAGGTGAAGGAGAGGGACTCGATCGCGCTTAGCAATGCGGCTGTGACGCTGATCAAGTCGGATGTGGTGAAGGCGAAGCTTTAGTTCGTGTTTGGAGCACCGTTTAGAGTCGCTTGTCCCGGATTCCTTTGATGTCAGTTCGGAAATGCATATTGCTGTTGTGGTCATTTTGTTTCCAGTTTTTCAAGGTACAAGCGGGTATGAGAGAGGACGTCTTGGTTGTAATGCCGATGGTCTGCGCCACGGTCAAGTATGAAGAGTCAGCATGCACTCGATCGAGTCCAGACAAATCACGGAGCGATTCTGAAACTTTAGCCTCAACACGGAAATCTCGGCAATGTCCGATCTTGCCGCGTGGTCATAAATTGTAACGTTATGAATCAGCGTGGACGGAATTCTGTCTCGTATACTCGCCCCCATCCTCACCCTCATTCTTCCGCCCTCGACCTCATCCCCCTCCCTCGCTATACGAACAATCACAGCTCACCTGCTCACCCCATCATGTCAGCAATAGTCATCCATTCTCCACCCCCAACCGAACGATCCCGACTCCTGCCCTCCACTCCTACCCAAAAAACCCTCGACCGCTCCGCCCCGCTCAAAGATTCAATCTCCCAGACACGCTTCATCATCGTCTGTACCGGGATATGGTCTGCCAATTTCGTGTTTGCTTTTCAATCGAGCGCTATTCCGACGCTAGCGCCGAGTATCTCGAGTGGGTTCAATCATGCGGAGTTGTCTTCGTACCTCGGCTCGGTCTTTAGCTTGGCTTCCGCTGCAGGTGTGTCCTTGACCTGGGAGACTGGTGAGGAGCTGATGTATGGGTCGGACAGTCATCCCGATATTTGGAGTGTTGATGGACAGCCTAGGGAGGAAATTCGCGATGGACACGGCGTGTTTCTTCTTTGGCGTAGGAACGGTGCTGTGCGCCTGCAGTCGGAACATCTATTGGTTGATCGCGGCACGAGCTTTCGCGGGGGTACGTCGCTCCCTCTTCAACTCAAGCTTCACAGCTGATGGATGATTAGTTGGGCGGTGGAGGGTTGTTGACGGTTTCAAGTGTCATCGTTACGGACCTCGTACCGCTGCGAGACCGCGGTTTCTATCAGGGTTCGTGATCCAATCGAGGATGGATCGGATTCGGCTGATAGGTTGGCAGGAATCATGATGACGATCTTTGGGAGTGGGAGTGTTGTCGGTGGACCGCTTGCCGGGTGGTTGACGGATCGGTATGGCTGGCCCCTCAGTTTCTGGGTTCAGGCGCGCGATTCATCTCACAAATACTTTTTTGCGAGACTGATATTGGGATGGCACCAGCTCCCCGTGGTTGTATTCTGCTTCATCATCGTCACCCTTTTCCTCCCACCCTCCATCATCCCGCCCACCCACCAATCCTTAGCATCCGGCCTCGCTTCTCTGGACTGGCTCGGCTCCCTCCTCCTCCTAGGTAGCGTCACCACCCTCATCCTCGGCTTCTCTTTCCACACCAGCTACCTCGAACCCTGGTCCGCCCCGATCGTATGGGGAATGCTTCTGGCTGCAGGCCTGTCGATGATTACATTCGTTCTCTTCGAGATCAAAGTCGCCGCGAGGCCGATCGTGCCGATGAGCATCCTGAAGAGTCAGCATCGAGGAGCGGTGATGGCTAGCGGGTTCTTCCTGTCAATAGGGAATCAGGCGTTCTCATATCAGATGCCCGCGTATTTCTCGGTGATAGTCAACACCTCGACCGCGCAATCCGGGCTCATCCTCTCGGTCTGCGGTGGAGTGGGATTGGCGATGGGCTCGATGCTGGTCGGACAACATATAAGACGAGGCGGTGCGTATAGGGTCCTCGGCGTTCTGTCTGTCGCACCGGCAGTGGTCGCGTCACTCGTCGCGGCGGCTTGGAAACCGGATTGGCCCTGGTGGGCTTATTATGCGACGTACTTCCCGGCTTCACTGGGATACTCGGTATTCCTATGCTGTCAATTGAGTGCGTCGACCTTATGCATCTCGGACCCCACTGACAGGCTTCAGTCGCGATGATCTCCGCTGTCGATAGCAAGCGTATGGTGAATTCTCCCGGTTCTCACAAAGGGTCGATGCTAATACGACCCAGCCCCAAGCTACTGCCCTGCTCTACACCCTCCGCACTCTCGGCGGGACGCTTGGTGTCAGCGTCGGCGGGTCGATCCAGCTTGGCGTTTTGACTTCCAACCTGCGGCATAGCTTTCACAATATTGATGACAGCGAGGATGTGCGTGACCTCTCCTCAATCGAGTCTCCTCACGAGGCAAGGCTTGCTTCGCTGATACTCTCTCCCGGACAGATTATCACAGCCGTCCTCCACTCCAAATCCGCCATCCGAATGCTCCCCCTCGACCTACAAACCCGCGCTCTCAACGCCTACGCCTCCTCCCTATCCACAGTCTGGATCGTCTGTAGCGGTCTCTTTGTCATCACCTTGATCAGCGCATGTTTTATGCAGGAGAAGGAATTGCCGGGGAAGGTGACGAGCGGGGTGAAGAGTACTGGTGATGGAGCTGTTGAGAGTGGGTTCGGGGAGGGGTTGAGAGCCGCGACGATCGAGGGTGATACGAGGGCATAGTGAGGAGTAGATGTAGAATAGGATATAATAGTTGGATTGCTCGTGTGGATTTTTGTGCGGTGAACGGGATCTGAAACACAAAGTCAGGGGTCCGCGGGCTGAGCGGTTTCAAAAAGCTGTCATCTGCCTTCAATCCCCTCCCTTCGACCTTTTGTCGCTTTCCCCGTGATGAATTTCATGATGCTCCGATGTCTCTCCCCTTCCCCTCCTGATCCCACTCGAGCACCCATCCAATCTCCACATTCGCTCCCGCCGCTACGTACAACCACCATTTCTATCAGACCCGACCCGATCAGCTCGCTCTTGACCGAGAGAGCTCAGTCAATCTACCTCGACGTGCTGGACGGGAGCCGAGGCGTCGAGAGCGGTCATGGCTCGAGGGATGGTACACAGACTCTTCGGGCGAGTCTGTCGATTGACAGGAGGGGCTCGACGGATAATATTCGCTTGTCGAGTATCGATGAAGCGCTCGAGAACGCCGAGAGGGTACGCCGACTGGCTGAGGACCCGACAGCTCTCAGACAAGGTGGGGCGAGGCGTGCATCAAAGCCCATCATGGTCCCTCTGCCCGCCTCCCCAGCATCTGCACACCCCCGTCCCATGCCGGTCGACTTGAACGACGAGGAGGAGGTGCTGGATGCTCCGAACCCGTTTGCCTTGCCTGCTCCTCCGCCAGAGCTAGGATCACGGTTCGACCCGAAAGTCCTTTCAGCTCAGCGGAGAGACAGCTTTGACTCAGAGGTCCAATCTCGGCCCCACAGTCGCTTATCGCTAGCACCTGTCGTGAACGATCCGGTAACGCAACAAGCGGAGCAGAGATCACCGCAGCGCCCGTATGACGATATCCCGACACCCGAGCAATTCGGTCGTCCTCTAATGCCACAACGCTGTTCCACCTCCTTCAATCGAATGAACCGCCAATCTCTGCTCCGGCCACAGACTTTGATCATGCCCGCTCCTCTATCCGGCGCTCCTCCGCCCATACAGCCGCAGAGGAACATCGTCCCCGAGGGATTCGTGCTGGGCGAGAAACCGCTACCGCCGGGACGTCGGACTTCGATCTTGTCAGGAGAGAGAAGAAGGGCGCTACCACTCTGTCTGAGCCAGAACTTCCGGAGTGGTCTGCTGGGGGAGGGGAAGAGAGAGCAGCAGTATCCTGTTGATGAGGTGGGGGGAGAGGTTGAGGTGGATGGCGATCTCGATGAGCAGGTTGAGATGACACCAGAACGGAGACGCGGGAAACTTTATGTGTGTCTGGGTCGGTATTCTAGAGGGTTAACCTGCTGATGGGAGGATAGGGGACGAGCCTGATGGACCAGCTCGAAGCGAGGAAGCAGGTGATGAGGGGACAACAAAGGGTGTTCACGGGCGATTCACGACCAGCAATGATGTCGCGGGCATCACGGCGCTCTTCATTCGTCGAGCCGGCAGAAGCTTCGCCCATATCTGCAAGTAGCCCTGGTCCGGTGTCTAACCGCCAACCGGTTTTGCAATTCGATTCCAACGGCGACCTGCGTGCCCTACAGCAGTCGGCTTCGCGCGGACGAATAGCCAATTCGAAATCTGTTTTCGGGGTCGACCAGCTTTGGGAGAAGGAGATGGCGAAGCTGAAGATCATCCAGGAGAAAGACGAAGCTGGGCGGATCGAGCATGAGGCCGAGGAAGCCAAGGCAAAGAAAAAGAAAGATAAGGGAAAGGGTAAGGCGATCGACCCGTCCATCGAATTCCCACAAGATGGAGAACATGACCTATCTGCGACATCCTCGAGCTTTCCGAGTATCTCGCCTATCAAGCGTGCTTCTTACCTTCCTCCGACTCTCCGAATCGACTTAGTCAGTACTGGCCCGCCGGGGTTGCCGGTGCTGACTGAGGGCATCCCACGCAAAGCGGCACCGAGCCGACTGGGATTAAACGATTGGTTCGAAAGCGATGATGAATCTGAACGGGAAGAAGGGGTCAGGCCTGCGAGAAGGCTGAATAAGGGGAAGGGAAGGGCTGTGCAGGAGACCCAGTCAGCCGGATCAGAGGACGACGTTCCGCTCTCAAGATTGCCGCCGGCCAAAGTGGCCCCTGTCATGCGAGAAGACAGCTCGGGCGACGAGGAGGGGGATCTTCCGCTCTCGACTCTCGCCAAACATTCTATGACCAAATCTACCCTTCCCTCCGACAATGACGATGATGATACCCCACTCTTGCTACGGATGTCCAAGATGCCCCACCTGCCACACGCGGAGAACGAAGACGACCTCCCGCTAGCATACCGCCACTCCCACTTTGCACATCGACAAAGCCTTGAGACCGAGCATCAACGGATTGCAGGGGAATGGTGGCAGCGAGAAATGCAGCAACAAGCGGCCATGGCAGGGTACATCCCAAATGGTATGCCGCAGCCATTCCCTCTACCCCCTATGTGGGGCGGCGCTCCGCAATGGGCTCATCCGGTGATGCCGATGATGGGATACCCGCCGATGATGGCATATCCGCCGATGATCAATCCAGGTGTAGGAGCGATCGACTATCCATCGCCTCCGGTGGTGGCGGAGAAGGCGATTGATAGCTGGAGGAAGGAGGTCGCGGTGGCTCCGACTGGGCGTGGGCGTGGTTCGAAGACCGTGAGTAGTGCCACGTAGTCGCCGGTCAAGTGGTGTGAGGCTTCATACGTTCATGCATGGCGATAAGTGATGCTCAAACCTCCTCGCATCATGTCGGGCCTGACTCGGTGAGAAGGGAAGGACATGGTGTGATCGACGGGAGTCTTAGCAACGTAGGAGAAATGACAACAAGGAACACTCGTGAATCAGGCAGTGAAGCTGAGAAGCAAATCTTGAGCTATATCCATATGAATCGTATTGACATCACGGGCACAACGACTTCATGACATAGTGAAAGCCCCGAACAAAGACTTAGCAAATTGTGGTTCAGCCACTTGAATTTGGTGGATCATGACACCGTCTAATCGCTCTATTTGGGAAGCCCTCTTTTCACTGATAATCCCTTCATTCAAGGCTTTCTCTCATTGCTGGTCCAGTGATATATGCGTAGAATGACAGCCAGGATCTTTCCTTCTTTCCCTCCTACAACTTTGTTCCAGGTTGTTTCCAATTCCTCACTTCAACTGTACTGGATATCATTCACAACCCATCATGTCCTCTCAGACTCCTCTGAAGAAGCATACCCTCTCCCTTGACACCCTACAAATTGCCATCTTTGTGATTGAGAGGGAGCTGGATGGTCTTCCAGACGACAGGAAGAAATCCTACAAAACACGTCTCACTTCTACCCTGAAGAGCCCAACAATGAGCTCAACGGACTGTGTGACCAATATTGACATGGCAATGTCAACGCTGATTGAGGACAAACAGGGTATGGCCACAAATAGTCCTGAAACCATCAAGATCAATCACGCGATGGCTCTGCTTCGCAGCAGCAAAGATGGTTGGACAACTGGACATATGTCAAATGAGAGGTAAGACTTCACTAAAAAATGAGTTACCATGGCCATTGATGTTGATGACAGGCTCAAGTCATCCATCAAATCAGTCACAGACTATGCAAGGAAGGTCAATGTTCTTCTTGAACGAAGAGACACACTTGAAGCCTCATGTCGGCAGATTCCCGATTCTGATCTAGATTCAGGTGATCATGTGGAGCAATGGAAAGATCGTTATGAGCAAGCCAACTGCAGGGATGAGTCAGTATGTCTTTCGCGGGTAGCGGTCATCAGCTGATCTGTTGCAGGCTCTTTGACCTGCTTAAGACACTCTCCGAGAAGACAAGTGATGCTGTTTTCCATCTTGAAGACTAGACAACACCTGATCAGTACTCTTCAGAAGATCCGGTGTATCAGGAGGGGATTCTAGGATGGGAGAGGAGCGTTGGATATTTCGAGACCTGGGCAAATAGAAGACCAGAGCACTTATAAGTCGTTCTAGTTGATGAGATATTCATACATGCAATCCACCTTCCAAGCATCAAATCGGTTTGTTGGGGATGTCAGCCTACCATCCACATCAAGCAAGCCAGGAGTTTTGCTCTGCGTCCCGGCCATTCACGCTGTGCGTGTTCAAGGAGGGTGTGTGCAGAAATCCAGTCTGGACATTCTCCGGCACCAGAAAGGGTTTGATGTCAAAGCACCGAAAGACTGTAAAGAAAAGCTGAAGTTGCGCCTGAGCAGCTCTCAAGTCACCATGGATACTGGAGAACATGTGTCATGGTCAGGTACTAGGCTGGGTGGCAAAGTACAAGGACGGTGGTGGCGCGGGACAAATGAAGAGTGCAGCCTGTGGAGGTGTGGACTTGGTTGCCGAAAACTAGCCTGAAAGGATAAGTGGATATTGAGGAAGACTAGGTGAGGTAGAAGTAGACCGTGTTAGGCTTGGCAGAGTTGCAGACTTCCAGCACTGAGTAGGCTGTCGCTTTCCCGGAGGGATCGTGAACATCAGTGATGATAGTAATTGGGGTTCCTAGCATGACACTTGCTCCTTCTTGGTATCACCAGACTTGGATGAAAGTAGAGTAGTGTGAAGAGATTGGAGACAAGAAGGCAGAGAAGAGGAGGGAGGAAGAAGAGATGGAGGAGGAGGAAGAGATGGTGAAGGTAATGACAGTAAGAGGGAGGGGAGGAAGCATACCCCTATGTGCCGTACTGACTGGTACGCTACAGACTTATGCGTCTGCCTTAGTATCCTATGCGTCTGCCTTGACTGCCTGTGCAAACGCTTTGTCACCTTATGTGTACGCCTTGGTTGCCGATTTTTGTCCTCGGATGCTGATGTGTCTGCCTTGTTGGCTGATTCAGACGGATCAGTGAGTGTCACGATGCTCGGATCCGTCTCCGATCAAGTAGCCCGATCACACAACGTCAGACAGGGAGGTACTCAACGAGGTCGTCGAGATCAACCAAGTCGTCGAGACAGGCGGGACGTGGGTCTGAGCGAGGGACAAACGAGTGTAGCCGCGTAGACGAAATCGGAGAACAGGACGAGATCGTCTTGGACGTGGAATGGGAGAATGAGACTCAATCGAGAATCACTGGGAAACCTCCTACAAAACGAGGCTAGCTGTG
>JAABUL010002723.1_pt1 | contig 28422 bp, 21 predicted proteins | sample 5559151 | NCBI WGS metagenome assembly JAABUL01 (sample SAMN10711876, study PRJNA513368) | rock metagenome | isolation source: Antarctica rocks | place: Antarctica: Victoria Land, Pudding Butte sud
TGCTCCTCCCAGTCTTTAACCTGCAAGTGCACCGGCTGGTCCTCCTCGTGGTTTGTTCCTGTGCGGCTGACGCTGGTCAGGATGTCGAAGGAGATCTTGCCGTCTGGTTTCGGGTATTCGATCTTTTTGCACTGGTCGGCGGTTTTAGTGGCGCCGTGGTCGGTCCCGGCGTGTTTGAGGGTCCATGGCGTTCTGCCGCGGAAGAGGTAGGCTTCGAGGCCGGAGTAGAGGATCCCGCCATAAAGACCAAGGGGGTTGTGGAAGGATGGCCGCATATTGCGGACTTCTTTCAATTCTTTCCAGATAGTGCTTTCGCGTAGGGCGTCCTCGTAATCGTATAGGAAGACGGTGCCGGCGTCTGGGTTTGTGGTTAAGGCCGAGTATGCGGCTTGGGCGGCGAGCATGCCGCTGCGCATAGCGGTATGGGTTCCCTTAATCTTGGGGACGTTGAGGAAGCCCGCGGTGTCGCCAATAAGTGCGCCTCCTGGGAAGGCACATTTCGGGATGGATTGAAAGCCGCCTTCGTTGAGGGCCCGGGCACCATAGGATATGCATTTCCCTCCCTCAATAACGGACTGATAAAGTGGGTGGTGCTTTAGTTTTTGAAACTCGCCGTATGGGGAAAGCCAGGGATTGGGGTAATCGAGACCCACGACCAGGCCGAGTGAGACAAGATTATCGCCGAAATGGTACATCCAACCGCCGCCATATGTAGAGGAGGGTAAAGGGTAGCCCATGGAATGAACGACTTCACCTTTGCGGAAATTTTCGGGCTTCACCTCCCAAACTTCTTTGAGACCGAGGCCGTAGGTTTGAGGTTGAGAGTCTCGACGTAGGTCAAATTTTTTGATTACCTGTTTCGTGAGACTACCGTGACAACCTTCGGCGAAGAGGGTGACTCGAGCATGGAACTCCATTCCTCGCTCAAAGGAATCCTTTGGCTTACCGTTGCGTGCTACCCCGAGATCGTTTGTAGCCACGCCTTTTACTGATCCATCCTGCCTGTAAACGACCTCGCTCGCCGCGAACCCTGGATACACTTCAACACCAATCTCTTCTGCTCTTTCCCCCAGCCATTTGCAGAATTGATTGAGACTGACAATGTAATTCCCATGATTGTTCATCTGCGGTGGTGCGGGAAGCGGTAATGAGCTGTTCTTCGTCAAGAAACGCATTTTATCATGGGTTGCTGGTGTAGCATTTTCGAAACGTGAAGGGTTGTCGGGCGAAATCCAGTCGGGGAAAAGTTCGCTGATAGCTGAGGGCTCAATCACATTGCCAGAGAGTATGTGAGCACCTATTTCTCCGGCTTTCTCTAGTAGTAGGACGCGGAAATTTTCGTTTCCAGCTTCTGTGGCAAGTTGCTTCAAGCGAATGGCGGCACTTAGTCCGGCGGGGCCTGGACAGAGGTCAACATTTGGAATGGAGAATTAAGTGTCAGAAAGCAGTACCCCCGCCAACAATGCAAATGTCAACTTCATCACTCTCGCGATCCTGCTGCCGTGGATCGAAAGCATCGTCAACAGCAGCGAAAGGTCGCCAGAGTGATGTTGAGAAAGCTTTTGTGCACGGAGTGAGGGGTTTGGACCTGGATTGAAAAAGGCGGCGTCGACGAGCCGGTGGGAAATGTGAGAATGCTCTTGGAGCTATGGGGACTGGGAGATGCAAACTGCAGAGGCCTCTCCTCGCCACTGGCAGTAGAGAGGCCTTGAAAGTCATTGTTGCAATAGAGACGATGTTTGGATTAATGTGGGGAATCCAGATATTCGATTTTACGTGGGGCCCTACGTAGGATCGCCGCCCACCCAGACCTCGGCATACCAAAATCCATAGCCTTATAGTACTTTCTATCAGCCATTGAGCGTGGCTCCAATGACTCTCACAACAAACGTACTCCAGAAAAAGATAAGAGTCAATCCGCGTTTGAGAGATAGCCTGGCTAGGTCTCCATACGGAGAAACAGACAAATAGAAGAAAAAGCTCTCATGATGCCATAATACTAAATATTTAAACCGCTAAGGTTCTACTGTAGGAGTATAGTTGAACTTGCTCAAACGCTTTCCGCCAACGCTTTTTGAAGTTACGCGTGCTCATGGCTCCTCTCCGTGCGTATCAGCCAACTTGTCCGCTGCCCCGTTCTCCGGCTTTGCACCTACGCCATCTGCATTCTCGCCAGCTAGGCTAGCTACTTTAGCGGTGGATGAGGTGGTGGCCGTTGCTGGTGCTGATTGGGGGTTGTCAGGCTCATTGCTGATCGAACCCTCTGTCGTGGGTTTGCGCGTAGGAGCACTGGGCAGGTCTGTTTCCGTTGCCGCCGGCGGTTGTACTTGTACAGTAGGCGCACTAGCTTCTAACGGCTCTTCCGCTCTGGCCTCGATTTCTTTCTGCCCTTGCACCACCGAGTCTTCCACTGTTTCTGGCTCTGGGATTGACGTTGAGACGTGCAATGCTTCTGGGGATCCCTCGTGGTATTTAATTTCTGTAGTCGGTGGAGTCGAAGCAGCGTCCATAACATTCAAAACGCCACCGTCGTTGATTTCCCATACAGTCCACGGTTCTTGAATACCCCATCTACCTTTCTCTGCCTTATCTTCCTGCTCTTCCGCTACAGCATTAGGTACAGAAGCTGCTGCTGGCTTCCTTCTCGTAGGTCCTCTGGCGCGCCCCTTACGCGCATCAGCTAGAGGGGCTTTCCCTTTCTCAGCATCGTCTTCTGTCGTAGCCTTTTCCTGGGCCTTAGGCGGAGCTTGCGGTCCGAGTTGAAGTCGCTTGTCAAGATCGGAGAGGAATCCTGCTTTCAGTGCAGCGATTTTACTGCCTGCGGGCCGGGACGGTACAGCAGGTTTGGATTTCGGGGCGGGCGGTGGAGACGTAATACCTCGAGGGTCGTCCCTAAGTTCGCCACTAGCAGTTGAAGAAGTGGACGTTACTTTGGAGAGTGGAGTAGATTCAGAAGAGTCGCGAGATATAGGTTTCGCAGGGCGCGCCGGCACTTGAGGTTTCGGTCGCTCAGGTAAGACAGGAGCTTTACGCGACTCTGAAGAAGCAGCTTGATTTGCTTCTATCGGAGATGACTCTGCTGACGCTTTCGAAGGCGGAGGAGGGATTTCCGCAGATGGAACTTGATGAAGCCTCTTTGGTGGTCGTGCTGGTATTGAGGGTGGAGCTTGAACGCCAGACTTCGAGGAATCTGATGGGGGGTTGATTTTGGCCGGTCGTTGTGGAATGCCAGGCTTTTCTAGAGCTGCTGCACCAGCCGTGGCGCCCTCTCGGGGTTGATCTCCAAGAACCTTGTCTTCAACTGGGCGTCCAGACGTCCGCACCACAGCCCCAGCTATGAGGCCCTCATCTATTGGACTCTTGACATCATCACCTTGAGGTCTTTCCACAGTAGTTTCTAGGCGAGCACTGTCTGGTGAGTCTTCCCAAATATCTTGACTAGGAAATCTCTGTTTCAAATCCGGTTTCTGCGTCTCTTCTAAGATATGAGGCTTGAAATCAGACTTCGCTAAACGTTCCTCTCTTGGCATCAACTTGGCTTTCTCATCTTCGCTGACCTCACCCTTGCGTGCGCCTTCAGCTTCTGGGCTTTCGAATACCGCAGAAGGTGCTTTTGCCACTGGGGACTGCTCTTCTTTGGGCTCTGGCGTGGTCACAGTGGCTTGTAATTGCAAACTATTGGGCGTGTCTTCCCATATATCTTGGCTGGGAAACCTCCTCTTCATAAGCATCTCACGACGCTTGAAGTGTTCTGTGGCCGGAATAGGTCGTCCCTCTTTATCCTCTTCTTCGGGAAAGAGAGGTTCGTATTCTTCAACATCTTCCAGAGGGGTGTGCATATCCTCACGCTCATCATGAGAAGTGAATCTTGATAGTCCAGGAAGTGAACCATATATACTTCCTGGCCTGCTTCCGGGTCTACTGTTTGAAGCACTTCCCGATCGACTGCCGTTCTTGAATCCACTTCGATACGAGGGGGGGGCATCTGAGTCTATTCCGGAGTAATACGTGCTGCCTCTCCGTTCCTGTACAGGAGACACAGCAGGTTGCAGATATTCAGATGCTGGTTCTTTCGCGACTTCGTCCGAGGCAAGAATTGGAACACCATATCCAGTTTCGTCAATCCAGCCTCCCTCGGCTTCGGAATTACCACCATGGGGGCCGAGATCCTCGGTGGGAGGATTATACCCGTTCCCGCCAATTTTGTCGCGACGAACCGTTGGTGGAGGTATATGAATCTCGTCATCCTCTGTCTCACTCTCCAATGCATGCTCGGATGAAGGACGAGCGTATGAATGGCGTTGATTCGATTTGTCAAACCCTTCTTTCCCCTCGACGTCGACCGGAAAGCTTGTTTTACGTAAGGGCGAATCTACGTGAGTTTGCGAGTGGTTTGAATGCGCCTTGCTCTGGTAGGTCACAGACTGGGGGGAGTTGATGCGTGATACATATTCTTCTGACGCCATATAGCCAATTTGCTCATTGGGCAGTCCAGCAACGTTTGCAGATGTTCCTGCATAAACCATGTCAGTCATTTAAACACACCAACTACTAGGTCAGTCAGACTTACCAAAACCTGCACCCCTGCTTGCGGTCTGTCTGACTATCTTGTTGAGGTCGTCACTACTGAGGGCCCATTCGCCCCTGGAACCACCAATGCCTGGACCGTAGAGGCCATTCTCTTCCCGCACCAGCGCATCAGGATGCTTGTCATACCAGGCCTTCTCGAAGCTATCAGTGTGCGGTACACCGTGTCCATGCAGTCCGTAACTTCCCGGAGGTCCATGGAAAACCTCCTTGCCACTACGAGTGCGGTCATGATGTTTACCGGGCTTTTGCCGACCATCATTGTGAAAGCCGATCCCAGATGGGAAAGTCTGTGAGTATGGCGAAGGTGACGGGGCTTGGACGTCTCCGGCATCAGGGTGCATTGGTACCCTTTGACCGATTTCAGGAATTCCATGGTCGCTATCACCAGCTTGGGAACCCGGGCGTTCAGTAGACGCTGAAGACTCGGTCCTATTGAAACTTGTACTCGATTTTAGAGGACGAGATTGAGGGTTTTTGTCGTCATTGGATAGCGGGGTGGAAGCCTTTCCGAAGCCAATTGCAGCTGCTTGGTTCGAATCTGTGCGGGTCACAGCCGAAACCCTCGCCTTTGCGTTTGAGCTGGAGAACGAGGGCCTTGGCGCATGTAAAGGCAAATCGCTACCAACGTTTCTTGTTTGTTCCGGCTGTTTCTCGCCATTTCCTTGGTCAGGGGTCGAGTCTTCTGCTTCATAGAAGTCAATGTCCGCGTACTCGCTTCCCTCTTGCCCAATTGACGGTAAAGACACGCTGGGCGGGCGCCGGGGTAGATCGAGGGTCGAGCCAGACTCATTGTTGTTAGCGTACAAGCTCCCGCTCTTGTTGCCCAAATTCATACTGAGAGGTACGTCATTGAGAGGCGATCTCGGGAAGCTGTCTCGGTTTGGAGACCTGGACTGATCTGCAGCTCGACGTCCGGGCCTTGGAGGAATCTTTGGGACGTCCATACCGGTTGGTGCGGTAGGCTGCTGCTGCTGCGAGCGAGAGGGGCGAGGAGGAATTTGAGGTGTCGACATGTTGTTGGTTGAGCTCGCCTGGTATTTGGCACTATTGTAGGCTGTGACTGAAATGTGTCAGTTTTAGGGATATTGAACGTGGAGGATCCAATGTGAAGCGCCTGTGGGCGAAGGACATGGATCTTGTGCTATTGGGGCTTGTCATGATTGCTCAAGAGAACATGTAGGAAGACGAAGCCATTCAATGTTTGCAAAATGTGTCCAAAGCACATGATGATTGATACGGCCATAACAGTGAAGCTCTCTCGTTGGATTCCCAGCATCACATCCCGCATGCATCAACAAGAAAGTAAGCTCCACTTACAGTTCAAGTACTCAGAAAGCAATCAATTGAGAATGTATAAACTTCGAAACTGCGTAGAGTGTTGTCGAACTTCCATTTACTTAGTTGTGTTGTGTATGAGCGGTGGGGGATCTCGAGGGACTTAAAGATCAAGTTACAGGTACTGTGACGACCAAACCTTGAGGCGCTAATGACTAGGCCCAAGCTTCCAGCTACAGTAACGCCAAACGGTATAAGTCATGGGGAGTCTCCAAGAACCTTTAGACCGCGCCATCTTTTCCAGGTTACTACAGTATGATGTTCCGTACTGTACGGATGTATACTGACTTGCCATACTCTAAGGGGTCACTACCGCCTTCGTTGAACACCAAAACTTGGTTTATGTTCCTATGTACAGGTAGTTCCCCACATTCTGTCCGCCGATCCGTGGCGTGATCGTTGTGGCGTATGCACGAGGTGCCTTTTCTCCTCACGTGGAGGATCACGCTTGGACGAGGTAAGGCAGTCGGCGAACGATCAATAATGGTCATCACCACTGAACCAGCTCTTTTGAAAGCCGATTTGAATGCTCTTTTACACACTATTGCTGGATCTCCTCCGTGAACAAGCGCAGGACGAATCCCAACTCCATGATCCCAATTCATAGCTGAAATAGAGAAAGAACCCCTATAGTTACAGATGCCCTGCTGCAACCCTGGTATTCGTCATCAAACACGCAAAATGACTTCTCCCCAATAGAACAGTGTGCTGAGCAGCCGCGCAGTAACAATGTAATTTGTGGCCAACGCCTTTCCCTCGTTCTTCAATCTCAAGAGGAACTTTAAACAATCATCTGCGCAACACCCTGTCCACCCAGTGTTTTGCTACCCACAAACCCCTGTCCCTTGAATCCAGCGATTGCGTAGCACAGCGCCGTCAACATCAGTACGACGGCGGCGGCGACTAAGCTTGTCGAGTAAATGATTAGGCTAAGCCATTGAACAAGGCTCATGACACCGTAGATGCCAGCACGCATGTAATTTGTCGTAAATCGCCGGATGAACTCGTCGAATGTGCTGGACGTAGGGCAGATACGGAGGAGAAGTGGTACTTCAACGAAGATGAGAATGAGACCGGAAACGCTGCGAAGAAATTAGCAACTGCAATTACAACGCTGCTTAAAGTGGCAAAGCAGTCCTCACAGGCAAATGATGCTGAAGATGATAATAAGGGAGACGTGGAGCAGGTTCGAGATCCCAAGAGCAATGCATAGTAATATGCACAATACACCCATCCTGTGGATCCGCCAGAGTCAGCCAATACCCATAGACGGTGTCTTCGCAGCTTTTCCGACTCAAATGTCTCTAACACGTCAAGAAGGCCATTTTCCTGAGCCACTTCGGTCTTCATGTTAAATCATCGCCCAGCAGCTGCTCGGGCTCAAAATAGCTCCCTCAGCCCCCAGCCTACCCTTCACCCTACCTATTCCTTAGAGCTTCTCCCTAGGCTCCTTGAATCCCTTGCAGAGCCTAACGCTGAAGGAGCTATGCTGGCAGTTGAAGTGTGTACTAACCATTGCCCATATATGCCTAAGACGCGCGCCTGTTAGTTTTATTCTCTGTGTCTGTACTCCAGAATTGACTCACTGAAGTTGCGCGACTTGAACTCCTCAGCCAGCGTCATCGTAACACTTCGTGCCGATGTGGTTCCAGTCAACAGGTCCTAGAGCTTGTGGTCCGAGTGTCTGCTTTTGGCTGGAGCTTGTTTTGTTGTTCCTTGGGTCTGAGAGGAGGGCTGTTGATGAGAGGCTGGGCTAAGTATGACAGAGCTCGTAGTATGTGATGAGGTTTGGTTCAGCTCGAGCTGCGGATTGTAGATATTTTGTTTGTCTTTGATGTTGCCTGAATCTTTGTCGTGGCTTCTCGACCAAAAATCAGAGATGTCGCTAGCGCAGGCACGGCAGGGTTCGCAGCTGCGCCTGTCTGAGTTTTGGTCGTCTCACAGTCACAGCACCTATCAAGCGCAATATCTGACTAGGGGTTTCTGTTTCTATTGCTAAACTAGATCCACGGTATTGAACAGATACTGATCGCTGTAGCCTACAGATGTTTAGCAAATCAGGATATCTTCCTCGCCCCTTTTCTCTTCAGCCTCATGCCACGTCATTCCAGGGTGGTAGAACACGCAAGTCAGGAGGCAGGTTTATCAAAGAAGCGTGTCATTGATATCACACTCCAGGCTCCGCTCTGTGAAGACGGGGAGGTATCTCCTTAAATATATGACCACTACAGCGTGCATTGAAACCCATACGCAGTCGCTCAATCTCAAATGCTTATGCTTGAAAACTGGTGAAGCATTAACAAATGACAAGACACCGGCGCATGGTGTACAGAGTATGGTAAAAGGCAGTCGCTTAATACAGCATTTTCCCGTAACATCAATCGTGTAGACACTGTAACTCATTTGAGTGGCTTTAGTCGATATGCACCTTGATCATGTTCGCAAAGTCCCTGTGGTTGATCGTACTGACACCATGAGCACATCTATACCAAACATCCCCGCAGCCATCTGGAATGTTATTATGACATTACTTCAGACGCTCATGATCCGTAAATCAATCGAAAGACATCGTTGAAGACAAAGTAGCTGCCCGCACCATCAGGCATAAGTTGGAAGACCTGGGTATAATTCATTGGCCGCTGCTCCTCGTCGACCTAGAATTCCAAAGCAATCAGCCTTTCTACAATCATGACCATTGGGTCGAGAGTAGCATCTGTGGCTTGATCCTACCAGTAGTGCTCCTGTGACCATGACTAGAATTCCACCACTCTCATTCGAAGGCTGTGCGTCAAGTGTGGAGACCCGATGTACGACCTTTTCAAAATGAAGGGACTAGGTATAGGTAAACAAAAGTATTCGCAAAGTTTACCCCGAAATGTGGCATACTGTAAGTTTCTCAATGATACCCGATACGCCCTGCACCGCAGAGGTCTCAAAGGTGAGCATTGACTGATCGCGCTGGCTCACCATGACAGTCAGCTGGGACACACGATCTAATATCTTTTCTACTCACGTATAGAGCGGCTAATTTTGTCCGATCGTCATCGAAGGTGTTGTAGTAGAATTGGGTAAACTGTTCTGTTCATTGCTCAGCTCGTGCGCTTGCTTTCAAGGTATGAAACTGTCTGGTAGGCTCACGGGCAATAGTCGTGAAGTCTACTTTCCCATGTCAGCGTCTTTTAGTGATCTTTGAAAGGAACCCAGGCTGCCTAGACGCATGGAAGGCCGTAGCATGTGAGGAGTGTACATACCTCCCATCGTTGCAGTGGTCGCAACCCTGGCTTTAAAATATGTACGAGCTCGCTAAGAGGCCTGGGGGACGTTTCCTAAGGTATTGATGCTGTGAGACTGTTCAGGAACTTTGAGGCTTTGGTGGGGTGTGCAGTATGTACTGTAAGTATGCCAAGGCGTAAGGTAGGTAGGGTACCCGTACCGCGGGGAGGTTTTACACCTTACGGTCGGGTGGGATAGCTACATAAGGTACGGCGAACTTTAGAACTCGAAAATGATGATATGCATACAATCCAGCACTGCAACATCTTTTGAATGCTCATCATAGCATGAAGTTATCGAGAAGAACGACTGTACAGATCGCAATGTTTCTGTGAGCAATAAGCATTTCCCTCTACCTCTACTGAAACTTCTTATCGCCTCTTCTTGATGATGACCTCTCCTTCAAACGATAACTTCTGATTTCTGTGAAGTAATATACAAACACAAGCTCAGCAGTCTGAAATACATCGTTACTTCCTTGCCAATAAATCCTAGACTTCTTCTTCAGCTGAGCAAGGCTAATCATGTAAATAGATTAATAGGGCCAGTATGAGAAATATGTGCTCAGCATGACCCTCGCAGACTTGATCGAGAGTTCTCTCTTCGTTTAGGGTCTCAGGCTCTACTATAGAAGCAGCTCATCGCTCAGCTACTGCGTTGTTCGCCTTTTAATCTATTCTGTTAATGTTGAATGACCGAACAGACGTGACCGGATAGCCTGAGGACTAGCACACCTATCCTGATGCTCGTTCTAATTTGTGAAACGTGTTGAAAACGAGAAATTTCGAGCGGGCCACTTGCAACTAATGAAGAACCAAGTAAGGTACCAGCTACCCAGTATACCACTTAGGAGCTCGAAGTCAATGATATTCCTAGCCTTTCAAGATACTAACCCTAACAACACCAGAAGTTCGGTGGATCTAATTGTCAAGGTGATGAGGCAGCCGTTAGGTCGATGAAGCTCTTCGATCAATGCGGCTATGTTCCCAAGTCCGGGAAGCTCGGGTAATCTCCTAGTCCTCATTCAATTAACCCACTGTCTCCAGGAAAATAGTTGCTCGCTGTTTTCGTCTAGGGGACCCGTCACAAGATTTTGGACAACAAGCTATCAACATGTTAGCAGATCTTCTTTTGTCACTAAATTTCTGCGAGACTCACTGCTGCATTTGATTTGACGATCCAATCGTTGCCATTTAACTGTTCGGAGGAGGAAACATTATGGCTGCACAAAAAAGCGTTGAATTTGCTTTTCCATTGATCAAGCTTGTCTGTCTTCCCTAGAATCCGAAGGGCTTCCGTTAAGGACTTCGCACAGCCTCTCAGCAGCATACACCCGGCGACGAAGTCACCAACACTCAGTTTGCCTTCCCGCAGCTCAATAGCACCATCGATGAGCGATTCTGCCTCGTAACCGTTTGGGAAGTTGACCCGCACAATTCCTAGTGCAAAGCAACGTGCTTGGATTGCCGCCAGAACGATGAGCCTATGTCTTTCTGCTTTCCACTCATATGTCCTACCGAGCACGTCGGAAAGTTTATCTCTCACATCCTTGTCTTCGAATTCAATATTCGATGGATCACTTGGATCTCTTGTCTCTATGGTAACAGGCCTGTCCGTTTCCCGGAAGAAGTTTGTTTCGTCAACAAGCCACCAGCTAAGCTGTTCCTCCCCTGCGACTGGGCCGACGCCGTATTCACCTTCTATTGAGCTCGGGAATTTATCCACGGCAGTAGCGTACACGCGTACGAGGAAATCAATCGAGTTCGGGCGAGCGGATGCGAACTCGTGGAGTGCGAGAAGCGTGCTCAAAATATACTGTCCCGGATCCTTCGACTTCGTCGTCGATTCACATAGAGCTGCAGAGGCGGCGTTGATATTGGGCCGCCCATCCTGAGTCCAGTACTCCGAGAAGATTGCAAGTACCTCGCCAACACCGGACGCGGACGTATCCATTCGAGATGACAGCTAGAATATCTTGAGAGGCTAAGAAACTAGCTCTGATATTGCTGTCTTCGGTTTGCAACAGAGCTAGAGCGTTAGAGTGTGAGGTTTGGCTGTGTTCACAGTATTAAATGCAGGGTTCTAACGGCACAGCAAAACACTTTAACTGTTGAAGCTAAACGAGGTCGGAGCCAGCCCCGGGGAGCCCCGCTTCGAAACGCACAAAAACAGCAAAAACAGCTTGGACAAGTGAAACGTATCCCGACGAATCATATGCGACATGCATGCAATTCACGAGTGCGTGATAATCTTCGATCGAGTGATTCCCATACCAGAGAAAGATCTCCTGTCCTTGTAACAGTCGCGTTTACAGTTCTCGTTCGCGTCATTGGCTTGGCTACCGGAATACGCACAACCTTCCATACTCGTGCAAGCCCAGTCCGACTTGCCGTTCTAGGTTTACGCCAACTTTCCCAGGACTCGCCGCTTACTACCAAGGGCGCGAGCGGATAGTCCGAGCCTTTCCAACACGCAGCAACGGCTATGATGACCAAGACTGTGTTTCGCCCAGCCGGGCCACCTAATCAAAACCTTGCCAATTTCCATTTTTTTCCTGGAGGTGAGGTGGATCTGGATATGAATCCATTCAAAGCAAGCCTCGAGCTTAGGATCCGCCTAGGCTTCTGTTTGTCGTTTGCAGTATGATTTGCATATTCTTTCAATGTTTGCGTTCGAAACTAGTGACTCGTCTGCTTTGTGAAGATGGATTCGTAATTGAAATCTGGACACGAGGCCTGATCTTAACCTAGGATGTGCCAAGATCGAGTCGAGATATCCGTTTGCTTACCGTTCGTTGGACCTTAAATATGACCCAATCCGGACTGCGGCGGACGCTTCGCCGATATGTCCTTCAGTATTAACACTTATCGAAAGAGCCGCGTCGCTGTCCGTTCGGAGCATGTATTATTCCAAAATGCTCAAGATTGTGTCATTGATAGGATCTACAGTATCTGCCCGTATTTATCACGCCATATGGTGCGGTATGTTCAATTTCGACTGATACTGGGTTGCTGTCTTGGTGTCGTGGTCCTGTCAACGAACCTGCCGCTAATAACGGTGAGAAATTGTAGAGCAGGAACCATTGCAAGGATAAGCAGTCGCCCGAGATTCAGCGCGCTTTGCTGTTACTCCACATTAGGCCTGCTAGGCCTGCTAGCTATCTGTATGCTTCCCTCATCGACGTACAAAAGCCGAGGCGGGTGGCACAGCGTCGATCGCGTCGTGGTCGCGTCGTACTCATATCAGCGCTTGATCTGAACGATCTACCGTTTCCCTCGGCTATCCTGTATACTGACCTCTCATCACATTTCATGGTGTTCAGCAGAAATCCATGGCATTTGCAGACGACAAGCCGAACTTGCACCGACAAATCGTACAAGTTTTGTCATCATAGGACCCCGTAATGAGTGCAGGGATTTTACGAGGTCTGGCTCCCATTCAGCTGAGGTTGTCTTTCGAGCCTGTCAGGCCATCACGTGAAGGTCACACTAAAAGCGGATCAGCTGTTGTGTAACCCTAATCGAAAATTGACAAGATCTCCTGACTGAATACGATTCAAACCTTGCAAGGTCGCTGTGAAGCTACCGCTTTCATATCCTCAGCGCCGCTGTCATATCTAATTATCCGTCTTGCTCTATTCACGCATATTGTTGTGTGTAGTGAAGTAAGGGAACTTTCTGTGGTGGCATTAAGGTTCTCGTATGCAAGAACTTAATGTAAACCCGTGGGGAATGTAGATTCTCTTGATTGGAAGGTGGCAAGCTGACGTTATAAACACGCCATGCAATCGAACCAGGCAAAGCATGCGCAGAACGCCTTGCTTACGGTCACAGCCTCAGGAGTGCCGTAATCATTGTCAGCTCTAAGATCCTTCGGCCATGTCGAAGTATAAAGGCGTGCCATTTCTACTTAACATCTTCTACAACATTTCTTAAGTACCCAATCATTAAGTCATCTACACTTTGCAAACAGCAAACATGAAGCCTACAGCCGTTTGGATGGCTGCCATCACTCTTGCGGCAAAGGTGTAAGTGTCTGGACAGTCTCGTTTGGACGTTTCAATTATGTTTTGAGAACTAATCTTCGATCCACAGCATTGCCCAGGGTTCCATCAGCTCATGTACGACAACTCTGACAAAGGTTGCTCAATTCAACCTAGATCCAACGACAACGGTCTATCTCAGCACTGAGACAGAGACATCGAGCGTCGACTGTGGAGGGTGTGTCCTTGCAGTTACTACCAGAGACTTTGGCCCTGGTCCCGTATGTCTTGCTTTCCGAGGTTGAATCTTTTGGATCCCGTACCTCCTCGCATTTGTGTTCTCGAAACCTTCAGCTATAATTCAATGCTGTCGTCTGCCATGATATAGTGTGCCCAATACTGACCTGATCTATCTCAGGTTCGAAAGATCACTGCTACCGCCACAGATCCAGTTACCACCACAACTGAAACAGCTTGCTCAGCAACTGGGTATTAGAAGATTAGATCAGGAAAGAGAGATATTTATGGGCGAGAATGAATGCTGGTCTTCTGTTAGTTGACAACAAGCTGGCGAGTTACAACAGCGACTATCCAAAGTTTCCATGACTCTTTTCGAGTGAAAGGGCCCTGAACACCAAATTGATCAGTAAAATGCTAACCCCAGTGCTCGCAGAGTCTGTGGTATTGGTGTTCGTTCAGCTATAAAGATGTAGAGAAATTAGGGCATTATATGTCTTTTGAGATAATACGGTACTGCTCTAGGCTCGTTTTCTGTATATAAATTTCCGTAGAAGGCCAATCCCAGAGTGACAACACCTATCTACATAATGTAAGTACCCGTGCACGTGCCGTGATACCTTAAGACACGTGACTGGTCGTTGGCCCAGCCCTACAGTCTAAGCGAGCCATCCCACGAATGAAAACCTAAGAATTCCTCAGCGCCATGAAATCTATGCAAACATTTAGAACTGCTCTGAAACCAGCTTGACAAGATGAAGGCAAATCCACTGTTATCTTGTCATGTACCTGGACGGAAATATCGGCAAGAGAAACTGCCACCTTTGCTGTAGCCCGGTATCCAAACCCCTCCTTCAGAGCTTGAATAATCGTAGCACATCACAGAATCGGATTTGGACCGCAGAACATGCTAGCTATGACACGCCTTCGTATCCTCGATACCATTTACCTCCGAGGTTTCCAACTCTCCGCCGTCATCGGCCCCGATGCATGGAATCGCCCAGGCAAACCCCAGCCCATTACGCTGTTCATCCAGCTACAACTAGATACATCCAGCGCTAGTACCTCGGACGACATCACACATACCTTTAGCTACGGCCACATATGCAAAGATGTCACTGCAAAGCTGGATGGGAAGGTCTTCCCTGGGTTGAATGACTTGGTAGTTGGCATTGCAGATCTCGCAAAGAATTGGCCTGGGGAGATCTTGAAGGTACAGGCAGTGGCACCGAAGGGACTGTTGAGGGTTGATGAGGGCTACGCGAGAGAGGTTCTGTTACGGAGAGTGGAGGTTATAGACAAAGGCTTTGGGCATCTACAATGGCGTGTGGATACCCTCGGGTGGTTCATCAAAGGCTTGAAGCTCGCCTGCATCATAGGCGTTAATCCTCATGAGCGTCTTGAGAAACAGAATGTCTGCATTGATCTTAAGCTACCAGGAGAGACTGAGCGCCCAGACGTTGATTTTTACAAAGGTGGTTTCGACAACTGGCGGAATCTTGTGAAGCGGGTTTGTGAGGTAAGTCATTCGGAGTATGTTACGCAAACGTGACTTTGTACTCATTAAAACTTAGGTCGTTGAAGCTTCTTCTTTCGAAACCTTGGAGGCATTGGCAGGACTAATCTCCTATACATGCCTCAACGAATTTGCAATCCACCAAATTACTGTTTCTGTCGAGAAACCTAGTGCTCTCACTTTCGTCGCCGGAGCTGGAGTGGAAATTACTCGGGGTAAAGAATCCGTCGCTACCCCAACGGCATTTGATGTTGCACCCCTTATGGGTGGAAAAAAGCCTGAGAAAAGAAAGGCTCCTGGAATTCATACCGAGGAATGGATGTTGAACCGCTGACTCCGCCGATACGGACTCTGTTACTTCGTCTCGATCGCCGAACAATTAACCCTGCGCTTATATCTGTTCACATGGATGCCTATAATCGAACGCATTCAATCAGTTATCAATCCTCACTACACCAAGGACGATGATATAGTTGACACGCCGCCAACGACATCTCTGGCCAGCCAGATCTTGTGGTAACCGGGCTCTGAAAAACGCATCACATGCGGCAGCTACTTCTCATGTCTTAAGAACTGGACAGTGGCAGACGGCAAATGGCAGACGCATATCATGAACAGGACCACATTAGAGTTGCGCTTGCTGTGTCTGCATCGAGTTACTAGGGAAACAAGAAACAGAAGAGTATCGAGAGGATAGACTATGCCTGTCATGACGGCAAGACAAAAGACTTTTTGAACGGAAAAAGAGCTGGAAGACTGTTTTGCATATCTACGAAATTTCCGTACTTGCTACAGATGTGAAATCCCCGAGTGGCAATTTTAAACGATATAAACATGCGGTTTGTGAGATTTTATGATTATAGAAATACAGAGCCGCGGTGGTTTCTGGAGAAAATGGGTTAGAGATCAGGCGTTTTCCGATAACCTAGGTCACATTTCATTGGCATGCCCAGGACATCTATTCAAAATTACTATACCCCATATGCCACTCCATCAATTGCCAAAAATTTCTCACACAGCCGTACGATTTACATGAGTCGCCATTGGCAGGACAAAACATCAAGAATCCTCTATCTATATATATCTAGACCACAACAAGCCCAACCAAATTCATTACCACCGTGAAGCAATATCTGCTCTCAGGCCAGTAGGGCCATATCGCTGATATGACAGAGGACCGTGATGGTGGTTCTCCTGCCGGGAAAGCTAGGGTGGTGGCGGTGGTGGTGGTGAGGGTGGTGCGAGGTGTTTCTGTATTATGTGCCTGACGAAATGGGTTCTGGAATCTGGTTAGTGTTCTACATCGGGAGACTATTGTGCCCAAATCGCGCTCATACACAAGATTTGGAATGGTGGAGCGTGACCGGATTGGACCCAAGCCGGTTGGTTAGGCAGTGTAGGACTCTCGCGCTTTGATTTCTTTGCCGTTCGTTTCTGCGAGGTATGTATGTTTGCAGTAACGAACCATGATACCTGTATGCGTTCAATCCTTCAGTTTTCGAATTGGGATTAACCTTGCAAACTTTACGCGAGAGCCTGAGATTGTTTTCATGATGATTGTTGTCGTTGGACGCATACAAATGTAACTCTTTACTTTCTTTAAACCCTCATTCTGATTCACCCTCACCCCTTCTTTCTTCGACCCCCTTTCCCTTTCCCCATCATTATTCCTCCAACAAACCCACCCCAACATCAACATCAAACATCAAGCAACAACGCTCGAAAACCCCAAGACCCCAAGACCACCATCCTCGACAAAGAAGATCGATATACTTTCAGTGTTTTCTTGCGAGCCGCAACAACGTCGTCAATAAAAGAAATATATCCTGAGAATGAGAATGAGATAAAGATAACACTTTCTTTGTAAAAATCAACAAAAATCCCAAGATCTCCCATGCAAATCGATTGCTAAGATTGGTTGGGGAAAAAGTCGATTATTTTACTGGAAAATAAAAAATATCGTTGTGGAATGCGTTGAATGCGTTGGATTGATGGGGGAGGGAGGTTAGCAGATGTGCAGATAGGGCTTTGCGGCCTTCTTCCACCCCTCCTCCAGGTCATGTCTATCACCCTTTCATGCCCTCACTCCATTTCTATCCGCAACACCCCCCTGTCCACCCCTCACAACTCATACCAGTATATACTCCAACAAACTTGCAAACTTTCGATACTGCGAGACTGATTCCACAGAATGTCGGCCGAGAGATCCATTGCATTGTTGCAGTAGGGATATTCTGTGACAGCGCATTGGTTCGCTGTTGGGGTTTGATGGGTTTTTGGATGGACGAGAGGTGGTTGAAGAGGGAGAGGGGTGTGGTTGAGGAGGAGAAGGCGGTGCTTTATTGGGGGCATCGATGTTGAGGTTACTTGGGTCTTACGGGGAGGGGGGTATGGTAGGGTGGAGTTGAGGTGGGTTGAGTCAGTGTTGGGGAATTCTTGAAGACGGGGTTTTTGGATTGTATGGCGAGGTTGCGACCGTAAGTCCGTCTTTCATTTGGTTAGCGTTATGAGAGTACTGTAGGTGCGTCGAATCAAAACACGGAATTGGACACTTCGTTGACAAGTTTTCCCTTGCCTGCTTTTTCCCTTGACTTGCTTTGATGGGGCCTGATGGAGCTGGAGGGTTGCGAAACGGGAATTTGGGCCATGGTGACTGTGTCGTTTGTTTGAAAGGTTTATGTTGTTCTAGTAAAGAAAATGTCGAAGGAGATGGAGGTCTGGGAGCATTTTCGTTGGTCGCTATTACATGCAGAGACGACTCCAGTCGAGACTTCGAAAGGAGCGCTTCACTGAATTGTTGGGTTTGGGTTTGGCCTTGTTGACCAGGGTGAAAGCAGGTGCTCCGCTTTGTTTTTGAAATAATATCAATTGGCATAAAAGTACGCGTATGTTGCTCAGTGTGATATTCAATCTTGAGTCCAACTGATTTGGAGCCATGATAGCACTGGAGACTTCGGATGATGACAACCGGATTGTCCATAATAAACAGACCCCGTCATGTCAGCGTTAGAAGGAAGTATTGGGAAAACGTCAACTGAGTCAGGGCAATATTACAGGAATTGATATTTGGGCGCAGGGTCGATATGCTTGAGTCGTCAGCATTGTCAGCATTGGGTGGGTTCGGAACATTTTCCTTTGGTTGGGATGACCCACCAACTGCTCGCTCGCGTCGATCTAGCATCAAGAAACTCGTTACAGAGATATCGCTGGCATTTCCATCCACAGTCACCCTAGGTCTTCAGTTATCCAGACAAGAAAAGCGAGATTTCAGTAATTCTTATCATGAAAGCAACGTTACCAGAATTTGGGAGGTGCGGAAGATAATTGAGTCCGCTCAAGTTATGATACAGATTGCTTCGATTAATCGTATAAGTAGAACGCGAGCAGCAAGAGCTTAGCCTAGCCGCGATCATAGTGACACTAGATTAATCTCCACTATCTGGGACATGGAGTCTTTAGAATGTTGGAGAAAAGAACCGAGGACACCATGCTCATTCGCCATGCTCCGGTCATTTCCAAGGTTCAGTCGAGAAGTCGAAAGCGACATTATTGATCTCGAAAAGGAGGAAGAATGTGTTGCAATGGTTGGAGCCGAGTTGCGCGGGTTCAAAACTCTGTCAAAGAAATGACTTAGAGGCGTTGATACACCACCATTGCAAATCTTGCATCATAGTCCTAGAAAGGGTCAAAAAATAAGAGGATAGGTTTCTTCGTGGTTAAAACATCTGGACATTCGAGCAGCGGCGTTCTCAATGTCTCTCAGAGACACCCAGTGAAACGACGATGTTGTATCAATGAGATTCTTGGTTTCTTCTTTGATGACGCAGCGACAGTAGAGATGCCATCACTCGAACGCGTGTGCCAGTAGTCGTGAGTTCCGTACTTCAACCGTGGTGATAATCGCCGACCGAAGCCTTCAGTGACCGCCCCCAGATGCTTAATCGCACCACACCTCAGGCCAACAATCAGCCTACTCAGGGCACGTGAAACAGCTAGAAACCCCACCACATATTCCGTACCTATGATCAACCTCTTGATCGTTTCGTCTTGGACACTCGCAGGCAGAGTGAGAAGCCTGGTGCACATGCGGAATTTGTAATGCAGATTTTGTGTCATCTCGGTGAGAGTTGCTTAGAATGCTGAAAATAACCATGTGAGCCTCAATGGTACCTGCAGGCTGCAGCAGGACGTCGTGATCGGACATTGCCTTAATCTGCAGGGAATGCTCCACCGTTTTCTCGCTGGGGAGTTTCAACAACCCTGGGTGTTTTCTGATGTTGCAGATAAGACTTGCCCTACTACCCTGCACTGGGTGCGAAAGGTAGATTGTTTCCATTATGAATTGCGACTCAGATTGTTCACGTTTGGGTCGAGTTTCCTCAGCCGCAACAGAATTGCACATATTTGCACTCGGTGAATATGACCTCAAAGATAATAAAATCGAATCGTCAAGACGTTAAACGATGGCGTACCCGCAATGGCTAGATTTCTGGAAACTGCGTCTTAGCGACTGCGTTTGATCGTCCCCGAGTCTTCAGCTGGCCTCATAGCCCAAACATCCCGACGGAGGCACAGGAATAAGCAGACCCACATGCAGGGTCTATGGCCAACCACGACTGACATCACAATCAGCGAGCAGAACTGAAATCTCAGCTTGATTCGGTTCGAGTAACGTCCACGCGTCCAATCAGGCAAGATGCGTAACCATTTTGTTTCCTCAGCATGTCTCCGGTGTACATATGTACAGCTCTATTAAATAGAGCCTCTACCCTTTCATCACTTGATACCCTTCACTTGTCAATTCACTAAATTTCCAACCATATTCTTTCCTCCAAACTGTATTTTTGATCCCCTCGGCCGCATTTGATATCCAGCCATTTTTTCATCATGAAGTTCCAGAGCCTCTTCGCTCTCGCTGCCCTCGGGTCTGGTACCCTCGCCTTCCCAGCCTGGCCTCACTACTTTTCGAAAGGGGACAACGGCTCTATGCTGCCACCCTACCCTAAGTCGACCCAAAGCTGGATTCCGACTGGGGTCGTTCCATCCGGCGTCTTCCCCACAGGTGTCTTCCCAACAGGCATCTTCCCTACAGGCGCCTTCCCCCCTGGTGGCTTCTCAACAGGATCCCCAAAATACACAGGTCCCCACGGGACAGGTCACCATAAATCGGTATACCCAACAGACAAACCCATCCTCCCTCGCCATAAGTCGCATTCATTCACCGGCGGTTTCCCCATGCCGACAGGATCCCTCCCACCAATGCCGTCCGATGACCCTATCCTAAGCTCTCTCAAGATAGAGCACGAATCATACAAGGGGCCGCACCCGACAGGAGGGCCATTTATCGCCAAACGTGGCGCATCTGCTCCTTTCCCGTCCGAACCGAACTCGGGAGAGAAAACAGATGATTGCTCCTCTGAGAAACACGCACACAAGACTGGACACAAGACCGGGGCGCACCCTCGCCCCACGGGTGTCAAGCCCAGTGGCGCCGTAGGGTATCCCAAGAACACGAAACAATACTGATCTTTTTGATGCATTTGGTTGAACTCTGCTGGTTCTGATGGAGACTGTATTTAGCGGATAAATTTGGTGTGTAGGCTCCGGCTGGATGGCTGCTTTCTGTCGCATTACGATTAGACTAGACGGGCTTTCTTGAGCAATAAACCCGATCGTCCCTGGCTTTCCAACTTCTGAAGACTATGTGGAAAGTGTTACGTTGTGTGCTATCAGGGTGTTTCCTTTGAGCGTAGCGTAGTGACAAGGTTGCCCGATCTCTGAATACATAGCCTCGAATTCCATAGGTGAAACTATTCGGATCCATTAATGGGCGTTTTAGAGTGGTTACCCCTGTCGCCGACGTGTCGATATCTTTATTCCACGAGAAGGTCGAGGTTATAATCCGACCCATGATACGCTAGGTAGTGATGCTACTTTGATCCAGCCTGACTCATCTTCACAAGCACTCACAAAAGACAGATTAGATATTAAGTTGCTTCTACTTCTTCGTCTTTGTTACTGCGCCCTTGCCAAAGAAGTCGCTCATCTTTTTCATACCGGTAACGTTAACCTTCTTGAGATCTCTCAAACCCCTTGATTCTCCAGCTTTCTTCCTCTTTTCCTCCTCCTCTTTCCTCCTTTTTTTCTCTGCTCGTGTTTCTGCTGCTTCATCGTCGTTCATGCTTCTTTTGCGGCTGAAATCTGATAGAGATCGGGAGGCTAGCACTTCGGTACGCATCTTAGCGATATGTGCAAGGTGTTCCTCCAGAGTTTTGAAGCTAATGGGACTTGACACCGAGCAAAGTTGATCATTCAAAATGGACCCAAGGGAGGAGGGGATATATGCAGATATTATATAGGATAAAGCGGTACGTATTCGTAGAAGATGCTTGATGTCGTTAGACACTGTCGTGACACTATCCTCATCCGGGGCTGTAATTTCTGTCTGTGCCGAGGAGTTCGATGCGGTCGATTGAGAGGTAGTAGTACTCAATTGCGACTTTGTAGCTTCCGATGGTATAGGAGTGAGTACAGCCGCCTCGTCCTGAGATGCGCCTACAGCATCAGACGACGAGCTCTGTTCCCGTCTAAGTCCCATGACTGGCGTCTCCAGAGCCTTGCGTATGTATCTTTCTTCCATGCTCTTCGGTAAACCCAGGGCCACCATCGCCTTAGCCTTAATGAGGAGCTCCTTCAACAACTTCTCAGTGTTGAGGCGATACATGCTCTCATCTCCGGCTTCAACCATATCACACACTTTATCCAGCCTTTCTTCTAGTAAACCCCTTGTACGTTCGTGGTTGGACATGTGCCTAAATTGTTTGGAGGTGTCGCAAACATCATCAAATATGTCATCAATCGAAAGAAATAGCCTTTTCGACTGTAGTGAAGGAAGTAGTACGAACAACGGATCAATGGGAGTTGCGACGAGTAGTTCTGGAGTTTTGACAACATAGCCTTCAGACACCGGTGTAAATTCTCGAACTCCACCATCGGCTGCAGACACTATCTCATTGCCTTCTCCTTTGAGCGCAGAGGAACATTCGTAGGGTTCTATGGCTTTTCCACCAGCTAAAGCCTTTGTAGAGATGCCTGATCGACTGTGTCGTTCAATGAGCCAGCTGTGACAGGCAGACTTGGGTGTTGCAACTCTAGTGAACTCGGAAATACCCTTATCAGGGCATAAGTAGTATCGACTTGGTTTTTCTGTTCGAGGATGTGTCAATGTACATATTCGAGCGTTAGAAGAAGTGCCTTTCGGTAGTATTAGCAATTTCAAGGGCTTGTAAGCCTGTAATCCGCTAGCCATTGTAGGTCCGCCTTCTTTAAAGGAAGGTATGTTTGATCGAGTTCTCATGTCTGTATAGAATCTAGAGGCAGACCAACATCCAAAGAACGAATGTATGGTTTGGGATATGCAGCGACTTGAGTGACGCGACCTGGGCGACGTGGCAGCCGCCGGGGCTACCGCTTTGGCGAGCGGCTACCCCAGAAGGCCATCCAAAGTTGCGGGGCATTTCTCGGCCATTCTTCTGTCAAGCACAATGTCTATTCACGATTTCCAAGATTACCAACGTCGCTCTCGAAGCCCAAGAGACCACTTTAATTCACCGGGTTCAATAAATCGCCAACGGTCGGGCTCTCCCCAATCCCATCACCATCACAGCTCCTTCCACAAGCACAAACGCCCTAAGCAGTCCTATCCTGTGGTCCTCCCACTCAACGCTTCGCCACTCAGCAAGCATGACTTCGAAACGTACAAGCCGATGTTTGGGCTGTATCTTGATATACAGAAGCAGCTTGTTCTGGAAGAGCTACCAGCCGATGCGGTGAGAGGCAGGTGGAAGAGCTTTGTTGGTAAATGGTATGTTAGAATCACTGATTTCACTTATCACACCGTAATTTCGCGCCATTATGATCGAGTCTATAAAACGCAATCAACTAATATTGTAAGGAATCGTGGAGAACTAGCTGAAGGATGGTACGATCCAACAACACTACAAAAAGCGCAAGCATCTGCTGCATCAACCTCGAATACCGACAGCGTAAAGGGTATGCGAAGACCATCGCCAGAGTATAATAAAGAAAATGAAAGCAGTGGTGACGATGGCCCTGGCCCAGCGCTTCCTAACCGCGACAAGACAAACCATAAGGGGAACAAGAGGTCCGGGCCTGCTATACCTAATCATCAAGACTTAGAGCTTCAGCGAGGTAAGAGCCAGAAGCCCTCATAATTGCTTTCTGTCATGTGTGGCAAACTGGCGTAGTCACTACCCAACGTTCGAATTGCTGATGTTTATGCGCAGAGCTTGAAGCTGAAGACTCACTCGACCACCGCGAACAACTCCGCCAATACCGTCTCCTTGACCGCAAGCATCAGAAAGAGCAGCTTGACGAAATTGCTCCACGCGCCGAAGCTGGCTCCAAAGACCGCATGCTCGAGAAGAAGCGCGAAAAAGCCGACAACAATCGAATGTTTGCGTCTGCAAAGACCGAGGCTGGGGGCGTTGCAGATGTCCCTGATGCAGATTTGCTCGGAGATGAGGATGGAGGGGTTGAAGGGTTCAAGAAGAAGAAACAAGAGATGGAGCGCAAGAAGAATGATCGGGAGATTAGGAGGGAGGAAATCCTGAGGGCAAGACAGGAAGAGAGGGAGGAGAGGATTCGGGAATATAAGGCTAAGGAGGACAAGACAATGGCCGGGTTGGTTGCACTGGCGAAGGCAAGATTCGGGTGATTTTCGGAAGGAAATCCATCGAGGCGTGTTTCACTGGGTTGGTTAGATCGTACATCATGTAACCCATTGGTCATACAACCCAAATCGATATCATTCTTCGACCTTGCAGTGAACAGCCCCATGAATTTTAATTGATCTAGTGAGAACGATGCATGAGATGAGAGCCTTGGCTAGGGCGTACGACACCGTCAACAGCAAATGCGTCAACATCGCTGCTTCACAGCCTCTTGCAACAGGATATCTTTATAACGCGCCGGGGCCTGTAGAGAGCTGATTCATCTTTGGATCTCGATTCACAGAAACACCGGCATTTCCATCATGTCAAGGTAGAGAGAGTCACCCTACTGCTCCATCCCGGGGCCTCTTTAGGGCATCAAGCTGCTTTAGGTCTGAGCTACATTAGTCTCGAGAAAGAAGGCTTCTGCTTTGGTGATTGATGGTTTCGTTGAAGTTGAGTATAGACGAATGGAATTTTCCACAATACAGTAAGGTAAGGCAAGAACCAGCGCCCTTGTGAAGAAGAAATGAAGTCCAGATGTTTGCGACAATTAGCCAGACCGAGAAATAAGAGATAAAGCGGCATGTTTTGCTTCTAGCGTCAAACTCAGCGTGTGCTCTATGCCTGCAAGCGGTGGACTGTGAGTGGTTAACCTTGCCCCTTTTCAAAGAACGACAAGGGGCGAAGCGCAGAGTCGGGCTCGGCATCGCAGGGCGTAGTGGCGCTAGATGCGCGGTTTTGAGTCGCTAGCCCTGATTCATCGTAGCCCGGCGATGAATGTTAAACCAGCGGGTTACAGCCTTGAATGCGGGCGCGAGTATATAAAGACCGCGATTCCCACGCCGGATTTTCGAATATTTGCTCGCTTAGAAGTTGTGTTGTTTGACGTCTGCCTCCCACCGTCATCCACCTCCTCTTCAACCCTACCACAGTAACCCACAGTTCAGATAGAATTTGTGTCGTCTGTACAACCTGTTACCTTTTCTAATTTAATACAATTGAAAGGCACATTACTCAGTGTACTTTCCACTCTCTTACGGGTTTAGTGCTGTCCACCTTCCGATTTGATTTAGCGGCTCACCTCACCGGCTCACGTTTCTGAACTAACAACATAACCCAACACAACCTCAACCACAACATACACATTGAGGCGCGTCAACACAGCTTCTCGGGTTTGTGTCGCTTATGATATAAATCACTGGAAAGTTCTGGAAAGTGTCGGGCAGCGGCTGTAGGGGAGACATTTGCTTGTTCATCTCCCACATACGGTACGAACCCACCTCGGTCGATTTCCATCGTCGAACCTTGCATCCTCCTCACCTTTGCGATCATCAAGCCTCGATCTCGTTATCGAACTTGGATCCATACCAAGATCAAGGAGCCCATTCGCAGTTCTAACCTTTGCCACTGCAGACTGCCGGCTTTCACAATACACTCTATCTTATCTTATTCGTGACACTCGGATCAAGATGGATAGTCTTACAACTCACCCGTCCACTGCACAACAGGCTTCGGCCTTCACCTCGCCTGCCTCCCTGTCATTCCCTGGTGGAGCTGGTGACTTGACGCCACCTTCTGAAAAAGATGGTAACACCCAGGCGAACGGTATTTCTGGTCCGACAAATGGCGCGAGCGCGTACACCAACGGGCAGCAGCAACAACAAGGAGGGAATGCCGCAACCGTGGGCAACGGGGTGACTCCCACAACTCCTGCTGCGACCCCCGGTGCTGGACAGGGTGTGAGTGGGATTGTACCAACCTTGCAGTGAGTATAGCCTCTGTGCCTCTTTGAGTTCAATGAGGGCTTAACGGCGTTCTTCTAAAGAAACATCGTCGCAACGGTCAACCTTGACTGCCGTCTGGACCTCAAGACGATTGCGCTACATGCTAGAAACGCTGAATACAATCCCAAGGTACTGCTGACTACAATGCTATAGCTTCAACATCGTGTGCTAAACAATTCTAGCGTTTCGCGGCCGTCATCATGCGTATTCGCGAACCAAAGACTACAGCACTGATATTTGCCTCAGGCAAGATGGTTGTTACTGGTGCCAAGTCGGAGGATGATTCAAAGCTTGCCTCGCGCAAATACGCTCGTATCATCCAGAAGCTTGGATTCAATGCAAAGTTCACGGACTTTAAGATCCAGAACATTGTTGGGTCTTGCGATATCAAGTTCCCAATTCGCCTCGAAGGTCTTGCTAGCCGTCATCACCACTTTAGCTCCTACGAGCCGGAGTTGTTCCCTGGTCTGATATACCGCATGATCAAGCCTAAGATTGTGCTCTTAATTTTCGTGAGCGGCAAGATTGTCTTGACCGGTGCCAAGGTCCGAGAAGAGATCTATCAAGCATTCGAGATGATCTACCCTGTGCTTTCCGGTACGTGTCTGTAGCTATGCGCTGGTGCTTTGTACTAATTGTCACAGATTTCCGCAAAGTCTGAACCATCCTTCGCCAAGGATTTCTTCAATAGAGTCGATCCCGATTTGCTGTACTACCACCCTACATTCCGCCTGTATTATTACACCTACCTATCTCACGTCGTTATGACCACCTTCGAGACCCGACAAGCAAGCAAACATGGCATAAAATTGACACCATTGTCGCGCGAGAAAGCACGCTTTGGCTGCCCCTTGCTCTGCACCATTCAACATCTTAAGGATACTTGCATCAGTAAGGAGTTTTTTATTTTCAGTCTTTCAACCAGCATGGCGTTTGGCAAACATACAATATTAGAGAATGCACACTGCCACAGATATCAGGCGGGTTTCTTGCGCTGGTCGATGGATACCGCACTGGTATCGTTATGGTATTTTCGACGGCTGCAATGGTTGCTGGTGTCGCTAGTGATGATGCTACTGTGGAGGAGACAGATTGAACTGAGGCTGGAAGAAAGTGTGCGATAGGTCTGCAAGGTGGAGATGGACGATTTAATAGCATGCATTGGTAGGCTTCCTGCGGTGGTCGGGCTCAATGCCTCGAAGTTCTAGGTCACCGATGCCTCCATTGGTTGTGCTCGCACAAGATATGGTAGCATAGAATTCAATCCTTCCTACCAACAGCTGTGCAACCTCCAAGGCCTGATGTGGCATCACAAAGCCTGCATCCTCCACTTATCGAAACAATATCCATATCTTGTGTCTGCATGCTCCACATCATTCTGCTTTCCCAGTTCTCCCCAGCCATGCTCTTCCCGAACCTATCCTCTCCCCCGGGATCATAACCCCACCACCCTGCCTTGCTTTCCTTTAAGTGACTAAGCTCGAACATCTTGTATTCCCCCTTCGTCGCCTTTCGATCAGTCTCATCTCACACTTTTATCTTACAAGGAATGTCTACCCTATCCTCCCCTTTCCCGCGACCACCCGCTTCAATCCTCATCGTCGGCGCTGGCGTCTTCGGTCGTACGTTCCCCCAACTTCACCTACCGTCTTTCTAATGTCCACCAAACCGTATTTTCCACCCCAAATTCTTCTGCCCCTTCTAATGAAGTATGAACAAAACAGTAACACCCCTATAGTTTCAACAACCCTCGCCCTCCTCGACTCGCCGAAGTATGCTCAGACCAAAATCACGCTCCTCGACCCGGCCCTCCCTTCAGCAGGCCAAGAAAACATCCATCCACCACCATACGCCGCATCAACAGATAGCAGCAGGATCATAAGACCCGATTACGCTTCCCCCGCCTATTCCGCACTAGCGGCCGAAGCCCAAGAAATCTGGCGTCGAGACTATACAGCAAATGGCATATATCATGAAACGGGCCTCGCTGTCGTCGCGGATGGTATCAATGAAGATGGAGCGGGTTATGTGAGGAAGTCGAGGGAGAACGTATCCACTAGTTCTGAAACTACTAGAGGAGCGAGGATCGAAGGATTGGATAGTAGAGAGGAAATTACTAGGATTTTAAAGGGGGCAGGTGGAGGGAGTGGGGAGAGCGGGTACGTAAATTGGGGCAGTGGTTGGGCTGATGCAGCGAGTGCCATGAAGGTTGTTATGGATAAATTCCTGGCTTATGGGAAGAGGGTGGATATGGTGAGAGGGAAAGCGGAAAGGTTGATTTTCGAAGAAAACACGGGGGAGAAGAGGAAGGTTGTGGGCGTAGGACTAGAAGGAGGCAGGGAGGTGAGCGCGAAGGTAACGATCCTAGCCGCAGGAGCCTGGAGTGGCAGCCTGGTGGATCTGAGAGGCATTGCAGAAGCCCGAGGCCAAGTCGTCGCCTACGTCCGCCTTTCAACTCCGGAGCGCCGCCGTCTTGCGAACATGCCAATCCTTCTCAACCTCGGAACGGGCATGTTCGTCATCCCCCCTCCGCTCTCCCTTCCAGCCTCCGATGAGCAAGGCGGTATCCTCAAAGTTGCTCGCCACGGCTTCGGTTACCGCAATCCTGTTTGCGCGCCCGCGCTGGGAGGAGTACAAGTCTCCCTCCCGTCCCCGAATTCTAGCGTTCTGCCTACCGAAGGCAGGCAGGCTTGCCGCACTTTCCTCTCTCAAGTCCTCCCCTGGCTCTCCACCCGCCCGTTCTGCGAGGAAAGGATATGCTGGTACACGGACACGCCTACGGGCGACTTTCTGATCGATTGGCACCCCGGCTTTGCGGGCCTATTTCTCGCGACGGGAGGGAGTGGGCATGGGTTTAAATTCTTGCCTGTGCTGGGAGAGTGTGTGATTGCTATACTGGAAGGGGATGAAGCACGGACTGGGCAGATGGGGGAGTTGGGAAAGTTGTGGGGGTGGAGGGAGAGGCTAGGG
>JAABUL010002725.1_pt1 | contig 28404 bp, 24 predicted proteins | sample 5559151 | NCBI WGS metagenome assembly JAABUL01 (sample SAMN10711876, study PRJNA513368) | rock metagenome | isolation source: Antarctica rocks | place: Antarctica: Victoria Land, Pudding Butte sud
GATGGGAAAGAGGAGAGATGGGGTGAGCATGGGAGAACCTCCATGCTCTCAGTGTGCACCTCTGTCAAACCTCCCAAGCCGCCTCCCCATAACCTGCGGGAGAACCCACTTTAGGCCGCCGTATACACCGTGGTCGGCGTGCCGGACGAGCGCAGGGGCGAGGTGCCCAGAGCATTGATCGCGCTACGACCGGGTTCCGCCGCGACGGACGCAGAGATACTGGAGTTCTGTCGGACTCGCCCGGCTCCTTTTAAGGCCCCGAAGTCGGTTGAGTTTTTCACCTCGTTGCCGAAAGGGGGCACCGGCAAAATCCTCAAAGCGCGGTTGCGCGAGCCGTACTGGAGCGCGCAGAGTAAACGAGTGAACTAGCGTTGCTGAACCGCTTGCCGGACGGCAGCATCGTGAGCCGCGTGCTCCAGGCTATCGTCCAGTGGCTCCAGTGTGAGGCCGGGGTAGCGCCGCTGGAGCGCGAGTTCGATCAGCATATCGGCAAAGGCCGGATTTTTGGGTAGCAGCGAGCCATGCACGTAGGTGCCGAACAGGTTGCCAACGCGCGCTCCCTCGGTTTGATCCTCTCCATTGTTCCCGAAGCCGCTCCGTACCTGGCCAAGCGGTCGGATATCTCCTTCGAGATAGGTGCGGCCGCCGTGGTTCTCGAAGCCAACCAGTTCCCCACCCTCCCACTGCACCACGATATTGCCCACGCAGCGCGGCATATCGTGACCGGGATGGACGGTGTACGCGTTGAAGATGCCGAGCCCCGCCAGGTCTGGTCCCTCAGCCGGATGATAGTATTTCTGCAACAGTTGGTAACTGCCGCATACCGCCAGGAAGGGAATGCCGCTATCCACGGCGTGCGCGATGGCAGGACCGTGGCGCCGGCGAAGATCGGACACCACCGTCGCTTGTTCGCGATCCTGGTCGCCGCCCATGAAAAAGAGGTCGGCGTCATGGAACTTAGTGGGTTCGTCCACGCCGACTTCCATGACTCGGAGGTCGATCCCGCGCCAGGAGCAGCGCTGTCGGAGGGTGATGATGTTGCCGCGGTCACCGTAGAGGTTTAACAGCGCAGGGTAGAGATGGACCAGCGTGAGAACGGGTTGCATTCAGTCTTTCCAGTAGGCCTTGACGTGTCCCGAGGCGGTAAGGACCGCTCGCACGTCTAAGAGAGCGGTGTAGGTTGGAACGATGTACAGCCGGTTGCCCGAAGGCGTGAGAGCAAGGATCTCGCGGAGAGCGGCGCGGCTATCGGATATCACCCTCCACTGGAGGTCGCCAGGATCCAAGAGTCCGGCGTACTTGAACCGCAGCGCGATATCGTTGGCGCGCGTGCCGGAAAAAACGACTGCGGCGAGCCGCTCGCGCAGCATTTCGATATCGGCATCCCAGATCCACGACACGTCGTGCCCGTCCGCCGTATTGTCGTTCAGCATTACGAGCAGATGCACTCTAGCCGGATCGTCCGCGACGGTTCGCAACACCTCGTTGAGCCCGGCGGGATTCTTGGCTAGAGCAAGAATTATCTCCCGATCCTCGACCTCTATTCTCTCCATTCGTCCGAACGCGGCGGTGGCGCCACCCAGCGATGCGGCGATAGCGGGCAGGGTTACGCCGAGGCTCCAGGCTGAGGCGGCAGCCGCCAGTGCGTTATACACGTTGTACAGGCCGGGCAGAGGCAGCGTGACTGCGACGGCTTGATCGGCAGCGCACAAAAAAAATCTGCTTCCTTCCATGCCGCGGAGACGCACATCGGAGGCCGATATGGACGGTTGAGGGCGGTGCAGCTGGCACGAGTCACAATGATAGTGGCCCAGGTGCCCCAGGAACACGGCGTCATATGTTATTTTCCCACCACAGCGCGGACACGATTTGACGTCACTGGCATGCTCTGTCATTTGGAGTTTCCGTTCCCCCGATTCGATGCCAAAGTAGAGGACGGACGCGGTCCGCGTCTCTCCGACGACCTCGACGATGAGTGGGTCGTCCGCGTTGGCAATCACGGTGGAGGTAGTGGATAAGGCGAATATCGCCTCACGCCATAGACGCGCCACCGTCGCGACCTCGCCATACCGATCGAGTTGATCGCGGAACAGGTTGAGCAGCAGCACTCTGGATGGCTGCAGGGTATGCAGCACCTCCGGCAGCGCGGCTTCATCCACCTCGAAGAGCCCAACGCCCCGTGCGCGCGGCGATAGCCGGCCCAGGAAGTTCGCGTTACCGATCATCGAACTGGCCAAACCTCGCATCAGGTTTGAACCGGCATGATTGTGCAATGGGGCATTGCTTGATGCGGTAAAGATTTCGCTCAGCAGACGGCTGGTGGTAGTCTTTCCGTTGGTCCCGCTGACCACGACTGATCCCCGCTCTAACTGGTGGGAAAGATCGCCGACCACGCCGGGGTGAAGCCGGGTAGCTACCAGGCCTGGGAGGGCCGTTCCCCCACCCTGGCCGAGCGCGCGGGTCGCGAGCGACGTCAGTTTGGCAGCCGCGACCGCTATCGCCAGGCGGAGCTGGATACGTCTCCCTCGACGCACGGCCAACACAGGTCCTTTCCCTCGGAGCGCGCTCTTACACGCTACTATACGCGGTCAGAAGGCTCATGATGTTGTCGCCGTACATACCCTCTTTGTAGTCTTCCGGTATGGGCAGACGATCTATTTTGGCCAGTTCCGCCTCGGGATCACCCTCGGGATAGCCTGAGCCGAACAGGATTCGGTCGCTTCCCACACGGGCCAGCGTGACCTCGTCGAGTTGAGCCAGACTGGTATCGAAGTAGACGTTGGGCTTATCCCAGAATTCGCGTAGGACGTTCGATTCTCCCCCGCTGCGCGCGCCGAGATGCGGCACGATCACGTCCAGGGATGGAAAACGCAGGACGAACTCGAGCGTGACTGACAGGCTCTCCTCAAAGATGACCGGGAGGTTGTAGTGCGCCGCTGCCGCCGCTAGCGCTTCAAACTCGGGAGATTCGAGCAGGTTGACTGCCCATTCGACCTCGTCACGGTCCAGCAGCCCTTCTCGGTCGACTCCCTCGCCGACCCACCGGTGCCAGCGGACTCCGGCATACTCGTTGAGGTTGTCGGGGACCAGCAACTCGTCCGGTCGCGTGTCGGTCCAGGGATTCCCACCAAAATAGTAAAACGGGTACAGCCCGTGCTCGCGGGCGGTGTCTAGGATGTAGCGGTTTTGGTAATCCGGATCGCCGGCGCGCGGCTCAGCAAACACGATCGCGCTCTCGATGCGCGAGGACTTCAATACATCCAGCATGGCCTCAACCGGGTAACGCTCGCTATCGACGGCGACATGCGCGTCTACAATCATCCTATTCTCCTGGTCGGTGGTAAAATCTGCAGTGATTACGAGTAACTCTATGCGACCGTCGGGCAGATCGCGGGAGAACCGTAGAGCGCTGAGTGAGCTTGATCCGGTCGATCTGCAAGATCTCTTTGGTACCCGAAACTTGCCTGCCTATCGAGCCCGGCAAGTGATGGAGGGACTCACGCGTCAGTCGATCCAAAGTCTGGATGAACTCACCGTGCTCCCCCAGAGCCTCCGACACACGCTGGCCACGGAGTACCAGGTGCGGACTATCGAGGCGCGCGCGCATCTTCGGTCGGGAAAGGATGGGAGTGAGAAGGTGCTGTTCGCGTTGCGTGATGGCACCACGGTAGAAACGGTGCTGATCCGTTCTTCCGGCCCCGAACGGCGGGAGCGACATACCGTGTGCGTCTCGTCGCAGGTCGGGTGTCCGGCGGCCTGCAGCTTCTGCGCCACCGGACTCGCCGGTTTTACCCGAAATTTGAGCGGGCCGGAAATTGTCGACCAGGTGATGTACTTCGCCCACCAACTGCGAGCCGAGGGGAAGCGGATCAGCAACGTGGTCTACATGGGGATGGGCGAACCGTTCCTGAATACGGGTCCGGTCCGCGATTCGATTCATCGCCTCACCGATCCTGCGGGGTTCGGCCTGGGGGGACGGCACATCACGGTTTCTACCGTCGGCATTGTGCCGCAAATTCGCCGGTTTGCCGAGTGGTCAGGGCAGGTGAATCTCGCGATATCGCTGCATGCGCCCAGCGATGAACTGCGCTCACGTCTGGTTCCCTACAATCAGCACTTCCCTATTGCCGAACTGATGGACGCGGTTCGCGAATATCTGAGCCGCACTCGACGTCGAGTCAGCTTTGAATATGTGCTGCTGCGCGGGGTTAATGACGCGCTCACCACCGCGCAGGAACTCGTTCGGCTTATTCGCCCTCTCGGCGGCATGGCGCACGTCAACGTGATTCCCTGGAATCCTTTCAGGGAGGGTCGGTTCGTGCGCAGCGAAGGACCGGATGCCGATTTCTTCGTCGAGGCGCTGACCACCGGAGGCGTCAACGCCACGATTCGTTACTCCAAAGGACTTGATATCAGTGCGGCTTGCGGCCAATTGCGTGATCAAGTCGCGACGGAACCGAATGATCCGGTCTGATTAGGCCTTCTGCATTGTACGAAGACAGCGCGTGCATATTTTGGTGGAACGCATCACGCCGTCCACCATGATCCTGGTCTTCTGCACGTTCGGTTTAAACACGCGGCTCTTCTTGGGAGCGCGTAATGCCCATCCGATACTATGCTGATTGCGAATGTGGCGACCAAACATCTTGGTCTTACCGCAATGATCACACTGGGCCACAGGGGAACTCCTCTAAGTGACGGAAAACTATAGACAAAATGTGTCTAACTGTAGCATGGCCGGTTCAAGCCGTCCAAGCACTCACGCCTTTGATAGAGGATTCCGATGATGCCATGAGATGGAATGTGACTCGCTGACCAGCCTCTATCCCGTTTTCGGCGAAGAAACCTTGATTTGCCTCAATCGCATACTGATACGCCTTCTGCGGCGTGTGCAAGGTGGTGGTGAGTGGCGCCATGTCCTGGATTTCCTGCACCGTGCCGTCCGGACCAACAAAGGCGACGGAAAGCGGGATCAAGGTGTTCTCCATCCAGAAGGACTCGAGCACCGGCGCCGGCCAAACAAAGACCATGCCGCTGTCCCGGTCCATACTCTTCACGTCCATCAGACCGCTTTCGCGCAATTGCTCGGTGTCTGCCACTTGAAGGCGGATCAAGATGGTGTCTCCGGTGGTGGTCTTCACGATCCCGTTCGGCACCGGTAGTCCGCCCGAGGGATAGTCCGGCACATGAACCGCCGGGATTGGCGCGTACTGCGACGTGGACCAGTTGTACCGCTGCTGTAGGCGATACCGAACGGTCCCCACGTGTGCAGTATCGACGGTGCGAACCACGAAGTAGTCGGCACCCAGGTGCAGCCCCGCATCTCCCATGACCTCGCCGTCCTTGACCCCGCTGATCGCCGATTTGACCTTCGCGCCATGTAAGTCGAAGGCATACAGCCGCACTTCCCGGCTCGCGCCCTTCACCTCGGCCAGGAAGAGGCCTCGATGCTCTGGCGCCACTAACCTTGACGGTGTCCCGACCAGATGGTGTTTCCATATCAGTCGCTCCTTACCATCCTGATCGCTTACCACGCCCAGGTCCGTCCCGTGGTCCAGATACACGACGGCATAGCCTCCGGCAACATCGGCCAGACCGGCGGATAGCAGGACGGTCGAATGGGCTGGGAGCGCTCTGACAATCGCGCTATCGGTGGCGTGAACGACCGGCGCACGCAGAAAAGCGGCAAGGAGAAGGGCAGCCAGAATACCGGCTCGGCCTACACGCCGACTTCCCTGCTGGTCCAAACATTTCGCGCCCACCCCACAAGATACAGCGAACCGGCTATCAACAGCACATCGTTCCCTTCTTGTAGGCTGAGAGCGGCCACCAATGCGGTATCTGGCGCCTCGATCACCATCACCTGGTCCGAATACGGCCGGAACTGCTCGGCCAACAGCACCGGGTCAGCCGCGCGCGGCGCATGAGGGGCGCGAGTCGCAATGACGCTTCGGCTGCGAGGTCCTAGCACTCGAGCCATATCCAGCGTGTTTTTGTCGGCCATGGCCGCGAAGAGCAGTATTACCCTCCGATCGCGCAGGATGAGATCCAGAGATTCACGCAGAGCCAGCGCGGCCGCCGGATTGTGCGCGCCGTCGATGATGACGGTCGGTTTACGCTGCAGCACCTCGAATCTGCCGGGTATCCGCGTTCTGTTCAGCCCGTCACGCACGGTGTCGGGAGCGAGCGTGACTCCCTGCCGCCGCAGAGCCTGGCCTACTGCGAACGCCGTCGCGGCATTTCGAGCTTGAAAGGTGCCGGCCACGCTCAGGCGTGCATCAATCGATTCGCCGCCGTACGTCAGTCTCAGCATCTGCCCCGCATCCGACGTGTCGAGGACCTGCACGTGCACTTCATGGCCGACGCGGATCAGTGGAATCCCGAGCTGGCGGGCGCGCTCTTCAATCACCGCGAGGGCGCCAGGATGGTCGGCAGCGGTGACGGCGGTGCTGCCTGGCTTGATGATGGCGGCCTTCTCCACCGCAATCGCCTCAATCGTGTCACCTAGGATGTGCGTGTGCTCGAGGCTGACGTTGGTGATGACCGGCACGTCCGAAGTGAGAGCGTTGGTCGCGTCCAGACGCCCACCTAAACCGACTTCAACCGCTGCCCACTCGACTCGCAAACACTGGAAGTGGAGAGCCATCAGTGCAAATAGCACTTCCCCGTGTGATGGCCGGCCCAAGTCGTAGTGGGGGATGTTCCCGCGCCGCATGTCTTCCACCATCGGCCAAAGCTGGTCAAAGTAGGAGACCCAGGCATCGGGCGCGATATCGAGATCGTCCACCGCGATCCTCTCCGTGTAGGAAAAGAGATGCGGAGAACGAAAATAGCCCGTGCGAAATCCAGCGGCCTGGAGAATCGAGCCGACCATAGCAGTGGTTGAGCCTTTACCGCTGCTTCCCGTGATGTGGACCGAGCGAAAGGAACGATGGGGGTTGCCAAGATGCTCTAGCAGGAACTCGATACGGCGGAGACCCGCCACACGAGCCGGTACCACCGGCTGTCGATGGAGCCGATCGAGCCGGTCGATGGTTTCCTGAAAGGCAGAGGCCTCGCTCATTTCGGGTCTCCCCGGCGGCCGTGCAGACGCTCTCCGATGGCGCGCTCCGTCCCCTGATCGCCGGGCTCGTAATAGCGACTGCCGGCTAAGCTGTCCGGCAGATATTGTTGCTCGACATAATGAGCGTCGAAGTCGTGCGAATACTGGTAATCCTTTCCCGCTCCCAGGGCGCGATCGAGTCCCGTCGCCGCATTGCGCAAATGGAGTGGCACCGGCTGAGACAGCGTTTCCTGGACAGCTGCGCGCGCCCTGGCGTAGGCGGACAGGGCCGTGTTGCTCTTTGGCGCGGTAGCCAGATAGAGGGTGCACTCGGTCATGGGAAGAGAGCCTTCCGGCATCCCGATGAAATGGACCGCCTGCTGGCAAGCGGTGGCCAGAATCAGCGCATGCGGATCGGCCAGGCCAATGTCTTCCGCTGCCAGAATCACCAGGCGACGAGCGACGAACAGGGGATCCTCTCCAGCTTCCAGCATTCGAGCCAGCCAGTAGACGGATGCATCGGGATCAGAGCCTCGCACACTCTTGATGAAGGCTGAGATGAGGTCGTAGTGCATGTCTCCGGCCCGGTCGTACAGGAGGGCCGGTTGCTGCAAGGCATCTTCGATGGCTTCGAGCGTGACGCGCCGTACTCCATCGGCGGTTGGGACGCAGTTATTGACTGCCAGTTCAAGCGCGGTTAGCGCGATGCGAGCATCTCCGTCGGCCATGCTCGCCAGGCGGTCCAGGGTGTCGGCCTCGGCCTGCACCCTCAGTTGACCAAGGCCGCGGTCATTGTCGCCCAGGGTGTGCTCTAGCAGCGTCAAGATATTGTCTCGGGTCAGCTTTTCCAGGCGAAAGACGCGGCAACGCGAGAGCAGCGCCGCGTTAACCTGAAAGCCAGGGTTCTCCGTGGTGGCTCCGATCAGAGTGACGATGCCGTTCTCGACGTGAGGCAGGACGGCGTCCTGCTGCCCTTTGTTAAAGCGGTGTATCTCGTCGATGAAGAGCACCGTACGCTGGCCGCTAAAGCTCTGCAGCTTCCGCGCCGACTCGACCACACGGCGGAGATCGGCCACTCCGGCGGAGACGGCACTGAGCGGCGCGAAGTGCGCGTTGGTCGAATTGGCAATGATCTGCGCCAACGTGGTCTTGCCACTGCCCGGCGGGCCCCACAGGATCATCGAAGTCAGCCGGTCGTTTTCGATGCTGCGGCGCAGGACGCGTTCCGGCCCGAGGATGGCGTCCTGGCCGACAAACTCAGCCAGGCAACGCGGCCGCATGCGAGCCGCCAGTGGGGCAGGCCCCGACGTGTCTTCAGGCGATGTTGGTAGTAACGGTGATTTCAATGATTACATGCCTGGCGTGTTTATGGTGAGACCGCCGATCCGCTTCGGGACTTGGTACGCGACGAATGTTCTGAGCATGACGTGTGCCTCCTGGTGGGCTCCCCCCGGTTCTAGCTTGTTTTTATCAGATGGGTGATAGCGACGGGGGCGCCGGGCGGCCGCCCATTGAGCATAATGTGGGCAGATTCAACCGGAGGGATGCGGTGAACAATGCGGACGTGGTCGCGGTCCTAACTGAGATCGCCGAACTGCTCGAGCTGAAGGGTGAAGGCTCGTTCCGGATTCGCGCCTATGAAAACGCGGCCAAAATCCTGGGCGGCCTGACGGAAGACGTGCGGTCGCTGGCCGCCCACGGCGACCTGACCAAGGTAAAGGGGGTCGGCGCGGGACTTGCCTCCAAGATCGAAGAACTGCTCAGCACCGGACATATTGAGTACCTCGATGCGCTGCGGGCGGAGTTCCCCGATGGCGTACGATCACTGATGAGGGTGCCTGGCGTCGGTCCTTCCCTGGCTCGTCGCGTCTTCCGCGAATTAGGCGTGAACAACCTGGACGAGTTGCGCGACGCAGCGCAGGACGGACGTCTGGCTTCCCTGCCCGGCTTTGGCGCCAAGTCCGCGGAGAACGTGGTTCGCGCTCTGGGCCGCGTCAACAAGCAGGAATCCCGCATCTCGATCGGTAAAGCCGTGCCGGTGGTCGAGGAGTTGATGGATGCACTGCGGCCCTCTGCCGCTCTGCATAATTTGGTGCCGGCCGGTAGCCTGCGGCGCTGGGCCCCAACCATCGGCGATATCGACCTGATGGCAACATCGGCGGTTCCAGCCGAGGCGATGGAGGTCTTTGTCAGTCTCCCTCAGGTGCGACAGGTGCTGAGCCGCGGAGCGACCAAAAGAACCATCATCACCGACAACGGCTTGCAGGTCGATCTTCGCATCGTCGAAGACCGGTATTTTGGTTCCCTGGTGCAGCACTTCACTGGCAGCCGCGACCATAACATCCAGTTGCGGGAATACGCGCTGCAGCGGGGACTCAGTCTGAACGAGTATGGCATCACTGAGATGACGACCGATAGCACCCAGGCTTTCGGATCGGAGGAGGAGTTTTACGCGGCCCTTCAGCTCGATTACATTCCGCCCGAGCTGCGCGAGGGAAGCGGTGAGATTGAAGCCGCCAAAGAGCACACTCTGCCGCGACTGCTGCGGGTCGAGGACATTCGCGGCGACCTGCACGCCCATAGTGAGTGGAGCGATGGAACGGTGCCGATCGAGCAGATGGTCCTGGCAGCCAAAGACCGCGGGTATGAGTACTTGGCCATAACCGATCACTCAGGGGGGATCGGTGTGGCGGGCGGCCTCAGTGCCGAGCGTCTCCTGGCCCAAATTGCGGAGATACGGCGCATCAACCGAGAGATCGACGGGATACAGGTCCTGGCCGGTACCGAACTGGAAATTAAACGCGACGGCTCGCTCGACTTTGAGGATGCGATTCTGGCGCAACTCGACTGGGTGGTGGCCTCGGTCCACTCCGGCTTTAATCAGCCGCGGGAACAGATGACGGCCCGGATCGTGCGGGCCATGGAGAACCCACACGTGGATGCGATAGGGCATCCAACGGGTCGTCTGATCGGCAAACGTGAGCCGTATGAGGTCGATCTCGAGCAGGTGTTCCGGGCCGCGGCGCGCACCAAGACCGCCCTAGAAATTAACTCGTTCCCAGATCGACTGGATCTGGTCGACTGGCAGGCGCGCCGAGCAAAGGACCTGGGCGTCATGCTGGTCGTGAACACCGATGCCCACGCGCCGGTCCACCTGGACAACATTCGTTACGGCGTGGCCATGGCCCGGCGCGCGTGGGCAGAGGCTCACCAGGTGCTGAATGCGTTGCCCTATGACGAACTGCGTGCGTGGACTAGCCGCGCTTTGCCAGAGCCTTGAGCAGCGCAACCACGCCTTTACGCGTCACGTCGTTCTCAATCAGCGTGACCAGCGTCATCAGGCCAAGTTTTTTGCGCATATTTCCGCTAGATTTGCTCTTGCTGGATGTGCTGTCGTCTTGCCCGTCGGAGGATTGCTTCAGCAGCGTGTACGCTGCGCCGGCCAGACCGAACGCCGCTGCCGCGGCCAGGACCCCTATCGGGACGTTGAACGAAACCTTTTGCTGGGACTGATCATCGCTTGCCATTGACCTTCTCCTATCCGTTGTAGCTGAGCACGCACCACCCAACCGCATGCACGGTATCCGGTGGTGTGTCGAGAGCGACCGTGAGCGTCTCCGGTCGTCCGCCGCTTCTGGTCATTGTACCGCAGGGCCGTGGGGTAGAATCGGCGAGGAGAGAGACGCATGCGTTTTGCGGTTATTTCTAATATTCGTGGTAATGCCACCGCACTCGAGGCGGTGCTCGTAGATATCGACGCTTTGGCTCAGCCGGTCGAGCAGGTGCTATGTGCCGGCGACATGGTCGGCGTCGGGCCGGAGCCGAACGAAGTGATCGACCTGCTGCGACGGCGCGGCGTTCATGCGATACTCGGTAATTACGATGATGCGATCGCGTTCGATCGCATTGGCTCGGGCAGTGACTTCGGGGAGCAGGAAGCGGAGAACGCGGATTATACGGCGATCCAGTGGACGCGCGCCACACTCACAGCGGAAAACCTAGAGTTTTTGCGTCTACTGCCCAAGAGCGTGCGCGTGTCGCCGGCCGTACGGGGAGTTGAAGTGAAAGCTCGCGATGCGAACGAGCTTGCCGCGGAGTACCGTCGAACCTTTGTTCAACGGGCCCTTGGCGGGGCAATGTTCGCGCGCCCGGCTCGCACGCTTGGAAAGCGGGTAACACTCACCCACGGCACCCACCGGGCCCTGAATGAGTTCGTGCGTCCCGGCACCGCCAATTCGATCCTGGGAAGTATCGCGAGCAACGCCGACACGGACGTTCTCATTTCGGCGCATGCCGGCGTCAGCTTTAAACGAGATGCGCACGACATCACTTTTGTTGGCGTCGGTTCTGTCGATGGAAGCCCGGAGTCAGCCGCGGTAGCGGAGTACATCGTGCTGTCGATCGGCGAGGCAGTCGAGATCGAGATGAACCGCGTCCCCTACGATCCAGCGCCCCACATCCGCTCGCTGGAGCAGAGCGGCCTGCCGCGGAGTTTCGCGCTGCGCTACCTGGCCTCGAGTCCGTAGTACGCGCTCTTGAGGCATGATGTGAAAGCATTACGGACAGGAACGATGGTGGGAGCTGCCCGATGGTCCCGGTCCCGACGCGGTCCTGGAAGCGGGCGTCCATTGACGAATTCTTGCGTCTCCTTGTCGCAACCGGAGAGGTCGGTAACGTAAGCAGGGTGAGGCGCGGACATGGCAGGATTCCCGACGGCAATACGCAGGGATTCTCTCCCCCGTCACCCCTGTCTCAAACAACATCTCCCGGAAGCAAGAACGAGTCGCTTACGCGACTGGACGCTCAATGAATCAGCAATTGCGTGTGCCAGGTCCGTCCGCCGTCAGTGGTATGGATGATGCGGTCTTTCATCGATCGTGTGGCTTCGCCGCCCGTGACCAACCAGTCCTCTGTGGCAGACACGAAAGCCATCGCGAGCGTGATACCGGATACCTTTTGACCGGTCGGAGCTCCCTGAGTCCAGTGGCGACCCGCATCGTGCGTGGACACGACGTAAAGCATAGGCTGGGCAGGCGCAATCACCGAGACGAAGGCGCGGCCGGAGGGAACGGCAGACGGGTTCCCAGGATACCCCGGCACTCCGTGCTTACTGGTTGGATAGCCGGGGCCTCCACAGGCGGCGGGGCCGACGAAGCGCAGGTGCCAATGAACTCCGCTGTCGGCTGTGTAGTAGAGGAGATACGGCATCATCGATCCGCATCCAGACCCGAGGGTAAGCAATAACCACCCGAGCGTCGCGGTCACGAAGGTGAGTTGTGCGTCGCCCGAGATCCACGAGGCGCCGAAACCAATAGCGCCACGTGCGTGCCAGGTACGGCCGGCATCGTCGGTAGACGCGATGTGCCCGTTGGTTGCGTAGGCCCAACCGTGAAGACTATCGAGGAAGGATACGCCTCTCACCGTGAATGGCGTGTGTTCCACCGTAAAGCTGTCCCCAGCATCGGTGGTTGTCACGAGTCGCCCGTGGGTGGTCACTCCCCACCCGACCTGTACGGAAGGGAAATCGATCGATGACAACCGGGATTTATACTGTAAACGCTGCCAGTGCATGCCGCCGTCGTTGCTTTCCAGGAGACGATCTCTGAAGAGTGGCCAGACGTGCTGAGTATCGGAGAATTGTAGCTGGCTCACCAGGCCAGGAGCGGTCCAGGTGGCGTGCCAACTCGTACCCTCGTTCCTGGTACAGAGAATAAGGTTGTGGCCGCCCGCGCATCCGATAGTGTTGGTCGCGAATGATACGGTGTCCAGTCCGGACGCGGTAAACAATGGATGAGCAGCCACGCCGCTGGACGCCGCCAACGAGCTGGAGGGTGCCGCAATCGAGGCACGTGCGCCGTCCAGAGGTTCGGCCAGAATACCCAGCGCCAGTGCGCACGTCAAAAGTATCATGACAATCGTCATTACCGCTTCTGGTCGCTCGGCGATGCCGTACCCCGGTACTGTCATGGCATTGAGTATAGCGAAGTGTGACTCGCGAGCGATATGCGCATGCACATATTGAGGAGAGGTGAACTGCGCAGCGGAGGAGTTACTACGGTCTTGTGATCTCAGCGCCGGGTAGGTGAAACCTTTCCCGTTACCGTGCAACCCGCCGCCGTATCAGGCCCAAAAGTAACTCGATCTCCTGGCTCTTGAGCAGCGCAGCCGTGGCGAAATACAGCCCGGCGCCGAGGAACAGGGGCGGAAGGGCTAGCAGGGCATGGGCTGCAAACCCTCCGGCAGCGACCCTGGCGCTCATCAAGGAGAGCAGCAGGGCCGCGCCGCCGGCCATGGCGGCGCCGGCTAGTCCGATCTTTCCGACTGCCATCGAAAGACCGCGGCGGTCGAGCTTGCCGATCGACAGCAGGAGCAAGGCGAGGAGAATCACGGCGTGGGCGCTGTTTTGAATGGTGTTGGCCAGGGCCAGACCGAAAACATGGAGCCGGGGAATGAGTAGATATCCGCTGAGCACATAGATGCCCACGCCGAGCACTCCGACCAGCATGGGAGTGATGGTGTTCTTGCGGGCGTAAAAGGCGAAGATCATCAGTTGATCGATGCCAACAAACGGAATCTGAATGGCGTATCCGGAGAGAGCGGCCGCCGTGCGAGAAACGTTCGCGGGCGTGAAGTGGCCGCTCTGGAACACCAGCGAGACAATTGGCGTGGCCAGCACCAGGTAGCCCAGTGCGGCCGGAACGGTCAGGAACAGCACCACCCGGATGCCCAGCACCAGGCTGTCCTTGAAGTCGTCCATGCGGTTGAGCGCGGCGTCGGCGGAGAGGGACGGCAGGATCGCGAAGCTCAGCGCCGCCACGGCAATCCCGATGGGAAACTGGGTCAAGGTCGTGGCGTACTGCATGTCGGTGAGTCGTGCCCGGCCGAGCTTCCATTTGAATCCGAGGTCAATGATTTGGCCGACGATACTGACCAGGAGCCCTGCTGCCACCGGCAGATAGAGCCGCAGAATGCCGCGAATCTCGGGAGTGAGCCGCAGGCGAGGTCTCGGAATCACCCGGTTGCGCACCAGGGCGGGGACTTGAACAATCGCTTGTCCCGCTGCCCCTACCACGGCCCCCAGCGGCAGGGCCAGAACGCCGAAGGGGCGCACCAGCAGCACGGCGCCAAGGATGATCCCGGCGTGATACAGCATGCCGGCAAAAGCTGGGGCCGTGAATCGCCGCACCGAATACAGGGTGGCCAGGAGTACCGCTGAGGTCCCCAGGAAGAAAAGCGAGGGCAAGAGCACTCTGAGCACCTCGACCGAGCGGTTCAATTCGGCGCTCCCCGTGGCACAGCGACAGGTCGCCGCGATGCCGGCCATGAACGGATGGGCAAAGATCACCAGCAGCACCACGGTGGCAGCCAGGACCAGCCACGCCAGAGCCAGCACCGATCCCGCGGTGTCGGTCAAGGCCTCCTTATCGCGCAGCTTCACGATCCCGCTGAAGGTGGGAATGAGCGCGGCGCTCACGGCCGCGCCGATGGTGAGGTCATAGAACATCTGGGGTACGATGGACGCGGCATAAAAGGCGTCCGAGTCCAGGCCGGCGCCGAAGACATGCGCGATCACCGCCTGCCGGACAAAGCCCAATAGGCTGCTCGACAGGTTGGCCAGCATCAGGATCAGGGCGGCGGAACCAATGGCTTTCCCGGCCCAGGCCGCTTGCACCTCGTCATGGCGAGGCGCGTTGGGGTCGACCTCGGAGTGGGATGGTTCCCGATCGTCGCGAGTCTGCACGTGGGGCTGGTCCATCATGCCGTGTTTGCCGCTAGGCCGCGAGGGCGGCCAGGAGTGAAGCGACCTATCCGCGCCAGCCGAGTGCGGCTCACTTGGTACGAGTTTCGCGGTGGAAGGCTGGCGCCGATGGAAAGGCTTGATCGCTCTGCGCGACGCCGGTAGCCCGCTTAACAAGTCGCGGATCGCCCACATAGCGGCGGGGAAGACGCGGCAGCAGCCCGGTGAGAATGTCGTAGTTGATGGTGCCGGCCTGGGCGGCGAGTCGTGTGGCGTCCTGAAACGTTTCTCCTTGAGCGCCAATCAGAACCACGTCGTCGCCCTCGACCACGTTTTCTATGTCGGTTACGTCCACCGTGATCTGGTCCATGGAGACCCGGCCCACGATCGGCGCCTGCATGCCGTGAACCAGGACTCTACCGTGGCCGTTGCCCAGCGTTCTGGGTAAGCCGTCGCCGTAGCCCGCCGGCGCCAGCGCGATACAGGTTGGGCGCTCGGCTATAAAGGCATAGCCGTATCCGACCCCCGCGCCCGCCGGGATGGCGTGTACTCGTGCCACCTGGGAGCGTAGGCTGAGGGCAGGCTGGAGCGGCGCCGTGGGTGGCATTGCAGACGACGGATTGTAGCCGTACAGACTGATGCCGGTCCGGACCAGGTTGAGGTGCGTGTCAGGGCGGCTCAGTGTGGAAGCGCTGTTTGCCGCATGTTTGAGAGGGAAAGAGAAACCGGCCGCCTCCAGTTCGCGAGCTGTGCGCAGAAATAGCGCGAGCTGGGCTGAGGTACAGTCGCGCTCCGGCTCATCCGCGCAGGCGAAGTGCGTATACAGGCCCTCGCGCTGAAGTGCGGGGAACTGTTGTAGGCCTCGAAGTAGGTCAGCTGCTTCAGTAGGGGGTATACCTGACCGATGCAGCCCCGTGTCGATCTTGACGTGAAAGCGGATGGGGCGATTGATCTCATGCTGTTGCAGCATCTCGCCGGCGGCGATCGAGCTGATGGTTGGAGTGAGGTCATAGAGGCAGGCGTCTCGCGCCTCGTCCCGCTGGAACGGACCGAAGACCAGAACTGGACAGTGTATGCCGGCTTGTCGCAACTCTACACCCTCCCCCATCGTATAGACACCGAGTCGGGTGGCTCCGTGATCTAACGCAGTGCGTGCGACAGCGACGGCGCCGTGGCCGTAGGCGTTTCCTTTAACCACCGCCATAAGCTCAGCGCCGGAAAGCAGTGAGCAAAGAGATCGGACGTTGAACGCGATGGCGTCGAGATCAATTTCGGCGCGCGTAACTCGTCCGGTCCAGCTTTCAGAATTGAGAGCGGTGACGCGATCAGTCGGCGCCGGCATCTTCCGCGCCGTTCTCTTCCTCCAGCATCAGTAACCGGACGATGTCTGCTCGGGCCAGAATACCCACCAGGCGGCCCTGATCCAGAACCAGCAGCGGGTTGGCGTCTTGCTCCACCATGACTGTCGCGGCATCGTCCACGTCGTCGTCCGGTCCGATGCTTTCAAACTCTAACGACATAAGATCGTCGGCTGTAATCGCCAAGACCTTGCGCATCTCCTCATCGACGCGGTGGGTAGAAAAGGGCAGGATCCCTCCCAGGATGCCAAGGTACGCGGGTCCGTGGATCCGAGCGTGCTTGGTGACCACGTCACCCTCGCTTACCAGCCCCACGACCGAGCCCCGGGCATCTACCACCGGGAGTGCGCTGTAGCCGCTTTCCACCATGAGGCGGGCGATGCCCGCCACTTGCAACGTCTGTGGTACCGTGGTCACGGAGCTGGACATAAGTTCTCGAACCTTCATGGTGCTTTCCCTCCCTCCCGTAGTGTAGAGAGCCGCGCGACTGGCAGGGCGGCATGCAGATCGCTCGCTATGGTACCTGCATCTCCATATTCCTCACGCAGGATATCCCCGGCCACGCCGTGCAGGTAGACGCCGCAGACGGCTGCCTCGAAGAGAGAACAGCCCTGGGCTAGCAAGCCGCCAATAGCGCCGGACAATACATCGCCCGTGCCCGCCGTCGCCAGGTTTGGTCCGCCGGTCGGGTTGATACTTGCGGTTCCGTCCGGGGTAGCCACTACCGTGCCGGCGCCCTTCAGCACCACCACGTGGCCCCACTCGGCCGCATAACGAAGCGCGGTACCGACACGATCGGCTTGAATCGCTTCGATCTTCAATTTAGTGAGCCGCGACATTTCGCCGGGATGAGGTGTCACCACCGTGGAGGCTTTCGATCGCCACCACTCTGGAATCTGGCTCAGCGCATTTAACGCGTCGGCGTCGACCACCAGTGGCATGTTCTCGAGCTCCTTGGTATCCAGTACCAAGCTTGAGACAAAGGAGATGGTCTCAGAGGACAAGCCAAGGCCGGGACCCAGCACCACCGCCTTGGCGGAGGGCAGCGCATGAGTGATCGCCGCAAGAGATTCGGAACACACCCGGCCATCGTGCTCGGGGAGAGGTAGGTAGATGGGTTCGAGGACATGGGACGCCACAGCCAGTTGAACGGAGGTTGGAACGGCCACCTGAACCAGGCCGGCGCCGATGCGATACGCCGCCATGGAGACCAGCACCGGGGCACCTACATAGTCGCGCGATCCGGAAATGACCAGCACTCTGCCTCCAGACCCTTTGTTGGAGTCCGCCTGGCGGACCGGTATCATGCTCGCAACCTCGCTCGCGGTAGGTACCGACACGGCAACCGATGCCGCGGCGGATGGAGGGATCCCCAGGTCGATGAGACGGATCTGTCCACAGTAGTCGGAGCCGGGATGCAGCACCAGGCCACGCTTGAGGAAGCCCATGCATACCGTTACATCAGCTCGAAAGGCTTGATTCTGTATCGCACCGGTGTCCGCATCCACACCGGTGGGGATATCGACCGCGACACCTCGTGTTGATGAACTGCGCTGCGTGTTGACCGTCTCCAGTATCGAGATAAGGTTCGAGTCTGGAGGCCGCGACTGACCGATGCCCAGCAGAGCGTCGACAACAACCGCGCTACTGCCGGCCAATCCGCGCAGCACGCCACGGGATGGGTCTTCTGCTGCCTGCACGACCGCCGCCCCCGTGTCTTCATCTACTTGTCGATTAAATACGTAAAGGGTGACCCGGTTACCCGCGGCAGCTACCGCACGGGCGCATACCAGCCCATCGCCCCCATTTTTTCCCGGGCCGATCAGGATTACTACGTCGCCTCCGTCGGCGAGATCCCCCGTAACTCGCGCCACGGCGTCACCGGCCCGCTGCATGAGGGACGAGAGCGACATGCCATCCTGTTCTGCCGCCGGTTCGATGGCCCGCATTTCCGCAGCCGTGACAACTTTCATCCCTCGTCTCCCCACGCCACAACGACCACGATCGCATCGCTGCGCGAATGCGTAATACTAATGTCGAATCCGGTTAAGCGCTGGTGGATAGCCACTTCAGCCGCGCGGCCGTGAAGCTGCACTGTCGGCTTTCCTCGCCGATCCGGCAGAATCTCGATGTCCCGCCAGCGCAGGCGCCGAATGCCGACGCCCAGCGCTTTGGACACCGCCTCTTTAGCCGCGAAGCGGCCAGCGAGCGATTGTGCTCGACCGCGGCAGTGGACAACTTCGGCATCGGTGTAAATTCGATGCAGAAATCGATCTCCCCATCGCCCCAGAGCCGCCTCAATGCGCTCAATCTCGATTACGTCGATACCTGTGGTTATCCGGATTGGAGCCATTGATTAGCTCGGGTTCGCTTGGTTTAACAGGGTCGCTACGCCCACAACGGGGACTGTCACGAGAAACGTGAGAAATGTGTAAAGAGCGGCAGTTCCGATGCCGGTGAGCCAGGGCGCCAAAGGTATGGAGGCATGCTTGGCTCTCCATTCTCGATACGCCTTGCGCTGCACGCCGTAGCAGATAGCAGCGATACTCACGGTGAGAAATATGCTCGCGTTTGAATTAAGCTGCGGAACACCCTGCTTGTCGACGGGCGCTACCAGGATGAGGGCGGCGAGTCCCACCGCGAACATGAAGATCACTGCGATTATCAGCTCCCGCGCCCTACCTCCATCGATCAGTTGGAGCCGCTGGCAGTTGCGGACCGTGAGAACCGCGGAGCCCGGCAACAAGAAGAGGGCGATAAGCAGGATAATGGTCGGTGACCACGGCCCTGGCGTCGACGACGATGAGTTGGTACTACGTTTGAACTGCAACGTAACTCGTTTCAAAGCCTGATGACGTATTGTGACGCGAGGTTACCGTCGTAGTCGAGAGCAACGCTTGGAGGACACCGCTTCCACATGAAGTCTACCTACCTGGTCACAGGGGAGCCGGGCATCGGCAAGACCACGCTGATCCGTCAGGTGGTGAGTACCATGCAATTCCGCGCCGCCGGCTTCTACACCGAGGACCTGCGGAGCAGAGGCGTTCGGGAGGGTTTCCGTATTGTAACGCTCGACGGTGAGACGGCGTTGCTGGCCTCAAGTGGACATCCCAGCGCAGTGAGGGTCTCCAAGTACGGAATCGATGTTGAAGAGCTCAATCGAGTCGGCGTACAGGCGATGAGATCTGCCATGGACTGCGGGCATGTCGTCATCGCCGACGAGATTGGACGCATGCAACTGTACTCGCGTCCCTTTCGGCAATTAGTCTTCGAAGCGGTGAAGAGCGGGCATCCTCTGTTGGGCACCATCATGTTGGGGCGTAATCCCTATGCCGACCGTATGAAGGCGCACCACAACGTGCAACTGCTTGTGCTCACCGAAGAAAATCGGAACGAACTCCTGGCCTTGTTACGCGCTAGGTTCGTTTGACGGCCCGCTTGCTCGGTCGTCGGCAAGGAACACGGCGTTTCAATTCGGACGCAGTGGTGGGAAGGCGTCACCTGCTGACCCTTGCACATTCAAAGGGATCGAATGGACGATTCTGCCGTCCACGAAGAGCTGAATCTGATAGATGCCCGCGCGGTTCAGCGGAAGATTATTGAGCTGAATGACCAGGTTTGTATCTGTGCCCGGCATTTCTACCTCAACGTCGAAAGGTGGGGGTGGCTCGGGCAGAATTTGTTGTCCCGACGGGTCGGCAATGCCGAAGCGTACAGCGTAGGTGCCGGCGTCGAGCGTGAGGATGACAACGACAAAAAAAGGCGGCGAAGCGCCGGGCAGCGTGCCAATGTTGATCTGGCTAAAGATGCCCAGAACACTCAGCTTGCCGTCTTGACTGGTCAACGCGTAATCGCAGAGCAGGCCGAGCTTGAGCGATGGTTGCATGCGCAGTTCCTCCCGTACTTGTCCTCTATGGTAACCGCTGTTGGATTCCCCGCCTCTGGTGAAATGCGAAACGCGCGACCTGCGTCGCGCGTTGTTGCTGGGAAGTCTCATTTGCTTTGCGTGCTGAACCCGAGCCTTCCCTATTCAGTTGTATCTGTTCACTGTGTATAACGAAAAAACGCTCGGATTGTGACACCTTTTCAAGCCCGAACTGTGCCGAGAGCAGCTGTTTTCCGCCGGGCCTGCGAAGGTTCAGCTCACCCGTTCGATGGTGGCCCCCAGCGCTCGCAGCCGTTCGTCGATACGCTCATAGCCGCGGTCGATCAACTCAATATGCTCGATCTCACTTTCACCGTCGGCGATGAGTGCCGCCATAACCAAGGCAATGCCTGCCCGAATGTCCGGGCCGACGAGTTCCCGACCGCGCAGTAGCGTAGGGCCCGAGACCACGGCGCGATGCGGGTCGGCCAGGACAATCTTGGCGCCCATGTAGGCGAGACGGTCGACAAAGAACATGCGGGCCTCGTACATCCAGTCGTGAACCAGCGTCATGCCTTCCGCCTGAGTAGCGAGAACGATAAAGATGGACGCCAGGTCGGTGGGAAAGGCCGGCCACACTCCCGTCTGAATCTTGGAGATGGCCATCAATTCAGCAGGCCGCACCACCATCGTCTCCGCGTCTAACTCAAGCTTGACGCCCATCTTTTGAAGGATGTGCGCGACCATGTCGAGGTGTGCGGGAACGGCGTTGCGGATCGTGACCGTGCCGTGGCAGGCGGCAGCGAGCGCCGCGAAGGTACCGGTTTCGATGTGATCCGGCCAGATGCGCGCGGTAGTGCCACGAAGGGCTGTTGTGCCCTCAATCCGAAGCACGTTGCTACCTGTACCGCGAATGTTTGCGCCCATGCTCTGGAGCATCGTGGCAAGGTTGGTAATGTGGGGCTCGCTCGCGGCGTTTGAGATGACGGTCGTCCGGGGTTGGCTGGCGGCGAGTAGCATCGCGTTCTCGGTAGCCGTAACCGATGCCTCGTCCAGAAAGACCGCGCAGTCGCCTTCAGGTCGCTCGGCTCGTGCCCGGTAGAAATTGTCCTGGACATCAAATCGAGCGCCGAGCGCCTGAAGGGCGTGGATGTGCGTTCCGATCGATCTGGTGCCAATGGCATCGCCTCCCGGGTGATGCATATTGGCGCGCCCGATTCGAGCGAGCAGTGGGCCAAGCAGAACGATGGAGGCGCGCAGGCGCTCCACCAAATGCTCGGCCGGCTCGAAAGATGTGACGGCGGAGCAGTTAATGTGTAAGCGCGAATCGCTTTCGAACTCGACCGTGGCTCCCAAATCCTGCAGAATTGCGGCCATGGTCACGACATCCGCGATTCGCGGAACATTGTCCAGGTAGCAGTCATCATCCGTGAGCAGGCACGCTGCCATCATGGGAAGAACCGCGTTTTTGTTAGCAGCCACGTCAATTGTGCCGGAGAGCGGCGAACCGCCCTGAATCATAAATTTCGCCATACCCGCCTCGTGTAAACTTCCACGCATTCTAAGGCGAATCACTACGGCCGGCCTGTGGTCGGTTCAGTCGGCCGAAGCGTCAGCCTAACCCGATCACTGCTGCGGCGAGGGCCAACAAACTAGCGCTTAGAGATGCGGCTGCGTTGACCCAATCGTTGTTCAAACCATGAATGCCTGTAATGACGGTAGTAGGCGAGCCGCAGCGCGTGTGAACCGGTTGCTCGGTTGATGCTTGGCACCAGGGACAGAACCGCTGTTCCTGTACGGCGGCGCCAAGCAGTGAATCGACGCTCGCGCCAAGGAAGCCGGCGACCGCTACAACCGCGAGAAACGACATGCCAGCGCGCATGGCCAGTGTAGCGGCGGTGGCAACCAGACAGGCGCCGCCGGCGCTGGCTGCAACCCCGACCATCGTTACTCCCCCCGAAGTACCTCTGGTCACCGGTTGGCGGGTAATGATATGGACGGGCCGGCTGTCGCTTCGTTTCCCCAGCTCGGTAGCCCACGTATCAGCGGTGGCGGCAGCCACCGAGGCCGCGAAGGCCAATGGCCAGAGTGGTGACTCGTCCACAAGCGAGAGAAGGCAGTAAACGGCGGGAACACCGCCATTGGCCAGCACCTGGACGGCATCGCGGCACCCCGACTTAGCCTCGATGGTATCGCTCCTGTTCGCGACGGGTGAGTGCAAACGGCCGAGAAGTGAGGCGCTGGCAAAAAAGACAAGCAGCACCGCGGACCAACGAATGGCTCCGGCCGTGTAGACGATCGTCCCGACCAGCACCGCGGCGATGGCGCCGGAGGACGTCAATGTTCGGGATAGATAGGCGAGCTTTGCCGCGGTGGTAGCAAGCAGCAGACCGATCAGTCCTTGGACCCACATAGTGGCAATCGTAGCAGGGACGATGCATGCTGGTGGCTGGAGCACCTATGTGGGTGGTGTACACTCATGAAGCCAGGCGACCTCGGTTGTCCGGCCACCGATCTCGTCCGCCTTTCGGGTTGATGGCGAGAGGGGATATCCGGTATGCTGGTAAGCACGCAGGGAGAGATCCCTGAGTCTGCTGTCTTACGGGGCAGGAGCACATTAACAATCAAAGAGAGAGATTCCAACTGAGTACGCAGTGATTGGACGCTTTTGAGGATTCCCGGAGAGGGAATATGATGGAGAGTTTGATCCTGGCTCAGGACAAACGCTGGCGGCGTACCTAAGACATGCAAGTCGAACGGTTCCTTCCGCTTCGGCGGGAGGGATAGTGGCGGATGGGTGAGTAACGCGTAGGAACCTATCGCACAGTGGGGGATACCGCTGGGAAACCGGCGCTAATACCGCATGTGGTGCGGCGAGTGAATCGTCGGACCAAAGCACGCAAGTGCGCTGAGTGAGGGGCCTGCGTCCGATTAGCTAGTTGGTGGGGTAAAGGCCTACCAAGGCGACGATCGGTAGCTGGTCTGAGAGGACGGTCAGCCACACTGGGACTGAGACACGGCCCAGACTCCTACGGGAGGCAGCAGTTAGGAAATTTTTGCAATGGGGGAAACCCTGACAGAGTAACGCCGCGTGGAGGATGACGGCCTTCGGGTTGTAAACTCCTTTTCTGTGGGAAGAGTAGAAGACGGTACCGCAGGAAGAAGCCTCGGCTAACTACGTGCCAGCAGCCGCGGTAATACGTAGGAGGCGAGCGTTGTCCGGAATTACTGGGCGTAAAGAGCGCGTAGGCGGCGCTGTACGACACGGGTGAAAGCCCCCGGCTCAACTGGGGAGGGTCCCGTGTAACGGCAGTGCTACGAGTGCAGGAGAGGGAAGTGGAACTCCGGGAGTAGCGGTGAAATGCGTAGAGACCCGGAGGAACACCAGTGGCGAAGGCGGCTTCCTGGTCTGCGACTGACGCTGTGGCGCGAAAGCTAGGGGAGCAAACGGGATTAGATACCCCGGTAGTCCTAGCCGTAAACGATGGATACTAGGTGTACGCGGTATCGACCCCGTGTGTGCCGGAGCAAACGCAGTAAGTATCCCGCCTGGGGAGTACGGCCGCAAGGCTAAAACTCAAAGGAATTGACGGGGACCCGCACAAGCAGCGGAGCGTGTGGTTTAATTCGACGCAACGCGCAGAACCTTACCTAGGCTTGACATGCACTGGCAAGGCCCAGAGATGGGCGCCCCCGAAAGGGTCAGTGCACAGGTGCTGCATGGCTGTCGTCAGCTCGTGTCGTGAGATGTTGGGTTAAGTCCCGCAACGAGCGCAACCCTTATTGCTAGTTAGGATGTCTAGCGAGACTGCCGGGAGAAACCCGGAGGAAGGCGGGGATGACGTCAAGTCAGCACGGCCCTTACGTCTAGGGCTACACACACGCTACAATGGCCGCGACAATGCGCAGCAAACCCGCGAGGGGGAGCGAATCGCACCAAACGTGGTCTCAGTTCGGATTGCAGGCTGCAACTCGCCTGCATGAAGTCGGAGTTGCTAGTAACCGCTGGTCAGCACACAGCGGTGAATATGTTCCCGGGTCTTGTACACACCGCCCGTCACACCATGGAAGCTTGGAACACCTAAAGCCGGTGGGTGAACCCGCAAGGGGCACAGCCGTCTAGGGTGGGTCAGGTGACTGGGGTGAAGTCGTAACAAGGTAGCCGTACCGGAAGGTGCGGCTGGATCACCTCCTTTCTAGGGAACGAACGGATCATCAGGTCAGCGCTCACGTGCGCCTCCTGGTCCAGTTCGAGGTCGAGCGAAGGGTCCGGATCGGGGCCCATCGAGACCAGCGTCACCCACGGGTGGCGCATCACAGAAGTTGACTCAGGTTGGAATCTCTCTCGTTGATTGTTGATGGTCATGCGCACCGGGGGCATTAGCTCAGCTGGTTAGAGCGCAGTCCTGATAAGACTGAGGTCCCTGGTTCGAGTCCAGGATGCCCCACCAGCACCGGGATAGTGCGGGGATGGCCTGCATGTGCGGGGGGATGTAGCTCACTTGGGAGAGCGCCTGCTTTGCACGCAGGAGGTACGGGGTTCGAATCCCCGCATCTCCACATCGTGCGGCGCAGCGTGCGCGGAGGACCGTCTGTGCGCGGCGCCGTGTGCATTCGCACCGGATCGCCTCCATCGGCTCGATGCGCCCATCGGGTCATCTCAGCCACTCGCGTCTGCCCGCACCGGATCGCAGTATCGAGCGCACGGGTCGAAGACGGTGACCCAGACAGTGGTTCGCACGCCCGTGCCGACGTGGGCGCACCAGGGTCACTGCGACCGAAGCGCGCTGGACACGCCAGACCACGGAAGCCCGTGATGGGTGGATTGGTTCGAGCGGGTGGGTGCTTGCTATACTCGGAAGCTGTCCCGAGCGCACGCGGTGGGGAGACCTTGCCATGGGCGGGAGGCGACAGCGCTCCTCCGTCGCGATGAGACGCGGCGGAAGGTGCACCTTAACAGCTGAAGAGACAACATGACGAGTCCATGGTTGGTGTGCCGCCAGGCGCATGGGGCGTGCTGTACGACAGCGCGTCTCTCGCATAGCTGGTGGTGCATCGACCGATGATCCTCCGAACGATCCGAACTCCCGTGCTGCTGTTGGGCGCCGACGAGGCGACTAGCGTGGTGGTGGGGTGGGGACCGAGCGGCCAGGCGTGTTCGAGCGGCTGGACGCGATGGGGGTGAGAGAAGAAGAAGGAAGAAGGGGCATGCGGTGGATGCCTTGGCGTCAAGTGCCGAAGAAGGACGTGGGCAGCTGCGAAAAGCATCGGGGAGCGGGAACCGCGCATTGAGCCGATGATCTCCGAATGGGGCAACCCATCACCCGGTAAGGGGTGATACCCCGTGCTGAATCTATAGGCACGGAGGAGGGCACCGCCGGAACTGAAACATCTAAGTACGGCGAGGAAAAGAGAATATTCCCCAAGTAGTGGCGAGCGAACGGGGAGGAGCCCAAACCACACCACACCAGACGGTCGTCCAGCCGGAGTGTGGGTGGGGTTGTACGGTCGATCAGACGGTCCTGGACGGGGCGTCGCTGAGTGAGCAACCATCAGGCAAGCAGAACAGTGCTGGAACGCGTGGCCGAAGACGGTGAGAGCCCGGTAGGCGAAAGCGTGATGGCTCAGTGGATCGGTGCGTGAGTACCACGGGACACGAGAAACCCTGTGGGAAGCTGGGGGGACCACCTCCCAAGGCTAAATACGCTTGACGACCGATAGTGCACTAGTACCGTGAGGGAAAGGTGAAAAGCACCCCGGGAGGGGAGTGAAAGAGAACTGAAACCGCATGTCTACAAGCAGTTAAAGGACGGTTCGCGCAAGCGATGTCCGATAGCGTGCCTATTGAAGAATGAACCGGCGAGTTACGCTCTCTGGCCGAATACAAAGGTTAAGGCATGAACATGCTGGAGCCGGAGCGAAAGCGAGTCTGAAGAAGGCGCACAAGCGGTCGGAGGGAGTAGACCCGAAACCACGTGAGCTATCCATGGTCAGTGTGAAGCCGCCGTAACAGGCGGTGGAGGCACGAACTCACCAGAGTTGCAAATCTGGGGGATGAACTGTGGATAGGGGTGAAATGCCAATCGAACGTGGAGATAGCTGGTTCTCCCCGAAATAGCTGTAGGGCTAGCCTTCTGTGGTGTCGTCTGGAGGTAGGGCACTGGCTGGGCTAGGGGGCGCAATCCGCTTACCAACCCCAATCAAACCACAAATGCCAGACGCATAGGAACAGAGGAGTCAGACGGTGGGGGCTAAGCTTCATCGTCAAAAGGGAAACAGCCCAGACCACCGGCTAAGGTCCCCAAGTGTGCGCTAAGTGGGAAAGGATGTCGGGATGCAGAGACAACCAGGATGTTGGCTCAGAAGCAGCCATCATTGAAAGAGTGCGTAATAGCTCACTGGTCAAGTGTTCCGGCGCCGACAATGTAGCGGGGCTCAAGCGCAGCACCGAAGCCGTGGATTGTCCGGGCAACCGGATGATGGTAGGGGAGCGTTCTCCGGGCCGTGAAGGTATACCGATAAGGAGTGCTGGAGCGCGGAGAAGTGAGAATGCCGGTATGAGTAGCGTAGAACGCGTGTGAGAAACACGCGCGCCGAAAACCTAAGGGTTCCTGAGGAAGGTTCATCCGCTCAGGGTTAGTCGGGCCTAAGCCGAGGCCGCGAGGCGTAGGCGATGGACAAACGGTTTATATTCCGTTACCACCCGTGTGGAGTGATGGGGGGACGCAGCAGGGGAGATACGAGCGAGCCTACTGGACATGGTTCGTGTCCCGCGGTAGCCCGGTCTCGGTGGGAAATCCCCGAGGCCCAGGGGTAAGGGCGGGACCAAGGCCCTCTTAGGAGGGCTGGAGTCGTCGGGCCCATACTGCCCAGAAAAGCCTCTAAGCGATGATGCACGGGTGTCCGTACCGCAAACCGACACTGGTAGGTAGGTAGAGGATACCAAGGCGATCGAGAGAACCCTTGTCAAGGAACTCGGCAAATTACCCCCGTAACTTCGGGAGAAGGGGGACCCGATGCGGTGACACGCCATGCGCGTGTGAGCTGCGTTGGGTGGCACAAACCAGGCCCAAGCGACTGTTTATCAAAAACACAGGTCTCTGCTGAAGGCGCAAGCCGACGTATAGGGGCTGACGCCTGCCCAGTGCCGGAAGGTTAAAGGGAGAGGTTCACGCTTTGAACTGAAGCCCCGGTAAACGGCGGCCGTAACTATAACGGTCCTAAGGTAGCGAAATTCCTTGTCGGGTAAGTTCCGACCCGCACGAAAGGCGTAACGACTTGGGCACTGTCTCGACAGGGGACTCGGCGAAATTGAAGTACCTGTGAAGATGCAGGTTACCCGCGACAGGACAAAAAGACCCCGTGGAGCTTTACTGCAACTTGGCATTGGATTGAAGACGGTCATGCGTAGGATAGGTGGGACCCGGAGAAGCGGCCCTTGCGGGGGTCGTGGAGGGGCCAGTGAAATACCACTCTTGGCCGTGTTTGGTTCTACCCTCCGGCCGTCTAGCCGGCGGAGGAACAGTGCCTGGTGGGCAGTTTGACTGGGGCGGTCGCCTCCTAAAGGGTAACGGAGGCGCCCAAAGGTTCCCTCAGGCTGGATGGAAATCAGCCAGAAGAGTGTAAAGGCAGAAGGGAGCTTGACTGCGAGACGGACAGGTCGAGCAGGGACGAAAGTCGGGCTTAGTGAACCTACGGTACCGAGTGGAAGGGCCGTGGTTTAACGGATATAAGCTACCCCGGGGATAACAGGCTTATCCTGCCCAAGAGTTCACATCGACGGCAGGGTTTGGCACCTCGATGTCGGCTCGTCGCATCCTGGGGCTGGAGTCGGTCCCAAGGGTTGGGCTGTTCGCCCATTAAAGCGGCACGCGAGCTGGGTTCAGAACGTCGTGAGACAGTTCGGTCTCTATCCGTCGTGGGCGCAAGACGTTTGCGGGGAGCTGTCCCTAGTACGAGAGGACCGGGATGGACAGACCAATGGTGAGCGAGTTGTTCCGCCAGGGGCAGACGCTCGGTAGCTATGTCTGGACGGGATAAGCGCTGAAAGCATCTAAGTGCGAAGCCTCCCCCAAGATGAGACGTCTCACTCGAAAGAGGTAAGACCCCAGGGAGACTACCTGGTTGATAGGCGGCAGGTGGAAGGACGGTAACGTCTGAAGCTGAGCCGTACTAATCGGTCGAGGCCTTCTTCTTCGCACCACCCATCGTGGTCGGGATCCGGTGGACGCCCGTCATGTTGTCTCTTCAGCGGTGCAAGGTGCACCCGCACTGGTGGCCAATGGCGTGGTGGACCCACCCGTTCCCTTCCCGAACACGGTCGTGAAACACCCCAGCACCTACAATACTGCCGGGTCTACCCCGGTGGGACGATCGGCCGCTGCCAGTGCGGTTCCCTTTT
>JAABUL010002726.1_pt1 | contig 28402 bp, 22 predicted proteins | sample 5559151 | NCBI WGS metagenome assembly JAABUL01 (sample SAMN10711876, study PRJNA513368) | rock metagenome | isolation source: Antarctica rocks | place: Antarctica: Victoria Land, Pudding Butte sud
CCGAGATTGACGAAGCTAGATCTCACGTAACAGCGCGTGGCGGTTTCCCATGGTTGGGATGCTTATAAGGCCTATATGGCAAAGGCCAGGGCATGCTTGCCAATTTCACATAAGCATCCTGCGAGAAATCTCCCAACTCGTGAGTACGACTCATAAGGTCAGAGACCGGCGGCGGTCTTTCTTGTATCACTCTGAAAGGTGAGTCGTCAGCAGCTCCATTAGGCACCTTCCAGCCTTGAGCGATCACATCAAACACTCCTCCCTCGGGAATATTGATAGATCTCAAGGGTTTTAGAAGCTCGGCTACAATGTTGATATTTTCTTGTTGTGTATGCGTTTCGAAATGTTCGGCGAAGCGCTTTTGCATAATGAAGATGCATAGATAGCGAAGGCTTGTCATAGAAGCCAGCGTGTTGCATAACTTGATCCATCCAGACATCGTGTAAGGCTCTATTGGTGGCCAAAGGAGTTGCGGAAATGTCCCGAAGTACCTGCTCATACTCAGATTCCGGATATGAATGAATGTACCAAGCCGTGGGCGATCCTGCACAAAGATACGGGGGGAATCGCATACTGTATACAAGGGATTGACAGCATGAAGGGTAGGGTCTCATTGTAGCTACAAGCTGGGTCAGTGCAAGCTACCGAGCATTGAGGTCAATTTGAGGATGAGATCTTTCTTCGCTGACTTACATACGCCTGCACGTCAAACATAACGAGGTCAGCTGGTCATTTGGATCGTCGGAGTTGTTCACGCCAACGATTCCCAATTCACCGGAAAGTGGGTCCTGCCAATGAGCATGTCCGTCCCAGCTACCATCAAACTCCCATTTCTCGCATCTCACATGGGCCAGACGATGGCTGAAAGACCCAATGTGAACAAGCGATGGACCATAAATGAATCTGTAGATCGTCTGCCGGATTTCAAAAGGCAAGGTCAACAATAGACAACCGTCTTGTAGAAGCGGTACTCCGAATTGGACAGAGCCTGTTGTTGGTGGCCGAGTATCGATGAAGGGAAGTCGGCCATAAACACTCTGATCTTCCGGGGTGATATCCACTGGAGCCTGCTCTATCTTAAAGGGGTTTTTGAATGCTGAAGCCAGCTTCGATAACCATGGTTTGCGAGTTGGGGTCATCCTCTGCTGCCAATCTATGTATGTCATGTTGGCAGACTTTCCTGGCGTTCAACATGTAGGATACATTGCAAATGACAGAAGAAGATTGAACAATCATGGAAACGTGGAAAAAGTATTGCTGGGGCTGTGTATTTATAGGCACATAGGATACTTTCCCTACAGATTGGCTAGCTGTTCCGAGAAAGCTTGGCACCGAACACGCAAATTTCAGCAGTTAGTTGTTCTAGTAGTATAAGTCTATTACATACAAGTCTGTCAGATTAAAGCCACGAGAGGGCTTCTATAGGTATATACTTAAGATGTACATAAATTAGAAGAGACCTAGTAACCAGAAACTGCAATGCACATTTTCATATAGAATTCGGGGTCAAGCTTGTACAAAAGTTTTGCACACGCTAAACACGCTTCTCAACATACTTTACTTCAGCCTCCATCACATTACCACTTTCTAGCTTGTCACCTAGGCAGGGTGTAAGCTCGTAAATGCCTCACACAGGCGGACGTAGGGCGGACGTATGGACAGTCATGAATGGCCACAATATGGAACTCATCAACAGCAAGTAAATCAATATGGAGACTGTGCTACAATAGCTTCACCCTTGTGTGTAATAAGACGTCAGGCCCAATCTTCCTTCCATACGCACTATAGTGCCTTCGATCATTCCCAGTCTCCAATGTTTTTCCCATTTGGTAGAGCAATTTGAGGTTATGGGCAACATCGCCATGTGCAATTTCATGAAAGAGGTAGCCAGCGGCAGCTTTGACCGCTGGGATGGCATCAGAGGCGACCACCTTGTCGAGTTCCTTACCAACCAGCTTGATGCGTGTGCATGCTACCTGCAACCGTGCCTTTAATCTCGCGTCTAAAGGTTGAGCCAGATGGCTCAGAGTTCAACGTTTCATATGATCTACCATAGTTTTTCCGTTCTGCTGATAGGGCATTCTTGCCGATGACAAATATTGCATCGCAGAAGCTCTGTACAAGAGCATTGCCATGACCACGAAAATTTTTCGCCGAGGATATATGATACTCAGTAAGGGCTATGGGGACAATGGGTAAACGCGCTGTAGTGAGATTCCTCAGCGATAAGATGTGTTAAGGGAGAAGGAAAGAGAGCAAGAAAGAGAGAAAGATCTTTCGTAGAAGGCTTGAAACGACTTGAGACATGCCCTTTTAGATTCGGTCTACGAAGGTTGCGGTCGGCCACATGAATACGTGGGTGGCCATGTAGTCCGGGTTCTAAATGCAATAACGCACTGTGAACAATCAATGTCTCATGAGTTGGAATCGATCAACCAAGAGGTGATAAGCCAAGGACGTTTCCATCCTAGAAGACTCGGACTCGAACAAGAATGAACCTTCGAACTTTAAGATCGTACAGCACAAGAACATCACTCGTTCGTGGGCCCGCCATTCCACAGCTGACGGCTACAAGGATGGCAGGCTGTAATGCTGGTATTTGGTGCACGCTTGAAACCGCGGCCTGGATTTCCGGGGCATTGCCGGCGTGTACCTTGGCGGCGGTGGAAAGGCTGTGTTGGCACGTTGGTTGGAGTAGGCATGTGCGCACACACGCACTCTGATTCGACGGGACGGGATGCGGCTAAGCGGGTGGGCTTGTCAGAGCGCTTGCGGCCTCTCAGCCCCACCCTCCAGAGTCTTCCAAACTTCGCCTTGTTGTGGCACGTGAACCTAGATGGACACTTGAAACGAGGATGGAGACTTCGAGGCATCTGGAACATCGTGGCTTATTTATTCCCGGGTCGTTAGAGGCCGCTGCGCCTTTGTTTGCTACCTCCTGCATGAACAGGCTGCACTTCTCTCCTTCATACCGGGGGTCACGTCCCTGATTCCAATTTCAGCCTGGCCAAGCGTTTCCATCTACAGAAGAGCATTCAAGGACACGGGGCTTTTCATAGATCACCCACCATCAGCAGGCAGCCGTTGGATCCCAAAAGGAGGACGGACCTTCCAGCACTTGAGATCTGAGAGAACGTACGAGTAACTCTCAGCTCCACGGCAATTTCAGCTCCCTATTCTCAACAACAATCAGTCTCTTTCATATCACCGTTTCCCACCTGTCTACCACTATCTTCATATATGGACGTCAAGGAGGAAAGACCGTCTCTCTCAATTCACCTCAAGCGCACGCACAAGAGGCCAGGTTCCTACGTCATCGGGACAGTGGTCCCTCACATGCCGCGAGGAAAAACGCTTTATGTCGAAAAGTTCTCCGTCAGCCTTATCGGCAGGATTCATTTAGGGGGCGAAAAGCACAACGCTTCCAATACAATTGGCGATGAAGACACCCTCATCTTTCTCAAACTTGAGACTCCAATAGATGAGTATCCTGTTAGGCTCAAAGACTGGCTTGTGTCGCCCTTTACCTTCATTATACCCGAGGAACCTGGTATCGAGGAGGCTGAATTCCGTCAATGGATATCGCGCCATCGTATGCCAGAGCCCAAGGCCTTACCGCCTTCCGCAGATCTGGGAAATGGTAATATCATCGATTACAGTCTGAAGGTCGCGATCAGAGACGACACTTCTGGCGATGACATCTCTTCGACTCTGCCTCTAACATTTTCACGCGTACGAGCATCTGATATACCCAAAGCTGATGAGCAACCCATGGTGCTGTGGCAAGAACTTAGTGATCAAGGGCGACAGATGTCTGTCGAACTGGCGGTCGATTTTCCAAAGTCTCTTGTCCAAGAAAAGGCTTTCCCTCTGACTCTACGCCACTCGGGCGAAGCGCTGAACCCTGCGGCCAGGGGTGCCCCAACCCTGCATCTTGCCTCATGCTGCCTCCAGCTGTTGGAACAAACGAACTTACGCATTCCTCCGAACAAAGAATCGAGCTATGTCAAGCAGCATGGGATGGCATCCTCGGATGCTTCAGCCTCAAAACACGGATTGTTGCCCGTGATTACAGAAGAGGGCTTGGACCTTTCTGAGATTCTCCGTCATCCAACCATCTCCTGTGCTTTCCCCCCAACATTCGACTGCGCGAACATCCGTCGTTCCTATGGGATGACAATACTCATCCAAGTCCAGTATGATCAGACATCATCTGATTTGGAATTCTTCTTTGATGGCGTGACGCTATGGCCATATGAAACCTATTCTATGGCGCGGTCGGCCGAAGAGGAAGAGAGACATATGGACGACGACCTATATCCTGATGAAGATGATTGGCCTTTGTTCTAGGCTTGCGAAAACATAATTCTCCTCCTTGCGCAGGGACATCTCTTACAATAGCCTTCTACATAGATCGAAGCATGTATGTGTATTACGGCTCTCTCCGTATGTGACATCACACTTATGGTAACCCAAATTCCTCTAGCCTACGATTCCTACTGCTCAGCAAAGAGAGTTGCGGCGCACGGATTCGTTTCAACTGACAAATTCGCCTTCGGTAGGATTGGCGAGAGCCTTTCATGAGGCTGTTCACTGGACTCTGTAGACGGAAGCGTTTCAACTCACAAACATCATTCCTTGAACGTGAAACTTTTACCATGATTTACATGGTTTCGTGCTCATGGTCAGTTATAGGCAAAGACCGGGCAGTGCCAGAAGATGGTGTGGGTGCCGACTCAGTCATACATAAGAACGTCGAGCTGCCCACAATGGTCCTCTATGAATGAAAACACTTTGTAATATCTCCACGAGCATCTTTCTTTCTCGCCTCTCAGCCGTATTGCTCGGCTTTTACGGCAAGACAGGGAGACGAGCATTGTTCTTGTTTCCTACATCCACTGATCAAGTCTACCTTATCCCCATATCACCAAATTGATTCTTAGACAAGTTCAAAAATGTTACTTCGCAATCTCTGCGCATGCTTGCTGCCTGCTCTAGCTGTCACAACAACAACGTCGTATATTCTCCAACAGTTGCGAACGAAACCCATCAACTTTCGCCAAGAACAGGAGCGGAACGCAGGGTTTATGTCCAATTCAAATTCAACTTCCAGCAAAAACTCAAGGACGATCTCGGAATGGACAATTTCCCTGGTCATTCAGCACTCTGGATTGCAGGGACTGATACCGACGGACCTATCCAAATCGAAATATTTAGTGCTGATCGAGAAAAGCCAAAGGTCGATAGACCCCTTGAGGTTCGGATATTCGAAAAACCAACGGTGAGTACAATTCGTATTAGATCTTACTCACTTTACTCCCAACAGTTATTTTCTCACCAAGCAAACCAACCACGTTACATTAGCATTACCGATCTCGTGATCCCATTAACTGTTTCCAACCGATTCTAGAAGAGTCAACGCTGATCATGCAACCTACAATAGATGAATAAAGCGGACGCACCCCGCAACGCTGTTCCATATGAGTCTTTCCAGCATGGGACAACGACTATGACCAACGAAGAGATCGTAAATCATGAAACAGGAGAAGGTCCTCTCCTTGAAGCATTGAAGGAGTTGAAGAATTACCGCAGCGGTCCACAAAATAAAGGCAGTCTGAATACGTGCCACAACTATGTTACCCAGCTCCTGAAGAAGATTCCAAATGAACCTCAAGATCCCAATGAGGACACTCAAAAACATTTCGATACTTACGACAAACTCTCAGTCAATGACAAGTACAATGAATATAATATCAACAAACCCGTGTCCGCTATGAACATATTCAATCCCAACCCCGACCCTGCCAAGAAAAATGAACCAATACGCAAAAAGAGATGGACAACAGAAAGATTTAGGGTGCGGCCTTCGTTTCAAAGGAAAGAGAGGTATTTGTACAATCAACCTGAAAGCCGATGATGGTGCGCCCACAACGAAGGGCTAAAATGAGCTTGTCATGAATGATTGGACATCAGATCTTCCCGACGATGAACTGTCCATTACTTCTGATGACGACGCTCCAACCAAGGCCATACCGACTGATGGTCTCTCGGAGGCTGATAAGGTTCGGAGGGTGAGCTTGATCAGGACCGCGGGAACACTAACATCATTCACAATGTACAGTAAGGCTGCGTTGATCGCGCTGGGGGTTGCTGGAAACATTTTGGGTACGTTTTGCACACTTTACTCAGCGAGTCCGGGCCTGGTATGGATCGACATTCGTTATTCGTACGAGACTTCCTGATGAGTCACCTTATATCATACCTTCGATATATATGTAGATTCGAATGGTGGCTGACGCTCTAGGAACCTCACAGGCGCTGCATTTGTCATTTTGGACTTTGTTCATAAGGAGTGGGCAGTAGCCGCCGTCGGAACTGTATCACTTTTGGTAGGTCCTGCGGTAGCTTTTGTAGCAGAAGGACCCATTGGATGGGTTGTTGGAAGTGTGGTTGCTGCGCTGTTTGCAAGTAGGTTCAATCCTCCCCGTCAAGGCGCCTTTCTTCCGGAAAGTTCGAATAGGGTTTGAAATGACATCTCGAATAGTACTTCCTGGATTCGGACACAATATCACACCAGCCGACAGAACCGACGTCCAAGGTATCATCCAGTACAAAATGTTTGGTGATAAGACACATACTGGGAATGGTGCGTTCGCCCACACCCCTCTGCTCTGCCACGTGACTAAGTCTTGGCGCCTAGAAAATTGTCGAAAGGGCGACGGCAACAATCCTGGTAACAAAGACTGTCAAATCGTGTATGGTGCAGGTACCCTTTCAATGGCCTTAGGAATGAGCAATTTCGACACCATCGTTTTCTTAACCCATTTTAACATAGGAATGCACATGACCATCCCTGAAATTGCAAAGGGTTTCTACGTAGTAGATGAGAATAAGAAGGGCGATGGAGCCGACAAAATGGCTACCATTTCCTGCCACGCAAAAAATGCAACAACCCAATTCAGGGCTGTCTGACAGAAACCGATATCACACAATGTGAAAATCCTACCTTCGCAATCAATAGGTACGTTTCATCAGGACCCTTCTCTCAAGGCATTTCTGATTCAGCTCTTTAGGCAAAACATCAACTTAGCTACATTCGGTCAGACAGCAGACAAGCTGCATGATCGTATCATCCCCAACGATAATGGTGACTGTAAACTTGTCACTTACCCAGGTGACATGGTATATCCGCAACATCACTTAACTATGAATGGCCAGCCTTCATCAATTGCCTGCGGCATTACCAGCGGGCTCAATGTTCAAGGAACCTCAGTCGAAAATGTAATCGAGGCAGCCCCCGACGGTGCAAGGTCAGACAATGTCTCTCCTGCCGACCAGTCTACCATGGGCCAGAATGGTGCTTCCGTGAAACCTCCACCGCCAGCCCCTTTCGCGCCCTTGACCAGGGACAAATACCTCTGCATCTACAAAGACGGCGATAACCCTGCCTGCTTTCCGCCAGGCGACTACTACGCTCAAAGCAAAATGGGCTTCGAGAATAGCGCCGTCGACTCTGTAAGTCTTCCTTCTCAACCAGGCTGGAGCCTTATAGTGCACTGGACGACTGGCGGACTTCGTCGTCGCGGCGAACTGCCCATACAGCCCAAGAAGACAAATGACGACACCTTCGATAAGAACGTCAGCCCCAAGGCAGACGGAAAGAAATCCCAGGAACTCAACGCCTACATGTCCGGTATCTCCAACTTACAAGGTTACGGCCCAGGCACCTTCACCGTCAAAGCCCCCGACGACGGGCCCGATCCTGTCTGCTGCCTTTTCTCGGACGTAAGCTTCAAAGCTAACGTCCTTTGCCTTGGGCAGGGAGGCGGGGATTTGCCCGATAAGTGGAAAAAGGTGCCTCAAAGTGTGAGATGTCATGCTGGTGGCGCTATCTGGCTTTTTGCCGAAAGTTATGGTGATAAGACGAGCGCGCAGATCAAGGGTAACGTTGAGGATTTGAAGGATCAGCTTCTTGGGCCTGATACGGGGAGCTTTTCCAAGAACGTGGCCGCTGTTTGGGTGGGCAAGGCGTGAGGTGGAGCGGATGCGTGGAGACATGGTTATGTTGCACACAGCGTCCGAAACTGCAATTTTGAAACCCTGTCAGCCGGCTTGACGGGTAGCTATTCATGCTGGCCCTGCAATGCCTGGTGCATGCATCTCGGGATCGAAGGATAATAATGAAGTGCAAAAGTGCTCGCAGGACGGCATTCTGACTTGGAGTTAAGGTATGCAGGTAGGGTAGGTAAACCCCATTCTACTATAACGGTATCATAACCTAGATATGAATCAACATGTACTTTTATATTGTCAGGAGCTCTCCATATAGCTTCTTAGGGGGCTCTGAGCCGTCAATCACCAGTGCCGTGAGCTTTGTCAAGCTTGCGGCGACAGTAGCAGAATGTGTAATCCATGATGCAAGGATAATGCGGAATGGAGGGCGTATGGTTGACGTGACAAGGATTCATGCTGGCTGACATAGATACAGTGAGAATGGTATGTGACTGACGCCCCCGCAAAACCAAGTCAAGCGTACACCATGGTCTCATTGGACTTTCCACATCACAGTATATCAACCATTACACGTACAGATGCGCATCTAATCCGAATCTACGCTGGCGTAGACTTCCTATTTTGTCCATCAGGCGAGTAACGAGGGCCCCTTCCCGTTGCTCAATAGCCTAATTGAATTCTATGATGTACACCGCTGTGGTGTTGAGAGTCACTAGCATGTATATCGTAGAGATGAATAGACATAGCAGACTCTGAGTGTTGGTTAAGCTACGAATGATTGATGCATGGGCAGATCTGAGTGATGTTATCGAGGAAATTTCTTATCCTCAAAAGGTGAGTTTTTTGAAACGTATAGACTGGATACTGAAAGATGCAAATGATGTTTCATTCATGGGCCTGGCTAGATTGTATATAACTATGAAAGCTGGCTGGGAATTACGTGGGGGATATTTTCCTCATCTCTATAATATTCTGACAGATTTTTCTCCCATGTAACTTTATAATTTGCTGACTAGGAATCGGCTTATCAGGCTCATGCGTCTCGCATTACTATTTACTGCATTCAAGCCGCTCAATGACATTGCTATTTCACGAACATGGGAGTCTTGACACGATATTATTTTACGCCCTCCGACCACAATCGCCGTAAGGGTAACGTCACACATCCACGCCCAGAAATGCGACCAGTATCCCAAAACCTAGCTCGCTCGACCTAGTCTCCCACCAATCGTCAAGAGCATTCATCTACTGTTATATGGTATCTGACCAAAACGATAAAGGTTTCCGATAATACTGCGGCTTGTTCGTCACCGATGGCGGTTCAGAATCCTCTGCTAAGGATATCTTGCGAATGCGGGGACCATTGTCCGATGGCTCCTCCGTCACAGGGACCGCAAATGGTCGGGGCTTCGAGATTTTCTTCGGCAACAGGAGCGATCGGAAACGGACGATCCTGCTCTCCGCTCGTGTTCTCGAGGGACGTCGAGCTTGGGGGCTGATAGCTTCCCATCTAGCCGTTGAGGTCTCGGCGGTATCTTTTTCTGAGGCAGAGGCAGAGACTGCTTCTTGTGGTTGGACTTCTTCATTGGTAATGGTCAGGTGCGCTGCTTGAATATCAATCACCGAAGCTGTGATTGGATCAGGAGACGGGGTCTCCGAACGCGTAGATCTAGCAGCTTCCTTGGAAGCCAACTCGATTTCGCGACCACCTTCTTCAAGATACTCTATCCTTTTCTGTTGGTGAGTTTCTTTCCACAGTGCGACCGTCTTGGTGATTTCAGAACTTAGCTCTCCGCGGCGATTTTGCGATTCTTCGAGGTTGACAAAAGTGCGACAATACTCTGCATCTGTCAAGTTGCGTTTGTTAAAGTTTTGCAGCTGAAGCCAAACCTCTCTCTGGCGTATCTCTCTTATCTCTGCTTTGAGCTCTGTAACTCGCTTATGCAGTTGCCTCCGATCTCCGAATAGAAGCGGGTCCTGCGTGTCTGCCATTGCTGACTCCTGTCCATTCAAGCTGTTAAGACGTCTGGTGATGTCGTTGAATTCTTTCAAGTATTTGTTCTTGAAAGGACGTAGCCGATCATACAATGCCCACGCGTAAGCTACGCCTGAGTCTTTCTTATGCATAGCTACTTCTATGGTGATGTCGAGCAATTCTCTCTGAAGATCAAAGAGCTTTTCTTGCCACCTGGCGCACAAATCCTTGGGGGAAACCAACCTGATCTTACAACCTTCTGTTCGGAGATTCTTTGTCTTCGCACGTGACACTGGGAACCGCTTCTCCAAGTCAGCTGTACGCGTGGTGAGTTGCTTGGTCTCTTGCGCTCTTGCGATCTCAGGTGCGGTCACCTCTTGACCTATACCGATCGAATAATTTTTGTGGAACACTGGCAATGCCTTGCTTGACGCCGACTCTAGTGCCAATCTCCCCTTAATACCATACCATTCGTCCCAAAGGTGATAGTCATAATCTTTAAGGTGTTCGCTTATATGTGTTTCTATATCGCTCTTATACAGCTTACGATACACTCTCAATGTCTTGCTTGACGCTGAGTCTCGTGCGAACCTCCACTTGATACCGGTCCATTCATCCCAAAGATGATCGTTACAAGCCAACAAGTGTCTGTGCACAAGGGATATCATATCATCTGAATACTGTTTACGAACGAACGGTGATTTCTCGGTTGACGCCGAGGTCCGTGCCAATATCTTCTTGATCCCATACCAATCCCACCAAAGAGTACGAATGGAGATCAGTCCGCCCACAAGCAAGTCTAGGTAGTCTGTCGTCCACTTGTCTTGGTTGGGAATCAGACTATCAGGAATTTGCCTAGTTTGTAGCTTCGAGGCCGACTTGCGTGCCAATCTTTCCATGATGGTATTACATTCCACCCATAATGAAAGGATGGTGGCATTACTTTCGAAGTGCAAGTATAGTGCCATATAAGACGTCGACCACCTGCCTAATACTGGGATCAATCCGGCAATGCGTCGTCTAAAGTGTTGTTCCTGACGTTTGAGGCGGTTCAATTGTAGGGTATGTAGAGTCGAATACACACCATACTCGTCTACTGTGATGTGCTTCTTGTATACATGGACCCTTCTCTGAAAGTCTTCTGTGATTCTCTCTGTTGAGTAGTCGTAGTCTTTCGATAGTGGGTCGTTTGCAAAACGTTCCACTTTACTCCTGTTTGCTTCGAAAGCCTTGTAGTCGGCCCTCACGAGGCCGTCCATGTAGGACCACATTCCGCCTTGCGCATGGTTTTCAGGCGGCATTGCACCCTGCTCTAGTGCGTCAAGGATGCTCTGGCGAGCATTGTTGAAGACCGCTTGGATGTGTTTGATGGCGTAAGAATTCTTGCCCAAATCGTTAAAATCATTGGCTGGGTCTTGTAGGGATAGAAGATATGGCTTTCTGCGATTTCGTTCGCGGACAATCTCATCGATACCTCGGAGTTGTGGATCCTGGGAACGCGCCAGTCGCTCTGACAGCGTCCACCCTTCCTTGAGCTTATCAAAGACACGAGGAGGGTTAGCAGAGAATCCATATCGGTATAAATCCGTACTGCCGTAGAAGTATAAGATATAGAGCAGTTGGCCGGCAAGGTCATCTGAGGCAAATGTGCCGCTAGAGTGTTTCAAAGCCGTGACGATCATCATGAGCAAAGTGTAAGATCCTAGACCGCCTTCATAGACCGTTGTAAGGCCTCTGATCTCGAGACAGTAACGAAGTACTACGAATAAAGGACGCAACGAGGGTAGCTCATTCAGGTAAGCAGCACTATATTCTTGCGCAGGTTGATGGGGTGCCATTGTCTGAATCTGTATCTTGAAACCGGTGCCACGATGCTTGGTCTCGATGATGGGGATACGAGCAATCACGAGCTCGGTACCCTGTACTTTGATGGAGTTGCGGAGGTCCTTTTCAATCTTTCTCAACGAGCCCACAGCTTCTCGTATCAACGGCCGCGAGAACACACTTTGCTTACGAGCACCAGAGCCATGGTCAGAAGAGGCGACGGAAAACGTCACGTCAAAATCAGATAGCGGAGTTGCGAGGCCTGTGCTGCGTGATCCTAGCATTGTCAAGGGAGCATTCCGAAGGCTTCTCCGTGTAATAATCTTGACGTCGGACATCACCAGCTGAGCAGCTGCTTCCTCTGCAGGGGTGAGTCTCATATAGGCTTCATAGGCTCTGATTTCGCTGGACAGCCTGGATGGGTGAGTCAGTAGGATCACGAGTACTTATATGCGACGACCAACCTCCCAAGATGATCGCCGCTACTTTCCTCCATGTAAGCTAGCCAAGGTCTCTGGAAGGTTTTTGTAGAGCTTGGCCCATAAACCCATGACTGTGTTGGTGAGAACGCCACTCCAGCGTACTCAAGAACAACCCTTGACTTGACGAAGCCGTTCCCAACCTTCCTTCCAACCCTCTTCCGGTTCCTCCTCCCGTATCCTTCTTGCGCTTGCAGAGAGTCTGCGGGCCATATCCCTATGCCGGCTTCATTCTCTTCCTGTGTCTCCTCTGCTTGATTATCATCCACACTGCTCTTGAGACTGTTTTGAGCAAGTTCTCCCCCTTCAGTCAAGTCTTCGCTGAGTGCTTCCTTGCCCGCATAATTTCTATCGATGGAGGGTCGCAGGAACAAAGAGGGTATGTCAGAGGGAGCGTTGATTTTTCGGATGACAGACGCTCTATTGCTAGCACGATGAGCCTCAAGAGTTGCTGAAAGATCGTCTAAGACCACATCCTGGACGTCCACTGGTCTCCGCCCGACTTCGCGTGCATGGTGGTCTTCCCATGCTGATAGACTCTCTATCACGTTCCCATCGTCATCAACCTGGTAACCGGCGCCGGTGTTCAAGAAACGTGGGAAAATGGTGCTGTGAAGAATCCTAACAAGCCATGGAAGTCGGTGAGTACGGAGGCATAGTGTGGTGCGATGCATGAGCAATGCATCTTTGGTTAGCTTTGGACTCGACTTGGGCATGTTCCTGTTGTCTTCTGTGGTTTGCAGTCAACGATTTGGACAATTGTGATGTTTGCCGCGGAATAGAACTGGGCGCCACGGGCGTCAATCTAGAATAGACGCGGAGTTGTCGTCGGATCTTTTGACTTTTATGATGATAAAGTTTGGGGATAGGTCACCCCAACTTCAACCAAGACGCGACTTGGTCAAGTCAGCGTCTGCGTAATCGAGTAGGCCTATCTGGCCCACAAGATACTGTGTTGCTTAAGTGCCTGTGTATCAAGTAGCGCCAGTCAGGTTTCACTGCTATTCGAAAGTACGGATGGCTACCTAAAGTAAAGTACTTTAGCTTATTCTAGAGCCTTGGCGGCTTTGAAAGCTTCTCAGAGCGGGCTTTGCTCAACCTGGGGACAGCCTAAGTGATGCCGAGTATACCATACCAAGAAGCTGCTGCCATTGGGCCTAGACCTCTCGATTTTGGCCATACGTTGTTTGATGCAACTTGCTGGATTATTCTGGTCTCACGCTTGGTTCCATACAAAGTCTGCGACTGCTACTCTCGTATCTAGTTCAATTCAAAGCAGCTGAGTATCTACGTGATTGCTTCGATTAGATCAACTCAATCAGGTCAGATTGAACTCTCATGAATTGCGGGGGGTTCCAATGTTCATTCCTCGTAGGGCACGCTTGTGCTTGCCTCCTGTGGGTCTAAAAGCGGCTGCTGCGGACGTGTTGTTGTTTGCATTGTGACTTGATGTTGATCTCTCCTTCAATAGTGCGGGTTCCCTGATTCGCTAACCACCCGAATACGGCAGTACTACGTCCCAGAGGAGGTACAGAACCCTGTGCGGTAGAGTGGATTCGATGCGCACACTGCTGGATGGCCAAATACTTGCGACTATATTATCGAGCGTGCCACCGTAATCAGGAAAGCACTGTTAATAGTCTCTGACCTACCACCACTTGAACCTCGCCAGTTCCTATCTCTGGAGGGGCGCTGTCAGATAGGAGTAATGGCAAGTACGTTCGCAGACGCTCACCTTCCACTCTGAGAGCAAAATCTAGCACAATCAAAGCTTATCATCATCAAAGTCTGAACATCATTAGTAACTATCTTTACAGAGTACTCCCAGCTGTCCTATTTCAAGCTAACCATTGGCTTTGTCAGAGCGTTGTACACTTTCAATCCCTCACCAACGAAGAATGACTCGCCCTCTGAATACTGTTGAAGTTCTCACCACTTACGCACCAGCCACAAACCGCCTACTCCTCTTCGACTACGACGGGACCCTCACCCCGATCATCCGCAATGCTGCACAGGCAATTCTGTCCGACCTCCATCTCAACTGGCTTAAAATCCTCGTATCGTGGCCTCAAAATACCATCTGGGTCATTTCCGGCCGCGATCAAGCATTTCTTCAAGCCCAGCTCGGCTCACTCACCAACGTCGGTCTAGTTGCCGAACACGGCGCATTCATGCGCCGTCCCCAGTCCTCAGAATGGGAGGATCTCGCTGCCAAGGCTGACATGGGCTGGAAAGCTACCGTAAGACAAGCATTCGAGACATTCGAATCTCGCCACCCAGGCTCCTTCATTGAGGAGAAACGGGTGGCAACAGTCCTTCATTACCGGAAAGTAGAGCTGCAAGCTCCCGCCGAAGTGGATGCCACCAGGTGCAAGAAATCTCTTGAGAAGTCGCTAGAGAAATGGGATGTGGAAGTCATGAGTGGCAAATGCGTGCTTGAAGCCCGGCCCGCGAATGTGGATAAGGGAAAGATTGTATGTAGGATCATGAATGAAATGCGGCATAGGATGGGCTGTTCTCCGGAGTTTGTGTTCTGTGCTGGCGACGATGTGACTGATGAGGGTGAGGCACGACTGGACCTTTCTCCTTGAAGTCATACACAGATATGGACTCCTTCCTCCCCGCTCTCATGCTATACGGGACCTTACCCATCAAAATGATGTCTAACGCGTTCAACAGATATGTTTCGTGCGCTCCGCTCCACGGACCTACCCCCTTCAACAAACTTCACAGTCAAAATCGGCGCACACGACAAGGCCTCCGAAGCGGACTACTACCTTCCCGAACCCACCTCAGTATGGGCAACCATCGAAATGTTCAACAAATTCGATGGAGGCTCGCCGCCCTTACTTCAGCCTTTGTAGGGACGAGGTCCTCTATCTCTGAACAAGACATTTATTACTTACCCTGACAACTGCACTTTGCCCTACTCTCTTGCATGAACATGTATACATCACCACAAACTTGAGACTCCTATGATTGATCCTTGAAACCAGTCTGGTCTCTTCCAAGGACCAAAGCACATGCCATCCCCTACCTCTCCATTTCTGCGTAGACTGTGTACAAACAGCCGTACACTGTGCAAATCGTATACGTTGAGCACGACTGGATCTCGTAGATTGGAGAAAGACTGTTCTTGAAACATGCGTGCGGAATGTGGCTACCATTCAGGGATCTCTCAGATACACTCAGGACCTCACGCAGAAGCCAAAAGCAAAAGGGCTGTCGCAAAACCAGCCAATTGATAGATCAATTACCCATACTGACACCCAAGATATCACACAACTCCTCCACGACTATCCGATATGGCCCACCTACATGTCAAGAGCCGCTTCACACATGCAAAAGAGGCCCGAGTTTGTACTCTCGACTTCCCGAGAACCTTTCTGCTTATAATGAATTCCAAGTTTATACAACATCTCCCGGAAAGTCCATCAAAAATGCAACGACTCCCCTCCCATGCGTCAACGTGTCACTCTACATCGCCAGAACACCAGCGAGAGCAATCAAAGCATACTGTTGTAATGCAAGAGCTGATAGGAAGATATCAAAAGCTAGCTCTTACCTGCGCAAGCGTTGAGTTTGGTAGGCAACAGTTTGAAGCTCCTCTTTCTGCGCTCAAGGATGCAGGGGAGGGAGAGGAATGTGTTATTCATCTGGGGCGACTGCAAGTCAAAATTCTCAAGAGAAATGACAGAAACAAGAGGTCGAGACTTCGAAGTCGAAGCAAATGGCTCCTAGGATGGCACTGAGGGAGCGGCTTAGCAAATCCTTCGTGGAGACACCTCTCGCTATCCATCCACATGGTGTGCTCAGTAATATAGTAGGCTGGTGTTTATTCATCGTCTCAGCAAGGTGCACAGCAGTGATGATAGGAAAACATCCATTGTTAACACTCTAGCTAATGGGAACATTTATAATATAGACGATGACATCGATAGACGCATTAATGGATGACAGTGCAATGAGTCGTGATATTGATACAAGCAAGCATGCACGTGACTCTTTGGAAACACGCTGACAAATTGTTCGGAGACCAATCTCGATGCTACCAAGATGGCCCTTGTCTTTGTGCATCCGGCTCGAGGAGCTAGACGCCATATACCTGTCGCTGAAGCTCAACTACTTTACCTATGTGATATTGCGCTGATCCTAACGTCGGTGATATCGGTAGTATCGGCGATATCGGTCATATCAATCGAATCGGACTTTCGTGTCGTCTGCATGCTTATATGAAACCTGACCCAAATGAATAAAAAATCAAGGCTATCCTAGCTACAAGTATTCTCGGCATAGTCTTCAAAGTAATTTCCTAGATCTTCGAAAGTCATCTACATTTCCTGTCGAGACATTTTATACATACCAAACATCAACCATGATGTCCCCCAGCAACCGCGCATCATGGCTCATGGCCAAACAGTCGCCTGTCAACATTGTGGGTTCCGCGCCATAAACTTCTCCCTCAACCAACGAGCTCGTCATCAAAACCAAAGCCATAGCCCTGAACCCAGCTGATGTCGTCGTCCAGAAACTTGGGATCCTATTGGAGGATTATCCAGCAATTCTGGGCTGCGATGTTGCCGGTGAGGTTGTGGAAGTCCATTCCTCCCTGGCTGATGTCTTCGACATAGGTGATCGTGTCACTGGCGCTGCTACGTGTTTGGATCGTAAAGATGGGAGGTACTGTTACGCCGGCTTTCAGGAGTTTGTGGTTTTGAGGTTGCCTTGTATCGCGAAAATTCCGAAAAAGGTGGCGTATGAGGATGCTGTGGTGCTGCCATTGGGGATTAATACCGCTGCTAGCTGCTTGTTTATGGATGAGACACTGGGGCTTAAAGCACCGTCCGTTGACGGCATCAAAGTTGGTCGTGGCGGGATACTCTTGGTTTGGGGTGCTAGTAGTAGTGTAGGCTCTTGCGGCGTGCAGATGGCTACTCACGCTGGGTACGAGGTTGTGGGTGTGGCGAGTAGGAGGAATCATGACATGGTCCAAGCGTTGGGGGCGACTATGTGTTTTGATCAGAGTGATCCAGATGTTGTTGGGGATATTGTGACATACTTGAGTGGCAAAGAGGTGGTCGGGGCATACGATGCCGTTTCTAACGATGCAACTTTGAACACCGTTTGCGAGATCCTAGATAACAGCCGCGGATGGAAGTTGGTGGCGTCGGTGATGCCGGGCGCAGAAGGGAAGGCAACGAGAGGAGTGAAAATTGTGACAAACTTTGCCACGGACATGGCGAGCAGCGAATTCTTCAAGGCCACTTGGCAATGGCTTGACAAAGTCATGGAGGAGAACAGGATTAAGTATATGCCACCGTCGGAGGTTATTGGAAATGGATTGGAGCATTTGCAGCAGGCTGCTGATCTGTTGGCGGAAGGAGTCAGTGCGAAGAAGCTGGTCGTGTCGGTTTGAGCTTCCTTGTCATACTCTGCGATGGGAATCGACGAGACACTCCTAAGGTACAAGCAACGATGACACGAGGTACTTTGAAGGAAATGAGACTCATGACGCACCCACCTGGCATGTTCTCCCACTATGCTGATCTGTAGAAGACAGATCTAGTATGAAGCCTAAGACCTCGTATACGCCTTCGTGTTGTAGAGTCGAAAACTTCGGCTGCATGAGAGAACCTCAACCCAAGATGAACGACATGCACCGATGACCATCGTAAGATTGACAGTGACCGGCCAGACTGATCTTCAAAATCAGTTCCAGTTCTGGCATGATGTAAACTAGTACTGAGAGAAGCAAGGACGAAATCTGCCGCGAAGGCCTTGCTGTATACTGTTGTAACAGTGAATGAAGGCGAATTCCACTGTCAGCTGGGCGGTCGTAACGTGGTGCTGAGCTCATGATTGAATACGAGATAGATGTGCTGAAGTGCGGTTCTGCATGTCGGTTTTATGTAATTGGGAACTCAACGAAAACTTTGCGAACACTGATTCCTTAGGAATCGCTGTCTCAGATAGTTGGTAGGCTATAAAGGACGCCGCAACTGAGGACGACTTCGAATTCACCAAGCTCTGCCTGTCACACGGCACCGATTCGCATCGCAACCTCTTCAAAGAATAATAGACTAGAAGTCTCAGAGACCGCGTTGGTAGGAGTGACTGTGGTATTGCCTGATAATAGTACACATATACAGAATATTGGTGCTAATGTTGCAGCGGCAACAGTCGGAAAGAGTGAAACGGTGTGACCTTTGCTGGCGGACATCAATGATATTTGGTACTAGAATTATCGTCCCACCTATCGCAGATTCGAGGCCGTACGGAAGCAACACAACAAGCTCGTATCGCTATTGCTCGGCCAAGGGGCTGATTTAGTGGTAAGATATGCGTGGAGGATAATACATTTAGCGCTGGAGGATCAGGCGTTGCCTAGAATTTTATGGCGTGATCGAATCTTGATGGATGCAAAATGATCAGAACAACTTCTGCCCGTCCTATCTTGTAGTTGTAACGGTGAGAAAAAAACTGCCAAGGATTGTGATTTAATGCTTACTAAGGCTTGGCTTGCGAAGGTCACGTGGTAGACGCGTCTAGCCGACGCGCTTGCTTAAAGGTGCGCTGTGCCCTATGTGGGCCCAAGATTCGTCGATAAATACAGACAATATGGAGACGAGAAGTGCTGCCCGTTCGTCGGCTGCGTCGCTACACGTCTCACCTGATAGCTCACCCCAGTCATTCCAATCAGCCAAATCAATTGGCTCTTCGCCTCTCCGGCAACCCACCACTACGAACACTCCTACGCCGTTATTCCGCCAGGTGAAGAACCTACCCTATGAGCTTCGCGAGCAAGTGACGGTATACTTCGAAGAGGGTCTTCGTAAGCTTCATGACTACGCAACCACATTGTCAGTCGCTGATCATAGCGTAAAGACATCCAGGCTCTGAACTTTCTGAAAGCCGTTCTCACATCTGGAAATACCTCCCTAGCCCAGCGGCCTGCAATTGTTCCACCGCCCCATCATTTCTCTCTGATAGCTACGCTAGCTGTGCATCCCACCTTAACCACACGAGCGAAGTCAGTAGATCGAATACAAGCTGCGAACCTTGCTCTTCAATATCTGCGATTGGTGGTGCGTCATGTTGGCCCTTTGCCGCACGTCCTCCGGGAAGCATTCGCCTTTGCCAGTCAAGACACAGTGGTTCGCCGTCGAGGTAAAAGCAAGAGGAAGACTATAGAAGAGGGTGTCAGCCCTAACAACGAGTACATCGAGAGTATCGACACAGACTTAGCAAATACAGGGTCGCTGTGGGCTCGTGCAGAGGACTTCTGGCAGATTGTAGGCTGGAGCTTCAATTGCAGTATCTTGCACAAACGACGGTGGGAAAGATGGTGTATATGGCTTGACTTCATGATCGAATTGCTCGAGTCGGATTGGGATCTCAGACAAGGGGAATCTGGGGTTAATGTCATGGAGAAGAGTCTCATCGTGCAATACATCAACTACGGTAGTAGCACTGCAGGGAGAGAGCGAAGGATCATAAAAGCCGTCTTTGCAGATGGGCGACCGAAAGCTATGGCAGAATTTGGCGAGATCTGGCAGAATGAGACAAAGGAGCTGAAGACTGACGCCGCGTTCAAGAGGGTGGAGGCAAAGATTGACATCGAAGCTGACAATTACGGCGACTATATGGATGACGAATTCGAAGATGACCTCGAGGATTCGGCGTCAGATCCGTCATCCCTGCCTGCTGATACAGATCCTCCCTCCATCGACTGCGTTCCGAATATATGCACAAAGCTTGGCGGCCGGGATTCCATTAATCTCCGCATCCGTCTCCTTTCGCTGTTGTCGAAAGTGTCGGACGCACTCCCAAATGCATTCACCCCCATTACCGCGCTTTACCACAACTTCTTCGAGCACATCAGACCTCTACCAATACCAGCTTTCTTCGCCATAATGTCGCCTCCCAGCCTTGCCCTTTTTGACCCGACTGCAGCCTCGACCCTGACACAATACGTTCTTCGCTCGATCATTGCTGCCGCTGCGCCCGTACCGCCGACCGATGCTATTTCGCAAGAAGTCTTCCAAACATGCTATCTTCCCTTTTCGGCGAACACAATAAGCATTGTCGATAATACCAAGGTGAGCTTGTGCGTGGAGACCCTGCTGAGGCTGCTGGATAAGCATTGCGGGTTGGATTGGAGTCCAGCATTCCACGATCTGGCCGAGGCTGGTATCAGAGCTAGAACAACTAAAGCAAGAGGGAAGCAGAAAAAAAAGTCCACAAATGGAGAGGGGGGTTGCGACATGACTTGGTTGACTTCGAGCTCTGAAAGAATCCGAATGGTGGTAGAGATGGCCAGGCGGTAGAAAATGGCGCCGTTGAATTTGCGCTGCCTTCTAGCCAACAAAGCGGCCAAAAAATATGCAAAGAAGCCTATTGCACCCGAAGAGCTCTGCTGGAGACGACCTGTTATGTTCAGCAGAGAGAAAGGAAATAAGCCAGCTAGAACACGCTCTTCTCGCAAAATGTTGGTCAATAACGCATGCGCTGGTCCCGTCATCAGCGACTTCCAGGCTCGATTTGTTCGATTCTTGCTCTGAAGTAATCAGAAATGTCGATAGCACGAATGTCTACACGCTTTTTCCCGAAGCGAAATGGTTCACCTGATAGCCTGCCTCCCCGATTTTCTATGGCTTCGCCTCGAAGGACGTTCTGCTCCAAGAATCGAGTACCTTCCGCCTCTTTTCAGGGTATGCATTCCTTCCCGTTGTTAAAGCGCCAATGGACATGATCTCTGGTACGCGACTGCCTCCAAGGCTATCACATATTCAGTGATGGAGGGAAACTACTCCGCACTGCATTCGAGAGTTCCAGCGGCTGGCTGGTCACTCATTTCAGGAGCAGTTGGCCAAGCGAAAATGACGGGAAAAAGACCACCACATAAGCAGAGACGTCGTCGAGAATGGGATTCGCGCTCCACGTGGTTTTCGTGGTCCCCTTGGGTAGCCAGGTACCAGCCTTGGACGACAGGATACAGTCTGTTTCGCCGGCCGAAGCACGAAAAATCACTTCGGGTACAGCCGCAGGCAAGCATAGAGCTGAGCCCATATCAAGAAGCAACCATCTCGTGGAATTTGATTGATGTCTTTCACAGGTTTCGCAACAGCCACCTGTGATTACTCCATAGCAACCACGTTCAGCATGCTCGACTCTAGTACACTGCTTTGATCCAAATCTTCAGTGTTCGAGCACTCTCGACAAGTGCTTGCTGTTGAACTTGTTCATCCAACATGGTTCTCCCACCTTTTGCCCACCTTTTCTATGTGACAGGAAAATCAACTCATTTCCACTATGTCGGCATAGCACCCAAGTTCCATCAATTTCGCCATGACCCTGCCCTCTACTTGACAGATTCGTCTTGGACTGGTGCGGACATTTCGGAATTGGCGACGTCATACTTACTTTATCTCCGGGTAACTATCTTGTGAACATCGCTGTTCTACGTCAAGTTGATCCGTCAACGACTCGAGTCTTACAAGCAACATTGAACGCTGTACAGCCAAACTCCGATAAAACAAAGAGCACCATGTCCTCGCAATCTTACAGCACCTTCCAATCCTCAACCTATCAATCCAGCTCCGATTCCGCGGGTAACACCTACACACAATCCACCTCCTCTAACCCCTCCGGCACCACCATCCACCGCACCACCCAAGAGGCTGGTCAAGCGCCCGTTTCACAAACAACGCGACTGCCAGCTAGTGGGGCAGCTACCCGGCAAGTCGAGGGTCTGGACAACTCGAAGAGGATTGAGGATGTGAGCGATGCGGATCAGGCATACGAAGAGAGAATGGAGGATGAATACGCTAAGCGTGAGGGTGGTGCCTGAAGTTTTATCAAGGGGTCGCTGGTAGGATGACTGGCATTAGACGTGAGGTATGGGGCTATGAAGATTGGGGTGAATTACTGGCAGATATGAACTTCATGGCTCGAAGCACTGGGCTTTCCTTGCCTGCTAGGCTGCAAATACGACCATAACATAATCTTCCTGTCACATCCCTTGGTATTGTTTGACATCGTCGTTTCCGAAAATCTTAACAAGTAGGATCCCGCCACGTCCTCAACATGTGGCAGCCACAACAGCAGTCCTAGACCCAGTCCTTCGACCATTCTCCCAAGGCGTCCACGGTTTATCCACCGACAATATGCTTGCGAAATATTTGTCAAATCAGACATATCATTTCTTTGTATTTGATCGTGCATGAGATGCACAGAAATAGGACCGCATGCAAATGAAACCCTACAAGATCTAGCTTGCGGATTTTAGATCACGACCTCTGCTGTGAGGATGATGGAGCAGTCGGTCCTGGAGAAAAACTGACCTTTCGATCTTACCACATGAATGTCAATCGGTAAGAGGTGTGATGCCTTTCTTTCGTGACTACTAATGTCAAACTGTCAGAGCCAGAAGTCTCTTCGACAGCTTTGGTGAGGGTACATCATACCCACATCTAGTAATATGTGCCACGTTGGAACGGCAAGCCGATGATTTTAGAACATCAACTTTACCCATAGCCTCTCACCATAATGTTTGCAAAGTTTCAACCCTTGACACCGAATGAGCCATTGCGTTTTTATTGTGAGGGATTGACGAACCACATACGGCTTTGTCAATGTCGCGCAAGCTCAAGTATCATTTCTTCTGAGTTTACAAATGCAAGGAATTGATGCATTGAATATTTGCGGCAATACCAGTCAGCTTCCTTCATTTTCAAAGCTAGGAGCAGCACAAGACCCGATTTCGTTCTCTTTGACCACGTCCCGTTATACATATCCGCTCTATCGTGCGTACAGTGTACGCTTGCTTACGACAACCAAAAAGAATATTCAGCAGGACTGTTCGGTCACAGGACCAGCAACCTGCTTCTCCTCAGACGCTGCGCACGCTTTATACCGCGTCCCGGCCCATGTTTCGATCAGTTGGGGCAGTAGCAAAGCCGGTGCCTTGGCTGTGGCAGCGTTTAACAAATATTGTCCCCTGAATGGTAAGCCGAAGCCTTCCCTTATTGACATAATCCCTCTCTTTATAGGTGTAGGCCCTGGTGTTGCGGCAAGCTCGATGCAAGTTACAAGTATTCTAGCGATAGATCCATTTGTGACGGGCACACTCACAACGGCTGTAAGCTTCGATACGCAAGACTGGAGTAGTCTGGTATTCCATAAATGGCAACAGCGAGCAGTGCTACCCGTATTCTGACCTCGTCAAGATCCTCGAGGGCATCAACAACAACAGCGGCGGCAGCCACTCCGGATCAGAAGAGTACAGTCAACGCTTCACCGACCAATAGCCTTTCAACATCAGATGACATCGCTGTTGAAATAGCGCTCCTGTGGGGGTGTGGCGACGATCGTTGCAGCTTACTATGCCGTACGAGCTCATCATCGGAAAAGAGCTAGGCGTACATGAGATTGATGAGATCGATGTGAGATTTCGTATGCGAGATTACCAACCTCAAAAGGCATCATCATAGTTCGCAGACTCCGGGCACAAAGATCGAATTTATTAAGAACATTTGTGTCCGAACCTGCCTCTGCAACCAGCGCCCTGGTTCAACGAACTAGACGGCCGTCTTACCAACATCTTCAGCCAATCGAGACGCCCGGATTAAAGCCAGTGGTAATCAAACAATCGTCGCTCCGTAAACTCACTGCTCTCTACAACGCGTTGCAGGCTACTGCTTCAGCGAGGACAGCGAACAGATGGGTCAGAGAGAAAGACACGCTGAAGGAGGTTGCGTGGCGCTATCAGCATTCGGACTCGTGTCAAGACCGGTTTGTCTGTTCCAGGAAGCCGCGGAGCACTATCTCGGACGGCTTTGAATGTGTATGTCTCGGGGCGAACGCCAAAGACCTTCCTTATAGATATAAGGTAGTCTTAATATGATGTTGAGTTGTATCTTAATCAAGGTATGTCTTTTAAGTACTTCCTTATATTTTCTTGAATTTCTTAGAGATTTAATCTAATCTATTCATTATTTAATTTATTTAATTTATTTAATTTTATATTAGAATAAATTAAATCATTCAATTTTATGTCTTTTATATTCCTGGGAGTGCAGGGCATGCGTGGCAGCCGATGGAGGAGGCAATATCGACGAAATGAAGAGAGGTATAGCATTGCTTTCGCTCCCCTGCCTCAAGAGGTCATGTCGAGGTCTTGGGTATGACGAAATGTCCTGGGTTCGAATCTATTTTTCCACGAGATGGGGTTGGAGCGCAATCAGCGCGTTCATAAAGAGTTCTGAAGTGTTCCGGAGCCCGGTTAACCCTTGGTCAATAGCCAATTTCGACGCTAGAATAGCAGTTTGCTTATTGTATAGAAATTTGAATTTGGTAGCGTACAGGAGAGGCGCAGCCCTTCTCGATCTTATTGAGTCTTCTTATTCAAATGACCATACTCAGCCTTCATTTTTTCCAGAGCCTCGCCCGCAAGAATGATATATTCCATTCTATCGCCACTGGTAGACACAGAAAGCATGATCTGATTACCTTGCATCCTTTGAAGCCTGTCAATCGAGACAGGCAAAGGCTTCTTGACCAAGCATCCCCAATTACGATCTGTCCAAAACAGCAAGAGATCGGGGTTCCCGCCCTGCGATTCGACCACCGTCTCAGCCTCCTTGCCACTGTCAGACGTCCTTTTCGAAGCTGTCTTGTCTTGGTCCGCCGGAACGGCCGTGTCCGTAAATGCCACGTTGAGGTTTTCACCAGCCCGCAGCTCGAAGAGCTCGAAGCTCTTGACCTCATCCCCTGCAGCACTGATTCCAGCGGGCATACTCGAATGGGAGAAAGGACCATTGGTATTCAGCTTCCAAAGAGGCACTCTTCCCTTCCTCCGTTCTATTTGGTCCTCATCAGAGATGTGTGCAGCATCCAAGCTCTTCCCCACCTTCACGACCTCCTCCTCGGGATTGTTGTAGAAACCTTCAGGTCCCATGAACCCATCTTTGTCCATCACGTATTGATACTCCATCCCGCCGCACGAGTGCGGGTTCACCCATGTGTTAAAATCCCCAGCTCTTAGCTCCACGCCAACGTTCATGAGGTCCTTGCCCTCCCGCCTTAGCTCATCCAAGTTGCTCTGGGGTGTGGGAAAGTAGCCGGTGCAGAGCCGTTCGCGGACATGCGCAGGCGGAAACGATGCATCGTCGGGGAACGGTTCTTGCTTCTGCGAAGGACTGGCGACGCCGAAGCGCACGTGTAGGGCGTGACGTGAGAGGAACGTGAACTCGTGATGAAGCGACCGGCGCTGAGGTGGATCGAGGGGGAGGACGGTGAAGAAGTGCGGCGGTTGGGGGATGGCGCTGAAGCTGGCATCGATGGTGAACTGTGTCGAGTTGCGCGTACTGACTGTGTAAACCGACCGCTCCCCGTGAGCGCGGAAGATGTACGATGGAGCTGGCGATTCCTCCGTGGAGGAATCTTGCGGCGGCGACGTTCTTTCTGGGCCAGCTTCTTGAAACGGAGATGTCATGGTTGTACTGGGAGGTCTGTCACAAGGTATTCATATGTAGAGGAAGTGCGAAATTAGGAATGGGAGACGACTGCTGTCGTTCAAGTGCTTACATAGATACTATAGGACTGCAATATGGCTGTGCATCTTCTCGATTAGTGCTGCGCCTGTCCACGTCACCCGATTTCCGTCGTCCCCAAGTCCTGAAGGGCTGAGTATAGCAGTACCTTTGATGGATTCAAGCAGTCACGGCACTATTACCTTTTTCAAGATGACCATTTCTTCTGTCGCGCAAGGAAAGATTGTTGTCCAGGCGCTCGCCTATCCTGTGCATTCAGGCACCTCTACAGGGACCCGGCCTCATTCCCGTCTTTCACGCTCGCTTTTCCTTGCTCAAAAGACAAACATATTATACACCTCAATGAGCAAGTCAGGCTTATTTGGTAGAATGATCAAAGCACGAAAAAAAGTAAAAGACGAGAGATTAGAAAGATGAAAGGTAGGAAATATTGAAGGATAGTATAGTATACTACATTCTAAGGTGATTTATATATAACAAGTATTAGAATTACAAGGTAATAGTTATAATGGTCTAAAAGAAGAAGGCGCGCTATGAAATAAGAGGAAAGAGATAAATTTAGACTGACCGCGAGGAATCGAATTTGGCGCCAAGCCACTAATTCTTGGCGATTCGATTCCAAAAGTTAGAATCGAGTATCATGAAATATACTATTAATAGTATACTAGTATACTATTAATAATAACGCGCTAAAAGGCTAGGCGAGTTAATACTATAAGTTAGAATCGAATCCTAACTTAACAGTTAGTCTAGATAAATTAGAATAGATTATTAGAGATTATTATAGTCTTTATCTAATTTTAAGGCTAAATAGAAGAGTGAAGTAGATTAGTAGGCTTATAAGAGGATAAGTTAATAAAGGACTATTAAGTAAATAAATAAAGGTAAGAATATATAGAAACTAGAGGAGTAATTATAAAGAAAGTACTATTTATTAATTAAGTCTTTTTCGGATTATAATCGCTTTTCTATAAAAATACTACGTGTTACGACTAGTTAAATCAAGTAGTATATATAATACTAGTACAGGTATCCTATATTATAGGTACCTGTATAATAGCCTTCTTTCCTAGTAAGCGATACTCGTTCTACTTAAGGACGAGTAAGATAAGTAGGGCTCGTTCTACTTAATAATAAGTATAGCGAGTAGGGGAGTTTCCTATATTTATAAAGATAGTGATATTTCTAAGTAAATAGGAGCTTTATACTTAACTTACATTATAATCCTAGATATCTCTTAAGTACTAGATATAATACTTTATACTAGATCTATTTAAATGAAGTCTACCTATCTATATCCTTAATACTCCTCTTTAAGAGAACTAATTATAGGTCTATCCTCCTTGAAGTAAGTAGAACCGTAATACTTTAAGTATCCTTAGGATAAGTACCTTAGGAAGTAAAGACCCCCCCTAAGTAATTAAGGTTCATGACGCCTAATAATAGATAATAAAGACGGACCTAAGGTCGCTAAACCCGACTTATATTACGGTGAAAGAGAGAAGCTAGAAGACTAGCTTATATAGCTTCAGCTTTACTTCGCTTTTAATAGATCGGCCTTACTAGCTATTTAATAGCCCGCCTTCGCTATTACTTATATAAGAGGATAAGTATAGAAGTAAATTCATCCTTCTCTTAAAAAGTACCTTAAAGATAAAGATAATAAAGATAACTAAAGTATTAAGTAATAAATAGAGAGTTTTACACGATTTCACGTAGAAATTTAACGAGTTTTTAATCCCTTAAATGAAAGTAAGGTAGTAACACAAGTTATTTAGTATCTATCTTAGAAGAAGTCTACTACTAAGTATTCCACTTAGTTTTAATAATATATAATAAAGACAGATTAGGATAATAATACTTTAATAATAATATACTACCGCGGATTAAAGTTTAACGTTAAGGAAGAACTTATATGAATTAGAGTATAAATCAAGGATCTTGACGCTCTTATAATAGAGGTTATAAAGGTTAACGACAAGCTCTATAAATTAGTAATAGAGAAACGACATAATAGTAGGACGTCTAGAATAGAATAGTTAGGAATATTTTCTAATAATAGCTATAATAAGAAATGATTCTAACCTTATAACCTATACGGGTATATACTTATAGAACTAGACTTCACTTAGAAACAAGATAAGGGAAAATTCAGGGGTAAGAAGTAGTAAAAGGAAAGGGGTAAGAAAGTAATAACCTATTATAATTATAATAAACCGGGCCACTTTACTAGAGACTATAAGATGAAGAATATAGTATTATATTTATAATTAAATATATTAAGAAGAGTTCTATATATAGAACCTCTTAACGATCTAGAGGAATATAACTCCGATCTACCTCCTAAATAGGTTAAGGTAGGGAAATTAGAGGAAGTTATAAAAGATAGATATTATTTTAATATTATTTAGAAAGTACCTTATTTTATTAAGAATCTATTAAAGGGATAGATATCGCCTTAAGATATTAATAAAAGAATTAAATAATACCTTATCTAGGAGGGATATAAGGACTTAGAACTTAAAGAGTTTCTATAATATATAATTAATAATATCTAG
>JAABUL010002727.1_pt1 | contig 28398 bp, 23 predicted proteins | sample 5559151 | NCBI WGS metagenome assembly JAABUL01 (sample SAMN10711876, study PRJNA513368) | rock metagenome | isolation source: Antarctica rocks | place: Antarctica: Victoria Land, Pudding Butte sud
GTGGGAATGGAGGGTTTGGGATGTGGGGGGTACTGGATTTGATGTTGAGGGAGGATGTGGGGGAGAGGGTTGGGGCGGAGGAGGCGTTGGGGTGGGTTGAGAAGGGGGTTCGAAAGGGGGGTGAGGGGGGTGAGGGGAAATAGAGGAAATAGGGGTATGGGTGGGAGGTGTGACGGGGGATTTTGGGGGGTACAGGGCATAGGACGTAGGATAGCTGGAGGTGGTATCGGTATTATAGACTGGACTTTAGAGCGGGAGGGCATTACTTACTCCCCTAGATCTCACATGATTCCTAAATAGCGAAATAGATACCACAGTACTGTTGTAGCTATATAGATTTCCAGCCGGGGCCCATTTGAATATCCAGAGTTGGACATATCAATCGTCGTTAACACACGAGACATCCGGAGAAAGAGAAGAAGCAAGAATACAGCCACCATCCATACAATTCCTCTACTCTTGGGACGTTCATTGCATATCAATGTGGACTGAGGGATAGTACACACCAATTTCGGAGGAGTATATGTATCGACATGAACCACGACCTTCGATAAACAGTTCTACTACCTGGCAGCAACAGTTCTGTCTCTAGAATAAGTCCTGATCAAAACAGTAGGAAGCATACCGTACCTCTACACCCCATCTCGATAAAGAACGCGCCACAAGGGAGGGGAGGAGAAACCCTGCCGCCGTGCATCCCCTCTTTCTCTAAAGGCTGAACAAGAGAACGTTGACCCAGTTGAGTATGAAAGAGATCGAGATCGAGAATGGACAGATGTGAAGGATATGGTGGATATAATTTTTGAACTTTTACCTTCTTCGCCACACCACTCCAATACCAACTCCCACACCGACATCAACCCACTCCCACTCCCACTCCCACACCTCCACCAACCTATTCTCACCCCAACCCAATTCCACTCCCAATCCCTTACCGACATCAGCCTAGTCCCAATCCCACAACCCACTCCTGACCCAACCCAACCCAACACAACCCAACCCACTCCCTCCCATAGCACCTCCACCAACACTACTATCAACCCAAACCCAAACCCCTCCGCCCCCTTACCCCCCCTCCTCTCCTCCCTCCACCAAATACCCTCCCCAAGCATACCATCCCCTCTCATCTCATCTCATTCCAATCTGAACCCCTACCTTATTTTCATAGCGGATCCATCCATCCATCCATCCATCCGTTAACGCCTAGAATTACACAAACGAAAAAGCTAGGAAATTGGCAAATTGGCAAATTAGGAAATTAGAAAAACAATATATATGCCAAGCTAGACGAACGGACAACAAGACTTGCGCTTCGTGCCGTGGCGGTGGATAGAGCGTATATAGTAGAAGTTTGGGGTGATGACTACTGATGGATAGATGGATGCATGCATGGACATATATGGCTAGGTGGATGTCAACGGGATGCTGATCAGGCGCAAATGATATAGTAACCTGATCACGCACAGCTAGGTAGTGATGGGATGGTTGGGGTAAAGATGAGCGTATTCGGTTCTGCAATTGGGTATATGATTATGTACACATCTCTCCGTACGCTTCGCGCTCGCTCGCTCGTGTTCAGATAACAAGGCATGGATTTCGGATATCATTATTCGACTCGCAAGAAGAAAAAGGGGTAGAGACAGGTATGCTCGAGCGCTGGGCTCGGGGTATAGAAACAGGAATCAGCCGATGCGAGAAGATCGATTCTGGCGCATTGTGTGGAAATTTTTAAAAGAATGGAAAGGAAGGCCGCCATTTGCCTGCTTGAGGCGGGCTGAAGGCTCTTACGTTACTAACATAGAGCCCACGTTATTCCACCAATGGCTGCGATGACGGTTAATAGAGTGCTGGTATTCCTGCCTGCTGCGGCGCCGGTGAACGGTGATGGCGATGGTGGGGGGACTCGTGCGCCGGTTCCGCTTGGTGCGCCTGAGCCTGAGCCTGAACCGGAGCCTGAACCTGAGCCGGAGCCTGAACCTGAGCCGGAGCCAGAAGAGCCGAGGCCAGCGGATGCAACAGGTACAACAGTCCCGCTTGGCGCGATGACGAAAGTGCTTCCACTGGTTGTGGGGAAAGGCGCGGCGCTGGAGCTGTAGATGACGGTCGCGCTGGCGGATGGGCTCGAGGATGGGCTGGAGGCGACTGCGCTTGAGGAGGGCGGGCTCGAGGAAGCCGGAGCCGTCGAGAGAGGCGTACTCGTGGAGGTAGAGGTGGAGGTGGAGGTAGACGTCCCAGCTGTGGAGAGGATAGTGGATGAGGTTTCAGGAACCGGCACATGCGAGGTGAAGGCTTGAGTGGTGCCGGCGGAGACTTGGTAGATGGTTGTGGTTGAGGTGGAGGTGCAGGTGGTTGTCTGAGTAATTGTCGCAGCGGAGATGAGAGTGGAGAGGAGGACAGTGAGGCTCATTGAAGTGCGCATCGTGAGGTGAGTGTGCGCCGTAGAGCGCGCGAGATCTCTGTGAGATTGGTATATGTGTGAGCGCGTACGCTGATCAAGTGAGTTGGCGCAGAGGTGAAGGTGTGCGTTGCGCCGATGCGGTTCTGAAGATGACGATGCGTTTGCGCAACGGCTTTATCGCAAGGTTTGCCTGAGTAAGAGACACTTTGTCTTTGATATGGCGGAAGAATTGAGGCTGGAGGCTGCGCACACGATGTCTTGCTTTTCCTGTTGCTTACAACAAAGATGTTTGGAGTGAGAGTGTAGATTTGAGATCAACCCAAATCAGATATTTGGTTGTAGAGAGCGTGAGAGCGACAATAGCCAGATCTAATACGCGAGGTGTTGTAAAAGAGTGAATGGTTGTAAGTCTGAAGGATCAAGTGAGTGAACGACAGCGACCGTGTCTTTCTTTCAGCGTGCAGGAGGGGGAGGCGGCGACGAGGGAGCGCACTCAAACATATATGAGACTAGTAATTGCCGCAGCGACTCATAACTGTCGGGGCTAGTGGCTACCATATCGAGCTACGCCAGCGCAAGTACCTATCTATCCTGATTAATCACGCTTTCAAAGAGTTTGTCGCCACTCAGAGGTCAGGTAGTCTGGCTTAGCCAGATGTGTGCCGAATTGCAGCTGGCATGGGGATTGGCGTAGCATCCGCCGCATAAAGAGTGAAATGACTGCAATTTCCCATGTGGGAGGCTCGGGAGGGAGATTGAGATGACGGCGAGTCTGCGTCCAGACTGCCCAGCCGAGATTAAAACTCTTAGCGTGTCATAATCCCTGTCGTCAGACGTTGCGAAAGGCGCTTACCCCTGGACCTTTCCCTCGCTGTGCCTGGTTCCTGGATCTTAGTGTACTTCAGTCAGCGAGATGATTCGCCAGCAGTGAGCCTTACCAATGATCGTCTCCGGGATCCTCGTTTGGCTTCGAAATTGGCTTCTTAGGTTCTGATGTCGATGGCAGATTGCGTCAATGTGGTGATAGATCTGGGGAAGTGGAGACGTCCATAAGAGGGAATCATTGACGACATGGTCTTCTCCATCATCCTTCTATCATGCAAGACACAGTCAGTGAATGAGCGCAGTCGAAGGATGACTGTACAGCCTCGAGGCTGGGTGGAGGATTCTGCGCGATTGTGGTGGAAGAAATGTTTGGTTGTTTCATGGTCGTTGCTACGGTCGCAGGAATTGATCGACTACAACCTTTGCCTCTGTACACGATTCAGGAATACTCTGCTGCAAGGAAAGGCCACGCTGTGCGTACGTGAGATACACCATGCGGCTCTTCATGCGATGGACCGTGGTCGGAGACGGCACACTTTGCTCCGTGGAATGTTTGGAGTGTCTCAGGTATTTTGAGAGACTGTGGGATTGTTTCATTGTTTCATTGTCAAGCAAGGATCATGTCTGTAGCGTGGTTGCAACATGATTAACATTGCCTGGTTAAGCAAGGTCTAAGCCGAACAGACCTTGCACATCTGCTTCGACGTCGGATTATGCAAGGCTACAAGCGCTCAGAAATCGAGACCTTCAGCGCCACGGGCAACACATATGGAATCCGATGATTTCGCTATCAACAGGATGATCTCTGAGTGGACATTAAGCCAGGATGTTACAATAGCAAAGACCCCGGTTTTCGAGTGATCTCGTAGTAGCGACATGCAAATTCTCATATCATCCCACACCTTGGTCCACAGCTAGAGCCATCAGGGCTGGTGCCCAAAGTCTACACAAAGCCAGCTGAATCCGCAGCAAACCACACTGACTAAGCCTCCCCTCCACATATCGGCCTACTATCAGACCCAGGAACTCCTCAACGCCTTCTCCGAGGCTTGAAAGTTTTTTGAAGTTTGGTAAGTTCCATTCCCTTCTCCCGGATACGTTTCAGCGCCCAAGCGTCTACACCGATTACAATCACGCTGGCGAGCGTCTTGCCGTCCATATTGGTGGCGTGCGGAGTTTCTTGAGACAGAAGCAAAGGAGGGGCTTGGAAAACAGGTAGGGTTGAGTGGGCGTGATAGGATTATGAAGAGATGAGGAGATGATCTGTTGTGACTTATGTAGTGATGTCGGAGGCGTGGAGTCAAGGGAGAGAAGACTGCCTGATGAATTCTGTGGATGGTGTCGAAATGACTGAGGTGGGTGAATGTTGGGTGAGAGATGGCCAGAAGTCCTTATTTATCCTTGCATCGATCAACATTTGCTGTCTTGTTGTCCAAGATTGCTGATTGTGACGAACGAGCCATCATGTTTGCTCATCGACCCAGCTTTTGAGTAAGCTGGCATCGTATGTCCGGTCTATCGCCATCGTAGAGATGCGCATGGACGGTATCCTGCTAATCAGTAGCCCAATGCTTCTACAATATGCTCTTCCAAAGACTGTGTCATCCTGGAAAGTCATACGCGTCCTGGCCTCTGAAGGTGTATCAATATCAGCCATATTAGCAGTGCCAGAATTGTAAGAGCCGCACACAGTCAGACGCCGCTAGAGTGAACATCGTTTTGCACATCGGCGCCGGGAGAATCAATCTCTAGCGTGGAACATTGACAACGAAGAGACTGATCTTCGACGGGAGATGCAGAGGTTGGATGTGATGGTATTGTCATTGCTTGTTGATCAATGCTTGGTGGAGGCGAAGGACAAGGGAAAGACATGTCTGTAGCCTGTCCTTCGTAACACTAGATTCGGAGGTCAAAAGGAGTGGAGCGCAGTGGGATCCTCGGAACAAGTCCATGAGTGTGCTACTGCTTTGGAATTTGCAGTATGTGGCAGGTGTGCGACGTCGTCTTGAGGGTTCGCATGCTTTGATGGCAGATCGTCCGCCTCTTGTGACTTTAACGACGTGGGTTGGTGCGCGATGGTTTTGTTGTGCTCGCTGAGTGGCACGCGACGTCTTGGTATAAAACACGTTACCCAATCCATTTCCTGACAGCTTGCCGATCCGACGTGTTTCGGAGTACCGGGCGGTGGTTACAAGGTGTCTTAAGCCAGGTTTGGGCTTTCCCACTCTGTTTACCGTACGACCAGAGATTTCGGCGAAAGGCAGAACCCAGAGATGATGAACACGGCTAAGTCTTGTGCATCGACGCGTTTCTTATCCACCGGAGAACATTACCATTCATACAGCTGGGATGAATGACAAAGACGCAGCTCGCTTCGTCATGACTGCCTAGAGTAGTAGCCAGACGCTTTTATAGACCGCGCCATCTATTTACTGGAGCATTCTCTGGATCTTGTCTGGATGTAGGTGGCGTCAGTGGTCTGTAGGGCATCTTGCCACAATACCACAATGACCGAGTCCGAGGAGGTGATTTCCTTGACTTCCACCTTCGCCACGCTCTGCTGTGAAATGATTGCCATTCCTCTCTGTTCTTCCCACTCCATCGGTTAATAGAAGGCCTCGTGGGTGTTCTGAAAACCTCGGTCCGCCTCGGCCTATCTGATCCACCCACCCATGGCGTTCCTGATAACAAGGTGCTCATATTCCTAGGGTTCGACTACACAGTGGGAGATTCTGCTTTGCAATTCGAACGGGCACTGCTTTATCAAGTCAGCGAGTCTACCCCCAACATCTGATCGCAATCGTAGGGTCCAAAAAGTTCGGAAAACCAAATAGAGTAGGTACTAACATAGTGAGCTTCATGTACATCCACCCGCATACCATCAAGAGTATCGCATTGACTGCGATTGACCCAAGCAGTCCCTTCTTGTAAAACCCAGGCCTTCGATGTATTGAAATAGGTTTATTCCTGCTCTCCACGCTCGAGTTCGGATCTTCGCGCCAATCGGCCAGCTCCGCGTGCGATTCGTCTGCGCCGACAGGCTCGTAGGTTTGGCCCTGCTTGAACATGTTGAGGACTGGTAGGGCGGCCATCAGCTACCGTGCGCAAAGTGTTGAGGTGGCTGAGGGGTACTGTTCTACGTTGGGGAGATACTTAGTCAGGCATGCTGTACGTATTTCGAAGCGGAGCAGTTCCGCTTGTCGATGTCTTGTCGATTGCCAAGCCCGCCACGCCCGCGTCATGCCAAGATTATCGTATCAACAAGTCGAAGGCACAACCATCGCGTTCCTCTCGTCGTAAAGACCCTCATACTCCGGCATCTCTCCGACATATTCTACACTATGAAATTACGCGAGTCATATAATACTGCCTTGATATTATCTCTAAGTTCAATGTAGTTTCGCCCGCAGAACATGGTTTCCCGCGAGGAAGGTGGTCGTCGGAGGCCACAAAACAAGTGGGCCAAGAAGATCGATGGCTTGGGTTCACAAGACACGATAATATCGGCATCAACTCAAGAGCTCTTCGACGATCTGTACAACGACATCGAGCGCTCCAATCCTCCTACATTGCCTCAATTTCCAAACAGGGCTACCCTCCCGGTCAGCCGCAAGCGTGATCGAGACGAATTGATTGCCAGCTCCAGTGATGCACCTCTCTTTTCGAGCGACGACCTTCCCTCTTCCTCGGCCGACAACTACCTTGAGAAGAGGAGGAAGCGGCAGCATCAGCGGTCATGGTTCGAGGAGGATGACCTCTCAAATATCGCGAGCCCTAGCGTATCAACAAGGGCCCAATACTCCTCAGACACAGTGCTACGCTCGCCGATAAAACGGGATCGAGGACCATTCACGAGAGCGTTCGATAGTGGCGTCTGGATGGGCAGTGATGAAACCACTGGAGACGTCTACTGCGATGAGACCACGGGCCTCAATCTCGAGGAGATAGAAGAGAGTGAGATCGCTGAGGATGAGGAGGGAAGCGACGATATCATAGATGGAGCTACCTTTTTGGCTCGGACACCGGAGAAACAACGGCGCACAGATCTGATCACTAAAGCCATGCAGACTATTGAAGATCCTGGCGACTTTGAAGGGCCGGTGTTCCCGTACTGGCAAAAGCAGCCGGAAAATCTAGAGGCATTCCACATCCTTCAGAAAGCGGCCCAAGTATTAGTGTCCAAATGTGTTGACCAAGGAGAAGAGGAGCTCGATCTCTCGACAATGTATTTGCAGCAATTACGGACGCCGACCCTGAAGCCTTTACGCTATTATACCAAGCAAGTGCCCCAGCAAGGTGATAGCTTCCAAGGTTTGACGCCAGGTCTAGGCTTGTATTTGGCCAACAACTGTTTGGACGATGTGCCAAGCGAGGTCTACCACTTAGTAAACCTGAAAGTACTCAGTTTGAGGTCAAACAATCTAGCGGAAATTCTACCCGCGATATCCGGCCTCACCGATCTTGATGAACTCAACATCGGTGGCAATCAGCTAAGATGGCTTCCATGGGAATTTCTCGGTCTTGTCGACCCGTCCAGTCCGCTCCATGTAGAGAAGTGCACTGTACATCCAAATCCCTTTCTCAAACCAGTGCCTTCGGTTTGGAACATTGAAGATTGGAAGAAAATTCCCCGTAAAGAGTACAAGGGCCATCTCGCCTCAACCCGAATTGCATTTCTTGATATAACAGGCTCCTCCCTTCGCCAGTACGCTCAAGCTCCTTCATCGGTGCCGGAACATTGGGAGATGCCATTGAACGTCAAGGACTCCGTCTTTCCTCCACTACACAAGCGCACCAAAACCCCTTCTCTTATGGAACTTGCCATCCGAGCATGCTATAAGACTACGCAATTGAGCCAGCTGCCATTCCTCCTCCCGCCAGACTGCCCTATCCACATCAAGCGATTACTTGAATCAACGTGGAAGCTCAAAGAATCCGGCGGTAAGCGCTGCTCTGTTTGCGGAAGCGACTATATCATTCCTCGTACCGAGTGGGTGGAATGGTGGTATTGCACACCCAGCCATGGCCGTTCAAGTTCCCATGACCCGTCCGTACCGGCACACGAGGGAACACCAGTGCCGTTGTTGAGAAGAGGCTGCAGTTGGCAGTGCTTCGAAGAAAATCCGGATGTCGTAATTCGGGGCTGGAGCTCCTCGATCGCGCCTGGCGGTCGTGACGAGGATTTGACCATGGCGAGCTTGAGGACGCAGGTTTGATACGCGATTAGTTTCTGGTTTTCCTTCAACAGTGCTTTAACGAGGTTATGATCATAAGATACCCGCATCCCGGTGCAACGGAAAAGTGAAAGTCGGTGGCTTCTTCTTCAATTTTGCACAAGCGCTTCTGAGAAGCTGTCTAGAAATATTCGAAGATGGCGCTTTACAAGAAAAATATAACTGTACCTTCAAATGATCTTAGCCCACTTCTTGTGCATATCACTGACAAAATGAGCTAAATTTCCACCATCAGTAACGGTCGAGCGCCGCATTGAACCATCCTTCCAAGGGCACCTTAAAACCTGCGGTAAACGGCAAAACGATTGGCTCAGAAGACTTCCGCCACAGTCTGAGTCTAATACTACTTCCAAAGTCCGCCTTTTGCCCACATTCATATTTGCAACAGTACTCAACCAGCCGCTCCAAAGGCAGGTTGGTGGACAAGTAAACCATTGTGTATGCGCCTTAATCATAAACGCTAGACCATATAAGCCGATTCATATGGCCGCGTTGCCTGATCCAAGAGAAATCTCGTCTGCAAGATCTTCGGAGTGGTGATTGTGGAATCCATGAAGCAGAGGTCGGTAGCAAATCAGATCAACCATCAGCGACCCAGTGCTCCCGAATATCTGTAGCCGTCTCGGCTGGAATTGGAATACAATATCAAGGTGTTTGACTCAGGAAATTAGTGATATTGGTACGGTGGCTGCCCCCAGCCATAAGAATATCTAGTAGGTCAGGAGTGCATTACGATGATTTTTGGGCCTTGTTATTGGCTATTCTACCATTTCCGCTCTCATTTTGTAACATATCCATCGATCAGATGATGCGTTAAGGAAGGGATGAGATACATAAGACTGATAGAAAAACAGCCGGTGATAGGGGTGCTGGTGGGGAGCAGGGCGGGAGGGTGTAGGTGTTGGGGAAGGTGGAGGTGGTGAAGAAGGGGGTTGGATGGCTTGGGTTGATGGATGGTGTGAGGAAAGCGGGTGAGGAGGATGGGGAGGGCGATGGGGACATGTAGCGGTTGTGAGATTGTGTTGTTGAGGGGCTTGCCGTCAGGTAATATCTGGATCCGCTGGGCGGCTTGCGTGGGAATGATAGAGGGGTTTGAGGAAGGAAGAGATGATGCTGGACAAAGGACAAAGGAATGGAGGGGGTAGGGAAGAAGCAATGTGGCTGCTGTAGAGAGAGACGTGGATCCTCACACAGAGCAAGAAAAACAACTCAGCATGCATCGATTGCTCTAGCATACACACCAGTCCCTCTCATCCACCACGAACCTCAACAACATCCATATTCATTTCCGCTCTCTGTAGTTGGTCTTTCGCAAAACAAGATATCCGGTATCACATGCAAACTCCGTAGTAATGACCATCTTTTATCCTGCCACCATAATCTAAACATCATCACGCGACCTCATCCCCCCACCACTTCCATGCATCCATGCCCATATCTCATCGAAGCAATGAAAGATCTACTTCCTCCGGAAAGAGCAGCCTTCTGTGAGCCTAGCTTTCCCACCCGTGGGCTGGCACAGCACGGTCGAGCAGCCGCCGCAGATGACGACGGTTTGGGCGTGCGAGAAGACGGTTGTGATGGTGAAGCAGCCGGGGCACTTGACGTCCATGAAGAAGGAGCGGGGGACGGGTACGAGTGTCTGGGTTTTTGTGGGGTCAGTGGGTAGGTTTGTGGAATCGATGGCGCCATTACATTGCCCGATTGTGTTGCAGTGGGATGGCTGGGGGAGCGGATGGGGGGATATTGGAATGTACCTTTAGCTTGTGCTTCCTTGACTCTGCGGCTGGTGTTGGGTTGAGGAGGTCGACGGCGAGGACCTGGATTTGTGTGTTAGCAGTGTGGCGAAATTGTTGTCCTGAGGGGGAGTGGGAGAGGTACCATTTTGGCGGTTGTTCTTGCGCGCTTTACTTGAGATTTGTGATTTTCTGGGAGCTTGAGGGCTTAGATTCGCGGCCTGAGGTGTTTTGCAGATGGAAGAGAACTGTGCCGTTGTCGGTGGTGAGTCAATGGTGGTGTCTGTCAAATTTGAGTTGCTTGGTCGTGTGAGTGGATAGACTTAGCGAGAGCGCTAGCGTGGTCGCCAAGACTTCGACTCGAGCCTCCGTAAAGTAGCCTCCGTGCGCATGGATGCCCGTAGTCTTCAAGCTAATTCAAACATAATTCAAATCCAGTCTACTATGCATGTTTGAGGAGCAGGTAGAATTTGGACTGATCACTCTATAGTTAAGACATAATCCTTCCCACGCTTCAGACCCTACAGCGCCTTGATCATGTGAATGGGATAATGATCATAACGAGAGTTCGAGTATTCTCCACAATACACGGCTACACCGACACTAACGGATCCCTTGGGCATCCACGTTCGCATGAAGTCGCTGCTGAACTGTGTCGAAGCAACGGACGGCGGAGGCATTCAATGGAAATCTGTCTCTGATGCAGAATTTTCGAGCATCGGAACTCATCGAAGGTAGTGTATCGAGGCATTTGTAGTAAACAGCGTACCGGGATGGTCGTTATGATGAACGAGAAATTAGAGGTGGGTCTGGAGTAAAGGTGGCGTTGAGATAGGCAACAGATGCTATCCTTTTGTTCTGTCTGGTGACCTGCAAACAGGCACAATATTAAGAAAAAACCGAGCCGAATTGATACCGCAGAGCCTTGGTTCCTGCTTCATGTTCCTTCTCTTCACAATGCTGATTCAGAATAAGCTTAATCAAACTTTTTCCTCGTCTCTTGGATATAGGCCTGCAAAGTGTCGACTACTGCACCGTCCTAATGCAATTCGCGACTGCAAGACGAGCATCTACCTGGGCGTCTGGCGTAGAGCGTCGAATTTGACCATTGGCGGCTGTATCTGCCACTCTGCGGTGTCGTGACAGACCTGCCGCTTGTAGATACATACACAGTAGGTTTGTGGGAAAGAGCCTGTATACTTCAGCAACCCGAGGATGTTCAAAGATCATGGGAAGCTAGATCAGTGCCCGCTTCCCGTGTAGGTGTGAAGCCATTCCATGCCGCTAGCTGTTCATATGCTTACACAGCTCGGTCGATCCGTAACAGCATCTTGGAGTTCCGTGTAGAGCACAGTCTTCGATCCCTCTGGTGCCTCCTTCCTCAAGGGCACAAGCTCATTGTTGAACAGCGAGTTTTGATCGCTTTCCACATGATACATCTCATCAAGGTTTTCCCAGTTGATTTGAACCACACATGCTTGGGGAATGTCAGTGTCTCTTTTACCATGCGGTATCATCCAATCATGAGTAATTCGTAGCCCCGCATGCTGGCAGTGGTCTAGTTGGTGGTCGAAAAGTAGTAAATCCTCGTGGGAGAGTGTGGAAGGAAGAAATAATGTCACTGTTTCAATGGCTCCCTGAGAGGCCGTCATTGCTTCGAATTGGAAGTAGTGATTCGAAAGCGAAGCCACAGCCTACGCCGGCTAAGGTAATTTGGGATGTCGGCGTCGTTTTGAAAGCTTCTGCGACTGCCAGATTCGTCCAGACTTTTGCTCCGCACATCAATGTCAGCAGGGTTTGTACTCTTGGCGAAACGGATTTCGAACCATGTACGTACCAATTTGTAATTCTGTTCTGTTCGAACAGTTCAGGTCACGACCGTAGAGAATTCGGAAGTAGCCCTCCTGCTGCCGTATAATTTTCATGGCTTTTCTCCGTCTTCTACCTTCCCGTGAGATCCTGGTCTCAAAAGTGCTTTCATTGAGTATGGTGAACGAATTGACTTGAACTAGTGGTAGGTCGGGCGTGGTAGCAAACATTGATCTATTCGTTGGGTTGCACAAGCGTTCTAACCAACAAAGGAAAGGAAGTGGAAATGAGATACTATTGTATCGAGCCCTCAGCACAGACGAGTATTAACTTTCGCTCTCTTGATTCGATCCAAGAATTGCTATACATTGTTGCAGACTACCCTCTGTCGAAACGGCTAGACGCAAATAGCAAGCCAACCGTCAAACAGCACAGCCAGGTTCGGGGTTCTGTGCCGGGGAAGAGAACATCCCAATCCAATGGACGGCCAGTGGACACTACGAGCCCAATGAAGTATCGCGGCATTCTTCTTGGCATCTTTGAATACGAAGGTAAGTAAAGTACATAGTACTTTACTTTAAGTACCTGGGTCCATTTATAGAATTCCGTCATAGCAGGCACCAGATAGGCATTGCGCCAAGAGATAGTTCATGCTGCTACGAGATTGGGCGTAAGCAGATCCAGGACACGTAGTTGCCTGTGAAGGACTTGGTTCATCTTCAAAAGAAGAGATGGGGCTCGATCCCGGTACCGGGGTATCTAAGCAGCGCATAGCCTCGTTGTTGACGAGGCTGTAAGTGCTGGGCTAAGCAGCAGTGTTGTCGCCCCCAAATCCTCAAACAACAAAGCCTTGAGTTGTATCGATGATTGAACATAAGTCGCGCGCTTTTGGACGCCTGCTGCCAACATTGATCGGATGCATCTGTGCCCAGCAACCCATAGCCGAGGCGGAGGCCGGTGTCTCCTAAGGATCAGCTAGGGGCTGTGCTGCATGCAGAAAGGTGATGTGGGGATACATGATTTGGCGCAGGCACACCGTAGCATGCGTCAAAAGTGTATGTGCAACAGTATGTGCTCTAGATCATGACTGAATGAGACATTCTGGCGGCAATAGTCGAGCAGTTGAGGACACTCTTTGTTCTCATGAGCATCCAAATGGCGACGTCGTTCCTTTGTGTACGTTTGCAGCAAGTAACATGGCTGCAGTCTTCACCATAGTTCTAGCCATCAGGGATACTGCATTCACAACAGTTAAACAAGGTCTGATTGTGTCGTTTGTCAGTTGTCGTCCCTCTCTCCGAGGTTGAGGCCTTTTACTCCCCGCCGTCAGCCGCTTCCGGCTAGCGAAGAAGGCTAGACTGTCGCGGTATTCCCTAAAGCTTCCATGGCTGCACACTAGATCCCCTTCACTCACACAAGCAGGCCCGTCCCACTTCGATATTCCACCCCTGCTCACCTCTGGGGGAATACTCTGTGAGGAACGTCTTCCTCGAGTATCACTTCTCGACACTTCACTCGAAGCTGCTCCGTCCATTGCCAATCACCGACACGCGTTGTTTGCAGGCTCCGATCGGAAGACCCACACCATAAGGCTACTTTGATGTTGATCTTTTGACCTCCACCGTCTCACCAACAACCCTGAAGGTGCGTGATCCACATCACATCTTCACACATCACTCCCTACCTGCTTCCTTCGTCACTCAACCACTCCCTTGATACTTCACCTCTCCCGACCATCATAACAACACACCCTTTTCTTTGGGCTTCTGGCCCTCTCACCGCTCGTCAGGCCCGTGCTGACTGACGCCATCTCAAAATTCATAACCCAGACATCCCTACTAACACTTTGGACCCTTACAGACAAGTGTCGAGAAATACAAACCTTCGGAATCCAACACTGGCTTGAGTACAACGCCTCTCAATCGATCGAAGCGTGGTTTCCGTCAGTCACCTGCACATCTTCACATTCTACGATCCTAATACAAAGTACATCCAGTGACTCCTGGAACCAGCCAAAAGCCAAGATGACTACAATGGTGCGTACACCCAATTCCTTTCCTATGTCTCGCCCTCTGCATGGCGCTCTGTTACACACACCTCCCTCTTGTTTTGCTCGGGGTTCTTCGAACTCGATGGTCTATAACGTCTCTACCTCCGGGCTTGCAGCCTTGCCGCGACAGGTAGCTCAAGCTTTAGACAAACAAAAGGCACTTGCAGCAGCTCCATGATTCCATCATACCTTCTCAATTCTGAGCATTGAACAAGTATGCTGACCCTCCTCCTTTTCCAGGATCTCCGCGTGGGGAATAAGTACCGTATCGGACGTAAGATTGGCAGCGGAAGCTTCGGTGATATCTACCTAGGTGAGACTAAGAGTTATGGTGGTTGGGCTGTGCTGACGTGTCGACCCAGGCACCAACATCATCTCCGGGGAAGAGATTGCCATCAAATTGGAGAGCGTCAAGGCCAAGCACCCTCAGCTCGAATATGAAGCCCGTGTCTACAAATCCCTGGCAGGAGGAGTCGGTATCCCATTCGTTCGTTGGTTCGGTACGGAGTGTGACTACAACGCCATGGTGCTCGATCTCCTTGGCCCCAGCTTGGAGGATTTGTTCAACTTCTGCAACCGCAAATTCTCCCTGAAGACTGTCCTGCTGCTCGCTGATCAGCTCATCTCCCGTATTGAGTACATCCATGCTAAATCGTTCATCCACCGTGATATCAAGCCGGACAACTTCCTTATGGGCATCGGCAAGCGTGGAAATCAAGTCAATGTTATTGACTTTGGATTGGCCAAGAAGTACCGTGACCCAAAGACCCACTTCCACATCCCATACCGTGAGAACAAGAACTTGACAGGGACAGCACGTTATGCCAGTATCAACACTCATCTCGGCGTCGAGCAATCTCGTCGTGATGATATGGAATCCCTTGGATACGTAATGCTCTACTTCTGCCGTGGCTCCCTCCCTTGGCAAGGACTGAAGGCTGCTACCAAGAAGCAGAAGTATGACCGTATTATGGAAAAGAAGATGACGACGCCAACCGAGGTCCTTTGCCGTGGATTCCCCAACGAGTTTGCCATCTATCTCAATTACACTCGCTCGCTCCGCTTTGATGACAAGCCTGATTACTCATACCTTCGCAAGATCTTCCGTGACCTCTTCGTCCGTGAAGGATTCCAGTACGACTATGTCTTTGATTGGACGGTCTACAAATACCAGAAGAATGCTCAGGCCATCCAGGCGAGCAACAATCAGGCAGCTGTGCAGGAGGAAGAGGAGAAGCCAGCTCGTCGTCATGCTGGAGGTACGAACGCTACCACTCCTGGTACCCCTTTGCAGAACACATCCTCAGCTAGCAAACCAGGTGCCATCTCAAGCCAGCGACGCAAAGTCATGGAGCGTGCTCCCGGCGGCGCTGAAACCCCAGCAGATACGAATCGTGCAGTAGGAGGAAGTGACAGGATGTGAGTTTCTGCCAATCATGGTTCCTGGTGAGGAACTCCTCCAGTGCCTTTGCCGTTTGATCGATGCATCACGCTGGGCGTGGAGGATTATGAAAACGAATTCTAACTAATATATAGTCTTCGACGTTAGGCTACGTTCGGCTTCCAAGGGAGTCGCTGGTGCTGGGTTCTCTGGATCTGGCAACGGCGTCTACCGTGTGAAGCGGGAGAATCACAAAGGGAACGGGGCATGGTACTGATCACTCTTCTAGGTAATGGGTTCATTGGTTCTACCAACGCCTGTGAATATTGTTACCCGTCAGTTCTACCATCATCATCCACCATGGACCTCCAGCCTAGCCTCCGGGCTCTTGCAAAGACATACATGGATATCTCCATCCGGCTTGCAAGCTTCATCTACCGATTTTACCTCATTTTGTCTCAGTTTTCCTTGTCTCGGCCTCATCAAGTTCCTGAAGTCTGAAGATCAAAAAGTTCGGAAACGCAAACACTCGAACGCTTGGTCATCAGGGTCTCATGGATGGATGTCGCACGAATGGCACGCCCCTGGCTTTGCTAGCAAGATTATTCGACTGCAAAGCCAGCCTGGGCAAGGATCGAAACATCGGTACTGGATGCATCAATCTTGGACCCTATTTAGGGAACGTCATCAACAATATCTACTTACGGCCTCTTCACTTTGCTCAAAATACACTAATATTCCATTCCACCACACGCACCCGAACCCCACTCCAGCACCTTGCATTCCCAGCGGCATAAACATGGTCATTAAGGATTTTCATTGGCAGGCATAGCAGAGGGGGCGTGTGAAGCGCAGCGATTGGAGGAAGCTACAAGAATGTTAGAGGCGGTTTCCGTGGCAGGAATGGTGACAGCTTTACTGGGGCTCAACGAACCAGTCTGACAAGCAAAGGCCATCTCTACCTGAGAAATTTCAAAGGATGGCTATCAAAAATTATAGAAAAGGGGTCGCTTCCGGGGTGGTAATATTGCTATGCCTGTATCTTTCTTCCTTTGTCCTCTTGCGAGGGCGTGTCTCAACTCACAGAAAGGCTGAATTGAGCTCGATGTACTAGATACTCGACGGAGTCAACAACATTTCAAGCCGTCCGGCAGGGCATCGTGCATTAGTGACTGTAGATTTGTGCATTGGCCATCCAGGCAGTAGAGTATCTCATATCGGAACTTTTCACTTTTGAGAACCAAAAGCCCTGTCTCAATTACTGATCCCATTTCAACGACCGCCAAACCCTTTGCTTGGTCCAACTCATGAACCTTGCAAGAATAAGCAGAAAAGAATAGAACAGCATGTGTTTCCATGTGCATCAATATCTGCCTCCATGAGAACGCCCTATCCCACATCCAACCCCTTCTATCAGTGGTACCTAGACTGAGAAACCAACTTGAAAGTCCACCATACCTCGATGACCTTGCCGATTCTCGATGCGCAATCGGTACTACACAGTCTGACTCGTCCACCGAAGCGGCAATTAGATTGGCTTTAGTAGGAAATGTCACACGCGTGGATGATTTGGTTGGAGGAGACTGCGTGTGTGAAGAGGATATTATTGTGGGGGCTGACGTTTACAGATTGTGATGGTTTGCTTATGAGAGTATGGGTTATATTGTTGGGAGTGTAATTGGTATTAGTCTCCATGTTGAAGATTGCAGGGCTGGTGGAAAGGGTTGTAATATGTGCCCGTGCGCGTTGCTGATTTCAGATGAGGTGATAGGAGATGAGGTGGTGAGGGGGATGGTGTTTATGATGAGTGGATTTAATGAATGATGTGGGTGGGAGAAAGGAGGCGTGGTTTGGACTTGTAGAATTTTGCTGCTGAGACTGGGCATCATGTTTGGGTGGTGTGGATCAGTAAATGTTGTTTGGTAACGGACTTTTTCATTTGTGACTATGAACTTGGCGAGGTCCTAACTACCATTGCCGATGGTTGGGGCAACGTTTTGAATGGGTCGGCGTGGATGTAAGCAATGGCGGCGCAGTATCGGAGCCATAGGGTTTTGGCTCTGGCTGGTTGTCTTGGTCTTGGGTCTGTGTATGTGGTGGACGGTGAGACGGATTGCAGTGTTTAGAAATGAGTGTATCCATTTGGCTTTACTTGAGGGTGGTGAGGCAAATCTTTTGCTTCCACCACAGGCGACCGGGCCTCACGGATGTCTCTAGGAGCCTTCGATGATGGCATTGGTATGGTCGCATATAGCAAAGGTGGACTCCGCTCGTTCGCACAGACCATTCCCTTCTGAATACCGCCATCCACTGAAATTCGATCGACGTCTTCGTCATGGCGTCTCTAATTTCCGTCTCTAAAGGCTCTACATAACTTATGCCGGACCAACTCTATCAGCAGAATGAGAACACAGAGAACCTACATGGCCACAGCCGTTGCATTTCTCTAGGATGGCTTCCATATGCTACGCCGCGGATGCTCACACGGCATTATGGCTCGGTATGGAGCTACCAAGCTGTGTGCGTATTTGACTGTCACCGTTGACACCTCACTTCAGATTGATTCTTCGCGGCTTTGTGAGCTTTGCCTTTGTCTTCTCCACTTCTCTCCCCACACCCTTCCAATGATAACGCATGCAGTGGCCGTCCCTCCTGTTACCAGCGCAGTCATGGTGTAACACCAACCTACGCCGACAGCGTCGATAAGCGGTTGCAAAGCAGCGAGGCCGCCAGCGGCGAAGGTGCAGCGGACTATGTTCAAGGCAGCCTGAGCTGTAGAAGGGCGCGAAGGATGAAGGTCGACAAGTAAAGTGCCGCATGCGTTGAAGATGATGGTCATTGAGCCTCCGATGAAGAATTGGAGGATGAGAGAGATAGATGGGTGGAGACGATATTCTAAGACCCAGCCATAAGCGATAAGAGGCAGCGTGGACAGAGGGAGTAGGTAAATCATGCTTCGCAAACGAGCGTAGAAGATTGGAAAGGCAAGCTTCTGGGATTCAGATGTGTCACTGCTGGACGTGGGAAGACCTTGACGGGTGGCGATGCAGCGGTAGTCATTCGTGAGAATTTTTGCTTAATGCCAGACACCTTCAGTCCCTATGCTCGGGTAATACCAATTGTTGTATGACTGGACAGGGAACGAAGTGACTTACATGAGAGTAGAGATGCAACAAAACAGCCCACCCCGAAGGGAATGTAGATCAGACCAGCTTCCAGCTCTGTGTAGCCATAAATGTTGATGAACAGCGAGGACAGAGAAGCTTGCAAGCAGCTATATGCAGTGTAGAAAAAGGCGTTCACAAGAACGACAGGAGCAGTATCTTTACATAGGAAGATGGATATACTTCCTGTAAGGCTTGGCATCTTTGGCTTGACCCTTGTAGGAGCGTCTACTGATGCGCTTTCCTGTCGCTCACGTGGACAGTCATTCCTCTTTTCTTGCCAGAGCGTCAACATGCTTTTGTTCAGGCCGGTAGCGAGGTGGGAGCCATTTCCGACGATATTGCGTGCAGTTTCGGGCAGTATGATAGCAATCAACACCGAGCTAAGGGTCCCAGAGATAGCGAGGAAGCCAAAAATCCAGCGCCAGCCAGCCTTCTGTGCAAGGACACCTCCAAGGACAGGTCCTAGGCTAGGCGCGACATTTGGGCCGCACCCCAAGATTCCCATGTACGACCCTCGCTCAGAAGCTTCGGTGATATCGCCAACGACGCCATAGCCAAGTCCGATTGTGGCAGAGCCGCCTGCGCTTTGTAGCATGCGGAGGACCAATAAAGCTGGGTAAGAGGCTTGCACAGCCAGTCCAACGTTGGCCAGAACGTAGATGAAGAACATGAGTAGATAGACAGGTCGTCTCCCCAGCTGGTCCGCAATGCTACCCAAAATCATTGGTGCGACTCCTGATACAATCATATAGGAAGTTATTGTCAGATTGACCCTCGACAAGGTCGTATGTAAGTCACCAGCTAAAGAGGTGAGGGCAGGATAGTAGATGAAGCTGCTGAGAGGCGAGAAGACGGAAGCAAAAGCGACAAGTAGGACGATAGCCAGCTTCTCGGACTTTGTGAATATAGAATAAGGACTTTCAACTCTAGCCAAGTGGTTGTGGTCCGTATTTTCGAACTTTTGATCAATTTTCTCCGGAGCTTCGAGGACCTGCGAGCCTGAAAGCTGGTTATTTGTTTCCAACATGGCCATAATGTCCGATAAAGGACGGGTGATTGATCAATATGCAACATAGGACTCATTTTTAGAAAGGACTGGATGTCAACGGCCCTATCAAGGAGATATGGCGACTTGTTGGGTTGGCTCATGGGTTACACAAGACTAGGTACGTTCGACCAGAGGTTACACCCCACCAGGACTAGGGCCTCTCTACCTTGGCATATACTGAATCTTGTGAGGGGCGTGTTCGGTGGACTTCTAGATACGGAAGTTGCTCACGCAAGCCTAAGCAGGGCCCAATCGGAGATATCATGGTCGCTAAGCCGCTTTAGGTTAGTACTGCTATAAGGAAGCTGCTATCCAGCACCGGACATCCACCACTTATGCCACACCCTCCTGCTCCTGTACGTCCTCACGATTTGCAAACTTTTCATGTACCTGTGAGTCTATGTGGTACGCAGATCTGAGTTGGGAATTCGCGCTAATGTCTTAAGAAATCGATATCCGATTCGCGTCTCACTAGGAGGATATCTACATCTGGCGGGCGAGGGCCGTACGACAAAATCTCACAGAGATGATGACCAACATTGCCATCTTATGCAGACGCCCCTTACACGTATTAAGGTGCCTGATCGTAGTGAATGCTCCGGCGAATTGGGAGTTGTACTTTTCACTACGGTGAATACAGATTTCTTCGAGATCGGCCTTCCGGCGGCCATAGATCCTTGCTAAATTTGGTACCAACGCAAATATCCTCAGCAATATTGAGGTCTATCTATGGTTTTGCAGAATACTTGTCACTCAAGTAACGCATGTCGTCCCATACCCTGTGAAGAGCGTTAGTGAGGAGGGAAATATGTTTGTGGGAAGAACCATACTCCTGGCGGTCGCTCTGCGAAGAGCCCGGCCAACCTAAACAGTGGGCGATCGTGAACTTGATACAATACAGACGATTGCGATCATCGAATTGCTCGACCGGCTCGCTCGGGGGCATATAGCTGAGATATTGACGGAGATATGGCGAGTCAAATCGATATCTGTCCGAGCGCCACATGCCCAGCTCCATTTCGTTATGTGCGTACATAGCACTGGCGTCAAAGACGACAGGTAACCCAGTCTCAAGATTGAGACCAGTATTTTCTTCCCACAAGTCTCCGTGTATGAGACAAGGCTTCAAGACTCGTCCATCGGATTGAAGAGGAATCAAGATCTGTGGGACCACCATTTGAGCAAAGGTTTTGAAGGCAGCTTCATAGTCTGGTTGCGGACCATTTTGGGCAATCTCTCGATCAAAGAACTGCGTCAGTAGCCTTGTGAAAAAGGTACACCAATTACCTTCCCAAGTGGTATTTTGAGGATTCGGCCCATGCCAGGTGACCAGGTGAAACCCGAATTTGCCTGTTGGGGAAACACTCATATCGTGGAGCTGGGCAACACGACGGCAGAATTCAGCAGGCTCCACGATCTCAGGGCCCAGTTCGAGGAATTCCATGAGGTAGAAGAAGGTCTCGGGCGACGCCTGTTTGAATTTGCCCCAACTGACAGGCTGGGGTACAAAATCTGGCATATATGAATGGATCTCCATTATCGATTGGTGCTCTGCTTCCATCATTGCTCTTCCCATCTCATCTGTTGCACACTAACATTATTTATAAGAAATTCTGCTGCGCAGCTCGAGATAGGGTAAAGTCATTTACCTTCAGAAAGAAAGATTTTTGGTCTCCATCAGGTGACTCAATTGTAATCCGAGATGCCCGGGTCCAGGCTGCAGTGCCGTAGCTAATAGCCTCGATGACTCTCGAGCCGTTAGGAAAGACTGCGAAATCTCAGGATCATACTTTACAGTCGAAGGGGACGGCTGCACACGATTGACCACATTTATGTCTAGCCCGAATCTTTCTCCTACATCTGGAATGACGTCTTTCACTGAAGTACGTGTTCCATCCATAGTTGCTTCTGACAAGGACTGACAATCATGTCGACAGGGAGGAGGGGCATTTTAGAGGTGCTGGGCCAAGATACTGGCAGCCTTGCCGCCGGGGGATGAGAGTGAGCACCGCGGAGGTTGAGAACGCGCATGCCCAAATTCTCGTTGATTGCTCAAATGACCTTATTCAGCAGCCTGATTCAGCTTAGATACACAAAAGACATAACTGGCGGGCAAGCCTCATCGACGATAGTGTGTGTCGTAAATCTCGCGCAATGTTGCTTGATAGGATAAAGATAAGGTAGCCATGGGGTGCCTGCGTCTGCAGGAGAGGGGTAAGGAACCGAGATCTTCCACAACAGGCTCTGATCAGCGTGTGCATGCAGCTTGTCACCGCCGGTCTAGTCCTTGGATACGTGCCGCTCCATATTGTCAAGCCCATCGTCGATACTAAACCTAGCTTGTACGTGGCTGCTGGATGACCTTATTGCAAACCTGCAATACTGGACTAGGAACGGTCAAACCGTTTAGACACGGTCAGTCCCTGCGCCAATGATATCCTTACAAGGTAAATTGGCTCCAAGGTACAGAGTTGGCAAACACTATTGCTGCAAGGTTGGTCAAAGCTAGAGCACATCGTGGCCTACCCAAGGCATTGTTGCCATGTTCTTGGCTTTGCCGCTGTAGCAATGGTGAGAGCTACAAGCGTTGCCACAGGAAATGTTGCCTATCTAATCACATTGCAGATCTCACGATTCCGTAGGCCGGACAAATCTATCCCACGAGCCTCCGCAAGCACAGGTGAAGAAGAAATAGAGGGCGAAAAATTCTCGCTTCATCCGTCAAACACAACCAGGAGTGATCTCTCTGCATTTGATCTTCCACTTCGCTATGGACGTTCTCAAGATTCTGATTCAAAGCGAAAGGACCGCTCACGCGACCGCCGTGCGGATCCGCTTGGCTTAACAATTCTCCATGAACCCGAATCTTCTCCATCAGCCGACATTGTCTTCGTCCATGGATTGGGTGGGACAAGTCGGCACACCTGGTCAAAAAACCGGGACCTCCAATTATTCTGGCCTCTTGAATGGCTTCCCTACGAGCCCGAGCTAACATCCGCCCGTATTATGACGTTTGGATACAATTCGCATTTCTCATCAGTATCACACAGAAAGGAGAATATTCTCAACATCTCAGATTTTGCAAAGGATTTGCTATTCAGCCTGAAATTTGCAACAGGAGAAGGCGAGCGCAGGCTAGACATCGGATCAGTACCAATCATCTTTGTTGCTCACTCTATGGGAGGTCTGATTGTGAAGAAAGCTTTCATTCTCGGCCAGCATGATGAACACTACCGGGATCTTATTCGAGCGATATCCGGTATAGTCTTCCTTTCAACACCTCATCGGGGTTCAAATCTCGCAGATGTCCTCAATACGATCCTTTCAGCCTGCATCTTTGCTTTCTCTCCCAAGCAATACATAGCTGAACTCAGCATGAATTCCCCAGCCCTCCAGGAGATCAACGAACAATTCAGAAATTTGGCTCCTAGCGTATCACTCATCTCCTTCTTTGAGACTCTGAAGACGTCTATAGGTCCCTCGCAAGTAATGGTCCTTCAGAAGGACTCCTCAATTCTTGGCTACCCCGGGGAGATCTCGAAACCGCTTGACGCTGACCACCACGACGTTTGCAAGTACACCAGTCAACAAGACCCGAACTATATAAGTGTTCGCAATATTCTCACTTATCTGGTAGGGAAGCACCGTTCACAGGATTCGCCAAAGATAAAGTCGAATGCAGTTGAAGAACTTCAAGAGATTGCCGCCGCTTTTGGACGGGTAGAGGGACCGGTTGACGATCTTTTTTTCTTCTCCGACAGGAGAATGCCTGGATCCTGCGAGTGGACTGATAATGACCCAAACTTCAACTCCTTCATGGCGGACGATTCTGTAGGACCCCGATGCCTCTGGTGCACCGGACTCCCAGGTTCGGGGAAATCTGTCCTTGCTTCATCGATTATTCAGACCGCGCAGGAGGACGATGTCGACTGCGCATACTATTTCTTCCGATTCGGGGACCAAGTCAAAAACAGTCTCAATACTCTGCTTTTGTCTTTGGCATATCAGATTGCAAGCATTCTACCAGAATATCGTAGGCGCCTAATACGCCTTCTTGATGACGGGCTAAGCGTACCAAAGTCTGCGCCACGTCTTCTTTGGCAAAAGCTCTTCACATCGACCTTCTTCAAGCTCAGCCTATCTCGTCCTCTGCTCATGGTCATAGATGGACTAGACGAATGTGATTCGTCCGGCCTGTTCATGAAATTCTTAGAAGACTTTTTTGCATTCTCAGGCTCGGTGCGCATACTCGTATTCAGTCGCAGCACTCAATCATTGTCATCGGGATTCGAGAAGATGTCAAAAAGGTTCATGGTGTGCCATCAGCCTCTTGAAAACATGAAGGAAGATCTTCGGATGTACGTGGAGGAAGAGATGGCGACCATGCATGGCGATGAAGATTTCAAGAAAGCCATCGCGACTGAGCTTGTGCGCAAAGCTGATGGCAATTTCTTGTGGGCAAGCTTTGTTCTGAGCGAAGTGCTGCGCTGTCACACACAAGACGCAGTACTAGAGGCACTTGAGGATGTTCCCGGAGAACTCGAGCCGTTGTACGAACGAATGGACTCTACGCTAGCAAAGAGCTGCCGACCTTCGGATCAAGCCATGGGCAAGACCATACTGACCTGGATCGCTTGCTCAAGGCATCCTTTGAATTTGTTGGACTTGGCTGAAGCCCTACAACCCGAGTACGCGAACATCATTGATCTAAAATATACGATCAATGGTGTCTGTGGAGAGTTTGTGATTGTAGACGGCAAGGGCATCATATCAATGGTCCACTCGTCTGCCCGCGATTGCTTGTATCAGAATCCTAATCTTAATTATCATATCCCTCAAGCGTCTTCGCATCAATCTATCTTCACAAAATGCGTTACGGCACTCATCAAAGCTAGTCCAAGAATCCAGACAGGGCAGACCAAATCACAAGCCTTCTTGCTCTACGCTTCAACCTCATGGCCATACCATCTGGAGCAAGCTTCTGGGGTCTCGGATCAGGATTCTCTTCTGCTGCTATCCCGATTCTTCCAAAGCTCAGCTGTGCTATGCTGGGCGTATCTGCTTTCAGTAGCTGGTCAAATGCGTGTGTTGGTCAAGGCTTCTAGAAAAATGACTAGCTTCCTTAGGCTAGTTGATCGATTGGACGAAGGTAGAAGTCCTCTTACACATCGTCTACGCGAGAAAGAGCTTTTGGGACTGTGGAATCTAGATTTGGTTAGACTTGTAGGCAAGTTCGGTTCGCATCTCAATGATCAGCCGAAGCTGATCTTCAAGCTGGTTGCTCCATTGTGTCCTTCCGATTCCATGATATTCAAGCAATTCGGTTCCCGAAGTGGGTCGAGTATTTACCTGTCTGGCCTCACCAACACTTCATGGGATGATTGCTTGGCAAAATTTTCCATTCATGACTCTAAGTCTCCGCTCCAGATCAAATGTGCGAACCGATACTTTGCAATCCTATTGTCTGATGGCACAGTTTTGTTGTATCATGCAAGCACTTGCGAAGACGCCAGACGCTTTCATCATGGTGAGCGGGTTTTGACATGGTGCTTCAATCTTGTTGGCGACAGATTAGTGACATGTGGTCTTACTAAGACTACTGTTTGGGTCACTGCAACCGGGCAGCAGCTATTTTCTTCAGCAAACTCTCGGCGATCTAAAGCCGTCACAATAGCTTTTGCAAACGGTGACGAGACACTAGTGATATGTTGTGATGACCGGGTCGTCAGAAAACTGTCTCTCACTATGCTCAACGAAGGGTGGCAGGTCATGGAGGATGTGCTCGGGGAAGACAGCTTTGAGGGGAAGCAGTGCGGCTCACCACGTTGTGCTTCTTTCAACCCTTCGGCTTCCCAGATCGCCATCACATATCGTGCCATTCCGCTTGCAGTGTGGTCAGTCGATGAGCCCCGCCCGTTCTTGATGGGCAGATGTCAAAGAGTCCGTGGGGGCCGCCAAGTACTCAGCAGTGGTGATTCAGATGTGCAAGCTATCACCTGGAATCCTATGACGGGTCATCTCCTTGGTATATATAACGACGGATGCGTCTTTAGGTGGCATCCCATTGAGGGTGACTATGAAGAATCTAGCATCTCCGTCCACAGTATCGAGTGTAGTCCGGATGGGAAGTTCTTCGTTACGAGCAGCCGAGATGGCACACTCAGGATCTGGGACTTCTATCATATCACTCCAATTTATCAACTTTATTACTCGGCTCCCGTGAAAAGTCTTGCCATCGATCCAAACGACACCAGAATCTACGACATTCGGGGATCATTTTGTAGCGTATGGGAGCCCATTTCTCTTGTCCGCATGTGGGATTCCGAAGACAAGTCTAGCGACATTTTAAGCACCCGAGAAAGTACTCAAATATCGCATGTCTCCGAATCAACGTTCGAGACGCTGCAACCCATCACCACGCTTGCAGTGGAACCTAAAAGTTTATCCTACGCGGTCGGCAACGATGATGGTCTTGTTACTCATATCACGAAAGATGGAAAACCCGCGTCAGAGCTTATACAGACGTTCATGACGGTGGAGCATGTTTGCTGGAGCGACGATGGCCGCTATGTCGCAGCCTCCGGGCTGGGACGTAGAGTCTTTGTTAAGGAAGTCGACCAAGCAAGACCTTCTCAGATGTCAAAGTCAATCATGGCCGGAAAAGAGGAGGACCCGATTAAACAGATTCTATTGAGCCCTACCGGCGGGTTCCTTCTCGTGGCTACAGACCGCTTCTTGAACATTTGGTCCACCCATGAAAAGCTCATCATTTCGACACGGCCGCAAGTCAATTTGCACCGCTGGTTCAACTTCCCATCTGATGGCACGAAGGTGATAGGGTTCTGCTTCGCGAGCATCCAGATAATTGGCTGGGAAGAGGCTTTTTTTATAAAGCGTCTGTCGCTTGACCGATCATTGGTGGACAGTACGACGAATCAAACGCCTCATAATTGGCTCAATAGAAGACCTTCTGCACAATACCCTATGAGCCCTAGCGAGACCGACGAGATTGTGGACAAGATATTGCTCACAGTAGACGGCACAACATCGTTGACTGTCACCTCACGAAGTACCCACCAAGGCCGACGCGAAAGACAGTATATGCTGATCAATCTCGCAAGTATGACGGGTTCGTTGAACACGACAGTGACCGCGGCCGCGTTACCTCCAGATCTCCAGGCTTCCATCGCAATCCCTCTCGGCTTCCTAGCTGCAAATACTTCCTCAACAACGCGCAGGAAATCATCCTTACAGCAAACCCCAACTAGTACCACGTCTACCACTCCTCTTGCGACTGAACACGTCCTCGCTTTCTTGGATCATACATTCTGGGTCTGCACATACACGCTGAGCGAGACGAGGTCGGGGCGAGCCAAGCGCCATTTCTTCCTCCCTCGCGACTGGCTAAATTTGGACTGGCTGGAGCTGGCGGTCATGCGACCGGATGGAGTGTTGCTGTGTCCTAGAAACGGAGAGGTCGCGCTTGTGGAGAATGGATTACGCGAGGAATGGCTGGAATGATAAATCCGAGATCCTCCAGAGCCTATCAAAGAGGAGAAGGATGTACTAATTACTAATAAGCATATATCGGGGCAGTAGTACGCCCCGTATCTTGAGATCTGTACATGGTTATACCGAGCGATTGGTTTCTGGACCATACACCTTCGTGACCTAGGGACAGAAGAGTCTTCAGCATAAGAGGGCATTTTCTGAATGACACGGGACTCAGAACATACTGCAGCATCGAAACTAGGAAAACTTTCCTGTAGCATACGGCTTCGCTTCGACGCGGAGAACAAGGTCAAGAAAATAACAGGCACGATGTTTCGGAAATCGGAGGAGGTGAGATCTGGACAACCTCATGCATCGAGGCATGTCGCGACATCATAATGCTAAAGAAGCAGAAAGAGACACAACCTCCACCATTGAACCAGCGCCAACACGAACCGAGCCTAATTAAAAGCAATTAAGTCCAGGATCAAAAGCTACACATATTTCCTTCCTTTGGCTAGGAACCCTAACCCTAAGACTACCTGTAAGTGGATCAACGTCTTTCATGCCCGTTCATCAGTAATGTCTTGGATAGACTTGGCCATCATGAAGAATTGTCCCTTACATCTCAGCATTAATGCGTCCTCAAATCACACCCATCTTCACTAAATATTCCCTTCAATCTAGTCACACACATCCCAACCCATCTCAACAATGCCCAACCCCAACCGCCCCATCCTCCTCCTCCTAGATTGGGACTCCACCCTAACCACAACCTCCACCCTCCCCCTCATCGCCTCCATCGCCACCCTCCCCCTCATCCACCCCAGCCTCCCCGCCCTCACAGCAGCCTACACCGCAGATCTAAAACGCCACGACGATACCTACATCCCTGCAAAACGCGATAGGACGAGTATCGATCAAGAACTAATTTATCTTTCAAGTTTATCCGCCGTCGAAAAGGCCTCGGTCGAAAGACTCGAAGCTGCTGGTATTTTCAAAGATGTCGGCGCTAACGATATCGACGTCGCTGCCGCTGCATGTTGGGATAGGGAAAGCGTCACGCTTCCTAGCGGGTGGAGGCGCATGGTGGAGAGTGTGCTGCGGAGAGGGAAAGTGGGGATTGTGAGCGTGGCGTGGAGTCGTCGTTTTATTGAGCAGGTACTAAGGGAGGCTGATAGAGCTGCTGGTGGTGAAGGGGGGGTTGGCGATGAGGTAGCTGTTGTCGCTAATGATATTTCGGGGGATGGGAGTGGGGG
>JAABUL010002729.1_pt1 | contig 28358 bp, 32 predicted proteins | sample 5559151 | NCBI WGS metagenome assembly JAABUL01 (sample SAMN10711876, study PRJNA513368) | rock metagenome | isolation source: Antarctica rocks | place: Antarctica: Victoria Land, Pudding Butte sud
TCAATCAAAAAGTGCAATTCTCAGGTGAGGGGTCCACGGAATCAGACGTTGCGGAATCCGTCAAGGTGGGACGGGACAGTGCTCGAGCTGAGAGCGTCGACGCTTACGACACCTCCGTGTGGGGACTGAACGATTTAGCACATCCGCACTCGCGTACGGCGCGACACGATAGTATCGCATCCAACATGCAGGAAGCGAGCATCGCGTCCAGCAGACGGCCTAGTACCGTGTGGGGTCTTGACGACGTCTCCGAAGACGATCGCCTGGAGGAAGTTTCTGCAACGAGCAATGCTGCACGTCGCTCCGAGAGTGGCACTTCGATGTCCATTTCTTGCATCGCTGTCGGTGTGGGCGGAGGCGCGAGTTATTACGATGAGGATGAGGAGAAGGAGGATGATAGTTGTGGAAGCACGGATACGGAGACGCAGAGAGAGGACTGGCCGCTGCCGCCTGACACGTTGAGAATATCTTGAACTGTATGTGGATGGAGAAAGATCAGTCTTGGGCGTTTTGGCAATGTTGGGTATTTGGGGACGGATTTGGGCGTGAGGACGAAGTGTTGGACTCGGGGGGTGTTGAATAAGGGAATTTTGGCTGGGGTGTTGGATTGGGGACTTTTGGATCTGGAATGAATAGATGCCTAACGCGGCGTTGGTATCTCCGGTGTGAAAGCTGTATTTCTTGGGGGATATGTAGTGTTTCTTCCAAAAGAAGAACTTTAATCATTATGGCACTTGTGAAAGATAGGGTTATGAGCACCTAGCCTAGGTAATGCTGACCGTAGCGTGCTCGATAGGAAAATGAAGCACTTTGGTATTGAGGACCGTGACGTGCTTGAAAGGATGAACCCCATTCCTCGGCATTGCACACCATACACCTGCAACCACGACCAATCCCTCTCCCAAACCACCTGGTTGCCGTGTGCTGGATCACCTCTCGCTGGGGCTCTTGTCGGAAGGTCGGCTAAAGATAAGGTTATGAGGACCGCAGTATTGATGACCGTAGCGTGCTCCAAAGGGTATTGAGCACCTAGGTATTCATGACCGTAGCGTGCTTGAAAGGATGACCCCCCATCCTTCCCAATTTCACATTGCAACTACCACCTGTCCACCAATCCACCCCCCACCACCAAACCCCGCCATCGCCATCGCCCTCCCTCACGCCCTCCCCACTTCCACATCCACATCCACAGGCGAGCCCAGCTCAAACGTACCATCGAGCGCAGGCGTCGCAGCTCCGCTCGGTGCCTGGCTGTTGCCCGCACTCACCTTGCGTCGGCCTCGGAGGCCGGCTATGCTTAGCCGGCGGACGGCGTTGCTGAGTGAGGATTTTCGGGGGGGTGAGGTGGGGAGCTGAGGGGGAGGGGTGTTAGCGGGGCTGAGGATGGGTGATGGAGCAAGGTGAGCGTACCACTGGTATACTATCAGTCCGCTCAATAGGCGATAACGCATCATCGTCGACCGCATCCTCCTCCTCCTCGCCTTCATCATCAGCGTCCGTGTCGTCAACGGGCGTGATGGTGGTTGGAGTGTCGTTCCTGCTCGAAGACGTTCTCGAAAGCGGCTTCCACGTTCTCTTCTTCCAGATCCCGACCGCCTTTTTCGCCTGCACTTCTTGCTTCTTGAGCGCCTTCAGAGTCGCTTTCTTGAGGTCGAGCAGATGATCAACCTGTCTTTCGTAAGTTTGTAAACTACGGTACTGATGGGGTACTTAGCATGCCCATCGATGAAGTGATGGGGCGTGGGAGTTCGTACCTCTTCGATCCAGAGATCCTGGCTGGCTGACCAGCGGTTCTGCGCCTTTGCGAGCTCAGCCTGGCAGTGTTGTAAACGGGCTTCTTGCTTGGCTGTCCATGTGGCAGGAGCGACGTCTGTGCTTAGATGATCCGGAGAGTCAGAGATCGAGGTAGAGTGGCTTGTATGTAGAGATAGAGAAGGTGGTGAAGCCATGACGCTTCAGATAGAGGCATGGACGTGAGGGGTGTGATGTGGTGCTGGTCTGACTTGGCTGCAGGGGAGCTCGGTGTTGGTAGTGTATGTTGCCGTGCGTGTGGACGGCAGGTAACAGATGCTGGGTCTCTCTCTATGAATGTTGGTGATAATGTGATGAACAAGGCAAGAGGTCGCGTGATGACGAAACCCAGTTCGGTGGAACGATCGGCCTAAAACCGGGCAAAGTGAAGTGAATGAAGCCCGATGAGCCGCGCAGCTCATGTGAATATGTCGGGAATGTAAGAGGGGGTTTTCACAAACCCAATGAACATTATGACGGTTCTGCTTCTTCTAAGCTACAGAGACTGCGAAGGCAGAGAACATTTTGAGCAGAACAGGAAAAAGAAAGAGCCCGGACAGAGACTAGAGTTGTAGTACTGACTGCCACGCTAGAGGAAGCTCATCTGTGCATTGCTGCATATTGTGGGGGTCTCTTGGGCACCCTTGGCCGGAATTCCTGTCATCGGCATGAGGTTATGCTGCTTTAATGATTGGACACCCTTTCCAGTGATGCACCGGGTGCAGCGATTGGCTAATGCAGAAGATATATTACACTCTCAAGGATCTAGGAGCTTGAGGATCGAATCGCTATGCGGAGCTGCAATTGCGATGTCAATGGTGTCGTGGCCGCCGTTCGCAGTATTAGCGATTGTCCAACACACAAGCACCATTTCTTGCACCCAACAGCTTCCCTCGCTATGGGAGCCCATCCTTGAGTCGTCCGGTATATATCTTCCTAGCTTCACGGGAACCCCCACAGAGCTTGTTTTGCAGAACCATCTTGGTTGGTTGGGTGAGCGCCATTCCCGCTTTGACCCATACTCTCTTTTTGACGAATGCCGGTCTCCGAATTCGATGCTCTAGGCTTAAGACCCACCAGAATGCTAGACCCTAGAGCGGGTCCTTGTCAACAGCCGTCCGCAAGCAGGATAGCTAGAATCCGCAGACCAGTAGACGATGCCGCCTCTGGGTCACTATGTAGACAGCATCTGCAAAGCGGCATGTGGTTAGGACGATCGGCGCGTTGAGCTCTGTGTGAAGGGCGTGACTGACGGCGAACGTTATTGGCGGCTCAGCGAATGTGCTTGTAGTCCTTGGTCTCTGGTCCAATATAACCGGGCAACCACGAGACCCGTACCAGTCCTTTCAAAAGTACCGCGAACTTTCCCCCTAAAGGAACCACTCTAGATCAAGTATTCTCCGATCACCTAGAATGGACATGGCTAGCTTGGCAGTATGCTCGCACCCTTCTAGCAAAGGAAGGATCAAAGCGTATGTGATGGTGCGTTGTGCAGCCATGCCTCTGCGTGTTCTTCCGTGGTTGGTTGATGGTGCATACAGAAGCTAGGAAGAATCAGCCTGCAGATACGCCTGGAGCGGTGTAAGTGGAGACTCGTCCGGGATCGTGGCGGTATCCAACGAGCCACGGATGGCTCGGAATGCCCTGGCGACTTGAGAATCACTTCATCTCTCTGTCCCCCTCTCTCTCCCCCTTTCTACTAGAGGAGATGGACATTCGGAGTCCCCCTCCACATGCGAGTGGGGGAACGTCCGGAGTGGAGGAGTTCCACTGGTGTAACTGATCTTGGTGTGAAGGCATATTTGTAATCTCATGAAAAGTAGCCACCATAAAGCCACAGCCTGCTCAATTGAGGTAGTGGACCCCCACTCCAATGCGCTCGTCAGTGGGAAGTACGGCGCTCTGGGACGCCGAATATGGCGGCTGCAGGCTGCAGGTCAACATGAGACGAAAAGCACTTCATCTCTTGGTGATCTGCGTTGCTGAGGAGATTCATCTTGGCAAGGAATGGCCCCGAGTCTCGTTGTGGATAATCGAAGGACAAATTCGTGGGCTCGAGGTCCAGAGCGGTACTTTTCCTGTGCTATACAGAATTGAGTCTAGAACCTTTGATAGGTTGAGGACCCGCTAGTAACAGCTACTCCGTATCAATTGAGGTCCGATATGTCGAGGACGAACCCAAGTAAGTATTGTTGTACAAAAAGGTCTGAAGTCAGTCTCACATGGAGCTTTCCACAAAGCAGCAAAGGCGTCATGACTCAGGAATACCTCGCCGTCGGTCCGTTTGGAGAGTGCCCAGCAAATATCGAGTTTCGTTCACGAGCTCTAGTGATATGTCATATGCCCTCTATCCGGATAACCGTCAGCGCCTCGACTGGACATATAGATTTTCTCGACAACATCCAGCTCCAGATTGTATGCCCAGCCATTACGGGCCACAATGTTGTGTGCTTCCATCAATTCTTCCGCCAACTTGCATTACCTGGAGTCTCCATACTTTGCCAGTATATGCCTCTGCAATCGGCCCACATTGACCTTGCTCTTCTTGGTGTCCTTGAAATCTTTCAAATCATCCAGGATATTGAATAGGACCATCGCGTCATTCTTCTCAACACTACCGATGCTCGTCCTCCGTCCGATGTATGCTTCCCTGTCGAAGTCGTCCAATAGTTCGCTCGAATAGGGGACCTGACTCAACTTACGTCCGCTTTCAGCGTCAGTACAAGCCCGAGCACATGTCAAGAAGTCAAGTACCTGCTGCTGGTGTTCTTCTTGTCCGACCTGCCATCATCTTCAACCTTTGTCTTTCTGTCATTATCACCCTTCTTCCACTTGACAGCATTGTACCACTTGAATCCTGCTCCTCTACCTCCTTTGACTTCAGAATCCTCCTTGCTACACCCGAGCCGTCTAAGAAGCCATAGGATGGCCTTTTTCAACCCTCTTCCCGTCTTGCTACGCTCCTTCGTGATGCCACGCTTCTTTGTGACTGTAAAATTCTCTCCATCCGATATGTCCTCTCCACAAGACATGAAAGTCTCTTCGACTTCCGCCCTTGGAGGCTCTCTATCGTGTACTTGGCCGCCTAGCAGAGGTCCAAGTTTATGATTCGCCGCTTTGAGCTGATTTGACATGGCCATTTCAGGAGCTTATGCTCTTGGTGTACTATGAAATGTTACAGTGATACCTTACTGCTGTCTCTTCGTCAATAGCCTTCTAAGTTGCGACAGGCACAAGATCCATCTCGTGAGTTGGCGAAGATGTTTTCGGTTTTGCAATGAAAACCCAGATCGTGAAACCCTATCTTTGAAAACGAGGCTTGTGGTGGAGCCTCTGCGGAGTCATCGATAAGGTAATCTCTTGGTCAAGGTGGAGCCATATCCTCTGAATTTGCCCCAGCCGTTGAGAAGTCTAAATCTGCACATACTCTTTGAGAATAAAAATTTCCCCCCCTCTGATATTAGTCGAGGACAAATCATTGGATTTACCTACTAAGCCCCTCTGTACGAGCAACTTGATTACGACTTTCAAAATACACAATTCACAAATTCAGCTTCGCCGGACCAGCGTGTCCGAATCTTCAACAGAATGGACGACTTCGCTGAAATGGTGCTCGTTCTCTCCCTGGCACTCGCCTTCAACTTGCTACTGCTAGCGCTCTTCTTAATCACAACAGTACTCGGGCCAATATCAAACGGACACAACTACACCCCAGAATGGAAGAAAATCCAGACCAAAGTCGGCTTCTTTTTCTCTGTCTGTAATTTGACCGCGGCAATATGTGGGGCGGTCTATCTACGTACGCTGGCTGTTTGGGTGGTTTTTGCTTGCCCGAAGATGAGCAAGACGGAGGATTGCAACCAGGCGACAAAGACCTGGGAGAACGTGTGCTGGTGGTTCATCCTTCCAATAATCTTTGCCGCTTCTATGATTTGCTCGAGCTGTCCACGAGCCAGGACGACGCTTATCCATCAGCCTGAGCAGCTCTACTTCTTGACAGATCATGTGGTATCGATTGTCATGTTCCAACTCTCGCTATACTTGAGCCTGCCTCTTGCCTATCCTTTTCTGTTCTTCAGGGACCCTGCTCAATACCCAACTTGGATCATCACCAGTCTCACATGCGGCGGCTTTATGATTCTGGCATATGTACTGGGTATTGCCTATGGATTTGAGGGACTAGTGAAGATTTGGTTCCAGCCTCGAGGAAGAACTCCAACACCAACCATACAGGAGGGAGAATCTATTCGCCTAAGGAGAATCTTCAACAATCTAGAAGAGTAAAGTTTTCCTGCGATTCGGTAAGTTGGAAGGTGCGAAACGAGCCGCAGCAATGGCTAACGACTACATAAGCGAATCGTATGTGTCTCCAGCCTCGGCTCTCTACCTACTACCATTTCGCGACCTTCTCGGCCTACCTCTACGGCAACACAGATATAAGTATAATCGGTAGGGAAATACGAAAAAGGGCTTTGGGAAGGGCTGTGCTGCATACAGTACAACACGCGTCTCGTTGCGTCCATCGCCAGATACTCGCCGTGTGCACGGGCATGGAGGTGAATAGCCATTTATAGACGAAAGATTTTTATATACTATATAATGCCCCATCAAGTCACACAACAGGCGCAATCTTCAACTTACAATTCCACAGCTCCGCCATGCTCCACCTTTGTCTCCTTTCCTCCCTTCTCCTCCCCTCCCTTCCAACAACATCCCGTCACCCTGCACCCCGGAACCCCCCATCTTCAAACACTACTACATCCCAGAACCATCCCCCAGCGCCGCAACCAACGCCAAACATATCCCCCACCTGGAAAGAAACCATCACGTAGATCGCTCTCGTTGACGCACCTTCCAACCCGATTTCTTTTGACCGCAGCATCAATCCTGATTCCCAAGCACCATATCTATAGAATCCTAGCACTTACGCTCAAATGAATGCCGTGTTGCTGGTTATACTCGCTTTAGTGCTTTGGTAAATGGGATCGATACTAGCGGTGAGGCATAGGATGGTATCTCATAAGGGGGCTGGAAGTGATGGTTTCTTTGGTAGCTTTCGCCATCCCTGGACACAAAGGGGGTATAGGAGCGTTGCTGCATCCGCTTTTAGACGTTTCCGGAATCTTGTCCTTGTTCTTGGATTGGTTCGAGGGGGTTGGAGGCGATTATGGGGATTCTTTTTGAACGAAGTGATGCACGGGCAGATGATATAACTCCAGGGTTTCTTAGGGGAGTTGTTGGGGGGTTGCTCTAGGAAGGAATTGTGAGTGGCGAAGTCTGCGAGCTCGTTGAATAGCAAGCTGCTCAGATTCAGATTCTTGGATCGCATTGTCTCCTTTTTGAAATCTTTGTGCTACCAGTGCAATTCAAATCTGTTGATGTCCAAACCTGTTCATCAATATGAGACCAACGTGACCACTTTTGACTTGACAATCTTTAGCTTGATTTCAGATGGAACGCTACTCTTCCTCCTCCTCGAATCAGAGTTATATGATAGCGTTGCTGGAGAAATTGGTTGTCAGGAGGGAAGCCTCTGTCTGTAAGCCCAATCAAGCGGATAGTGTTGAGACATGCTTGATGTGCTGCAGTCTTCATTATTTGATCAAGAGATGTGGAGGAGGTATGGCAGAAGTTTGATTTGGATCACTACTCTGCGGATTGCATTTGTAGAATGAGCTCTTGCCCTGTTACTCTGGCCCCCTTGGAATGAACTGGCTGGCGACGTGTTCCGGCGAATATGAGACATATGTCTCACAGACTCGGATAGGTGTCTAGCACTTCAATAGAGTGAAAGGATTCTAGTATAACGTATACATCATTTTACTAACCCAGAAACTCAAGGTGAAAATACTTGAAACTCTCTTACAGAGACCTTTAGCCGCCGGTCCTTGGGATAAATGGCGTATTGATCATGCCGGAGGTTTCCCAAACTAGGCGTCAAGACTTCATTGACGATATGGCTCAAGTGCTCGATAGTCACACCAGTGGATTGTTCCAGCAGCTGAGCGCTTCCGCCGTAAACCTTTTTGATGTCCTGTCGATATATGGCGATACGGGTGCTTGACGGCTGCGTGATATGCATCTCGCGCCAGCATCCGTTACGGGCTCGCCACCTTTTCCCCCGGCCTGGCATTCTTTGCAAGAAACGAGCAGCAAAATCGTTGCAACGCAGGTGCAAGTTGTCTCCGTCGACGGTGCCGCCGGCGGATTCAAGTACTGGGTTCCAACGGATTGGGTCGCCAAGCTTGTCGTTCTCTCGGGCCTCTGCTGTGAAGTAGATTTTGGATTGGAAGCGAGGTTGTGCGATGATGTCTCGCCATTGGCTGTGCACACGTTGCACGACGATGAGATCGATGGCTGGTAGATTCCAGAAAATGAGTTCGAGGAGCTCTGGAAGGGTGAGGGCATTTACGATAGCTGGCTTGGGATGGCTCCTTAGAGCTAGATATGTTTAGCTGGAGGAGGCCAATGACTATAGTTGACCAGTAGGCTTACTTCGCGGCATAGCTCCCGCGAAATGGAACAATGATGAATATTCTTGTCGGAAGATGATTTGGGGATGAGACTGATATACACTTCTGCTCAGCCAATACTGAGCCCTGATCCTCAGTTCACAGGTCTCTCTTGTGGAGACACTCGAAGAGGATAATGGCTCTAAGAAACCACTAAATCGAGCGATAGGACGGCTGACCGATTACCTCCTTCCGATTGCTGGGAGTGAGACTTTATTATGGCCTTCGCATCAGGTGAGCCATAATCAGCTGGGGGACACTATACAACACATTATGGTAGACTCCTGTGGGCGACGTATCCAATAATCACCTCTGTTGGTATCTGGGCTTTAGTGTCCTGATTGGGTAGATGTTTTCGTCAAGTAAAGGTACGTTACAGAATGACTGTCACATCGCCACGAGATCGCCTACTTACTACGTGATAGCGCGTCGTATTTTCGCTCCTAAGGCGCCAAGGAGCTAGCTCGGCATTAGCGGCTCTTGGCACGCTCTCCCACAAAGGGAATTCCAAAGCCGCAGCAATTACAAGCCGTTGCAATGAACACAGCATAGATGACTGCAAGAACGTACAGATGTACGCACGGTCTGGTATACCAAGCCATAAGATATCCAATATGGCACCGGCGTTCACTGTGACTTATTTGAGAGAGGTCATACGAGCCGCTGACATTCAAGAAGCCACGGGCTTCTTACTTCAAGACCTTCCAGTCTGAAACAATGTATCTATCTCAAATAGGGTTCACAAACTCCAGGAGCAAGCAGGATTTGACAGTCCTCAAGGAGAACATGAGACCCGATCAAGAGATCTGCAGGAATATCCTATAATGCCCGAGAAGCGTCAGGATCTTCAGCTCAGCCGTTGGCTGTCTAGCGACCCGCCTACAAGATGATGCACTAGTATCGTATGGAATCCTTTTGATTTACGACATGGATCAATCTGAAGGTCCGTCAATCAAGGAGAAGATCTGGCTGCAAAGTCAGAGCCTGCACCGCCCCACGGAGGCGCCAAGCCTTTGTCCTCATCTCCTTCCCGCGCAGGATCGCAATCCCTCCACAGCCACTGTCAGAACCAACAATCCTGCAGATTCAGCCGCCAATCAAACCAAATTTAGAGATTGGCTCCTTTCGATATGGGCATTCTTTGCTCTGGATACTCCAGCAACACTTCTGAAAGGTAGCTTACAGGTATAGCTCAGGTTACAAACGGAGAGCTCCACAACTGCAATCAACTGAGCAAGACCTCCCACAAAGTCTTCCTCAACCGCAATCTTGCCTAGCCTGCGTGGAAAAGTAAATTTGGCTAGCTGGGTAGCTAAATTGATGCTATGTGTTGGCCACCTAGAGGAAGGATCACTCAAGGTCCCTATTCATTCCCACGTCCTAAATTGGGACAATCCGCATGGCTGTACAGAGCCTCGTTTCAAATAACGTCTTCAATGACTCGCTATTAACGTTCGGTGAGATCCATCTTACCAATAATAAACCAACATTCCTTCCCTCCGCCCCGAAAGAGGTGGCCCGCGCTTTGAATAATCCCATGATGGCCTGGCTTGCCCGTTTCCATTTGTGCACGCTTGAATGGCGCAGTGCAAGCCACCTTGGATGGCTTGAAACGATACCATAAAGGCCCGAATGGAGCTGATGCTTTTGACGCTCGACCACGCCCTAATCTCTTATATCAAGTCTGTCTGAGAACCTCTTTCATCCTGAGCATCTCACCTATCACTCTGGGATCCCTTCATTTACTCTACCTTCTCCGCATCAACCACCAAGCTCCCTCCCACCTTGACTGCACTGTGCATTTCTGAAGATGAGGTGGTCAATCAATTGGGTCGCTCTGGCTGTGGAAGTAGCTGTTGTTACTGCTCAATCAGGAACCCATGCTCCAAATACTGGAGCGAGCGTGGTAAATCCAGACCCTTGTGCCGTCATCTCTTCACGCGCTGTTTCCTACATTTCTGCAAGTCCAAAAGGTCGGTCGAACTCGGACCACATGGGGATTAATGCGAGTACTGACCTAGATTACAGCTACCACCGCAGTCCTCAAACCGTCAGAAGTCTACGCATGCCTAAAGAGTGTGCCGTACGACCAAGACAGAAATGTTAAACAAGTAGCATGGATGCAGAATGTCTTTCAATTTCATAGTACACTTGCCTACCTCAAAAACCCTCCACCAGGCTACCCTCTTCCCGCTGTTGATTTGATCGAGGGTTTGAAAAATATTAGCGCCACCATCACCAGCGGAAGGTACACAAATGAATACGACATTGAGGTTCGTACTTTCAATCTTTTAATCCTGCATCAACCTCGTGAAAAGAGTCGCAACATGAGCTTCAGGGTACACAATGTACCTTGTCTTACTGTTTCAAACCATTGTCACAATTTGCATTACTAGTGTGGAAAATCTCGCTGACTTTACCCTTGCAAAAGCTCGACCTCTTCAACATTGCCAATGCCGCTTATGACGGGCACCTCGCCTATACACCCTTCCTCCTTGGACGCTTCCGTTACCACCATGGTATTTCACTTGTATCCGTCTCGCTTGATGGAGTCCTAGTACCCAAGATTTACTTCAGATGTGAGTGATCTTGTTCCCCATATCTGTCAGGCACAAAACTGACTCTAGGACCATACGTAGCCGATTTCGTGGGGCTGCCCAATGCGAGCTTTACTCCTTCAGCGGTGACTTCCATCAATGGTCAGGATATCAAATCCATAACACAGTACGGACGCTCAATGCAAGATCTTGACGCTCTGTACAACTCGGTTCTCTACAGCCCTGCCACTGCCGGGAATCCGGATGGCATGGGGACCTTTGAAAGGGGCTTTTCCACTCAAAATGACGACACAACTTCTTGCACCTTCGAGAACGGCACAACTACTGTAGTCAACGCTACAGTTGAAATTAATGCATAGTACGCTACGACGATACCAGCAAATGGGCAAAACTTTTCCAGGCTCCTCACCACCGTAGAGTCTAATCACTCTTCAACCTTACCGCTTACTACCCCAACCAGCTCGTCTACGGCCTCGGCCTTACCCTCTCCATTGCCTCTTGGAACAAACTATCCCACCCCCTTTGTGAAGTCCCACCAGAACTACATATCTGGCCACTTTATGAACGGAACCGATTATTCGGATCTCGCAGTGTTGAGCGTCGCCTCTTTTGATGTTACACCAGCTCCTGCTGACAGTATCGATTTCTTGCAAGCCAGTACGGCATTTCTTGCAAAGTGTGCGTCCGCAGGCAAGAAAAGGCTGATCATTGACCTGCGCAACAATCCGGGCGGCGCCGTTATGGTTGGGTACGCGCTTTTTCAGCAATTGTTTCCTAACATAGTCCCATATTCTGGAGTCCGGATGCGTGGTTCTGACGCCGCCAATGCGCTCGGGCAAATAGCTTCGACCAGTCCACAAAGTGATGACCCGAATGATCTCACTCAATCTGTCTTCAATGCCCAGAAGTTACTTCAGCAACCCCACGGTCCGAGCTTCGATTCCTGGCAGCAGCTCAATGGTCCGCTAAAGCAAAATAATGACTCGTTTTCGAATGTTGGATCATGGGATTATCTCACCTCTGATTTCAATTCTTTCGTTGCCAATTACATTAGTAACACCTCAAGCCTTCCACCCCAAGTCTTTGCGGGGGGCGATATCACACTGGTAAGCCCACTCTCAAAGCTTTCCACTGGTCAAAATTGCAGCTCGACTAATTGGTGATTCCCAGCTGACCGATGGTCAATGCTCATCCACTTGCAGTGACTTTGTCAATCTGATGATTAACCAAGGGCGTGTCAAAACCGTCACCGTAGGCGGACGTCCCAATAACCAGCCGATGGCAGTGATCGGTGGCGTGCAAGGCGGACAAGTCCTCGAACTTCCAACACTACAGAATTGGGCCTCAGAGGCTCTCGCATACCAAGCCAACGCCACCGCAAATTCATCAGCTGTGTCTTCTGACATGCAAAAGCTACTGCAATCCATGGCATCACCGCCGCCCATCGCCACCGATCCCGGCCCTGGGAGTGTCTCTTTCAATTGGTTAGACAACATCGCTCAAGACGACGCTAGTATGACACCGCTGCAGTTCTCCCGTGGCATCGCCGCGAATTGCAGAATGTACTACATGCCCGCCGACATCACCAACGTGGCCGATACTTGGGCCCGAGTCGCCAAGGGGGTCAAAGCTGGCGGTAGCGGCTTGTGCGTCAATGGAACGATGAGCAATCCTACGCCTGCCTCCAATGGCACGATTGGGAGTGCGATTGCGAATGCCTTTGGCGGAAGTAATGGCGGTTCTCCGGCGAAGTTCCAGGGTGGTGCGAGCGTTGTGGAGGCCACTAAACTTGGATGGATTGTGTTCTTGGTGGTAACTGGGTCGATGGCTACGGTCTTGTTGTAGTCGGTCTGTACATGGCATTTGGGCAAGGGGATTAATGGAGAATCTTACGGCCGATAAACCATCTTGCATATTGGAAGCGTACGGCGAAATGTATGCTTTAGGTTCATCGTTTTACATGTGTATGTAGTAAAAGTGATCTATCATAGCCTTAATAAAACTAATCACAAGCAAGCCGCAAGACACGACAAGGCTTGTCCTCAAAACATAAGAAAGAATTTATCAATAGGATAGCTGGCTCGGTGCCTGGATAAATCAACATACAGAACTATCATGCCTTCAGTCTATCTCCAAATAAGTCGTCCTACACCAATCATCACCCACGAGCCTCCACACCTCCTTCCCCCCCCTTCCCCTTCCCGGAGTATCTCAAGAATAGTAGCAGCAAGGACAATCATCATGGTAATCAACCCCTCCAACCACCAGCCACATTCTCAGAAATACACGTTGAATGATAATAATCAACAGCTCTCCGCCCCCTTAAGATACTTCGATGCACTCATCGAAGTACACAAATCGTGAGAGCAAATCGTCTTGATGGGTTAGGCTCTGTAGATTAGCAAGGTGGGTACGGATGTTTAGCAGTTTAGATTTGGGTGGAGGTGGGTGGGGGTGATGAGGGTGAGGGTGAGGGTGAGTTGTTGTATGGGAAGTAGGGTAAGTTTTTGTATGGGAAGAAGGGAAGCGGGTGGAAGGGGGTTTCAAGGTATGAGAGAGAAGATGTGATATGTATATTTGATTCCACGGGGATATGCTGATAACTTAGGGTGGTAGGATGATTGTTGGGTTTATTTAGGGAGCTGAGTATCCACGCTACATGTACCTTTAACAGCCTGCTGATAGTTTATGGCATATGGCTGATCGGGTGCCGGTTTGAGGTATAATAAGCGGAATTTATATGCAATTCTCCGTATTTGATATAGATAGCTAGGGATTCTGTATGATTGATTTATTCAGCTCGTGGTCGATGTATTGGGATAAGCCGTCCTGCAGGTTTTCCTGAATTTAATTATATGTTGTAGGCTCTTTAGCGGGCTTAGCATTGATGCTTCGTGTGTGTATATTTAGCTGCGGCGATGAACCGTGTTGGAATTCAGCCTCAGCCCTATAGAATAGTTCTATGCTTGGCATTGAGTACATGTAGCCACCCGTACGAAGGCTGACACCAAAAGTCTTGATTTGGCGCTAAATCTACCGGGACCCATGCGCCCAGGACTTTTCGGGGGGTACGGCTCAGGAGAGACCCCGCGTGGCTAACAAGAGACCCCGAACGAGAGACCCCTTCGCATATCCTTGAATAACCTCGTTAAAGTCGAGTCCATAGACTAATAATCTATAATAAAGATATAGGGGTAGTGTTTCCTTATAATTTCTTCCATATAATCTCCCTATTATACCTCGTCGTTGTCGAGTTATATAAGCATTATAATTACTACTTGTGAGGTCTTAGTACGGTACGCCTTCCTCTTCTTTCGCAGCGTGATAACTCAGTAACGACGAGGTTTCAGGAGTTACTTTCGCGAAGTAAATTACTTTTTAGAATAATATCTACAACTTTCATACTGAAGACTTATTTATTGGAGCCCTCATTGGGTGTACTTCGCAAGGGGTCTCTCGTTCAGGGTCTCTTGTTAGCCACGCGGGGTCTCTCCTGAGCCGTACCCGACTTTTCGGCAAGCTCCTGGGGGTCGACGTACACTGGGTGCGGTTTCCGGGGCGGACCCCCCCCGGCCCGCTCTCCAGAAAGATGGGGCACTTCCCGTTAGCGCCAAATCAAGACTTTTGGTGTCAGCCTCCGTAGATGAATAAACTAGCCGTTCTACCATGCATTTTTTACAGTACGAAGTCAATGATGGAATTGTTCTATTGTGAGTTGATTGTAGATATGCGTGCTGTCGATGATATGGTACAAGGCGCTCGGCCGCGTGTCCCTAGGGGTCCTCCTCCCAACTTGACATCAAATATGCTTGACAGTGTCTACTCAGTAAATTGCTAAGGTCTTAGGCCCAAGACTAGTGCAGGTCCTCAATCTTTACTCGGGCGGCCTATATTCGCGGCTAATTTGCTGTAGTTCGAGTACTTACTTTACAGTAAAGTATCCAAAAGAAAAGCCGAGGCGCCACTACCCGAGACTTTTTGCTTGATGTGAGGCGGCGTAAGGTGGCGACCATGTCTCTAAACATATCGGCTTCAAACACTCTTCCATACAGGCCGCTGAACGAATCCTTGGATGAAATTCGACTTTTGACCGTCTACCAAGCAGATGATGAGTCGGAACCGGCCAACTGCAAGCTTGAGTATGTATCCCTCAACGACTCCTATCCTTATAGAGCGTTATCATACTGCTGGGGTGATCCAATGGTAACTCGCACAATCTATGTCAACGATCATGAAGTCCAGGCAACCGAGAACCTTGAGGAAGCACTACGAGAACTACGAAGACATGGAGACGTTCGGCTATGGGTGGACGCACTCTGTATCAACCAGAGAGACATTGACGAGCGAAGTCGACAAGTTTTGCGAATGGTGAAAATATACGCAAACGCGAGTGAAACTGTGGCGTGGCTTGGAAAAGCGGCTGATAATAGCGATCTTGCTTTGGATCTGATGCACATCTTATCCAATTATGATGCCGATAAAGATACCTGGGAAAGTGCCATGAAGAGGCAAAACCAACCGGAAGAGGTTTCCGCCTATCGCGATCATTGGACTGCTCTCGAAGCCTTCCTGAGCAGGCCCTACTGGAACAGAATTTGGATAATCCAAGAGGTTGTCTTCGCTCGGCAACTATTGATATGCTGCGGCTCGGCGCACGCAACCGGAATCCACCTAGGAACGACTCTCCAAGTGATAACGTCGCAAAGCGGAGAGCTCCGCTGGCCGATGATAGATAGAAGTCAAGCATCCTTAGATGGGACTTTGTCCTTCGTTTCGTTTGTTCGATTACGACAGTTCATTCTGGAATTGGGAGGTGGCTGGTATCCCTGGAAAGACTTGTTATTTGCCCTGAAAAGATGTAATAGAGCGCTCGCAACTCTTCCGCACGATAATATCTACGCGTCATTGGCTCTTGCGAAAACCGGCGCTGAGCTTTTGCCAGCACCGGACTATAGCCTTCCTCTAGAAGAGATTTGTATATCAACTACTACCGCTATCGTGAGCGCTAGTAAAGACTTGAGCATTATCTGCCTCGGCAAAAACTCTCTAGAGACCAATTTACCATCATGGGTACCAGACTGGTGTGACAGGCTACCTCCGACAATGGTTTTCCGAGATGAAGGCAACGGCTTACTCGATACCATCTATATGGCCGCTTCCAGCTCTGGTGGCTCGTTCAGCTTTCCAGACAAGCATACAGGTGGCGTCTCGGAACATGGTCACATTCTGATTGCAAAAGGCTTCATACTCGACATGGTCAGTGGGCTCGGCGCTGTAGATCTAGATCAGAAGTCTCGCAACAACATCAGCCAAGAGACAGATTACGATTGCATTCCACCCGATCAAAAGCGCTCGCTGTATCTCTTGCAGGAGGGCGTGGGCTTAGAAGTAGGCATACTCGAAGCATTTTGCACCAGTCTTGTCATCGGTAAAAGAGAATATCTATCCGGCGGCTTGAATCTCCTGAACGCCTTGTTCAACACTTCAGGCATTCACGAGACAACGCGACTACGTGATCAAATCAAGTACCTGCTTGAACAGTGGTTCTCGAAAGACAGACTAATCAAAGTTCATGGTCGCGTCATGGAAGAGTGGTATAACCCAGCTCCAGATGCGACGCGGCCGATCAGGAACGTATGTGCTCAAGGCTCTGGCGAGCAATACTTTCACGACGAAACGCAGGCCGCCTTGAAACACAAAAGACTGTTGATTACGCACGAGGGTCGGATCGGAATGGCACCTCACGAAGCTAGGAAAGGAGACAAGGTGTGCATACTTCTCGGCTGCCGTGTTCCAGTATTACTGCGCGAGCGCCAGGAAGGAGGCTATGAGCTTGTTGGTGAGGCTTATGTGCAGGGCATCATGCATGGCGAATCAGTGACGGACGAGAATATTGATAGATTGGAGGATTTTGAAATCTACTGATGCCTCGGTAGTGAAGCATTCGGACGAAGTATATTCACAGTATGGTGTATAGGGCGACAATTTGGAGCAAAACGGGCATCAAAAAATAGCAGGGCATTATTCAGGCCCTGACATTTCTTTCGATATGTGTACTAACCTGCACCTACCCTAAATTACGCCCCAGGGCTACCGATCTTGAAGCTCTTAGTATTCTCATTCGCTTCGGTGCAACCCAACCCTACCAAGTCGCCACTCTGGACGACAGAAGCATCCGCGCCGTTGACCATCTTACAATTGCTATCGGAGAAGAAAGTGATCTCGTTGACTTGCTTCCATTGGGAACCGTAGTTGATGCCGATATAAGACGTTCCGGCTACAGGGCTCCACTGGTAGCAATGTTTGGGATTCAGATCGGAATTGCCGGTGCCGAGGTTTAGGGAGCCCGGGGCAGCTGGACCGGTGCAAGCGGAGTTTTGGAAGGCGCCGACCCAGCCGGCTTTTGCGCGTTGCTCGAGTGTTTTGGTTGGAAATGAGGTAGTGGTGGTGGTAAGGAGGGCGAGGGCGGTGCTGCTGAGGAAAGAAAGGAGGATAGGGAGTTTGGGATGCATACTTGCTGTGTGGATGATGGATTGCTGTATTGATTTGTATGTTGTGAGTTGACTTACTTTCAGTCAATAGGATGTTCTTGAACATATACTGGTGTTTCTTGGGAGACTATATGTCTGACAGGTCAATCCAAGAGACAACGTGAGATGAGTGGACAATGAGATAAGGATCGAGAAAAACAAGAACGGAAGAGAAGAGAAGAAAGGAGGACAAAATAAAGACCCTGAATGAGACTCAAAGCAACAACAGCATTTGATACAAAGCAAAGCATTCATTCCGAGCTTGAATCGACCTTTCTGGACGTGATACTCGCGTCGCCAATGTACAGTGCCATACGTAGGAACAACTCGATGCATTCAGTGGTAGCTGCAGCCATGTAACGAGGAAAACTCATGCTGGCTAGTCAGTGGTTTATTGCGAAATGGATGTATTCATTTCAAGTACGTTCTCACCAGTAAGATCGAATCCAATGTGCTCAACCCACCAGTGGCAGCATAGCACATCCACGAGGATTCCCATCAAGAAAGGCATCCTGTAACTGCAGCCCAGTTAGTTCCAGAATAGGGCGCACTCTCGCTCGGCAAACCTTCCCTTCCCTCAAAAGATCAGTCACGTGACCTCCACCAATCGGTGTATTGATCCACCAACCGCGACACGCAAGAGCAACTTGATACGCCAATCTGACAAGGAATCTACTATAACCCGCAATCCCATCAACCTCCCGGCAAGCGCGCGGCCGCCAGGATGAATCCCGCCATGCAACGCCAGTACCCTGGCACGTATCAACAGATGCCCCAAAGATCACCCCATCATTCATCCTCCCGAAGATCTCAAGGTACCATCCCCGCGCCTGATCGTTTACGGCGCGCTCACTTAACTAGCTCCAATGAGTGTTCCTCATGTTTCCCATTCGAAGCAACAACCCAATCAACACCAACTCCAGCAACAGGAGCAGCTAAAACATGATCTCGAGAAGGAGGCTCGGGCCAAACGTCGCTCTGAGAAGCCTACCGACAAAAACATACCCGATGGAATCGAAGATCTGATCGTAGGCGATGGTGTGCAACAATATAAGAAGCTGCGAGTGGTGGAGAGGAAAATGGATGCTGTGATGATGAGGAAAAGACTTGATCAGCAGGACCCATTGCACAATGCTGTCAAGAAATACAGTACCTTAAGAATATGGATATCGAACACAGTGGAGAATCAGCCGTGGCAGGGGAGCCAGATAGATGAGAATGCATTCGATTTCACCATGGGAGTCGAGGCTACGTATCGGGTCAAGATTGAGGGAAGGTTGATCGAGGAGGAAGAAGACGAAAAGAGTGACAGTGATGATGAGGAAGAGCGACCGGCGGAGACGGACGGCATGGATACAAAGCAGGACGGCGCGGGCGCTGCAACTACTCCATCGAAGAAGCCACCAGGGTCACGGCAACGAACGAAGCTCTCGCACTTTTTCAAGGCTATCACTGTGGATTTTGACAGAAACAAGAATCTCCAGCCGGACGGCATGACGCAGGTAGAATGGAAGAAACCTCAACAGGCTCCGGGCAACCCAACATTACCCAACGCAGCCGACTTTGACTGCCTGGAATTCGAAAGGAAGAGCGACGAAAACATCAATTGCACAGTCAATCTCTACCGTGACGAGGTGCCCGAACGATACCAATTGAGCAAAGAACTAGCAGCCGTCCTCGACACCACGGAAGACGATCGCGCTTCAGTCATCATGGGTATATGGGAATACATCAAAGCAATGGGAATAGCCCAAGACGACGACAAGCGAATGATCCAATGCGATGATCGTCTAAAAGCCGTAAGCTCATCTACCCCCATCCCTAAACATCATCGCTAAGCATACCGATTCCCAGATTTTCCAACGCGACACCATCTTCTTCCCCCACGTCCCCACCCTCCTGATGCCGCACCTCAAACCCCTCCCTCCCCTCTCCCTCCCCTACACCATCCGCGTCGACCCCGAATACCACGCCTCCCCCACCCAAACAATCTACACCCTCCGCATCCCACACGCCACGCCTTCCCATTCCTTCACCCCAAACATCCAGCAGCTCAAACAACTAGCCGCCTACGACGACCACATCGCACTCCTCGTCCAAGCCATGGGAGCCGCACAGCGCAAACATTCTTTCCTCGATGGATACTCAAAGGATCCAGTCTCTTTCACCAAGAGGTGGATGAGCAGCCAGAAGAGGGATCTGGAGATCGTGCTGGGCGAGAGTGGGAGGTATGAGGGGGATACTGGGTACGGACTTGGTGGTGAGTGGAGGAAGGGTGGTAGGGCTGGGGTTTGGGGAAGCGAGCAGGTTAGAGAGGGGGTGGGGCTGATGGTCGCAAAGGCGCCGGGTGGGAGACCTTTTTAGATGGGGTAGGATCGTAGGATTGATTCGGCTGCAAGTGACGTTTTGGTCATAGTGTGCGAGAGAATTGATCTGAATGTGTGGGCCACGTAGATGGTTTAGACAGGAGAGCATGGTTGAGCTAAATCAGCTTGACGGCTTCGGATTGATGTCGCGTAGCAGAGTCTTTGGAAGCCGTTGATATCTACCGCAGAATCTCTACTTTGGTGTACAAGTATATTTCGAGTTGGAGAAAAGAACGAGTCAGACATCTTGTCCTTGGCACATCTAACACCCGAGGATGACTACCATCAAAACAGCTGTCAGGACCGGGTACACACAGAACGTGAATGAAATTGAGTCCTGCTCCGAACATTTCTCATGCTGACTATTCCCGTAAGACTCCCTACAGCGAGTCCTACAAGCATACGAGCATACTCCCTGATGCTAATCTCGTCAAACAGTCGACCATCAACTACCTGTCATGTTCCTCCTTATGCCACTTTCGGTACTTCGAGCGTTGTCCAAGTGGTGTCGCAAGTTTCACCTATTCGTGTGTTGACGCTACTCCAGGCGTTTCATCCTAGCTCTAAAGACATACTCCCAAGACGATATAGACATTCTGGTTTGCAATTCCCTTCTCTGGTGCTATGAGTGGCCTCTGTAGTCGACCCGAGTATTTGAAGCACCATCGGAAGATTGGCCTGTTGGACCTCAGTGATGGTCTGCTGTTTATGGGCCATAGCAATGAACCATCCTCTCTAGCCGCCCGGCCCGGATTTACCTTTGCACTCTCTTCATGGATCGAGGGCGCGGTGGCTCGGCATAAGGCTTCCAGAAGTGAAGTCATCACGTCTCCGGTATTGACGACATTGAGGGCATGTTTTTATCTGCCCCTCTCCACTCATCACTGCTCCGTAGCCAGCACCATCTTCTCCCTCTCCGGCATCCTCGGCACCTGACCCTTCTTACTATGCTTACGTTCATTCTCCCTCCTCCGTTTGATCGATGCCAATTCCTCGGCCTTGATCTCGCCAGCTTTCTTGACCTGCTTCGGCACATGTCTGTGTCGCTTGATCCGTCGGATCTCGGGCATGTGACTGTATCTCTCCTTGATTGCCTCGTCGTACTCCAATTTCTGGCGCTGGCGGGCGGATTTGATGCCTTCGCGTTTGGAAGCGTTGGCTCTCCATAATCGGACGTTGCCGTCGTCGGAGCCGGAGAGGATGAATTTGGCGTCTGCGTAGACACTAGAGTTAGCTTCAGGTTAAGATATCAACGTTGCAATCGCTCAACGCTTAGAGACTAGACGCTTGACAGTATAGAGGCGTTGTTCCAAAATCATGTCTTACGCTCCCTGAACAGGGTTGACAGCAAGGCAACCAGACAAAGGGGACAGCTCTGGAGGCTACGTACCCGGAGTCCATTTGCAAGAGAAGACGCGCTGCATCCGTTTGGTGTGATAGATGTCGCGGGAGTGGCCAGTGTCTCGGTTCCAGAGACGGACCGTGCGACTGCGCGAAGAATGTTAGTTGTGTCATGGGAAGTTGCTGATGGAGCTGCAGGAAACTCACTCATAACTCGCTGACACCAGCTCTTCCCCTGTGGGGCTGAATTCCACGTCCATTACGGCCGCTACATGATCTCGGAGAACATTGAGAGCCCGGTTCATCTTCCGCATGTCAAAGAGATATACATTATGGTCCTAGGCACGATTAACACAAGAACCTCTTCAGTGAAGTTTAGAGGCATACTTCGTTGGCCACGACAAAGTTAAATGCTTCCATCGGATTCCACGATATAGCGTTCGAAGCCATGCGCAATACAGTTTTAGACACAGGTGAAGAGGTTCTGAGGTCGTAGAGGACGACAGATCGATCAGTTGCACAAGAGGCTATCATAGAAGTTTCACTCTGGTTCCAGGCTAGCGTATTGATCGTGTTGTCAGACGTGGGCCAATGGAGCGTTTGGGTAGGTATTCCGGAGGAACGTGAAAGATCGTAGATCGAAATCACGTTCGAGCTTGCCGCGAAATTTGATAAAGATCGGTGATGCGAGACACCTGTGAAAGCTGCATTTCCAAGGTATGTCGCCAATGGAGGTGTCCCAGAGGACGTATTGTACGGATCGAAAACTTTGACACTTTTGTCGCTGGCACATGTGATGATTTTGTGGTCTTTCGTCCAACTCAGGCCCTTGACGATGCCTTCGTGAGCGGTATTCTGCCAGATTTCTTCACGACTGGTCAGATCCCACACTTTTACTACGCCATCTCCAGAGCCACTGGCAAATCTTTCCATCGATTCATTGTCTTTTGCCATGCAATAGACGCCGTCCACATGCCCCTTGCCCATCTGAACCATCCGAGTCAGCACTTCACTAAAGAAGCAAAGGTGGATCCATCGGAAGTTCCTCATGATCCTTTGAGTGTTGGAAGAAAGAAAGACTGTTTCAAAATTTGACAAACCTGAGCGAGAAACGGAGCTGCAAACATCCTCTCAAGCTTCGTAGCATTTAAAGCTCTGCCAAATCTGCAATCAGCATGTAGGCCAAACGACTGATCTCACGTGTGGGAAGCTTGGCTCTCCGGCATGTTAACGACTCAAGAAATGTGCCCACGAAAGATAGGATTGACTCCAAAAAGTACGAACCTGGTATATTCACGGGCACGCTCAAAAGGGTGAAGTGAAGGATCAAGATTTCTCGGCTGGCGAGTTACGGTTGACCCAGGAGTCTGTTGAGAGGCCGAAGGCCTGCTGAGCGCCTTTATCTTCTATACAATTGTCAGATGAGGCGTTCCCGAGCTCTGAACGGTTTCAGGCTCACCATCTCGAGAAGAGCTATGCAGTCCGAATTCAAGATTTAGATACAAACGTCTTGAAGCTGGCAATGGAAAAGTCCATCGGCCCAGCGATCTACAATTTTCACACGTCAAGCAATTTAAGGTGGTTGGCCACGGGAATTTCGTGATGAAGGTGCGGAATTCGGCCGTTGCAAACCCGATGTTTAGCCGATTGGGCTGACCCCTAGCGCGAAATTGCAAGCAAGACCCAGAACATCAATAACGATTCCCATCTTACATACGTTCCTCCCCATCCAGCATAAATCACTATAACCCTGCGCAGCCTCCCGCTATGGCCCCTCCACCGGCGACCTCAGCGAAGATAGAAGAAGCTCGGAAAGTTGGGAAGACAGATCCAATAAAAGCTGAGGCTATCTATAAAGACATACTCGGAAAGAAGCCCGGGCAGAACGATGCCGCTCTACGCGAATATGAATCGGCCTTGATGGCGCTGGGTGAATCATATCGAGATACGAGAAAGACAGATGAACTCGCCAAGCTTGTAAAGTCAAGCACCTCTTCACTCTCATCCTTCACAAAGGCAAAGACAGCGAAGCTAGGTACATCATTCGCCTTAGACTCTACACCTTCGATTCGCTGACTGTAAATAGTGCGCCAGCTGCTCGACCTTTTCTCCTCAATCCCCGATACCGTCGATGTCCAGATCAACGTCACCAAGTCTTGTATAGAATGGGCCATCTCCGAACGCCGCAGCTTCCTCCGCCAGAACCTCGAAACCCGCCTCGTCTCTTTATACATGCAAAAGCAGTCCTATTACGACGCGCTCACACTTATCAACGGTCTTTTGAAAGAGCTCAAGCGACTCGACGATAAGCTCGTTCTCGTCGAAGTCCAGCTCCTTGAATCCAGAGTCTATCACGCACTGGGTAATCAGCCAAAAGCACGTGCCGCGCTTACGTCCGGGAGAACGTCAGCAGCTTCGGTCTACACACCACCATTACTGCAGGCTGGGCTCGACATGCAATCCGGTATGCTCCACGCGGAAGACAAGGACTTCAATACCGCATATTCCTATTTCATCGAGGCATTGGAAGGATATCACACACAAGAAGAAACGCAAAAAGCAACATCAGCATTGCAATACATGCTGTTATGCAAGATCATGCTGAACCTGGTCGACGACGTCAATAATCTGATGACATCCAAGCAGGCAATGAAGTACTCGGGCAAGAACCTGGAAGCAATGAAAGCAGTTGCGCGCGCACACTCCAACCGAAGCCTGGAAGATTACGAGAGGGCGTTGGAAAACTACCGGTACGAGCTTGGCAGCGATGTTTTCATCCGGAATCACCTGCGAAGGTTGTACGATGCCATGTTGGAGCAGAATTTGATCAAGGTGATTGAGCCGTTCAGTCGGGTAGAGATGGCGCACATCGCGAAGATGGTCGGGCTGGACACACAGCAAGTGGAGAAGAAGCTTTCGCAGATGATCCTGGACAAAGTCATTATCGGGGTGCTGGACCAAGGAGCAGGGTGTCTGATCGTGTACGATGAGTCGGAGAGGGATCAAGGGTATGATGCGGCGCTGGAGACGATCGAGAAGCTGAGTAACGTCGTGGAGGTTTTGTATACTAATCAAGCGTCGATGCTGGAGTAAGGATCTAAGCGCCACTGGTCGGATGGGTCCCAATACTACCAGGGAAAGCGTCTGATGGGAAGCCATAGAATCCAAACAGCAAGCGAATATGTTAGGTCTCCGGTACAGTGAAGTGGTGGACATGGTAGAGGCCAAGATGCCAAGGAAATTCTTTGGCGAAGTGAGTATCGGAGATATGTCCGGTACGGCACGAAAGCAAAGAATTCTATGCTGCAAATGACATGCTCATGTCGTCTCGCTGTCTTCTCTGACCTCGACTACGGTACAGTGATAGATGATTTTGACGATAGTAGTATATCAAGTTAGCGTTGAAGTGCCCCATGGGCCAATGCATAATTTACTTAGTACGGAATACCTTCCAACCTGTCCGTGCAACGGTTGGGCAGGGCAGGGGCGTTTCGCCAAGACGCTGTGGCGCAGATAGGCTTTCTGCGATGCACGCAATTCCCCATAAGGAACAAGCAAGGCGAGGGCACCCCACTTCGTTGCATGGCACGGTTGAAGTATTATTGCACCATCCGCAACAACACCGTATCATTCTTACTTTATTACTCGTCCATAGGCCTCTCAATCGTCGATGAGCTGAACAGGCCATACCAGTGATTGGCTGCAAAACAGAATAACGCGAATTGTGCGGGTTCTCGTGGAAGTGGCTCCCGAACTTGCGGCGGAATCCTTACGTAGCGCGTCGTAGTTTCACCAACGGCAGGGATCATCGACACTGAGCCTGTTTTGTTATCAGAGCTCTCAACAGATAGCTACGTACCTCATTTCCACAACTCACTCCCCGCCTCATCATTCAATCCTTCCACCCTTCCCTCCTCTGCACTCTAACTCCACGTACCCCATATACGAGCTCGGAAAAGACGTTGAAGGTCGGTTCCATTCCATGCTTTACGTCACGGTATCAACAATTTGCTCATTTGTTTCTTTGTCATTCTACAGATACCAAAATTTTCAACAAGATCCACAAACAATCCTGACACAAACACACACTTGTACGCTCGAGCTCGCCCTTATCTTCATCACCCACCCCTCACCTTCTACCTTATCAACCAGCTCAAAGCTAACAAATACATTGCCATTGCCCAGATTCACATACCTTACCCATCAGACATACAGCATGTCACAAACCATGACCAATGGCGACACGTCGTCCCAGTTCATCGATGTATGTCACACTCCCTTCATTGCTCTACTACACCTGTGCTGTCCATACCCAAACCCCAGCATCTCAACCTTTTCTCTCTGTACCCTACCTGACATCCCACTCTTCAGCACCTGACTTCCTACCCCGCCGTCTCGGATTCCATCTCCACTTTCAAGTCCAACCCTTACGGCGCCAAAGCCCTTGACATCTCCAACTCTGGCTACGAAAAATTCGTGTCCCCCTTCGTCCCCTACGCCAAGCGTCCCTACGGCTACGTCGCCCCCTACGTCGCCAAAGCCGACGCCCTCGCCTCTGACGGCCTGTCCAAAGTCGACAACAAATTCCCCATCGTGAAGGAAGACACTGAAAAGATCAAGGGCACCGTTCTCGACTACGCATACTTCCCCTTCCGCATTGTGGGTGACGGTAAGAACTACCTCCTCGACACCTACACTGGTGAGTACAAGAAATGCGGCGGTGACGGCTATGTGGCGGGCGGAAAGGCAATGATCACCACCGGCCTCGTCGTCACAAGCGATACCTTGGCATGGTTAGGGAGCTTCCTGGGCCAAAAGAAGGAGGAAGGCACTGACTACGCTTCCAAGAAATATGGTCAGGCTTCCGACTATGCCCACGAAAAATCCGGTGCAGCTATGAACTTCGCAAGCGAAAAGGCTCAACAGACCAAGGACTTTGCGTACCAGAAGAAAGAGGAGGCCAAGGATGCTGCTAGTCAGGCTAAGGAGACCGCGGAGCAGAAGGGCAACGACTATAAATCGACCGCCGAGCAGAAGGGTAACGAGTACAAGTCTACCGCGGAGCAGAAGGGTTCCGAAGCCAAGGGCACCGCCGAGCAAAAGGGATCCGAAGCCAAAGGCAATGCCGAGAAGAAGGGCTCGGAGGCCAAGCAGACGGCCAAGGACAAGTCTGGCAAGTGAGCCCTGCTCGCTCGTCTTGATGAATACTTCGTCTCGGGTTCCTAGGGTTCGGGTTCGGTTTGGCAAGGTGATGCCAAAGGTGTTTCTGTCGGAGGATGATACCACAGATATTGCTAGCAGCTTGCGCGATGATTTCTCTTCTCTTGATGTTGCCGGGGGCTGTGGATATGCGAAGGGTAAATAGACTAGTGATATGCTTGATTGTTACGAGCTTTAGTTAGCAAGCATGAGACAGATTGCATGGAATGAATTCTTCAGCATGCTTGTCCGCACCTTGAAAACAAATCGCACTTGAATCGGCAATTCACTCACAGACCAAGGTCATTGGGTCCAGTGTTTTGATAAGGGAACGGGTACAGCATCCATCGCAAGGGTAACAGACGGAGAGGATAGAGAGGAGAACACTTCATTGCTCGGTCATCAGTGCTTGGATGATAGAAAACGATATGTTGTATATCAGGATTAAAAAGACTAAACCAAAGTTCAACCTTAAGGACAATTTGGGGTATCCGACCAACGAGCGTGCAAAAGCCAAAACACCCTTTCGAACCCAACCCAATCCATCATCTCATCAAAGACTGCCTTTCACACTCAAATATTCTCAATGACCCTCGCATTCATTGCCTGCTGGAACCCATCACTCGTATCGCCCATGAACGGCTGCTGCTGCTGCTGCCCACTCGACGAACTCTTCGACCCCTGTCCGTGACCATAGCTGCTTGGTCCCTCACCATAGGTATCCGCCTGTTTGAGCTGCTGCTCCATGCCCACCGTTTGGTTCGTGGCAGGAAGGAAAATCACTTTGCTATTGGCGGTCTTCGCCATCGCCTGCATGGCCTCCAGGTACCGGATCTGCATCGCCGGCGCCGAGCTCAAGATATCAGCGGCCTGGCGCATGAGTTTCGCGCTCTCGACCTCGGCGCGGGCGGCGATGACTTTGGACTCGCCGATACGTTTGGACTGCGCGGCCATGGAGAGGGAGTCTTGGAGCTCGGTGCTGAAGATGATGTCCTTGATGAGCATGGATTCGACCTGGCAGCCCCAGCCTGAGGCGACGTCTTCGATGATTTCGCCGATGGATTGGGCGATCTCTTCGCGGCGCTCGATTACGTCTTGGAGGACGCGGGCGCCGACGACGTGGCGGAGGGTCGTTTGGGTGCGTTCGATGAGGGCTTGGCGGATGTTGCTGATGCCGAAGGCGGCTTTGTGCGGGGAGGTGATGTGGTAGTAGATTACCGAGGTGAGTTGGAGGTTGACGTTGTCTTTGGTCATGCAGATTTGCTTTGGTACCTCTGTGGGGTTGCGTTAGTTGGGGGTTTATGAGGGATATGGGGAGGTGGCGAATGGGACTAACCAACGATTTGGATCTTCACGTCGACTTGGATGAGTTTCTCCGATAGAGGGTTGATCTTGACGAGACCTGGGTCGACTGCGCGGTAAAAGCGACCGAATTTGGTGACTAGGCCGACGTTGCCTTGGCTGACGGGCTTGTAAGGGTTGGGGCAGACGACACAACATGGGATGGCACCGCAGAAACCGACACATGTGCCGAGGGTATTGACTGGCATTCGTCAGTGATATGAAGGGATGCAAAGAGCGACGTGGCAACATACTCATAGATCCATACCAGCCGTGCGACCCAGCGTCTTCGCTCTCGCCTTGAAGTGTCTGAGCGTATGCTGGCTGGAGATCCTCACGACGAGGTGGCTGCACGTTGATCAGTCTCTTATCGCCGCCAGGACCGCCTGCGGCGAATTTGGTTCCATTGGTGGGGAGAGGCGCTTTGCCGTTGGATTCCATAGTGGCCATTGCAGACGAGTATGTATCTGTTTCGGAAGCTGTGGAGGATGGGGCGAGAATGCTGCGTGTAGAAGACAGTGTGTCGCAGGTATGAAGAATGAGGATGTTTGGTGACCTGTATGGATGTGAGGACGGTATGAAGGGAGGATATGAATGATGATATACGAGTACGTGGCAGGAGTGAAGATATCAGCAGAGTCCTGACGTGCACGAGATGTTAAGTATCAAACATAGCTTCCCCGCCCAAAGGTCCGCAAGGTGCTAGCGCAAGGGTTCTGC